>WNGR01004430.1_pt1 | contig 15167 bp, 17 predicted proteins | sample 5407581 | NCBI WGS metagenome assembly WNGR01 (sample SAMN13153383, study PRJNA577476) | soil metagenome | isolation source: 80 cm soil or saprolite under Garry oak tree replicate 2 | place: USA:California | collected 2016-06-15
CGTTGATTTGAGACGCGAAGGATAACTTTCATTCCGAGAACTTTCGCCGCGCGGGTAATGGTATCGAGTGTTACCGCCGTATTGCGGGGATCCAGCAGGCGGTCGAGTTGGGATCGGCTGGTCTGAAGCTCTTGCGCCATGGCCTGCTTTGTCTTCCTCTGCCGCTTCATTTCCTGCTCCAATTGCCAGGCAAGGACACGCTTGGTGGCGACTGCTTCAACTTCCTCTCGAATTCCGTGTTCCTCTAGGAAGCTGTCGAAAGTCGAGCCACTGAAGTCGCGCCGTTTGCGAGTTTCTTTTTCCTTCATTGAATTCCTCTCGCGTGCTTTCCCCTGTTTCTTCTCGCCAGGGCCAAATCTTCATCCGGCGTCTTTTGTGTCTTCTTTATGAAACTGTGGAGCAGCACCATGCGATTCTTTGCGTCGACATAGAACAGGACCCGAGCAATCCGATTGTGCGTAAGGTGCGTTCGGACTTCAAAAACTCCCTGGCCCAGGTCTCGACACGTTGGCATTCCAATAGGCCAGCCGAACTCGACGGTCTTGATGTCCTCTCCGATTCGCTTCCGGTCATCCGGATATGGCAACGCCTTGAGCCACTCTCGAACTGGTTCGCGACCGCCTCCGTTCGATAGAAGATCGCCGGGACGTGCTTGCCGGATTGTGCCGTTGTGGTTCGCCAAAATTCTGGCCGACTTTGAAATCAATAACATAGCCGCCGCCCTCCCGCCACTGTTCCGATTGAACACCTGATCTCCATCACGAAGGTCGGGTTGACCTTCGGTTTTGTGCCAACGGGGCACTTGACTCAAAACGGCAGAACCGGAGGGCCATCGGTATCCTTATATATATATTCGTGGCCGTCCAAACTGGAATACGGGAGCACAATCTCGGCTCCTGAGCCCGCGTATCTGGCAGATTTTAATAGCGTTGTTTGTGGCGGGTGGCTCGGGGGCAATTGAATTTGCAATTCGCGAATCGCGAATATAGAATATAGGCATGAATCTGAAGCCTCAAGACGTTGTGGTTGCGCTGAAGCTACTCGGCTATCCAAGCGGACGCCCGCCGATTTCCGTTGTCGCAGGCGATCTCGGCCTGAGCCCCTCGGAAGTGCATGGAGCCATTCAGCGGCTCAGAGGCTCCCGGCTTTTGCATGGTCCAGCGTTGAAAGACAAACCCAATATTTCCGGTCTGGAGGAATTTCTGATCCATGGGTTGAAGTACGCATTTCCTGCCGAACATGGCGAAGTGACGAGGGGCATTCCTACTTCGTATGCAGCCGAGCCGCTAAAAAGCGAAATTTCTATCTCTAACGACCTGCCGCCAGTTTGGCCTTGGCATGACGGCGATACTCGGGGCCTGGGGCTTGAGCCGCTCTATAAAAACGTCCCGCGTGCGGCGTTGCGCGATCCCGCGCTCTACCAACTTCTGGCACTGGTAGACGCGATTCGGGATGGGCGCGCGCGCGAGCGGAATCTGGCCGAACGCGATTTGGTCCACAGGCTTAAGTCGATTCATGGCCAATCCTAATCTTCAACTGCTAACAGATGCGGCCAAGTTGTTGAGGCCTATTCTCGGAGAATTGGTTTTTGTCGGTGGCTGCGCCACGGCCTTGCTGATCACCGACAAGGCGGCGGCAGACGTGCGTCCAACATTTGATGTGGATGCGATTGCGGAAATCACTTCCTATGCCGCGTACGCTGAATTCTCAGAGCGATTGAGAAAGCTTGGGTTTCAAGAAGACGCAAGTGAAGGCGCTCCGCTTTGTCGTTGGCGTCAACAAACGACAACGCTCGATGTGATGCCGCTTGACGAAAAAATTCTGGGATTTTCGAATACGTGGTATCGACCCGCGATGGACCACGCGGAAGAACGTGAACTGGAAAAGGGTTTGAAGATTCGACTGGTCGCGCCGGTATATTTTTGTGCTTCGAAGCTCGAAGCGTTCGCCGGCAGGGGCAAGAATGATTTTCACGCGAGTCGAGACCTTGAAGATCTGATTGCCGTTGTCGACGGGCGTGCCGAACTGGTGGGAGAAATTCAGGCTGCGGCGAGCGACGTGCGTTCTTACCTCGCGAAGGAAATCAAGAATTTGATTTCGATTCGCGAGTTTAACGATGCCCTTCCAGGACATATTCCGCCTGACGCCGCCAGCCAGGAAAGAGTGGGCACGATTATCTTGCGGCTGGAAGAGATTGCCTCACTGTAGCGCAGACCGCTTCTAGCGAGGATCTGTGCCTCCTGGTTTTCCCTCACTAATCGGTCCCACCCTCACAAAATGCCTGCTGGAAATGCCACGAACAAAACGCGGCGGTAGAGCACTCGTTCGTCCAGTTTTTATCCAGAGCTTCTGAAAATCGCCCGCGCCAAAAACACAATCAAGCCAACAGTACACCTGGACTAGCAGAGTCTGTGTTACAACTCCGGTTTTTGTCAGGGAACAGCTTCAGCCGTGCCGTCACTGACACCAAGTCAACAAGCCTTTAGCCGCTGGGGGCCTTGGCTGTCAGTTCTCACACGGACTTTAGCAGCACCGAGCGATGAGGTACCTCCATACCCGATCTTGGTGGCTCCTGCATCTTCAAACCAGTTTTCCGGAACATCATTTGCGGTAGCGAGAACAACCCCTGCTCCCGGCGCGTAGATCGGCTTCCCGTAACCATACCAATTCTCAAGGATGCGAGGATCATCGTGATACTCCCGGCCTTGCTCATCCACATAAATGAAGTCGCTGGCGAAATTGTTCGAGTTTGCAGTGATGCCCAGCGACTTCACTTTGGAATTGCCCAGCGGCACGCGCTGATGATGTGCATAAAGATCGTGTCCCTCCCAGACGAAAATCTTCCCACGGAGCGGCAGAATAAGCGCCGTTTCGTCTTCATATCTGCGGGGGCTGACAGCGAACTGTTGCAGGAAATCACAGTCATCCGGCAACCTGTGACGATTTTTTCTTGCTGCTGTTCGGTCGATTCGCGCAGAAGGCAGAAGGAATACTGCAGTGCCACCAACGATACAGGCGATTCGAATTCAGAAAAAGGGTTGAAAACGTCAATCGTTTCGCCGGGCGCAAGGATCTGCTTGCCGATCACGGCAATGCTCGGCGCGAATGCGTCGGTGTTGACCGATCTCCGAAGTACCAACTGGCTCGCCGAGTCATATACGCTTACTTCAATTTGTGAAATCCGTAGGGTCTTATCTACTCGCATTTCGAACAACCATGTCGAAGTTCAGAAACTGATTGCCGTCGCGCACCTCGATGATTGGGCGCTCTGGCATAGATTGAATGGTTACGAGAGGCGGTGCTGGCATTGCGGAGGACGCGGCCCCATTGCTCGGTACGAAGAGCAAGGGAGTCAACCACACAATCCGGTTAATCATAGACTCCTCCTGAAGAAATATAGCGCAATTGTGGGCCTAGAATCGGGTGCTAGAAAGTTGCCCGGAAACGACGTTCCGGGAAATGACGTAATGCATTGGCTCGCTGACCGAAAGGTTGAAAACTCATCACCAATTCGTCACCAAAACTAGGATATTTTAAGACCTTTTTTTGGGTAGTCAGAACCGGAAGAGCAAAGCAGGCAAAGGGTTTTAGCTTTCTGACTTCATTTTTGACACGGTAGAGGTGTGGGGCCGCTTTCTCGAACGTTCCTTGTCGATTGCGTCACAATTGTCAGTGTCATGTAGGTGTCATATGAAAGGCGAGAAAAATTGCAAAAAGCGATAAAAAAAGAAAAGAGAAGAAAAATCCGACTAATCCGATTTGATCAGAACTTGCTGATTTCCCTCGATTAAGCTCGACTCCGGCAATTTGTGATTAAATTAAATTCACGGCTGTTAACCGAAGGGTTGCTAGTTCGAATCTAGCCCGGGGAGCCAACTCTCTTTTCAATCAATGAGTTAGCGGCTGTTCTTTTTGGGTCTTTGACGACCGTAGTAAAAACGTAGTACGCGTCCCGGAATTCTCAACAAGCGAACCGACACGAACCGCGCAAAAAACCAATGTTTTCTGCGAAAACGTTTGTGGAAAGGCCCGACCCTTCGGTTCGTATCCGAATGCTCGGCAGCCTTGCCGCCGATGATTACGTTGCCTAGATCGCACGAGGCGTGTGGTGCGAGTGATCGAGCCCGCGCGGGATCGCCACCGGAACAACGATGAGAAGAGAGTTCGATTTGAGCGGTCAGAGGGGCTTTTTATTTTTGTGTCACTCCCTTAAGTCTGCGGGTCCGATTCCGCGCCCAGGAAGCGGGCTTCCACTGTAGTGAGAACAAAGCTGTCCCGTGCACAGCTGCCACAACGACAAAGATCTTCAGTGTATTGATGACTCTGTTGAATTCCGTCTTAGGGTTGCATTCTTTACGCAGAACGACGCAGAATGCCGTCCACCGTCTTTTCTTGTTTGTGTTGTCGTAAAATTCGGGCGTAAGGGCGAGCGGCATGCCGTTCGCAGGGCAATTCGGCGCCGCGATTCAGGAATGTTTTTCGAACGCTTCGCTGAGGGTCTTTCCGTCGAACGCGAGCCTGCTGGAAATGACCGGAGAGAAATCCTTCATACGGCTGTTGGCGACGCCCAGCTTAACCATCGCCTCGAATTTTTCCGCACCGTAATGGCACCTCGCATTGCTTGAACTCTCGGGCGAGCCGATGGCGTTGAGGAAATGAAGTCGGGTTGCGCGCAGAGGGTCTCGCTCCTGTTCGTTCTTTTCGATGTCGTCGAAGACAGGCATTGGAGTGTGGATGCGTCGAATAATCCAAGATCGCAGGGCGATGATGAGCGTCCGAACAGGGTAGATTATTTTGCGGCGATGGCAATTGATATTTGACATCACACCAGTGGTGGCTGCTGCGCGCCGAAAGGCTGCTAGAACAATGTTGGAGCAACCCAAGGATGACTCGAGCTCGCAAGCGCAACCGGAGCAATGACTTAGATTAGATTTGCCTCAGAAGGCAGAATGGTCAGCTTCAGTTTCAGCAGGAATGAGCGGCGGCAAGATCACTCGGGTGTCACACAGGGAACCACTTGGCGGCTGTGGCGACGGTAAACTCGGAAATCTTGGTCGGTCGTGAGGATAATGGGATCGGCAAGCGTTTCGGTCATACGAACGAGGCAAGCATCGGCGAAGCCCGTGGGAACGTTGGAATACTTCTCGATCAGCTTCACGACTGGCTTCACGTTCTCGGTAAGCGTGAAGGCGACCAGCAGAGCGTCGCGGCGAAGTAATGCGCCGAGCTTGGGTGTACCAAGCTCTCCGAGAAGGTGGAAAGCCTCGGACAGAACGGCTTCGCACGTGGACCAAGGCGGAGGCAGCTCGGAGGCTTGCGTCACGGCCCATTTGTGGTGAGCGTCGCGACTGCTAAGCAACGCTACAACAAATCCAGCGTCAACGAGGACGTTTCTGCCCATAACCAGTGGCTTGCAAATATTCCTTCTTCCGCGCAGTTAGGTCGGTCGGTAGGCCATCCACCGATCCGATAAGGTCGGCGATGGCAGTGAGGGAGGCAGTGCGGCGCCGCTGTCGGGGCGCACGCTCGAGCCGTTCGCGAACTACATCCGACTTCGAGACCTTCCGTCCGCGCGATTCCGCCTCAATGTCCGCCACCAGTGGCTCGGGCAATCGTACGGTGAGACTCTTCATGAAGTAATTGTATTACATCTCCGGCGGGTGTGCAAGACAAGTTAAGGTAAAGGCAAAGCCTGGCGACAGGTCAGAACGAATAGGCTTCTCGCATAAGCCGACAAAGACAAACTTTTAGTGTGTAGTTTTCCATCTGGACGAGAATGCCAGAATGACTCCGTGAGGATTCTCATTTCAGCGAGAAATACTCACCATAAGTGTCTCGGGAGTTCCCGTCGTCCGACACATCGCATTGGACAGACGCGGCCCATCTTCACCTATCGACTGATTGCCCGCGACACCGTTGAGGAGAAAGTCCTGGAGTTGCAGAAAACCAAGCGCGACCTTGCCGCCGCAATGATCGGCGCCGAGAACAGCATGATTCGAGACTTACGCTCTGAAGACCTGGCATTGCTGCTGTCATAGCGATGCCCGCCATGAAAAACGTAGTACAGACGTAGTATCAATTGTGGGGAATGGGGCCAAAAAGTGAGTATCGCACGGATAAGAACTGAGGAAGAGACTCGCCGGATTTTGCTGCAATTCGTTAGCTTTCCTCGGTTTAGCTAAGCTCCGGCGAATTCTGATTAAGTTACTCTGCTGGCTGTTAACCGAAGGGTTGCGAGTTCGAATCTAGCCCGGGGAGCCAACTCCCTTTCAATCAACTAGTTAGCGCAGGTTCGTTTTGGCTCTTCCGGCAGCATAGTAAAAACGTAGTACGTGTCTTGGAATTCTGAACAAGCGCCCCCACACGAACCGCGCAAAAACCCAATGTTTCTCCGAAAACCCTTTGTGTAGAGGCCGAACCCTTCGGTTCGCACCCGAAGGGTTGGGTATTTTTTCAACCGATTGATGCACCGCGATTTGGATTGCTTCCGGATGCCCCGACCACAATCGCGGATTGGACCCTGCCGAATCTCCGGTAAACACTAGCCGACGCAATCAGGAGTTGCAGGATTATTGCAAGCGTTCGCGAAAGGGTCACTGCAATTTCGCGTATTCCGCTTTGGCCTGTTTGAGGATCGGGATGTCGGGGTCGGCGTCTTTCCATAGCGTGAAGAACTCTTTATAAGCGGCCAGGGCGCGTACACGGGCAGCATCGGCATCCGCTCCCTGCATTGCTTTTGCTTGCAAAGCATCGGCACGCGCCACTCCCAGTTTTGCCATCGCGCCGGTCCAGCAGTTCCAGACGATTCCGCTATGGTTGATGACCTTCTGGAATTCATCGGCGGCGGCTTTACCCTGTTCGGCCGCCAAATACGCTTCTCCTCGAAAGTACGTCGGGTAAAGACAGGAAATATTGGCGACAAAGCTGATTTGCCCAAGCTCGATCGAGTTCGCGGCCTGCAAAGCAGTGAGTGCAGCAGCCGGGTTCTTCTTGTTCAGCGCCATTTGCGCCCGAATCGCTGGCAGCCAAAGCGATTGCATCTGCGTATCCAGAGGAAATCGTTTCGCTAGGTCTTGTGCCATGGTTTCGGCTCGCGCCGAATCGCCCGCCATGGCAACGGCCAGCGCGGCTTCAACTCCGACGCCTTGACTTGTGGGAGTAAGCTTCAAAGCCTGTGAAGCCCGCCTGCCGAGCTTCGGAAGGATTGCCGTACACAGCTTCGCGCTGCGCAGCAATTGCCCCCCAGACGGCACCAGTCTCCTTGCTGTCCTCTCGAATGGCGGAGTCCATCGCCTGCTTGGTCAGTTCTCGCGCCTTGCGCAGACGACCACCATATGCTTCGGTGTCGGATGCCAGACCCAATCCAAAATTTTCGTAGCCAGACTTCGCGGCAAACCACTTTTGCTGTTCCGCCATTCCGGCGGAATCCGAGCCAAGGAAGGCCAGGGCGTAGAGAGCATCGCGAAGCACGAGATCATCCTCATGTCGCGCTTGCGCCTGATGGGTGATCTGCCGCGCTTCGTCCAAGCGTTGCAAGGAGAGGGCAAAATTGGCGAGACTTCCGTAACTGGCGAATGAATCTGGATCGACTTGTAATCCCTGTCTCGTGACCTCGGCAGCTTTTTCATACTCGCCCTGCAAACCGTACACGCTGCCCAAATTGCCGTAAGCCAGGGACCTCCGGGGATAGCTGTCAATCGCTTCCTGATGCGTGCGAACTGCTTTATCGAGTTCCCCTGTCACGTATTGATAGTAATTGCTGGCAATGTCCAGCTTCTCCGGTTCGCTGGCATGTTCCCGCAACTGGAACGCCTTGGTGAAATACTCGTTAGCACGCTCTAGCTGCGCCATATTGGAGTAAGCGACACCCACCGAGGAGTAGCCAATGGCAAAGTTCGGGTCAAGCTCGATGGAACGCTGAGCGTAGGGCAAGGCTGCGGCGGAGCCTTTCTCGTTACCGGCCTTCACCGCGAGGGTGTGTGCCTTCAAGGCTTCGAGAGATGCAGTGGTGAACTCGGACAACGGAACGTCAAACTTCTTTACTGTTGCCAGCGATTCGCCCAGTTCGCTCCTCAGCTTCGAAGCCGCCTCGCCCAGCGCCTCGAGCACCTTCTCTTTCGACGCGGCGGTCACCTGCCGCTCGGTCAGCGGGTCTCCGCTCTGGCAATTCACCACCTTCAACGCCAGCACGTATTGGCTGCCCAGACTGGCAATCGATCCGGCAAGGTACGCCTTGCTGCCCGTCCGCTGGCAAAGCTCACGGGCAACATCGGGCGTGAGCTTGGTGCCGGCGGGGCGCGTCATCAATTTCAAGGTCGCCGCTATCTTGTTCTCCGGAAGGACATTCAGAAACGGCGACTGGTTCAGAGCCACACTAAGGGCCGTCTTGAGCGTGTCGTCAAAGACCGGGTCGCCGGTACTATTGGCGAAATCGGCCAGAACGATGGTGTCTTTCTCGGTCAGCGCGGCCGCAGCCGATTTCGTCCCAGACGCGCGCGAGCGGAAATAGAAGAATCCTCCGATCGCTGCGATCAGAAGCGCGGCGACCGGGGCCAAAATCTTCCAGTTCTTGCCGCTCGCCGGAGTTCCTTCAACTACACCCGCATTGCTTGCAGATGCATTGCTTGCAGACGACGCACGGATCCTTCCAGCCGCGGAAGAATCAGGCACCGCTGGCCGGGTGAACCGTTCGGTCGGATCCTGCGCCGCCGCATTCGTGCCCGAACTTGCCGAAGGAGACCGTCCGGAATCCGTGTCACGCCGCAGCCGCTGCAGTTCCGCGCGCATGTCCGACGCATGCTGATAGCGGAGTTCGCGATCCTTCTCCAGCGCCCGATTGATAATGTCGTCCAATTTCGGAGGAAGATGAGGATTCAGCCGCAAGGCCGGCACCGGCGCGCGATTCATGATCCCGTCGTAGATCACGCCGGTGCTCTCGCCGGTAAACGGCAACGCGCCAGTCGCCATTTCGTACAAAACCACGCCAAACGAAAATAAATCCGTCCGCGTATCCAGTTGCTTGGCTCGTACCTGCTCCGGCGACATGTAGGCGACGGTACCGAGCGTTGAACCCGGACTCGTCAGATGCTCCGCGCTCATCGCCTCAGTGGCATCTCCAAGGGCGATAACTTCTCCGGATTGCGTGCCGGCCACGGTTAGCTTCGCCAGCCCAAAATCCAGAATCTTGGCGCGGCCACGCTTGGTGACAAAAATATTGGCTGGCTTGATGTCCCGGTGGACGATCTCTTCGGCATGCGCGGCGTCCAGCGCATCGGCAAGTTCAATCGCCAGTGGGAGCAGAGCATCAGTATCGACCGCAACGCCGTTGATACGGTGTTTCAGCGTCATGCCATCCAGGAATTCCATGGCGATGAAGCGCTTCCCTTGATGTTCACCAATTTCGTAGATGGTGCAGATGTTGGGATGGTTCAGTGCGGAAGCGGCGCGTGCTTCGCGCCGAAATCGTTCCAGTGCCTGGGCATCTTGCTCCAGGTTGTCCGGCAAAAATTTCAGGGCGACAAAGCGGCCTAGCTCCGTGTCTTCCGCCTTGTAAACGACGCCCATTCCACCACCGCCGAGTTTTTCGACGATGCGGTAATGGGTAACAGTCTGTCCGAGGAACGAATCAGGGCCGGCCATGTGCGGCAAATTTTATTTGGCTCGCGTTGACATGTCAACGGAAGCACACGGAAGCACAAGCAATCGCGGCCTAAGTCGTAATTTAACGCGCATCTCGTCAGTGCTTGATTTCCCGACGCGATGCCGACTTGTCAGTTCTGATCCGCTTGGTGCCCATTTGGCTCGCTTCATCGAAGATGCCACAAGGGAGCTGTGGAAGTTTCCGGAGCGCCACTGGCAACGCCCAATCGCTAGCCGAGCAATCCCCTCTTCTTTGGTTGAGGAATTTATTCGATCCGTTCTTCCAAGGATATGGCCACTGTGTCACCCACAGTCTTCCCGATCGCTTGGCGAATGTCTGCCGGTACAGGCAGTTTATGTGTGCCATCACCCAGAGCCATGAACGAACTCCGAAAGGGGTGCCCACCGATTTGCCCCTGACCTTTACCAAGCCGTGGGTTCCAAAGAACTTGACTGAACTAGGCCAGACGACATAGGTCCAACCACCTTCTTGGGAAGTCTTTTGTAATTTGGCTGAGAACTTCTTGTCTAACTTCATTTTTGAACCTTTCTTCTTTCTCTGAATTATCATGAGCAGCTCTTAACATGGATGGGGTTAGAGCACTCGCAAAACTGCTAATGTCGCATCATCCGTCTGGCACCCTCTGGAGAAGTCGTCCATGGAGTTGAAGATCGACCGGACGAGATGTTCAGCATTCTCAGTCCCTAGTCGCGCCCAGGCGGCTGTCGCTTTCAACAGGCGCTGAACTCCCCACTCCTCGCCGGATTGGTTTGCCGCTTCAATGACTCCGTCGGTGTAGGTGATGACCACATCGCCGGGATCAAGCTGCACCGCTCCCTCCTCATAGCTCGAATCAGGAAACATACCAACAGGTGCGCCGCCCGTCTCGAGCGTATCGATTGAACCGTTTCGCCGAAGAACGATCGGCGGAGTGTGTCCGGCATTCACGTACCGTAGCGTGCGCGTCGCTCCGTCGAAGACGCCATAGAACACGGTCGCATAACGGTCCGCGAGCGACGAAGCATTTGCCTGGAGATTTACTATCTTGAGTAGTATAGCGAGTCGCTTCCCGTGAATAACGCCGCTGTCCGAAGTGAGGACTGCACACTGGCGATCATGAGTGCCGCGGCGACGCCTTTGCCGGAGGCATCGCCAACGACCAATGCCAGGCGGTCATTTGTAAGAGACATGAAATCATAGCAATCGCCGCCGAGGGCTCGAACTTGGCGGCAGCGCGCGCTGTAGTCCACCGAATCGCTGGTCCGGCCCAGACTCTGCATAAAGCGCTGCTGCACATCGCAGGCCAGCACCCAGTCCTGGCTAACGTCAACTACCACATCGTCCGTCGTCATTTCCCAACCTCCACTCATATGTCGGTTCTGGGTGAGAAAAATCGACAGGCTGGGCCTGATTTTTGGTTAAAAATAACTTTTCGAGGGATGTAGAGAACGCCGCAACGGCTCCGACTACCCCATGAAAACGCAGACTAGGGTCTGGCAAGTACTTCACAAAAGGAGAATGACCGTGGGCAAAGTCACCGAAGTATCTCGTCGCCGTTTCGTCGCTTCCGCGCTCTCCGCTGCGGCGTTGGCGGCTTTACCTGCTCGTTCGATGGCAGACTCTAAGATGCAGAAAATGGTAGGGAATCAAATGACCACCTTGACCCCATACCTGTTGTTCGATGGCAAATGCCAGCAGGCCATGGAGTTCTACAAATCCTGTTTTGGCGGAGAACTGACCGCGACCAAGGTTAAGGATTCTCCAGCCAAGGATTTCATGCCTGCAGTTCAGCAGGAGAAAATCGTCAATGCCCGGCTCAGAAACGGCAAGCTGGAGATTTCAGCCTCGGACTGGCTACGGCCTGACCGAACTCCAATTCGCGGCAACACGGTTTGCCTCTATCTGAGTGGAGGAACATTCGAGGAATTGAAAACTCTTTTTGAAAAACTTTCGGAAGGCGCAGAAGTGACCGACCCTCTGAAAGAGCAGTTTTTCGGCACTTACGGAGCACTCAACGACAAATTCGGTGTCCGGTGGATGTTTCAAACAGACAAGAAGTCTTAGGCGAAGCGTATTAAGGCGAACAAACGACATAGGAGCGACAGATATGAAATACATTTTGCTGATGTCCGGCACGAAGGCAGGCGTTGACAGCTATCACGCCTGGTCGCAAAAGGATATTGAGACGCACATGGCTGTCCTCCGGAGTATCACCAACGACCTGAGCGGATCCGGAGAGTTTGTAGCCACACAAGGCTTAGCCGAACCCACTGAAGCGAAGGTTGTGCGCGGCGAGAAAAATGGCATGCCGGTCACAGACGGTATTTTCCCCGAGTCGAAAGAGTTTCTGCTGGGCTACTGGATTGTTGACGTGGCCACTCCCGAACGCGCTTATGCCATAGCGGGCCGGATTTCGGCGGCGCCGGGGCCCGGAGGAGCACCTACGAACATGCCGATTGAAGTCCGGCGGTTCGCGGCTTATGAGCAATCTAAGTCCCAATGACGGAATGCCGAGAATGCCGCGCGCATTCCGGCAAACCTGCGATGGCGCGGAAAGCAGCGCCGGATGAAATCAAAGGAAAACGGGAAAAATGAAATACATCTTGATGATGAACACGATGCGAGCCGGCCAGGGAGTCCCCCAGTGGGACCAGAAAGACCTCCAGGCACACATCGCATTTATGATCGGTCTCAACAAAGAGCTTCGCCAATGCGGCGAGTTGGTCTCAGCCGAAGGTCTGTCTTTTCCCGATCAGGCTAAGTTGGTGCGCGCTGGTAAGGATGGCGTGCCGATCACAGACGGCGTATTCCCTGAGAGCAAGGAATTTCTCGCGGGATACTGGATTGTTGATGTCGACTCTCCGGAGCGAGCCTATGCCATCGCGGCGAAAGTGTCGGCGGCGCCGGGTCCCGATGGGACGCCGTTGAATATGCCGATTGAAGTGCGTCCAATTATGAGCGGGCCTCCACCGGAAATGCTGTAACGAGAGCTGCGATGACAAAGCCATGGGACACGACTTCCGAGCATCTGTTGCGCGAACTTGCACCACAGGTGCTCGGCTCGGTGGCACGCCGTTTTCGAGACTTCTCCTCCGCCGAGGACGCCGTGCAGGAGGCCATGATAGCGGCCTTTACACAATGGCCGCAGGAGGGTATTCCCGACAATCCACGCGGCTGGTTGATCCAGGTCGCATCCCGCCGCATGACCGACCAGGTGCGCAGCGAAATTGCCCGTCGTCAGAGGGAAACCGCGGTCGCGAAGGATGTGGAGACCATGGCGCCCGTCGACGAAATCGAGTCTGATATGGATCCAGATGACACGCTCATCTTATTGTTTATGTGCTGCCACCCCGCTCTCACTTCGTCCTCGGCAATTGCTCTGACTCTGCGGGCCGTCGGCGGGTTGACTACGGCGGAAATTGCCAACGCATTCCTGGTTCCCGAGGCGACCATGGCGCAGCGGATCAGCCGTGCGAAGCAAAGCATCAAGGCTTCCGGCGTGCCATTCCGCCTACCTTCCCCGCAGGAGCGTGCCGAACGGCTGCCTGCAGCTCTCCATGTGCTCTACCTGATCTTCAATGAAGGCTACGCCAGCAGCATCGGAGCTCACTTGCAGCGGCTCGATTTGGCACGTGAGGCGATCCGGTTAACTCGCGGTGCAAAAGCGCTGCTACCCGAGGATGGAGAAGTAGCAGGCCTTTTGGCGCTCATGTTGCTAACCGACGCTCGCCGTGCGGCACGAACCGGACCTGATGAGGAATTGATCCCCTTGGACAAGCAAGATCGAACTCTGTGGGACCGGGCCGAGATCTCCGAAGGCATCGAGCTCTTGACCGCCGCACTATCGAAAGGATCCGTCGGCCTGTATCAGTTACAGGCGGCTATCGCTGCAGTTCATGACGAAGCGGCGCGAGCGGAAGACACGGATTGGCCGCAGATCGTGGCATTGTACAAACTGCTGAAACGTGTGTCTCCCAGCCCCATGGTCACGCTCAATCATGCAATTGCGGCAGCCATGGTACACGGCCCTTCGAAAGGTCTCGAACTGCTAAGGACGCTCGATACCGACGCTCGGCTTGCTGGTCACTATCGTCTCTACGCGGTTCGCGCCCATTTGCTCGAAATGGTTGGCGACTATGAAAGCGCCATCAAGCACTACCGAATTGCGGCCAGCCGGACGACAAGTATCCCGGAACAGAATTACCTCATGACACAAGCGGCTTGGCTGGCGGAGAGAAAACTGAGCTAGGCCGGCAATCCGGGCGACATCTCACGGTTTATTGACCGCTACTACAACGAGCAGCGACTCCATTCTGCGCTCAGCTATCGATCTCCGGCAGAATTCGAGAGATTTACCGGTCCCCGGGCGGCGGACATTTCTAGCGGTGTTGAGCTCGGCCAAGCCGATCTAAAGGTGCAATCTTCGAGCGAACTGCAGAAGCTGAACTCCCCCTGTCACGATGAGAATCGTCTCAACGAGGGGTTCACAGACCAAAATCTAGCAACCAGATCATTGCGTGAATAGACTGTCACGACAGCGAATTCGGCTAACCGAAGTTCGTCACTGAATGTGTAATTTGTATTTTTCGAGCACGATTTTCTACTGCAACCTGCTTTGTTTTCATTCTGGCCTAGCGGAAAACCTGATGTAGTGCAGACCAACTGTCTTGAATCGCGGAGTTTCTGCTGACATGATGCGCACGAGATGTTTTTGCGGGAGCATTCGCGGCTTAAAGATGGCAAGGAGCACGGCTACTGGTCGCTGGTCGAGACCATGCGTACCGCCGATGGCCCGCGACAGCGCACGCTCTGTTATCTCGGGGAGCTGAACGGTTCGGCCGTTGGCAGAAGACCGTCGAGGTGTTCAACGAGCAGGGCGAAACGACACAACTGAAGCTATTTCCCTCGGCAGTAGAAACGCCCGATGATCCGAACATCGCCCGGGTGCTGGTGAAGAAGGTCCGCGTAGAGCGCACGCGTCGATTTGGCGACTGTTATCTCGGCCTGGAGTTGTGGCAGCAGTTGGGGCTTGCTGAGTTCTTGGCTCGACATCTGGACGTAGATCATGCCGATGTACCCTGGTCCCGTATTGCCGCGGTGCTGGCGATCAACCGGCTGTGCGATCCAGGCAGCGAGCTGGCCGTGGAACAGCACTGGTATCCATCCACAGCGTTGGACGATCTGTTGCACATCGCGAAAGGTAAGATCAACGACACGCGGCTCTATCGTTGTCTGGATCGTCTACTGCCCCTGAAGACCAAGATCGAACAGCATCTGAAGCAGCGCTTCGGCGAGTTATTCCAGGCTGAGTTCGATGTGCTGCTCTATGACCTGACCAGCACGTATGTGGAAGGGATCGCGGAAGAGAACTCCATGATGCGGCGGGGTTACTCGCGCGATCATCGTCCGGACTGTCATTTAGGGCCTACGGCCCGCAAAACCTCATGAAAATGATTTAGAGATAAGATCGCGACGGCCCGGAGGGGCGAGGTCGAGCTTGCAGTGGAGAAATTGAGACCGTCGGACT
>WNGR01010309.1_pt1 | contig 15165 bp, 17 predicted proteins | sample 5407581 | NCBI WGS metagenome assembly WNGR01 (sample SAMN13153383, study PRJNA577476) | soil metagenome | isolation source: 80 cm soil or saprolite under Garry oak tree replicate 2 | place: USA:California | collected 2016-06-15
CGCCCCGGAGCCCGCCGTGGTGATGTTGACGAGAAAGGCGCCGAGCAGAATGGCCGGCCAGACCTCGTAACCGGCGAGCAGGAAGGCCGCGAGCGTGAGCCCTGTGGGGGGCCACACGGCCGTCGCGCTCGGGTGGACGTACGCCACTTCGAGCCCGAGCTTGCCGGCGACGTAATAGCCGGCCGCGAGGGCCGCGAGCAACCCCAGACGTCTGAGCAACCGCGACTGCACCATCCCAGTCCTCAGTGTCTCTAGGACGGCGGGGCGCGCGCCTTCGACAGTACTTAAGGATGAGATGGGCGAAACGGCGTTGCCGCCGCTCACCCCACCCCGATGAACCACTCCTCCCACCCGACGCGGAACGTGCACTCGCAGCGAGCGCAGCGCATCGTCTGCGGCGCGCCCCTCAGCTGCGTGCGGTTGCGGCACCCGGGGCACACGGCGTACTTGTCGCCCCATTGCGCGGGCAGGCTTTTCGCATCGCGCGGACGAACGACGATGGTCCAGTACTGGGGCGGTGCCGAAACGATTTTCAGGGACGCGCGCGGCACCGGGATCTGCTCCCGGTTGACGTCCAGCCTCGCTTCAGCCGACGTCAAATCCGCCACCCGGTACCACGCACCACGGCGCACTCGACAGTTCACGTCGACTTGCAACCGAGCCCACTGCGGGTCGGCCGACGCCGCCCCGTGTTGGAGTCCCATTCGGAACATGGTAAAGGATTCTGGCGGTAATGATAGAGTGGCGCGGTCGCCACATGGGTATTTGTGCTCGCCGTGCTCAAGGGGGGTGCTCGGGAACGTCTCGCAGGAACCGCCGGAATACCGGGTTGCCCGGGTAGCGGGCGGCGAGCCGGGCCACCTCGTCACGGGCGTCTCGCTCGAGCGCGGCGCTCTGCGTCCGATCGCGCGCAGCCTCGCGGACCAGCGCGGCCGCGAGCACCCACGTCGCTTCGACCCGCGCCAGATCTCCGTGAGTCGCAGCCCGGCGCATGTAGCCGATCCCCCGCTCCGCGTTGCCGCTCCCCAACCCGACGACCTTTGCGACCAGGCGCGCGAGCACTCCGGCGCGCGCCAGGCCGTACTGATAGACACCGAGCCCCAGGTAGCAGTCGGCGCAGCTCGAGTCGACGGCCAGGACGCGCGCGTAGGCGTCGCGCATCGCCTTGCCGTCCTTCGCGGCGCTCCACGAATGCCCGTGCAGGTCACGCTGGCGGGCGCGATACCCCAGGGCCGTCGCGAGCCAGAAGTCCCGAGTCGGGCGCGAGGACGTCGCCCGGGCGCGCGTGATCGCGAGATCGAGCAGCGAGTCGATCTGCGCGGTTTCGTAGGCGTCGTTCTCGAGCGCCGCGGCCCACCAGATGTAGGCGCTCGCTTCGAACGTGACTGGCGCGGGGTCGGTCGAGTCCCGGTCGGCGAGCTCGGCGAAGTACGCCGCCGCGGCGGGGAAACCGCCGCCGTACAGGGTGTCCAGCCCCACGCGCACGTCGGGCCGCTCGACGGGGGAAGAGTGCTGCAGCAGGTACAGCGCGGCGACGAGTGCCGTTCCAACTCCTGGGGTCAAGCGGAGCCACCGGCCGCGTGACGCCTGGCCTCGACCTCGCGTGCCCACCGGCTCGGGGAAACAGGTTGGAACGGCACGAGGAGCCGCCGCACCGTCAGCGCGGGAGCGCAGCGAGCGCGTCACTGACGCGCCGGGCGACGGCCGCGAGCGCCTGGGCCGCCGGCGAGCCGGGATCGGCCGCGACGACCGGCCGGCCGGTGTCCGCGAGATCGGCCAGCTGCGCCTGCAGCGGTACCTGACCGAGCAGCGGGACGCCAAGCTCGTCCGCGAGCCGGGTGCCGCCGCCGGCGCGAAAGATCTCCGTGCGCTCACCGCAGTGGGGGCACACGAAGTAGCTCATGTTTTCGACCACACCCAGCACCGGGACGCCGACGCGCTCGAACATCTTCGCGCCGCGCAACGAATCCCCCACCGCCACTTCCTGCGGCGTGGTGACGATGATCGCGGCGCGGATGTGCACGGTCTGGGCGAGCGACAACTGCGCGTCGCCCGTCCCCGGCGGCAGGTCCACGAGAAAGTAGTCGAGCTCTCCCCAGTCCACGTCTTTCACGAATTGCTGGATCACCTTCATGATGATCGGCCCACGCCAGATGGCGGGCGCGTCCCGCTCGACGATGAGCGCAAGCGACATGAGCTTCACGCCGTGGGCCTCGAGCGGCTGGATCTTGCCGCCCCGCACTTCGGGCTTCTGGTCCACTCCCATCATTCGTGGGATGTTCGGCCCGTAGATGTCCGCATCCATCAGCCCCACGCGCTGCCCGCCTCCCAAGCGCGCGAGCGCGACGGCGAGATTCGCGGAGACGGTGGATTTTCCCACCCCGCCTTTGCCCGACGAGATCGCGAGGACGGTGCCGAGGTGGGGGAGCTCGACCGGTGTCGGAGGAGGGGGGACGCCGCCGGGACCGGGTCGGGGAGCGGTCTGGCGGGGAGCGGCACCCTCCGCCCCACTGCTTGCATCGGCGACGTTGACACGCACCGCCGTGACCCCGTTCACACCCTGCACCGCCTTGCGCACCGCGCGCGCGAGCGAGCCGGGATCATCACGGCCGAGCAGGAACGTGAACGTCACCGCACCGTCTCCCGCCACGGCGAGGTCCTTGACCATGCCGGCCGAGAGGACGTCGCTCCCGCTGCGAGGGTTCTTGAGCTGGGACAGGGCGCGCTCGACCCGCGCCTGGACTGTGTCGGAAGCGGCCACAGGAGAAAGGTAGGGGGAGACGAGTGAGGGGGGCAACGACTCCCCGGAAGGGCCGCGCCGCGGCTCAGGGCCCTCCCCGGCGTCCCTTTCGCAGCTCGGCCAGGTTCGTGTCAAAAACTTTCTGCTGGTCGGCGGTCAACACGGCGCGAAAATCCTCCACCTCGTGGCGGAACAGCCCCCGAACCTTTTCCCGCGTGGCGGAGTCGGGCGGACTCCCGGGCGTGAAGGACGGCATCTGTTCGCGATAGTACGTCTGGATCGAATCGACTTTCGCCTGCTGCTCCGGTGTCAGAGTGATGCCTTTGAACAGCAGCTGCGCCCGTCGCTCCGGACCACGGCCCGACGGACGCTGAGCCAGCGCCGACGTCGCGCACAGCCCCAGCGCGGTCGCGCACAGCAATGCAACGTGAAGTCTCATGGCTCTCCTCCTCATTGGTCTTGATACGCCCACGGAGGGTCGCGTGCTGAGCTGTCGTTGCGGGTGCGCGACAGGCGCGTGCGCGTCGGCGCTGGTGACGGGTCGGGCACAGGGATTGCGGCCCTTCGCGACCGCCCCGTCATGGCTCAATGGCCCAAGACCTGAACACGGCGCGGCGCGCCGAACACACAGTGGCGCGCTGCACAACCTACCTCCTGTTCGCCTGCCTGCTGCTCGAGGCCGGGACGCTCGCATCCACCTTCTCGCATCGCGCCGAGCTCCGAGTGACGACGGACGAGCCGGTGATCCCCGGAAAGGCCGCCCCGAACGACGCCCGAATCCCGGGGATCGCGAAGCTCAGACTGGCAGCGCTCGTCGGCACCGGTATCCTCTGGTTGACGTGGCTCCGGCAGGCGTACCGCAATCTCGCGCTCGTCGGCTCGAAGCGGTCGCGATTCACTTCACGTCAGGCCGTCGGCTACTGGTTCATTCCTTTTGTCAACCTGGTTTGGGCCTACCAGGTCATGAAGGACCTGTGGCTGCGCAGCGAATCGATGAACGACCGTGACGCCTACGACGATCTGCCCGCCCCCGCTCTCCTATCGGGTTGGTGGGGCATGTCCTTGGCCTGGGGAGTGCTGGAGCCGGTCGTCGCGGCCACTGCGCGGAACGCTCGCACGGCGCTCGAGCTGACCAACGTCACCGACGTGGCGCTCGTGGGCAGCGTGGTCGGGATCGTGGCGATGGTGCTCGCCATCAGGGTCGTCCGGGGAATCGATCAAAGGCAACAGTGCTTCTCGGCCAATCCCCCGGATCTTCCGGCACCGTCGGCGGCGGCGCGACACCACGGCACGCAAGCGCCACGCAGCGTCCCCCCGTCGGACAGGCCTATTGTCCGGGCGCCACCAGATCAGAAAGAGCGGCGCTTCTAGAGCGCCGCGTTCCTCAAGAGCTGCAGGTACACCCGAACCGCGACCGCGTACGCCTGCACGCCGACCCGCTCGTCGGTACCATGCACCCGGCGCAGGTCGTCTTTGCCGATCGCCGCTCCCACGAACCGGAGCACGTTGGGCGTGAGCTGGGCGTAGTGCCGCGAGTCCGTCGCACCCACCACGAGCCAGGGCGTCACCACCGCATCGGGCACCACCTGCCGAATGGTCCTGGCCAACAGCTGGAACGGCTCGGCCTCCACACTGGCGACCCCCGATGGATTGCTCATCGTCTCCTCGAGCGGCTGCACGCTGATCCGTGAGTCGCCCACCGCCTGCCGCACGTGCTCGACCACGTTCGCAACGCTGTCGCCGGGGAGAATGCGGAAGTTTACGAGCGCACGGGCCGACGACGGCAGTACGTTCTCCTTGATCCCCGCCTGCAGCACCGTGGGCGCGGTGGTGGTGCGGAGCATCGCATTGCCCTGCGGCGTCGCGCCGAACCTGCGCGCCAAGATCCCCTCGAACAGCCAGCGATTCGCCATGACGAGCCGCAGGCCGAACGGCATCTCGGGACCGAGGAAATCGAACATGGCGGCCGTCGGCCCGCGGACGGCCCGCGGCATTTGATGGTGCTCGAGCCGCGTGATGCCCGCCGCCAGGATGCCGACCGCGGTCTCGTCCGGCGGCATCGAGGAATGCCCTCCCTCGGCCTGGGCCGTGAGCGCGACCGTCACGTATCCCTTCTCCGCGATACCGACCAGCGCAACCGGCGCTGAAATGCCGGTGACCAATCCGGTGGCGAGCGCGCCGCCTTCGTCCAGCACCAGCTCGGGATGCACGTTGCGCGACGCCAGCAGATCCGCGATGTGGGCAGCCCCGCGCCGTCCGCCGACCTCCTCATCGTAGCCGAACGCGAGATAGACGGTGCGCCGGGGCTTGGTCCCCACCGCGACGAGGTGCTCCACCGCCTCGAGAATCCCTACGAGGCTCCCCTTGTCGTCCAGTGCGCCCCGGCCCCACACGTAGCCTCCGGCGATCCGCCCCTCGAACGGCGGCTCGGTCCAGCGGCTCTCCGTTCCAAGCTCGACGGGTACCACGTCCTGATGTGCGAGCAGGACGATCGGGGGAAGATTCGCATCGGACCCCGTCCACTCGTACAGCAGACCGTACCCGTTCACCTTCTCGAGTTTGAGCGCGGCGTGGAGCCTGGGGAACGTCGCCCGCAGGTACCGGTGGAACCCGTCGAACTCACGGGCATCGAACTGGGTCGAGTCCTGATAGGAGACGGTCTTGAAGCGCAGGGCGCCGGCCAAGCGCTGAGCGAGCGCCGCGGTGTCGAGCGGCTCCACCGCAACCGCAGCCGTCTGAAGCTGGCGCGAGCGGAAGGTGAAGGTGCGCTCGAGCGCGACGGCGGCGAGCACCAGGACCCCGAGGAGGATGGCGCCGACGATCTTTTTCATGGTGCGCGAAGGTGGTATGACGGCGCCAGCCCGGCAAGGGGCCCAGTCGGACGACCCATCCGTTACACTCCCGTGCATGATCCTGAGCTTCGACTACGGCGACGTTCGCTACTTCCGGATGGCCCGCACGGTGTTGGGAAAGGCGATGTACTGGACCGGAGTGTATCTCGTCGACGGGCTGCTCGTGGACTCGGGCCCTCCCAACCTCGCAGGCGACGTTCGACGGCTGGTCTCGGCGCTCGCCGTCCGGCAATGCGTGACCACCCACCACCACGAGGACCACTCCGGGAACCACGGCCTCCTCGCCGGAGAGCTGCGCATCACTCCGCTGGCGCACGCGAGCGCTGTGTCCCGGCTCGCCCTGGCGGACACCCACCCCCGGCTGTACCGCCGCGTCGCCTGGGGCGCCCGGACGCCCGCGCTTACGGCGCCGCTCGGTGAACGGGTCGAGACGCCGCGATTCCGGTTCCAGGTGGTCCACACACCCGGCCACGCAACCGACCATGTCGCACTGTTCGAGCCCGAGCGCGGCTGGCTGTTCTCGGGCGATCTGTACCTGGCCCCCAGACTCCGTTATCTCCGCGCCGACGAGGACGTGTACGCGATGATGGATTCGCTGCGGCGGGTCCTGGCGCTCGAGCCGCAGGTGCTGTTTTGCCAGCACCGCGGGCGCGTGGAGCAGGGCACGGTGCGGCTGCGCGACAAGCTCGACTTCCTGGTCGAGCTGGGTGAGCGGATCCACAACCTGCATGGCCGTGGTTGGAGCGACGCCGCGATCGCCCGCGGCTTGCCGGGAAGCGATGTGGCGTGGCGCGTGTGGACGGGCGGGGACTTCTCCAAACGAAATTTCGTGCGGGCGTTCCTGCGCAACCCTAGCGCCCGTTGAGATACTCCCGCGCCGCCGCGAGCACCTCGGCCTGCGCCTCGGCGAGCGAGCCATCGAGCGACGCCCCGGCCGCCTTGCGGTGTCCCCCGCCGCCGAACCGATGCGCCAGCTCGGCGACGTCCACGTCGCCGAGCGAGCGGAAACTGACCTTGACCTTGCCATTCGCGAGCTGGCGGAACAGCAGGGCGAGCCGCACCCCCGCGATGGACCGCGGATACTCGACGATCCCGTCCAGGTCGTCGGCGGTGGCGCGGTGCCGCTGCAGCGCGTCCGGCGGCACGGTCACCCACGCCAGGCCGTGCTCCGGCTCGACCACCAGGGTGCCTAACACCTCGGCCGTGAGCCGGACGCGACCCTCGGGCGCGCTGGCGTACACCGACTCATAGATCGACTCCGGGTCCACACCGCGCTCGAGCAGCGCGCCCGCGACCCGCAGCACCCGCGGCGTCGTATTCGCGAACCGGAACCCGCCCGTGTCGGTGAGGATGCCCACGTACAGCGCACGAGCCGCTTCGGGGGAGAGGGGCCACTGGAGCGCACTCGCGAAGTCGAACACCAGCTCGGCCGTGGCGGCCGCCTCGGGCGCCACCAGCCGGGGGCCCCGGGGCAGCGTGCCCCCGCTCACGTGGTGGTCGATGCACGCCACGGCGTGCGACTGGGTGATCGCCCGCGCCAGATCGCCCAGGCGGCTCACGTCGGAGATGTCGAGCACCACCACGACTTCGGCGGATTCGATTTCGCGCATGGCGCGGTCGGAGTGATCCGCGCCGTTGGGTACGAGGAAATGGAACCGCTCCGGGATGGGCGTGGGGTTGGCGATCGCGGCGCGGAGCCCGCGCGCGGTGAGCAGGTGCCACAGCGCCACCTCGCTGCCCACACCGTCGCCGTCGGCGTTCACGTGCGTGGTGAGCGCCACGCGCCGTCCGGGCGCCAGCACGGCCGCTACGGTCTCCGCGGCGCGTGCCCGCTCCGGCGGGATCGACACTCCGTTCGCAGTCATGGCATCAAGATAAAACAAACGACGTCACGCGGAGGCGTCGCACGAAGACGTCGAGAGACGACGTCAACGCCCCGCGACGGTCACCTCGCCCCGATGAACGACACGGTGTGCGGGTTCGCCCCGGTCACAGCCAGGCGCCCGCTTACGGAGAGCGTATTCTGTTGGAGCATGAACCTGCCCGGCACTTCCACCGAAACGGGAAAGCCGGAGACCTTCACCACGCCGGTCACGTGGATCGAGTCCGGGAGGGGGTGCGTGTACGTGCCCAGAATGCTTTCGGGCGGCTGGCCCTGATTGACGATGACGGCAACAAAGGAGTCCATACCCATCGCATGGCTCAAGGTGACATGGCCCGAGATTCTAGGCGGACCGTAGGCGGGGAGGGTGTCCAGACAGTAAGAGACTAACTGGTACAAACCGTACAGTGAGTCACCTTGCGACAACCCGCCGCTGTACGAGGGACACGGAGGCTGGTGCGGGGTTGTCGTGTTGCTGCAAGCAGCGGCCATCGCCGCTCCCACGGCCCCGACGAGCCAGGTCATGTGCACCGCCGCGCGCCGGGTCATGCGCGCAAGCTACCGGGCGCCAGGGAGAGCGTCTAGCCCCTGAGCGTGCTGTGCTTCCGGCTGTAGCCGAAGTAGATCCCAAACCCGATCACGAGCCACACGAGCAGCCGGATCCATGTGTCGAAGGGGAGCGTCAGCATGAGACCGACACACGAGAGGATGCCGAGCAGCGGGACGAGTGGCACGAGGGGCGCGCGAAACGGTCGCTCGAGATCCGGTCGCGTATGCCGCAAGATCCACACGCCGGCGCACACCAGCACGAACGCGAGCAGCGTACCGATGTTGACCCAGGTCCCGAGCAGCTGTAGCGGCAAGAGCCCGGTCGCGAGGCAGACCGCAATGCCGGTGTATATCGTGGAGAGGTACGGCGTGCGGAACCGCGGATGGACTTGGCCGCCCCATCGGCCGATCAGGCCGTCGCGGGACATCGAGTAGAACACGCGGGACTGTCCCAGCAGCATGACGAGGATCACGGAGCCGATGCCCAGGACCGCGCCGACGTCGATCGCGACGCGAATCCACCACGGCGCGCCGATCCGCTCCATCGCGTACGCCATCGGCGCCGGGATGTTGAGCTCGCCGTACGGAACGACGCCCACCAGCACGGCCGATACGACGACGTACAGCAGTGTGCAGATAGCGAGCGAACCGAGGATGCCGATGGGCATGTCGCGTTGGGGGTTCTTCGATTCCTGCGCCGCGGTCGAGACCGTGTCGAACCCGATGTAGGAGAAGAACACCAGGCCCGCGCCCCGCAGCACGCCGGACCAGCCGTAGGTGCCCCACTCCCCCGTGTTGGGGGGGATGAAGGGCGTCCAGTTGGCCCGACTGACGTGCGGCAGGCCGACGAGCACGACCAACAGGACGATCGCGACTTTGAGGATCACGATGAGGCTGTTGACCCGGGCCGACTCCCTGATCCCGATCACCAGCACGGCGGACATCAGCGCGACGATGAACACGGCCGGGAGGTTGATGATCGCGCCGGTCAGGTTCAGCCCCGCGTGGGCGCATCCCCCGGCGTGGGCGGCCACCTGGGCGGCGGTGCACAACTGTGTGGGCGGGGCCGTGAGGCTCGGGGGAATCCGCACGCCGAACAGGCCCAGGAGGGACACGAAGTGGCCCGACCAGCCGACGCCCACCGTGGCGGCGCCGGCGGCGTATTCGAGCACCAGGTCCCACCCGATGATCCAGGCCGCTAACTCGCCCATGGTGGCGTAGGAGTAAGTGTAGGCGCTACCCGCGACGGGCACGGCGCTCGCCATCTCGGCGTAACAGAGCCCTGCGAAAGCGCAGCTGACGCCGACGAGGATCATCGAGAGGGGCACCGCGGGACCGGCGTACAACGCGGCCACCTGCCCCGTGATCACGAAGATTCCCGCACCGATGACGGCACCGATGCCGAGCGTGACGAGATTGAGGGGCCCGAGCGCCCGCGTCAGGGCGTGCTCACCGGTCGCCTCCGCCTCGGCCCGGAGCGTGGCGATCGGCTTGATGGCGAAGAGGCTCATCCGGCAATCTGAGGACCCCGTCTTCACCCCACACAGGGAATTGGGACGGACGGGACTCTAGGGGGGACCAGCGGGACTTTAGGAGACGGGCGTACCGAGCAGGTTGGTGCGGTAGCGGCGGGACAGGCCGAGTCGGGTGCCGCTCTCGAGGATCACGACCGCGTCGCCGTGAAACCATGGCTGCACTTCGCGGACGCGGTCCAGATTGACGAGCGTCGATCGGCTGAGACATAGTTCTTCGCCGCCTCCATCCAATCGACGTCGCTCGTCCGCACGAAGAAACTGCGGCCGTCGTCCTCCACCAGCAGCCGGTCGGTCACGGGGCGCGCGGCGAGCCGCCGTTCCAGCCCGGCCAGTGCGACGCGACGCTCCTCCAAGTCGCGGTGGTAGTCGCGCGCGTGCACGACGGCCAGGATCGTCCAGTAGATGAGGACGTTCCAGTGGTAGAACAGCGTGAAGTTGTCCACCAGCTTCTGCGCGAACACGAACGGCTCGCCCGCCGCCGCGTGGAGCAGGTCCTGGACGCCCACCGCGGCCACGAGCTGCAGCAGGGCGAGATCGAGGCTCGCGCCCAGGTGGATGAAGAAGTGGCGGCCGAAGTTGGCGCGGTCCACACGGAAGCGGCGCCCCAGCCCCGCGACGACGATCGAGAGCAGGCCCCACAGGTAGCACGCGGGCAGCGTGGTCCCCAGCGCTTGCCACCACGCGTTGGGGTGCAGCGCCAGCCGTTGCTCGGAGAAAAAGAGCTGCACACCCGACACGAGGCCGAGCAGCGTCCAGAAGCCGAACCATTTCAGCCTTCGCATGGGGCTACTTCCTGGACGCGAGCTTCGAATTCCACACGCCGTAGACGGAGTAGATCGCCATACCGAAAACAAACCAGATAATGAGCCGCTCCCACGTGCGCCACGGGAGCGACGCCATCAGGTAGAGAGCCGACAACGCGCCCGCCGGAGCCACGAACCAGACCCACGGGGTCTTGAAGGCCCGTGGCAGGTTCGGCTCGCGGATGCGCAACACCAGCACGCCGATCGACACGATCACGAACGCCAGTAGGGTGCCGATCGAGACGAGGCTCCCCGCCTCCCGCACGGTAAGGAGCGCCGACACGAACGCCACCCCGATGCCGGTGATGATCGAGGTGATGTAGGGAGTCTGAAACTTCGGATGGATCTTGTTGACGAACTGAGGAAGGAGACCGTCGCGCGACATGCTCCAGAACACCCGCGATTGCCCCAGCAGCATCACCAGGATCACGGACGAAAGGCCGGCGATCGCCCCGAGCTTGATGAGCGACGACATCCACCCCATTCCCGCCCGGTCGGCGGCCACGGCGATCGGATCGGGGACGTTCAGCTCCTTGTAGGGCACCACGCCGGTCGCTATGCCGGACACGAGGATGTAGAGCACGGTGCAGATCAGGAGCGACCCGATGATCCCGACGGGCATGTCCTTTTGCGGATTCTTCGCCTCCTGCGCGGCGGTGCTCACCGCGTCGAACCCGATGTAGGCGAAGAACACGATCGCCGCCCCGGTCATGACGCCGCTACGCCGCTCCACCCGTAGAGACCGGGGCCTTCGGGCGGTGGAATGAACGGATGCCAGTTGGCCGGATTGATCGCGTGCGCCGCGCCGCCGATGAACAGCAGCACCACGGCCACTTTGACGAAGACGATGACGTTGTTGACGTTCGCCGATTCCTTGATGCCGATGACCAGCAGCGTAGTGATGATCGCGATGATGATGACGGCCGGCAGGTTGAAGACCGCGGTGATGGTGGACCCGTCGGCCAGCGTGACCGCGGTGCCGCGCGCCGCCGACAGCGCCGGCGGGACCGTGATCCCGATGTCCTTGAGGAACGAGACGACGTATCCCGACCATCCGATGGCGACCGTCACGGCGCCCAGCGCGTACTCGAGCACGAGATCCCAGCCGATGATCCAGGCGACGATCTCGCCCAGGGTCGCGTAGCCATAGGTGTACGCGCTGCCAGCCATCGGGACGAGGGACGCGAACTCCGAATAGCACAGCGCCGCGAAGACGGACGCGACGCCCGCGATCACGAACGACAGCACGACGGCGGGCCCCGAGTTCACCGCGGCCACCGTCCCCGTGAGCACGAAAATCCCGGTGCCGATGATCGCGCCGATCCCGAGCATGGTCAGGTTGAGCGCGCCCAGGGCGCGCTTCAAACTGTGATCCGTGAGTGCCTCGGTCTGAAGCTCGGTGACGCTCTTCCGGCGGAGAAGATTCATGCGTCCCTCGTGATGAGTTCGAGCGGTTGTCGGAACGACGGCGAGATGGCGGCTAGAGTAGGCCCGCCCGGCGGGCCTGTCAAGCCGTTAGAGGCTGTAATTCGGAGCTTCGCGCGTGATCACGACGTCGTGGGGATGCGATTCGCGCAGGCCGGCGGTCGTGATCTGGATGAACTCGGTCTCGGTCCGGAGCGCCTTGATATCGCAGACGCCGCAATACCCCATGCCGCTGCGCAGACCGCCCACCATCTGGAAGATCACGTCGGAGGCCGGCCCTCTGTAGGGCACGCGTCCCTCGATGCCCTCGGGCACGAGCTTGGACGGCGAGACCTCACCCTCCTGGAAGTAACGGTCGGCGGAGCCTTCCTCCATGGCGCCGAGGCTGCCCATGCCGCGGATCACCTTGAAGCGCCGGCCCTCGAGCAGGAACGACTCGCCCGGGCTCTCCTCCGTGCCGGCGAGCATCGAGCCCATCATCACGCTCTCGGCACCCGCGGCGAGCGCTTTCACGACGTCCCCCGAGTATTTGACGCCGCCGTCCGCGATCACCGGCACGTCGCCCGCCCCCCGCACGCCGTCGATGATCGCCGTGATCTGCGGGACGCCAACGCCCGTGACGACGCGCGTCGTGCAGATCGAGCCCGGGCCCACGCCGACCTTCACCGCGTCCACACCGCGCTCGACCAGCGCACGCGCGCCAGCCTCGGTCGCCACGTTCCCACCCACGAGCTGCGCGTCGGGGTGCGCCTCGCGCACGCAGGCGACGGTCTTGAGCACGCCCTCGGAGTGGCCGTGCGCCGAGTCCACGACGATCACGTCGCACCCCGCATCGATGAGGGCGCGCGCGCGCGCCAGGGCGTCGGGGTTGCCGCCCACGGCGGCGGCGACGCGCAGCCGCCCGTGCTGGTCCTTGTTGGCATGGGGGTGCCGCCGGCGTTTGAAGATGTCCTTGATGGTGATGAGCCCCTTGAGGACACCCTGCTCGTCCACTACCGGGAGTTTCTCGATGCGGTGCTTCGCGAGCGTCCGCTCCGCTTCGTCCAGCGTGGTGCCCACCGGCGCGGTCACCAGCCGGTCCTTGGTCATCGCGTCGCGGATGGGGCGATCCAGCTCGCGCTCGAACTGGAGGTCGCGGTTGGTGATGATGCCCACCAGGCGCCCGGCGTCGTCCACGATCGGGACGCCCGAGATGCGGAACCGCTCCATCAGGCGCACCGCCTCGCGCAGCGGACGGTCCGGCCCGAGCGTGATGGGGTGCAGAATCATCCCCGACTCGCTGCGCTTCACGCGGTCCACTTCGGCCGCCTGGCGGTCGACCGGCATGTTCTTGTGGATTACGCCGATGCCGCCCTCGCGCGCGATCGCGATCGCCATCTCCGATTCGGTGACCGTGTCCATCGCGGCGGACACGAGGGGGATGTTGAGAGAGATGCCGCGGGTGAAGCGCGAGCGCACGTCCACGTTCCGCGGGTGCACGCTCGACAGCCGCGGAACGAGCAAAACGTCGTCAAAAGTGAGGGCGGCAGCGGGGCGGAAGGTTCCCATGGCGAAAGTTACTGGGCGGGGGGCGTTTCCTCAACCTTATCCTTTTCCGCGGACTTTTTTGCCGCCTCCTCCACCGCCGCCTTCCCCGCCGCCGCCACCTTCTCGAGCAATTTTCCCGCCTTTCCCACGGCGTCCATCGTCCCTCTGATGATATTGACGGGGACGCGCCCCGCCCGCAGCGTGTCTTCGAGCGTTTCCGCGACGCGCTGGAACGGTGGCGCGCCGGCCGGCCGCTCGGCGTACTTGGACTCCAGGAACTCGACGTAGTCGAGGACCTGATATGCCTTGTCGTCGGGGAGTGCGTCGAGTTTTCGCAACAGACGGTCACGCAGGATCTCGTTCATGGCAGGGTCTCGAGGCTGATCATGTCGAGCACCGGGTTGCCGAGGAACCGGGTGCGGCCGGTGCGTACGCGCGCGGTGACCTGAATGGTGGCGAGGGGTGTGAGGGTCTCGAGCTGCGCGCGCTTCGCGTCGGGAACCACGACGTACACGAACCCGCGCTCCGGGAGCGGCCCGCGCGCCAGGAAGTAGGTGGCGCCGTTGGGGATCTCGGGCCGGAGCTCGTCGGCCTTCTGGGTCGAGATGAACTGCAGCGTCCAGCGGAGCACCTGGCCCGCGTAGCGCTGCGGGTCGGTGCGCAGCTCGGCCGCCGTGATGCCGACGAGCACGCCGGGCGGCGCGATCTCCAGGTCCGCGCTCTTCACCCAGCCTTCGAGCTCCACCCGCGTCCACTCGCCCGACCGCCCCAGCACGCGCAGCGGCGCCGACGGCGCCAGCGTTCCCGCCGGTTGCCCCTCCGGCGACCGGTACAGCACCGTGCGCCGGGCGGATTCGACGCGGGAGGGATCCACGGGCGCGGAGGAGAGCGGAGGAGACGGAGGTCGTGTCCGATGACCCGGCCATGGACCCATGCCCCGTGGCCGGCGCGACCGCGGGCTTGGGGAGGGTCGGCCGCGTTTGGGTCGTGTCCGAGTCCGGCGCGGCGCTGCGCGAGCTCACCACCTGCGCGATGGACTCGAGGTCCGTCTTTTCCACCCAACCGGCGCGCGTCACGTGGAGCCAGCGACCCGACGTGCCCTCGGCGACCCGGGTGAGGAGGAAGCCCTGGGGCAGCTTGCCGATGAGCGCGCCCGCGGGGGCGGAGCGGAGGTTCTCCTCCGGCGCGCGCGTGACCGTGAGGTCGTAGCCCGCACGCGGCGTCGGGCCGACGGAGGTCGTGAAAATCCAGCCTTCGAGGATGACGCCCTGCCAGTCGCCCTGCGCCTCGCCGCCGATGAGCACGGCCCCGCGCGCCAGCCGCGCCAGGCGCTTTCCGCCCGGCTCCTGGTAGAACCAGGCGCCGTCGGTCGTGACGCGAAAGCGTGCTTGGGCGGCGAGGGACAGGGGTGCGACGAGCCCCAGCACAACTGGTAGGGCACGGAGGGCCCGGCTAGATTGCATCCCCTCCAATATGGCAAAGAGGCATGGGCCGCGCACCCCGGCCTCCTCCCCAACCTGGCTCTGGCGAAGGGGCCGTGGCCCGTTATCCTAGCGCACCGTGCTTACCTCAGCCCCGCAGCCTCTGCATCACTTTTCCACTCGGAGGGCGAACATGTCAACGGATACCACCTTCGTGCTGGTCCACGGCGCGCGCCTTGTGCGCTGCACGCTTCCCATTCTTGTCGGCCTCCTTGCGCTCGCCGCCCCGCTGGTCGGTCAGGCGAGACGTGGCCACTTCTATCACGTCAACTATTATCAGGTCCGGCCCGGCCAGGAGAAGGCATACGATTCGGCGCTCGTCGATGTCGTGACCCCAGTGTTCGACGAGTTGGTGAAGCGTAAGGCAGTCG
>WNGR01004435.1_pt1 | contig 15161 bp, 12 predicted proteins | sample 5407581 | NCBI WGS metagenome assembly WNGR01 (sample SAMN13153383, study PRJNA577476) | soil metagenome | isolation source: 80 cm soil or saprolite under Garry oak tree replicate 2 | place: USA:California | collected 2016-06-15
TCGTCGTTCTGGGTGTTGAACTCCCAATGCTCCACTTCACGCTTGGGCTGCCCTTGGAGCACCGTCGAGAGCACAAGGTCGACCGCCACGCGGGCATCCGGGCCCGATTGATCCAACTCGGTTGCGGCGTCCACCGAAAAGGTGAACCGCACGCCGTACTTGTTCTGGCGAGTGTCGATGTCAGACCGAAGGGCTCGGATCTCCGACAGTCCGGAGTCGTCCGGGCACTGGTACTGCTTAGCGGCGTAGTCGTCGCGATCGATGAGGTAGGCCTCGAGGTACTTGCGCGTGACATGCTCCGGCGTACTGAGGTCAGGCTTGGTCGTCCGGTCGTAGAAGAGGAAGCCGACGGCGGCTGCACCAAGGCCCAGCAGCGCGACGAAGCACAGCCCGACCACGAGGAACTGACGTATCGCCCGCCGTCGCCGAGTGCGTGCCTCACGCGCCCTCTCGGCAGGACCGAGCGGCAAGGGCGGGCCCTGCGGATTCCGGCCAGCAGCACTCTGAGCGGCCGGATCCGCCCCGGCCGGGGAGTGCTGCGGCTGCGGACGCTCCATACCCCGAGGGTATCGAAGCCCGCACGGATCTCACCCAGCCTGACGGCGCCGCATCTCGACGATGACGATCACGAAGAGTCCAAGACCCACAGCCGACGCCACGAGCGACCACCAGGCACTGTGGATAACCCGGTATGCGCCGGTCCTACCTCCTTCGCCCGCGCTGGGATACCTTCTTCCGGAGGGAGGTGAGGCGCGCGTGGCGAAGCTCCGGCTGAGCGTCGAGAGTGCCGCCGCGCTGCACCGCCGGGCAGCCGCCATGGCAGACGCGGCACAGCGGGCACTGGACGCCAACGTGGCCGACGGGGTACCCCCGCCACACTTTGCACAGCAGCACGAGCTGGCCGGGACCCTCCGCGCGGCCGCGGCCACCCTCGCACCCGGCTGGCTCGGCACGGCGCTCGACGCGGCGATGCCGCCGAAAGCAACGCCCGGCGGCTTCGTGCGGATCGGCCAGGCGCAGCCGCTCGACGACGCATCCTTCCCGGCGATCGTGCCGCTACTGGGCACTGGCCATCTCGCCATCAACGCCGACGCCCGCGACCCGCGCGTGGTCGGCCTGCTGCGCAGCCTGGTGCTGCGGCTGGTCGCCGCGCACCCGGCCGGCGCGCTGCGGGTCAAGGCGGTCGACGCGACGGGCACCGTGTTCGGGCCGTTCCAGGCCCTGGTCCCGGCCGGCCTGATGTCCGCGCCGGTCACCGATCGCGCCGGGCTGCAGGCCGTGCTTTCCGACGCCGAAGAATGGGTACCGGCGCCCAGCCTGCGGTACACCCTGCTTCTGGTGATCGCGGCGCTCCCGCAACTGACCGACGGCCCGGACCTCGCGCGGATCGCGGCGCTGGCCCAGGCCGGTCCCGCCGCCCGACTGCACCTGATCGTGGCCGGCTGGCCGCCAACCGCGGTGACCGCGGAGAGCACCCAGCCTCCGCTCCCGTTGACCACGCACATCGCGCTGCGCAACCCGTACGCCGTCGTGGGCAACCCGCCGGGCGGTGACTTCGGCCAGAGCGGTGCACTCAACGCCCCGGTGTACCTCGATCCCGAACCGCCACTCCAGACCATCGCCGCGGTGACCGCGCAGCTCGCCAACCGAATCGGTGGCACCGGCTCGACGCTGGCCGAGTTGTTGCCCGAGCAGCCGTGGCAGGACAGTTCCGCCCAGGGTCTCGCGGCGGTCGTGGGGCGGGCCGGCGATGTCACGCTCACGCTGCGGCTGGCGGACATCACGCCACACTGGCTGATCGGCGGCCGTTCCGGCGCGGGCAAGACGGCCTTCCTCATCAACGTCCTCTATGGACTGTCGGCCCGGTACGCGCCGACCGAGCTTGTCCTGTACCTGTTGGATTTCAAGGAGGGCGTGAGCTTCACCGAGTTCACTCCGACCGACCGGGACCCGAGCTGGATCCCGCAGGCGCGCGCGGTGGGTGTCGAGTCCGACCGGGAGTACGGGCTGGCCGTGCTGCGCGAGATGGACGCCGAGATGGCCAAGCGTTCGGAGGCGTACAAGGACGGCGGGGTGACCCGCTTCGCCGACCTTCGGCAGAACCGGCCGATGCCGCGGATCGTCTGTGTCATCGACGAGTTCCAGGTGCTGTTGCAGGGCACCGACCGGCTCGCCCGGGAGGCGGTCGCATTGCTGGAGTCGTTGGCGCGCAAGGGCCGCTCGTACGGCATCCACATGATCCTGGCCAGCCAGACCATCCGCGGCGTCGAATCGTTGTACGCCAAGCGGGACTCCATCTTCGGCCAGTTCCCGGTGCGGGTGGCGCTGCCCGGCGGTGGTGACGTACTCGATCCGCTCAACCAGGCGGCGAACGTGCTCGGGCTCGGTCAGGCCGTCGTCAACACCGCCGGCGGGCTCGGCGGGCCGGCCGGAGCGTCGCGGGCGCACGAGCGGCTGGTCGAGTTCCCCGATCCGCACGCCGAACCCGAGGTGCTCGCCACGCTGCGGCACAAGCTGTGGAACCTGCGGCACACCAACCAGCCGCCGTACGTCTTCCAGGGGTACGCACCGCAGCACCTGCCCGAGAAGTTGCCGAGGACGGCGAGGCCGACCGCCTACCTCGGCCGGGTCATCGACGTACCGCTGTCCCTGGCCGCCTTCCCGCTCGACGCGAGCCCCGGCCGGCATGTCGCGGTACTCGGCCCGAGCGGCCTGGGCGCGGACATCCTCGACGCCGCGGCCCGATCCCTTGCTGCGCAACGGGAACCCGGCACCGTCCACTTCGTACTGTCCGGCAACGTCGCGGCCGCCGAGCCGATCGTCACCGCCCTCGACGCCGCGCTGCGCGAGCAGGGCCACAAGGTACTCACCGCCGGCGACGACCTGCCCGACGACACCTACGTGTTCGCGTTCGGCGCCGACGGAACGGTCGTCCAGGGAACCCTGCGCGACGGGCCGGCGCGCGGCGTGCACGTGTTCGGGTGGTGGCGGGGCCTGCGCCGGTTCAGCGAAGACACCGGCGGCTCGCTGGCCCGCGAGGATGTCGCGGGCCTGGTGCTGCTCAACGTGCCCGCGGCCGACGCGAGCCTGTTGCTCGGTGAGGTCAACCTGGAGTGGCAGCCGCGCCCGAACCGCGCGCTGCTGCACGACCGGCACGCCAACCGCACCGAGGTCATCGTGCCCTTCGTCCACAATGGACGGACGAGATGACCGCCTGGGACGACTACCTCACCGCCGCGCGCCGGCTCGACGCCGTGCGCCGGGACGCGGCCAGTGCCGTGGTCGCCCGGACGACGGCGGTGCAGGCCGCGAGTCAGGAACTGACGACGGTACGGCAGCGGCTCGTCCTGCAACGCGCGCGCCTCGCCGATCTCGCAGGCCGGGCCGGCATGCCGGTACCGCCGCTGACACCCGATGCACCGGTACCCGATCCGCCCGACCCGGCCGCCACCGGCGCACTGCTCCGGGTGGCCGTCGGCGACCTCGACAGCGCCGACGCCACACTGTCCGAAGTGGACACCGGTACCATCGCCCGCGGCCCGTTCCCGGACCTGCCGCAGACGACCCGCAACCTGGTGGTGTACGGCGCCTGTGCGCTCGTCGTCCTCATCACCCAGCTGATCCTCTTCTTCGTCGCCTCCAGCCCCGCCGCGTCGGTCGGTGCCCTGGTCTGCGGCGCCACCCTTCCCGCGCTCGGGTACGGCGTGTCCTGGCTGAGCATCGGCCTGCTCTACGGCAAGGTGAACCGAACGCCCGTCCTCGGTGCCGCGGTGAGCGCGGCGCCGGTGGTGTTGCTGTGCGGCGGGATCGCCGTCAGCGCCTTCCTGCGATAGGAGCGCCATGCCCAGCGTCGAAGAGGTGAAGCTGCACGTCGCCGCGTCGATCCAGCAGGCCGAGGCGGCGTCGCTCGGGATCCGGGGCGTCCTCGAGCGGCTCGACGAGTCCCTCGCCCGGCTGCACCTGACGACGGTGGGCAGTGTGCACCCGAGCGCCGCGCAGGCGCTGGTACGGCTGGAGGCGGCGCGCAGCCAGCTACTGGAGGCGGAGACCCTGATGCGCGGTGCGATCGACGCAGCCGACCAGTACCGCGCCATCATCTGAGACAGCCGCGTCCCTTTCGCCGGAAGTTATCCACAGCTGGCGATCGCTCGTTGAACTCTCGCGCCAGATGTCGGTCTCATGGATGCCATGGGATTCAGCGTCAACGCAAAGGCACTCGGGGGCTTGGCCGACATGCTGGACCGGCGCGCCCACGACCTGCTCAAGACCGCCGGCTATGTCACTGTCCATAGCACTCTTCAAGGCGGTCCCGGCCTAGTCAACGTCCTGTCCGGGGCACACGGGAAGATCGTCGATGAGATCGTGGCGTTCCTCCGTCGGGCGGCTACGAGCTACCTCACGGAGTACTCGATCGCGGTCAGCCTCGCGGTCGAGGCATACACCACCAGCGACCAGGGTTCCAGTGCCCGGCTCGATGCGAGCCTCCCCGGCCTGGACAGCCTGCCTCCGCCGTCGGCGCAGCCCGCCGACCAGTCGGTCGGCCCCGAGATCTTCACCGATCCCGCGAAGCTCGTCTTGAAGATCCCGCCGGACTACCATGCCGATTTCCCGTACCAGCCGTCGTGGGCCGACGTGATCAGTCCCACCTCGATACCGCGCGACGTCATCTGGGCAGTCAGCCACCTTGCCGTGGATCTGGGCCTGATCGACCGGCCGGTCGATCCGTACGAGGCGTTCACCGTTCCGCTCTTCGGTGACTGGGCCGGCCTGGAGCGCTTCTCGTTCGCGCTGCGGCAGACCGTCCAGGCGCTGGCCTGCGTCTGCGAACGGGTGGACAGCGGCATCGCGACCCAGGACCGGATCTGGACCGGCCACGCCGCGACCAACTGCGCAGTCGCTCTCGGCCGGTTCACCTTCGACCTGCAGGACGCCCAGGGCCTCCTCCAGGAGATCGCCAACAGCTATCACGACATCGCCGTCTCGGCTCGGGCGAAGGAGGCCGCCCTCGCCAGCCTGGTCTCCGTCGCCATCGACGTCGCGGCGACGTTCGGTGTGGAGGCGTTCGTGGAGGCCCCGAGAGCCGCCGAGGCCGCGTCCAAGCTGGCCACGGTGCTTCCCGACATCATGCGCGGCATCGAGGGGCTCCACGCATCGGTCGAAGGCGGAAAGAGCATCGCCGAGCTCAGGGCGGACGACCTTGTCCCGTTGCTGACCGGCTCGATGAACGCGAGCCTGCCCGGCACTATGCCGGCCCTTCCAACCCCCGCCCGCGGCTGATGAGCGTCGAGGTGCCGCGCCGGTGGCTTCTGCCATGGTGGCGGCGAACCGTGCCCCTGTGGGTACTGGCCGTCGCCGGACTGCCAGCGTTCGGCCTCGGTCTGGTACTCCCGATCGTGCTTGCGATACGGCCGCACACGCCGATGCCGTACACGGTGCTGCCCGGCCATGCGGTCTTTCTCTACACGACCTCGCACGCGACCAACTGCACGGTCTCGGAATGCGGCGTCGAGACTCTGCACGTGTCGATCGCGGAGGCGGAGCCGCTGCCGTTCACCGGGTACCGCCTCGCGCCCAGGAGGGCCGCGTCGGTAACGGTGAGCTGCACGCAACCGGCAACCGTCGCGGTAGACCCGGACTGGCGATACACGCTGGCCAACAGCCAGGCGGCCAAGCTCACCCTGACCGTCGTCGGGACGCTCGCCCTGGTCCAGCTCTACCTCAGGGCGCGCGATCGGTTCTGGCGCGGCATCCTCAGGGGTGGATGATGAGGCTCATCGCCTCGGCGCGTACCTTGCCGTCGCGCTGGAAGACGCCGCGCACCGCGGACGTAACGGTACGGGCGCCGGCCTTCTGGATGCCGCGCATCGACATGCACATGTGCTCGCACTCCAAGACCGCGATGACACCGCGCGGCTGCAGGTGCTCCATGAGCAGGTCGGCGATCTGGGAGGTGAGCCGCTCCTGCACCTGCGGGCGGCGCGCATAGACGTCGACCAGCCGGGCGAGCTTGGACAGCCCGGTGATCCGCCCATCCTCGCCGGGAATGTACCCCAGGTGCGCGGCGCCGTGGAACGGCAGCAGGTGGTGTTCGCAGAGGCTGAACACCTGGATGTCCCGGACGAGCACCAGTTCCTCGTGGTTCGCCTCGAACGTGGTGGTCAACACCTCGGCCGGATCGACCCGCAGGCCCGCGAACAGCTCGGCGTACGCCTGAGCCACGCGGGTCGGGGTACGGCGCAGGCCGTCGCGGTCGGGATCCTCGCCGATGGCGATGAGGATCTCCCGGACCGCGTCTTCGATCCGCCGGAGGTCGACCACCTTCTCGACGGGCTGCCCACCGATCCGGCCGTTGACCAGCCGGGCCGCCAGGTAGTCGAGATCGCCGCCGAGCGGCTCGGCGTCGTCGTCTGGCTCGGTGCAGGAGCCGGTGTCCAGGCTGGTCAGCGAGGACCGTCCGAACCGCCGGACAGCGCCTCCACGCCGTCCGCTTCGGCCTGGGCCTTGAGCTTGTCCTTCTCCGCCGTGGTGAGTACCGGCGGCTGGTCGGACGGCTGGCGCTTGCCGAAGCCGTTGTACGGCGCCATCGGCGGCCGCTTGACCACCCGCGCGCACAGCCGGCCCATGTCGGCCTGCGAGATGGTCTCCTTCTCGAACAGCTCCAGGACGATCGCGTCGAGCACGTCGCGGTACTCGACCAGGATCTCCCACGCCTCGTCGTGCGCGAGCTCGATCAGCGTGCGCACCTCGGCGTCGATCTCGGCGGCGATCGTGTCGGAGTAGTCACGCTGGTGGCCCATGGTCCGGCCGAGGAACGGTTCGCCGTCGTTCTGCCCGTACTTGACGGCGCCGAGCTTGGAGCTCATGCCGTACTCGGTCACCATCGCCCGGGCGATGTGCGTCGCCTTCTCGATGTCGTTGCCGGCACCGGTCGTCGGCTCGTGGAAGACGAGTTCCTCGGCGGCCCGGCCGCCCAACGCGTACGCCAACGTGTCGATCAGCTCCGCGCGGGTCTGCGTGTACTTGTCCTCGGTGGGCAGGACCAGCGTGTGCCCGAGCGACCGGCCCCGGGACAGGATCGTCACCTTGTGTACCGGCGCAGAGTGCGGCAGCGCCCAGGCGACCAGCGCGTGCCCGCCCTCGTGGTACGCGGTGATCTTCTTCTCGTGGTCGCTCATCACCCGGGTGCGCCGCTGCGGACCGGCGATCACCCGGTCGATCGCCTCTTCGAGGAAGTCGTTGGTGATCGCGCGCTTCTCGTTGCGCGCGGTCAGCAGCGCCGACTCGTTGACCACGTTGGCCAGGTCGGCGCCGGTGAAGCCGGGTGTCCGCCGGGCCACCGAGTCAAGATCGACGTCCGGCGTGAACGGCTTGCCCTTCGCGTGTACCCGCAGGATGGCCTTACGACCCTCCATGTCCGGGGTGTCCACGGCGATCTGCCGGTCGAAGCGGCCCGGCCGCAGCAGAGCGGGGTCGAGGATGTCCGGCCGATTGGTCGCGGCGATGAGGATCACACCGCCCTTGGTGTCGAAGCCGTCCATCTCGACGAGCAGCTGGTTGAGCGTCTGCTCGCGCTCGTCGTGGCCGCCGCCCAGGCCGGCGCCGCGGTGCCGGCCGACCGCGTCGATCTCGTCGACGAAGACGATGGCTGGCGCGTTCGTCTTGGCCTGCTCGAAGAGGTCCCGTACCCGGGAGGCGCCGACACCGACGAACATCTCGACGAAGTCCGAGCCGGAGATCGAGTAGAACGGCACCCCGGCCTCGCCGGCGACCGCGCGGGCGAGCAGGGTCTTACCGGTGCCGGGCGGGCCGAACAGCAGGACGCCCTTCGGGATCTTCGCGCCGAGGGCCTGGTACTTGGCCGGGTTCTGCAGGAAGTCCTTGATCTCGTGCAGCTCCTCGACCGCCTCGTCGGCGCCGGCCACGTCCGAGAACGTGGTCTTGGGCGTGTCCTTGGAGATCAACTTCGCCTTGGACTTGCCGAAGTTGAGCACCCGGGAGCCGCCGCCCTGCATCTGCGACATGAACAGCAGGAGCAGGATCACCAGTACCGCGATCGGCAGGAGGTTGACCAGCAGGCCGAGCAGCACGCTCTCCTTGGTCACCTTGGTGTCGACGGTACCGTCGATCTTGCCGGCCGCCTTGGCGTCGTTGATCTGCTTGAAGACGTCGTTGACCGACAGCGCCGGGATCTGCGCCTTGATCTTCGAGGTCGACGCGTTGTTGAAGGTGGCGGCGTTCTTCAGATCGAAGTCGACCGTCTGTTCCTTGTCCTCGATCAGCACCTTGTGCACGTTGCCGCTCTGGAGCTGGCCGAGAAGCTCGGACGTGGTGACCTGGCTGTAGGTCTGGCCACCGGTGAACAGCGAACTCACCGCGATCGCACCGATGATCACGAGGACGATCCAGACCACCGGCCGGCGGAAGAAACGGGTACGTTCCATGCTGTAGTCGAGCGCTACGCGCCCAGTCCCTCCGAATCTCGAGACCGCTGCCTGCCGTGGCCGTCGGCAGCTCGCCACGGCCGCATGCGCTGGACGCCCAGCGCTATTCGACGGTACACCGCGCGGTCCCGCGGCGCGTTACAGCGTCTGTACCGGAACAGGCGATTCGGACATAGGGTACTAAGCTCTGAGCGAATCTCAGCCGGATCTCAGGCCCGGGCGTAGACACTCGACTTCAGCACGCCGACGTACGGGAGCTCGCGGTACCGCTCGGCGTAGTCCAGCCCGTACCCGACGACGAATTCGTTGGGGATGTCGAAACCGACGTACTTCACCGGTACCTTGACCTGGATCGCATCCGGCTTGCGCAGCAGCGCGACGACCTCGACGGTCGCCGCCGACCGGCTCTGCAGATACTTCATCAGCCAGGACAGCGTCAGCCCGGAGTCGACGATGTCCTCGAGCACGATCACGTGCCGTCCGGCGATGTCGCGGTCGAGGTCCTTGAGAATGCGGACCACGCCCGAGGACGTGGCCCGCTGTCCGTATGAGGATACCGCCATGAACTCCAGCTCGACCGGGCGACCGTGGCGGCCCATCTCCCGGGCGAAGTCGGCCATGAACATGAACGCGCCCTTGAGTACACCCACCAGGAGTACCGACTCCACCGCCCGGTAGTCGTCGGCCACCTGCTTGGCGAGGTGGCCGGTCTTCTCTTTGATCTGTTCTTCGGACACGATCACGCGATCGATGTCCGCGTCGTACCAGCTGCCGTCCGCCATGGCACCAGAGTGCCGCATGCGGCGCCCGTCCGGGGCGCCGGGGGAGGCCCTCAGAGACGAGGCGTCGGCTGCGGGTCGCCGTCGCGCATGGACGGCCAGTTAGCCACGGTTCGGCTGTCAGTTACCCAGCCGGCCGCGCCCGCTACCGCGAGTGCGGCGATGAGTACGAGGAAGAGGAAAAGCGCCATGTCACAAGGGTTCCTCACCCCCCGGTGAACGGACAGTGGCAGGATTGCCACACCTCCGCGATTATCTGCCATACTAGTGTCATGTTGACGAAGGTCGCCGTGATCGCTGTGGAGAACATCGCCGCGTTCGAGCTGGGCGTGGTGTGCGAGGTCTTCGGCACCGACCGGGGGCCGGAGTTCCCCCGGTACGAGTTCCAGGTCTGCACGGTCGACGGCGGCCCGGTGACCACCCAGTCGGGGTACCGCATCGAGCCCACCGCCGACCTCACCCCGGTCGCCACCGCCGACCTGGTCGCGGTACCGGCCCACCCGATAGACACGCGCGGCCCCGAGCCGGTGCTCGACGCGCTGCGCGCGGCCGCCGACCGGGGCGCCTACGTGGTCAGCGTCTGCTCGGGCGCCTTCCTGCTCGGCGAAGCCGGGCTGCTGGACGGCCGCCGGTGCACCACCCACTGGCTGTACACCGACGAGCTGGCCCGGCGCAATCCCGGCGCGACGGTGGTACCCAACGCGCTCTACGTCGAGGACGGGAAGCTGCTCACCAGCGCCGGTACCGCGGCCGGGATCGACCTGTGTCTACATCTGGTGCGCACGGTGCACGGTTCCGAGGTGGCGACCCGGCTGGCCCGGCGGATGGTGGTACCGCCGCAGCGGGCCGGCGGGCAGGCGCAGTACGTCGAGGCGCCGCTGCCCAAGGCGCCTGAGGTGCCGACCCTGGCGCCGGTGCTCACCTGGCTGATCGAGCACCTGGACCGGCCGGTGGACATCGAGGCGATGGCCCGCCGGGCGCACATGGCACCGCGTACCTTCGCCCGCCGCTTCCGCGCGGAAACCGGTACCACGCCGCACGACTGGCTGACCGCGCAGCGGGTACTGCTGGCGCGGCAGCTGCTCGAGGAGACCGACCTGGGCGTCGACGCGGTCGCGGCGCGCGCCGGGTTCAGCGACGCGGCCATGCTCCGGCACCACTTCACCCGGCGGGTGGGGGCGACTCCGCACGCGTACCGGTCGACGTTCCGGGACCGGTCAACCGACCGTCGCGCCGCGTGACGTGAATGCCGCCGGGCAGGGCGACCGCGCCCTGGCCGTGCCAGCCGACCACGAGGGCGTCGAGCGCGTCGAGGTGCACGGCGGACAACGATCCGGCCGGCGCGCCGAGGCGTAGGGCGAAGTCGCGCAGGACGCGGGTACGCAGCGCGGGTGGCAGCGCGGCGAGGTCCGCCACGAGCGGCTCGCCTACCGGTACGGCCTGCGTGGCCAGCTCGTCCAGCAGCGCGGTGTCGGCGGCGATCAGGCGGGCGGTACGGGCGAGGTTGACGACGACGTCCGCGCCCAGCGCGTCCACCAGGACGGGCAGGGCGGCCCGGACCCGGGCCCGGGCATATGACTGGTCGGCGTTGTGTGGGTCCTCCCACGGGGTGAGACCCAGCTCGGCGCAGGCCGCCCGGGTGTCGGCCCGGGACACGGCGAGCAGCGGCCGCAGGAAGATCCCGCGCCGCGTGGGCATCGCCGCCAGGCCGCGCGGACCGGAACCGCGCGCAAGGGCCAGCAGTACCGTCTCGGCTTGGTCTTCCAGCGTGTGGCCGAGCAGGACCGCCGCCGCGCCGCGCTCCTCGGCCGCGGTGACCAGGGCCACGTAGCGCGCGTCACGGGCCGCCGCCTCGGGTCCGCCCGCGCGCCCGACGGTGACCCGCACCGCGACGCTGGGCGAAAGACCCACCTTGGTACCCCAGGAAGCGACGTGCGCGGCCCGCTCGCCCGACCCCGTCTGCAACCCGTGGTCGACGGTCACCAGACCGGCGCGCAGCCCGAGCCGGGGCGCGACGAACGCGGCGGCGCTGGCCAGGGCGAGCGAGTCGGCGCCGCCCGAGCACGCGGCGAGTATGAGCGAGCCGGGCGGCAGGTCCAGCGCGCGACGGACGGCGACGCGGACGGCGGCCACGGGTGGCGCCGGGCCCACGGGTCAGCCGTGTACGCGGGCGACCCAGGCGTCGGGGTCGCCCAGCTCGTTGAGGTACGGCAGGGTGAGCGGCGACTCCCAGACCCGGTTGAACCCGGCCATGCCGACCCGGTCCACGACGCCGTGCACGAACCGGCGACCCTCCGCGTACTGGCGCAGCTTGACCTCGATGCCCAGCAGCTTGCGCAGGACCCGTTCGAGGGGGTTGGCGGCCTCGCGGCGGCGGTTGAAACGGGCGCGGATCTCCTCGACGCTCGGTACGACGTCGGGGCCGACGCCGTCCATGACGAACTCGGCGTGCCCCTCCAGCAGCGTCATGATCGCGGTGAGCCGGTCGAGGACCGCCTTCTGTGCCGGCGTCTGCACCAGGTCGAGGACCGATGCCCGGCTGTCCGGGTTGCGGATCGAGTCGGCCAGCGCGGCGACGCCACGCCGCAGCCGCTCGGCGAGCTGCTCGCCCGGCGACTGGGCGGCGTCGACGAACGCGCGTACCTCGCTGAGGAAGTGGGCACGCAGCCAGGGTACGGCGGTGAACTGCGTCCGGTGGGTGACCTCGTGCAGGGCCACCCAGAGCCGGAAGTCGCGCGGGTCGGCGCCCAGCTTGCGCTCCACCTCGACGATGTTCGGCGCGACGAGCAAAAGGGTGCCGGGGTCGGAGGAGAACACCTCGTACTGGCCGAGCACCTTTCCCGACAGGTAGGCGAGCACGGTCCCGGCCTGCACGCCGGTGACCCGGGAACCGACCGCGTTGATGAACGGCCCGGGGTCCCGGTCGCCGGTCAGCTTGGAAACCAGCGGGTTGATCACCTGGCGCAGCCCGGTGATGTTGATCGACGCCCAGTCCTTGCGGTCCACCACCCGTACCGGCGACGCCGGACCGGACAGCTGGGTGAACGCGGCGACGTGCTCGGCCGCGTCGTCGGTCAGCCGGCGCAGCTCCGCCACGACCTCGGCGGCCTCGGTGTAGGACACGTTCGGTCCGGTCTTTCCCAGTGCGCCGGCGGTCGCCGCGGCCAGATCCCAGTCCACGAGCTGCCCCATACACCCACCGTACCCGCGCGTGGCGAGTTGGCTCTCAGGTCGTGCTCAGGCGACTGAGGAAGCGAGCGGGAGCGACGCGGCGCCGTCTGGACCGACGAGTGCCCCGACGCGGGCGGCGTCTGGACTGAGGAGCGCAGCGACGAGGGAAGACGGCGCCTGAGGAGCGTCGGGGCCGCGCGAGCGAAGCGAGCGCCAGAGTTACAGCGACGAGGGAAGACGGCGCTCAACAGCGCCGCGAAGCGAGCGGACGCGGCAAGCTCAGGCGACGTTGGCCAGGGCGGTGCCGATGCGGTCGAGGGCGGCTTCGGCGGGGAGGGTACCGGCGGTCACCCGGTCGGCGAGGACGGCGAAGGAGAGCAGCCGGCCCTTCGCGTCGACCACGTACCCGGCCAGCCCGTTGACGCCGGTCAGGGTACCGGTCTTGGCGCGCAGCACGCCGTCGGCCGGGTTGCCGTTCGGGCCGCGGTACCGGGTGGCGAGCGTGCCGGAGTACCCGGCAACGGGTAGGCCGGTGAACAGGGCATGCAGAGCGGGCCGGTCGGCGCGGGCGGCGAGGGTCAGGATCGCGGTGAGCAGCTGAGCGCTGACCCGGTCGTCGAGGGACAGGCCGCTGCCGTCCGCGACGCGTACCCCGCCGGTCGGCAGGCCCAGGTCGGTGAGCTGCGCCTGGACCGCGGTACCGACGCCGGCGAACGTGGCCGGCTGGTTGCCGGCCAGCGCCACCTGCCGGGCGACCAGCTCGGCGATCGTGTTGTCGCTGGTCCGCATCATCTCCTCGAGGATGCGCACGAGCGGCGCGGAGGACACCGCGCCGAGCTGGGTACCGGGTGCGGGTGCGCCGGGATTCGCGCTGGACCCGTTGCTCGGCGCGCTGCCGCTGCCGGCCGGGGCCCGGCCGGTGGCCACGGCCGAGGAGCTCAGCCCGAGCAGGCGCGCCAACGCCTGACCGGCCGCCACGTCCGGGGTCGAGGTGCGGGGGGACGGGTTGTCCAGCTGCTTAGGGTTGGTCCGCCCGCCGTCGAGCATCAGCGGGACGACCCGGGCGGTGTACCCGAACCCGTCCACCACGCCCGGCTCCCAGTTCGGGCCGGTGGTGGGTCCGGTGAACAGCGAGGAATCGACCAGTACCCGGGTCGGTGCCACCCCGCCCAACGCCTTCTTCACCTGCGCGGCGAGGTCGTCCAGCCGGGCGGCGCCGGGGTAGCTGCCGTTGCCGTCGACGGACAGGGTCGGGTCGCCGCCGCCGACGAGTACCACCTCGCCCGGGTTCGGGCCGGCGACCGCCCTCGTCTGGATCTGGTACGCGGGGCCACGCACGGCCAGCACGGTCACGGCGGTGACGAGCTTCATCGTGGATGCCGGCACCACCGGGTCGCCGGCGTTCTGCGCGTACAGCGACTGTCCCGTCGCGACGTCGGCGACCTGTACCCCGACGTGCCCGCCGAGCCGCTGGTCGGTCAGCGGCCCGTGCAGGGCGGCGGCCACCGCGTCGGCGGTCGGGATCGGCGCGTCGCTCGGCGCCGGCCCGAGTACCGGCGACGGCGGAGGTACCGGCGGGACCTTCGCCGACGGGCTGGCCGTAGCCGTCGATCCGAACAGCCCGGCCGGCCGGAGCACGAACAGCGCGCCCGCCGCGAGCGCGACCAGTACGACGAGCCCGGCGGCCAGCGCCAGCCAGAGGGTACGGCGGCTACGGCGGTCGGGGACCGCGGGCGGGGACCAGGGCGGGGCCGGAGGGCGCTGGACGTCGGCCGCCTTGGATACGTACGTCGTCGACCCCAGCCGGCGGGTCAACGGCCCGGCCCGGCCGGACGCCGTGCCGGGCCGCTCGCCGGGCGGCTTCGGCGGTGCCGCATTCGGCACGGGCGGGCCGGCGGGGCGCGGTGGGCCGGTTGGGGCCGGCGGACCGGTTCGGCCCGGTGGACCGGCTGGGGCGGGCGCTGGCGGGAGTTGCGGCGCTGGCGCCATCATCGCGGCCGGTGGCGGACTCGGAGGCGGCCCCGGATGCGGGCCGGGCGGGGCGGGATGCGTGCCGGGCGGTGCGGGATGCGTGCCGGGCGGTGCGGGATGGCCGGGCGGTGCGGGCCGGGGTGGTACGGGGGTGGGGGATGGCGCGGGGTGGACGGGTGGCGTCCAGCCGACCCTGACCCGGCCCGTGGCGGCCTGGGTGGGCTTGAACGCGACGGTTTCGTCCGGCCCTGTCATGTCCCGCTCGGGCGCGGGCCGGCCCGGTGGCTGGCCAGGCGAGCTCTGCGGCTGGCCAGGCCGGCTCTCTGGCTGGTCAGGCCGGCTCGCTGGCTGGCCGGGCGGTGGCGGTGGACCCGAGGGCGCGCGAGGGCTCGTAGCCGCGGCCCAGAACGGCTTGGTGTCGTCGGGATCCGGCGGCGTGGTACCGGGGGCTCCGGCCGGGTAGCCGCCAGCGGTGCGCTCCGCAGCGCCGGGCGGAGCCGAGGAGCCGGCCGGCGGAGCCGAAGGACTGGACTGGGTTCCCGGGGAGGCCCCGGTGGCGCCCGCGGGGATGAACCAGGAGCCGTTGCCTACGTCCAGTGGCGGCTTCGGGATCCGCCGCGGCAGCGGCTCGGCCGGCGCCGGTAGGGACCCCGGAGCCGGTGGGGCTGGGGTGAACGGTGGCGGTGGGGCCGGCGGGCCGGAGGTCGGGCCGGCATGGGCGCGGGCGCGCGCAGGTCCAGTCTGCGGTGGCGGGGGTAACGGCGGCGGGGTCGGGGCAGGGGCTGGCACGACGGGGGGC
>WNGR01009538.1_pt1 | contig 15160 bp, 13 predicted proteins | sample 5407581 | NCBI WGS metagenome assembly WNGR01 (sample SAMN13153383, study PRJNA577476) | soil metagenome | isolation source: 80 cm soil or saprolite under Garry oak tree replicate 2 | place: USA:California | collected 2016-06-15
GTGAATCCGGCACGCGGGACGGTGAATTCCGCTCCCGCTCTGGTACACATCGAGGCAGTTTCAGCCGATGGCAGTGCATTGGATCTGCGCGGACCCATCCGGGTTCCGGCGGCCAGGCAGCGGACTACGTTTCGCTACGTGGGGTTGAGTCTAAGCAATTCTGAGCGCGTGCGCTACCGTTACCGGCTGGAGGGGTTTGATCACGGGTGGAGTGAACCGGTGACGAACCGGGAAGCCACCTACGGCAACCTGGGGGCAGGCTCATATCGATTTCGAGTGATGGCGAGTAACGGCGACGGGCTGTGGAACGGCGCGGAGGCGGCGGTCGCGTTGGAAGTGCAGCCGGCGCTGTGGCAAACCTGGTGGTTCCGCTTGGCCTGCGTAATGTGCGCCGGGTTGGCGACGTTGCTAGTGTACCGCCTGCGGCTGCACCAGTTGACCCGGCTGCTCAACGTTCGCTTTGAAGAGAGGCTCGCCGAACGCACCCGCATCGCGCAGGAATTGCACGATACGCTGCTGCAAGGTGTGCTCAGCGTGTCCATGCAGCTTCACGTGGCGGTTGACCAACTCCCGGCAGATTCGCCCGCGCTGCCCGCGATGAATCGTATTTTGCAATTGACCGGGCAAGTCGTCGACGAAGGGCGCAATACGCTTCGAGGGTTGCGGTCATCGATCGAGAGCGCACATGATCTAAAGAGTTCACTCTCGCGGATCCCGGAGGAACTGGGTAGCGAACAAGCGATTAATTTCCGCGTCATTGTGGAAGGTGCAACTGTGCCCTTGCGGCCAGCCATTCGCGATGAGGTGTACCGCATCGGCCGGGAAGCGCTAGTGAATGCGTTCCGGCACTCCGGGGCGGGCAATATCGACTTGCACCTGGAGTATGCCCCCAAGCAGTTGCGAATTCTTGTCCAGGACGATGGTCGCGGGATCGACCCCCAAGTTCTGCAGTCCGGCCGCGACGGACACTGGGGACTTTCAGGCATGCGAGAGCGAGCCGAGAAGATTGGCGCGAGAGTCAAAGTCCTGAGCCGCGCTGGAGGCGGAACCGAAGTCGAGTTTCGTCTGCCCAGCAATATTGCTTTCGAATCCCATCCATCCAGTCTGGCCTCTAAATGGCTCCCAGGTTTCCGCCGTCAACAGCGGGAGGACGAAGTGACACCCAAGTAATGATGGGAAGGTCTCCTGTTGGCGTGCTCAAAATTGAAGCCTGAGTGCCAACTGGATCGAGCGCGGTCCGCCGATCTGATATAGCGGATTGAGGCCACCGCTCTGTCCGCCGCTTCCCAAGGAGCTTGCCAGCATCATCGTCGATTGCCCGAATTGAGGATTAGCCACGCCGGGAAATGAATCGAGAAAGTTGTTGGGTTTCCAAAATTGGTGGTTGAAGATGTTGAAGAAATCCGCCCTCGCCTGAAGAGAAAGTCTCTCTGTGAATTTGAACTGCCTCCGCAAAGTTAAATCGAGCTGCGTAGCGCCGAATCCACGCAGTGCATTGCGTCCCAAGTCTCCTTGCCCAGCAGCGGGTATGCTGAAGGCATCCGCATTGATGATCTTTCCGCCGGGTGCGTTCGATTGGTTGAGGTAGAGCGGCACGCCCGGCACCACATCCGGTCGCGCTACGCCGAAAGCTCCTGCCAGGAAGCCGGTGTTGAAGGGATCCAGCCCGGTCACCACATTCACCGGTGGAGCGCTGCGCGCATAAATGATCGAATCGGTGGACCAGCTTCCAAAGATCTGTTTCAACACTCCGCTACTAGGCCCAGGTTCGTAGGAAACGGCGGCGGAAAACGTGTGCCGAATGTCGTAGTCCGATGGCCCACGCTCCACCGACGAAGGCGATTTGCCAAGTGGAATATTTAGGAAAAATGAATCTTTGGGGCGGGCAAGAGATGTCCTCAGGCGCTAAAGCGCCGGGATGTTGCCAGCGACTTGGCGGCACGACCAAGGTCGTGCCCTTCCCTTTCGTTCGCGCCTTTTCCGTAGCCTCTGAAGTTGCCCTGATATGGATCGGAAAAACGTCATCGGGCGGGATAGTGCGATAATGTTGGGCACTGTGGGGATGGCGCGCGGACGAGTACGGCACCTTCTCGCGCTGGGCACGACCGCGTGCAACTGCAGCAGGTGTTAATGAACCTCATGCTCAACGCCATCGAAGCCATGGAGGACTCGGGCGGAGAGCTGATGGTGAAATCGCAGCTGCGGGATGCTCAACTCCTGTTCTCGGTCACTGACACTGGTGTTGGACTGCCAAATGAGAACGTCGAGCAGATCTTTCCAGCGTTCTTTACCACCAAGCCGCAAGGCAGCGGTATGGGGTTGGCGATCACCCGTTCCATTGAGGAATCGCATGGCGGCCGGTTGTGGGCGACCGCTAACGATGGACGAGGTACAACCTTTCATTTCACCTTGCCGACCCAGGTAACGGAGCCAACACCCTTGGTTGCCTAAAGTGTCTTTCATCGGCCTTGATGCGAGCCGTATGATCTGACGTGTTCAGAGTAACTCATGAAAGCTCACCTTCTAGGGATCAGATCGGCCATTCCATGACGGCTCACTGCTGACGGGTGCGGACTTGAGTTAGAGCGAATCCGTCCGTGGAGGAACGTTGAGATGCTTCCAAACCCAACCCGCGCTGCTTTGGTCTCGAGTTCTTTCACCGCATGCGTCACTGCAATCGTATTGGTGACCGGTAGTGCTTGTCTCGCACAGGTCGCTGGAGGGACTATTTCGGGACGTGTGATAGACAGCTCCGGAGGCGCGATTGCAGGAGCGCAGGTCGCTGTTAAGAACTCCGAGACTGCTATCCTCCGGTCCGTAGACGCAGATAACGACGGAATCTACACGGCTCCGAACCTAGTGCCTGGTACGTATGAGATCAGTGCGTCCAAGGAAGGATTTGCAACGGTTGTGAGATCGGGTGTTCTTGTGACGGTAGGCTCCGAGGAGGTAATCGACTTCAAGCTAAACCCAAGCGAGGTTAAGACGAAAATCGAAGTTTCAGGCACACCGCCCCCTATCCAATTGGCCAGTTCGAGCCTGGAGGCAACCGAGAACTCCACAACGATTCGCGAATTGCCTCTGAACGGGCGCGACTGGACGACTCTGGCACAACTGCAACCCGGAGTTACCGGCGTGTATCAACTCCCGCTTGGTCTGAGTAATCAACGGGCAAACCGCGGTCTCGGGATGCAGTTAAGCATCGGCGGAACACGGCCACAAGGAAACAACTACCGACTCGATGGGATCAGCATAAACGACTATTCCAACGCAGGGCCCGGCAGCGTTCTCGGTGTCTTGCTCGGTGTGGAGGCGGTTCAGGAATTCTCTGTCGTAACAAACAGCGCGCCAGCCAGTTATGGCAGGACGTCGGGAGGAGTGATCAATTCTATTACGCGCTCTGGCACAAATGAGCTACACGGCTCTGCCTATGAGTTTTTGCGCAACAGCGCGCTCGACGCCCGCAACTTCTTCGACACAACTCAATCTCCGCCCCCATTCCGGCGCAATCAGTTCGGAGCCGATGCCGCAGGGCCGATTATCAAAAGCAAGTTGTTTATTTTTGGCGATTACGAAGGAATTCGTCAGAGGCTTTCAACAACAACGGTGGACATTGTGCCCTCTGCCGCGGCACGCACCGGACATCTAACCGCAGGTACTGTTAGTGTGGATCCACGAGTAGAGTCATACCTGACGCTCTATCCCCTTCCGAACGGCCCGGTCAAGGGCGATACCGGCAATTTCACGCTTGTCACTCCGAAAAACACCAACGAGGACTTCTTTACCTCACGTGCGGACTTCACAATCGGGAAGAATGATAGCCTGTTCGAAACCTACATGTTCGACAAGGGAAAAACGGAGGGACCGGATTCCTTCAATAACAACATCATCGGGACCCTGTCCCGCCGTCAAGCCGCCGTTCTCGAGGAAACGCACTTATTCGGCGCCCGCATGGCCAACACGGCACGATTGGGTTTCAGCCGTGTAGTCTCGCAAGCGGCAAAGAGTTTAAAGGCGATTAACCCTGTGGCGGCAGATACGTCGCTCGGCTTTTTGCCTGGCCAACCCGTGGGAATTATAACGAACTCGCAACTCTCGACTTTTCCGGGGGGTTTTGGCGCCGTCGCGGAGTTCGATTTTCATTACAACTCGTATCAGTTCTTCGATGATGCGTTCGCGACGTTAGGAACTCATTCCCTAAAGTTTGGTTTTGCTTTTGAAAACATCCGGGAGAGCGAATTCGGCAAAACCAGCCCGCTGGGCCAGTTCTTCTTCGGATCACTTTCGGGCTTCCTGCAGGACCAGCCAACGTCCTTTAACGCGCCAATCGGAAGCGGAATCACACCACGCGACCTCCGGCAGTCTATTTATGCGGGATACGTCATGGACGACTGGAGAGCGAGGCCCAATTTGACTGTCAATCTGGGGCTGCGTTATGAAGCAGCGACGGTCCCGAGCGAAGCACATGGGAAACTCTCGAATCTGCCATCGCTGACATCAACAACCCCACACCTCGGAGATCCTTTCTTTTCGAATCCGACAAAGCTCGATTTTGAACCGAGGGTGGGCTTTGCGTGGGATCCATCAGGTAAAGGTAAGACATCCATCCGCAGTGGACTTGGAATATTCGATAACTTACCTCTCCCATATCTGTTTGAGGTGACGAGCCTGCTGTCGGCTCCGTTTTTTGAGTTGGGTGACGTCACGACGCTGCCGCAGGGGTCGTTTCCAAAGGGAGCATTTCCGCTATTGACCACGCCCACCCTTCGTTACGCTTATATTCAGCCGAATCCTCCACGCAGCTATGACATGGAGTGGAACTTCAACATTCAGCAGAGCATTGCTCCAGATACGGTGCTGCAGGTGGGCTACACGGGATCGCGCGGTGTTCATCTTCCCTACTTCACGAACAATTTCGACATGGTGCTTCCAACGTTGACGCCGCAGGGCTACGTATGGCCGGTAAATGGAACTCCTCTGAACCCGAACGTAGGCCAGATTTCCGGCACTATATGGAACTCCGATTCCATTTTCCATGCCCTTGAGGTACAGGTAACTCGACAACTCAGCAAAGGGTTGCAAGCCGGGGTGTCATACGCGTGGGGCAAGATTATTGACTCGAGTTCGGCATCGGCGTTCATCGATAACTACGCGAACAGCTCCCCTCGGCTTTGGTTCGATGAACGCAACGGGCGTGGACTCGCCGACTTCGACATACGTCAAAACCTCACGGTCAACTACATCTGGGAAATCCCGAGTTTCAGAGCCAAGCCACGAGTACTGCAATGGGCATTAAACGGTTGGCAATGGGGTGGGATTCTGCACGTTGCTTCCGGCGAACCGTTCACACCTATAATCACCGGCGACCCGTTAGGAATGAAGGGCGATCAGTTCGACCGGCCGGATGTACTGAGAGGACCGGGATGCAGCGGCTCCCTTGTGAATCCAGGAAATCCGCTCGACTACATCAAAACACAGTGTTTTGCTTTTCCCAAACCGAGCACGCGGTTTGGGGATGCGGGGCGCAACATTCTTATCGGTCCAGGCATTCTCAATTTGGATACTTCTCTATTTCGCAACATAGGCCGCTTAGAGAAGTTTCATGCGCAATTCCGAGCAGAGTTCTTCAACGTCTTAAATCACACGAATTTTGCGTCGCCGGTGGTCCCGACGAACAATACCAGCCTGTTTGGAGCCAACGGAACCCCGATTTCTTCGGCGGGCGTCCTGACCTCCACGACGACCACATCACGCCAGATACAGTTCGGACTGAAGCTGATCTGGTAGATAGCACCGCGTTCGGTCGCGGTTAACGCTTTCATCGCCGGCTTCGCGCCCTGATCCTTATTGATTTGAAGCTTGGCAAGTTTACGCACACAGAATGCCGGCCAGATGAAACCTTACCCAGACTATGTGTGCGAGCACTGGATTTATGAGGGTGAAAATCAGCCCATCGGTCTAATCCTCTGTTCGGAGCGCAACCAGTCCGTGATGCTGCCCATCAGTGAGGCGTTTGTTGGATTGGGCGCAAAGAACCTGTTTACACCATGCGATGGAAAAGGCGAGGGCCGATGCTTGGCGCATTGAATCAGACCCTTCCGAGTGGGATAGTATGAGCGTATCAGAGGGCCGGCTGTTGGGTTGAAGACCTGCGCCGGACGAGATTTTTGGATAGAGTTCACGGCAAATTGGCGGGCGTGATGCTGGCCGGCATGCTGATAGCGAGAACTTGCGCGTTCGCGCTAAACCCGGCGCTAGAGGTCAGCCAGTACGCGCATACGGCCTGGAAGATCCGGGAGGGATTTGCCAAAGGCTCCATTCTCTCAATCGCTCAGACACCCGACGGGTACCTCTGGCTGGGAACAGCCTTTGGCTTGTATCACTTCGATGGCGTCCGAAACGTCCTTTGGCAGCCACCGCCAGATCAGCAACTCCCCTCCAGCACCATCACGAGACTTGTTGCGGCACGTGACGGGACCCTTTGGATCGGTACATGGAGTGGGCTCGCAAGCTGGAAGAACGGCAGGCTCACTCAGTACGCGGAGTTCGGTGGATCGACCATCTTTTCTCTAGTAGAAGATCACGTGGGCTCGATATGGGTTGGCGCGAAGGGGCCCGATGGAAAACTCTGCGAAATTCGGAATGGCAGCGTCCGCTGCGGGCCGGAGATGAGCGGTATTGATCGCGGCGTCTTCGGGTTGCATAAGGACAGCAAAGGAAATCTTTGGGTCGGATTAGAGACAGGGGTGTGGCGATGGAGACCCGGACCGCCGGAATTCTATGCGGTGCCAGGCCTGCCAAACGGAAGAATGCAGAGCATGGCCGATAGTGAGGATGGCACTGTCTTGATCGCCGCAACAGGCGCGGTCATGCGCCTGGCTGATGGAAAAGCGGAGGCGGCATATCGGTTCCCCACTGCGAGGCGGGGGTTCCGTGCCCTGAGAATGCTCCGCGATCGCGACGGCGGTCTGTGGGTGGGACCTGCGGGCCGGGGCATTGTGCATATACACGACGGACGGACCGATGTGTTTTCAGAATTGGACGGCCTGTCCGGCGATGACATTTACGATTTGTTTGAGGATCGTGAGGGCGATATTTGGGTCGCTACTATCAATGGGCTCGACCGTTTTCACGAGCTTCCCGTGGTCACGTATTCCAGGAAACAAGGTTTGTCGGATATTCCCTGGGGAGGCGTGTTAGCGGCGAGGGACGGAAGCGTTTGGTTCGCTTCCCTTAATGGGTTGAACCGCCTCAGTCACGGCCAGGTTACGGTGTACCGCCAGCACCGGGCCCGGGCTGGCGTGCAAGAGATTGTCGGCAGCAGACTACCGGATGAGGGGGTCGGGTCCCTTTTTCAGGACTCTCGCGGGAGAATCTGGGTCTCCACACTGACCGGGATCGGCTACCTGGAGAATGATCGTTTTGTTCCTACGTCGGTTCCTGGTGGATTAGTGGGTTCCGTCACCGGGGACGCTTCGGGAAATCTGTGGATCGCCAACCGCGAACTCGGCCTCCTACAATTGTCGCAGCACAATGAGTTCCCACCTATTCCATGGGCCAGATTTGGACGCAAGGATCCTGCGGTTGTTCTGGCTCCGGATCTTTTGCACGGCGGCCTATGGCTCGGATTTTCGCGGGGTGGCGTCGTCTGGCTTCGTGATGGCCATGTCCGCTCGTCCTACTCGGCCACCGATGGGCTAGGCGAGGGGCGTGTCAATCAGCTTCGATTCGACAGTGAAGGTGCGCTTTGGATCGCCACTGAGGGCGGACTCGGCCGATTGAAAGATCGCCAGATCGCCAGATTAACGACCAACAACGGATTGCCTTGCGATGCGGTCCAGTGGACGATGGAAGACAACGCCCAATCGGTCTGGCTAATGATGCCCTGCGGTTTGGTACGGGTTGCGCGCTCCGAGTTGGACACGTGGGCTAGTGCTGCGGACAAGACCGCCCGCACGATCCGCACCACAGTTTTCGATAGTTCGGACGGGCTACGGAGTCTCGCCGTGGTTGGCGATTATACGCCGCGCGTCGCCAAGTCAGCAGATGGGAAACTCTGGTTCATCGCTCCCGACGGCATCAGCGTCGTCAATCCGCACCAGCTTCCCTTTAACAAGCTCCCGCCACCTGTGCATATCGAAAAGCTCGCCGCCGACCGCCAGGAGTACAGGGAAAGTCTGTCAGGCGATGCACCATCGAATCTCCGCCTGCCCCCGCTGGTGCGTGAGCTAAAGATCGACTATACGGCGCTCAGCCTGGTCGCGCCGGAAAAGGTATTGTTTCGCTACAAGCTGGAAGACTGGGACCACGATTGGCAAGACGCCGACACTCGCCGGCAAGCGTTCTATAGCAATCTTCCTCCCCGCAATTACCGCTTCCGCGTGAGCGCCTGCAATAACAGCGGGGTGTGGAACGAGGCCGGCACTTTCCTGGATTTCTCCGTCGACCCTGCGTACTACCAGACCTGGTGGTTTCGCTCGTTGTGCGTTGCCACTTTCCTTGGACTGCTCGCGGCGGCCTATCAACTGCGCCTGCGACAGGTGGCACGGCAATTCAACATGCGCCTGGAAGAGCGGGTCAACGAGCGGACGCGCATCGCGCGAGATTTGCACGATACCCTGCTGCAGAGTTTTCAAGGCGTGTTGCTGAAGTTTCACGCTGTGACGTACGTGATCCTGGATCGCCCTGCCGAAGCCCAGAAGACGCTGCAGACCGCCATCGACCAGGCCCGGCAGGCGATCACCGAGGGCCGGAATGCAGTACAGGGCTTGCGCTCCTCCACGCTAGCGACCAGCGACATTGCCCAGGCGATCAGCACCTTTGGAGAAGAACTTGCAACCACTCCAACTGGCCAGAATTCTCCCGACTTTCACGTGCTCGTGGAGGGCGTGCCGCGGGATCTCGCTCCGGTCCTCCGCGACGAAATCTACCGGATTACCGGCGAGGCGCTGCGCAATGCATTCCGCCACGCGCACGCGCAGCGGATCGAAGTGGAAATCCGCTACGACCAACGGCAGCTTCGCTTGCGGGTCCGGGACAACGGCAAGGGCATTGATGCGGCGGTTCTGAATGGAGGCGGACGCCCCGGACACTACGGTCTCCCTGGCATGCACGAACGCGCCAAACTTGTGGGGGGTAAGCTGGCGGTCTGGAGTGAACTCAATTCCGGTACGGAAGCTGAACTGACCATTCCCGCCTCCATCGCTTACGCTAAATCATCCGCAGCGCGCCGTTCGATGTTCTGGGGAAAAAGCGCTTGATGAAGCCGAAGCCATGAGTGGCGGCCCCAATTCAATTCGGATTCTGGCGGTCGATGACCACCCCCTGTTCCGAAGTGGAATAGCCGCGCTTCTGGCTACTCAGCCGGACATGAGTTTAGTTGCCGAAGCTTCGAATGGACGAGAAGCAATTGAGCGGTTCCGTGCGCACCGCCCGGACATCACCTTGATGGACTTGCAAATGCCCGAGATGAACGGTCTTGATGCGATGATTGCGATTCGCGGCGAATTTCCAGAAGCACGAATCATCGTACTGACCACCTACACCGGAGATGTTCAGGTCCTGCGCGCCATGAAGGTCGGCGCCCGGGCTTATCTGCTAAAGAGTCTGTTGGATAAGGAACTCCTGGAAACCATCCGCGCCGTTCACGCCGGAAAGAAGACGCTTTCCGCCGAAGCCTCTTTTGAGCTTGCGGAGCACGCCACCGATGACGCCTTGACGCCGGCAGAAGTCGAGGTCCTCCGGCTGATTGCGGCGGGGAATGCCAACAAGCAGATCGCTGCGGAACTCTCCATCACCGAGGAAACCGTGAAGGGACGAGTCAAGAACATCCTCTCCAAATTAGGCGCGAACGATCGAACCCACGCGGCGATGATCGGGGTAAAGCGCGGAATTATCCAATCCTAGTGACTCGAAATAGTTGCCCGTCGGCCCTTTTGGGGCTTTTGTGCGTATTCCTCAATTAGATAGCCTGCAGAAGTAGTACTTTGCGACTTTGCGACGGCTATATTCAACATTCGCCCCAGGCTGGCCTGGCACGGGTCTTCTGCTCATGCGGCTGGTGGCCGGAGCTTCATTAATTGCCCACGGACTCGCGAGACTGCAAACCGGACCACCAATTCAATTGATCGTTTCAAGCACACTTGCGATGGCTGTCGGAATACTTCTGCTCGCAGGCTTATGGACACCCCGGCGATCCGTGGGCTTGCATTTTCTTCGCAACTATCGGCGCCGGTTTGGCGCTGCTGGGACCTGGCGCGTGGTCAGTTGATGCCCGCCTCTTTGGATGGAAGCGCATCGATGTTCGAGATGGCAGGAGCTAGCTCTCACACACTTCTGAAGAGGGTCTTTTTCTGGCTCAAAAGAGTCCCCGGCACTCACGAATTAGTCCACACCTGACTCCATCTGGGGTTTCCCGCAAGTAGAAGTTGTTCCACTATCAGGCAAGCCAGCGGCAGGTGTCCGCAGTTACCGTAGAATTCAAGCACGAGGAGCCGAATATGACGAATGTTGCTCGCATACGAGTCTTGAGTGTGGAAGACCACCCATTGCTTCGAGAGGGGATCGCCGCAATCATCAACAGCCAACCCGACATGTTGGTGGTGGCGGCACCTGCGAACGGCAGCGAAGCGCTTGAAGCATTTCGCGCCTTGAGACCAGACGTTACGCTTATGGACCTCAGGCTCCCCGATCTCAATGGCATCGAAGTCATGATCGCGATCCGGGCAGAATTTCCCGACGCTCGTATCATCGTATTGACGACATTTGAACGCGATGTCGAGATTCAGCGGGCTCTGAAAGCGGGGGCTCATGGGTACCTGCTGAAAAGCATGCCCCCTCAACAAATGGTTGAGACTATTCGCCGGGTCCACGCCGGTCAGAAGTGCATCTCGCCAGAGATTGCGGCCGGGCTTGCAGAACATATGAGCGACGAAGCTCTCAGCGGACGTGAAGTGGATGTTTTACGTCATGTCGCTACAGGCAACCGGAATCGGGATATCGCAGAGACGCTGTACATCGCAGAGGAAACCGTCAAGGTTCATCTCAAGCACATCATGCACAAACTAGGCGCCAATGATCGCACTCAGGCGGTAGCAATCGCCGTTCGCCGCGGAATCATCCATCTGTAGGCGGAAACTCGTTATACGTGATAACAATGTTGAAATGTTCTCAAATCACGCGCGCTCTCGAGTTGATGGGACAGGTGCTTGAAGATGGACGAAGCGCAGTGCGGGGCATGCGGTTGTCGAAGGAACGCATGCAGAATCCTGATCTAGCTTTTTCCAGATCCCGCAAGAACTCGCGGTTCAAGCGTCTGCTGGCTTTCGCGTGATGGTAGAAGGAACTCCTCGCTCTATGCATCCCGCGGTTCGCCATGAGATCTACTGCATTGGCCGGGAAGCCGTTACCAATGCATTCCGTCATTCACGCGCAACAAGAATCGAAGTTCAGCTCGAATACGGTTTCCGCGAACTGCGGGTGCTGGTGCGAGACAATGGTTGTGGGATTGATTCACAAGCGCTGGACTTCGGCAGGGAGGGTCAGTGGGGGCTTTCGGGTATGCGCGAACGGGCGGAAAGAATTGGGGCGAAGCTGAGAGTCAGGAGCAGCGGCAATGGCGGGACCGAAGTGGACCTGCGCGTCCCAGGCCGCGTCGCTTTTGAATCTCAGGCTTCAGGTAATGTGACAAAATGGCTGTCGAAGATGTATGCGCGAAAAACAGATTCGACAGCATCAGAACGTGAAAAGCGGGCAGGTTAATGGGCGAGGCCGTGAAAATTCGAGTCTTCAGCGTTGACGACCATCCGTTGGTACATGAAGGGATCGCGACTGTTATCAGGAATCAGCCGGACATGTCGCTGGTGGCCGAGGCCGTCAATGGCCGAGAGGCTGTCCAGCGCTTTCGCGAGCACACGCCCGACGTGACGCTCATGGACCTGCGGCTTCCTGACATGAGCGGCATCGATGCGATGATCGCCATACGCTCGGAGTTTCCTGAAGCCAGGATCATCATTCTGACAACGTTTGCTGGTGACGCGGAAATTCAACGGGCCCTCGAAGCCGGAGCTCGCGCTTATTTGCTAAAAAGCATGCCGCCCAAGGAGCTGGTGGAGGCGATTCGCCAAGTGCACGCGGGTAAGAAGCGCATTCCTGCCGAGATCGCGGCGCATCTCGCGGAGCATTATAGCGATGAAGCCCTTACTGGGCGCGAGATCGACGTTCTTAAGCAGATTGCTGGCGGCAACCGGAACCGTGACATTGCCGAAAAACTCTTCATCTCAGAAGAAACAGTCAAAGTGCACATCAAGCACATCATGGAAAAGCTGGGCGCTGCCGATCGAACGCAGGCGGTCGCCATTGGGGTACGGCGCGGGATCATCCAGCTCTGATACACACGCCGCACTCAATTTTGCCGATACCTCAAAAGTGGTAGAAAAAGATCACAACCATTAGGGATTCATCTCGTGAATGAAATCTCTACTCTAAGTGTTGGTCGTGAAGGAGAAGATCTCGCTGCTCCAAATGTTCTCTATGTTTCCGGATGGCTGGCCCGGTGCAGGTCTGCTGCTTTTACGGGCGGCAGGCGGAGTCATCCTCATTACTCAGGGCGTTGCCTACTTCGGCGATAAGCGTGACTTGGGAGTTTTGATGTTGGCTATGGTTTCTGTGATGATCGCAGTTGGCTTTTTGCTCATGATTGGGTTTCTGACTCGGCCTGTTGGCTTTGTGGCGGCGATGATCGGTGTAAGCAGCGTTTTTTCCTTGTTCCCGAAATCCAGCGTCGGCCCGCTTGCGACACCAATGACCGCCGTGTTGTCGGCGGTGATCGCCGTCGCTGTCATTTGCCTAGGCGCTGGCGCTTTGTCTCTCGACGCACGGTTGTTCGGACGTCGGGAAATTATCATTTCCCCAGTTCATCAAGAACGTGAGTCCAACCGCTAAACCCCAACATTCGTAAGATCGAAAGGATCGGCCGGGACAACATAAACTCGTCTGAAGTTGTGCTAAGCCGCCAGGCATTACCGAATCCCGAGCCTGTCTGCCATCCTGACCAATTCTGCCAGCGAGTGCGCTTGCATTTTCCGCATGATCTGCCACGGTGAACACGGATTGTGATTTCACTGGTACCCAGCTCAGCGGCAGTCTGCTTGCTGAGCAGGTGGCATTATTCAGCTATGAAAAGAGAGCATGAAACAGACTCCAATCGCCACCTGCTGCTCTGACAATCCTCCCTTAACATGGATCGTCTCGCGCACGATACGCAATTCAGGATTTTGGAGCGCTACCGATGATGTCCTCTGAGCTGGTCGGTTCATTTGAACTTCGGTCATGATTTGCCTTGGAGGAAACGCCCAGATCGATTCTCGACCAGAGGGCGAAGAATGCAAGGCCTACCGCGATGCCGATCGAAACTTCGAAGAATCGGTGAAGTGCCACTAACCGAGCGCTGGTAGATCGTGGCACGAGCATCACAATCGCGAGGGTGATGCTCGCATATCGGTAAGCGCTCCTCTCGACCCCCAGCACGACGCAAAGGGATCCAATAATAAAGACGGCTCCGCCAAACGCCCAGACGCTTCCGGGGAAATAGATATCCGTCACCGCACCAACAGCCGCTCCGACGGCAGTTCCCGCGACATATTGCACGGAAATGGGCAATGCAGCGCTCAGGGTTGACTGCATGACGATTAGGGTCGCCATGGGCGCCCAGTATGCTTCCGGTAAGCGGAACAAATAGGCGATCAAGTAGGACGCAACTACCGCCAGCGCGGTTTGAGCGGCATAAGTTACAGACGGAGGGTTAGCCTTGGCGATAAACCACTCACCGAGTTGCCCTTTTTTCATGCCAGGATTCTTAAACATCGTACTGGTGACCCGCTAGCCCCTGGGAAGGAACATCAGCACAAATAGCAACGGAAGATAAATGATGGATGACGCAAGCAGGCGTCGTGCCGCCGAGTTGGATCTGAGAAGCACGAACTGCGCTCCGTAGTAGAGAAACCCAAGGCTCAGGAGCAGGGCTCCGATGCAGTAGAACGTGCTTGGCCGACCCGCAAAGGCCGGAAGCAGACTCAAGGGTAGCAAGGCCAGGAGTGGCAACAAGGTTTGCAAGTTCACAAAACGGTCTCTTGCTCTGCCATTATCAGGCAGCACCAGGTACCCGGCTCGGTCATAATCCTCGCGGTACATCCAGGCGATTGCCATGAAGTGCGGGAACTGCCAGAGGAAAAGCACCGCGTAGAGTGTCCATGCCTCAAAGTTGAGCTTACCGGATGCTGCGGCCCAGCCAATCAGAGGAGGCATGGCGCCCGGAAACGCCCCGACCAGAGTGCACAGCGGTGTTTTTCTTTTCAGCGGAGTGTAGAAAAACAGGTACGACAATAACGTGGCGATCGCAAGCACGCTTGATAACAAATTGACGGCTACCGCAAGGTAAACGCTGCCGACGACCGACAAGACAATACCGAACCATAGGACTGCGGATGACTTGAGCCGCCCGGCAGCAAGCGGCCGCCGGGCCGTCCTGCGCATTTGCGCATCGAAGCGCCGCTCGATATATTGATTCAGGGTGCCGGTGCCGCTGGCAACCAGCAATGTCCCCAACACAGCATTGATCGATAGCCAGAACGGAAAATCTCGCCATTGAGCTGTACAACCCAAGTAGAAGCCGGCAAAAGTTGTGACCACGATCAGGAAATTGACTTCGGGCTTGGTTAACGCCCAATAGTCGGAGAAGACTGCTGACTCCGCAAAGCGGCGGCGCTGCACGACCGGAACATCGAACGCCGCGAGAATGGGCTCTGTGGCCATTGCTCAGCGAGCCTCCAGACTCTGCGGAATACTTTGGTTGGCCGCACTGCCTGGCCATTCCGATTGCACCAACTCTTTCCCAAACGAACTCCGCGGCGAGAGCAAGTGCGTCGTGAGAATCGCCCCGGCCACGACGTAGACAACTGTGACGCAGGTCCACATCAGCGCACCCGCGCACTGCTGATCTTCGAGCGCAGAAAGTCCGAAGGGCTGCGATGATGATAAATAGGCGGTGTAGACCACCCGGTCGCAAAACACCAGAAATCCGGAAAGGATGTCGCAGGGCAGTGTGGCGAGAAAGAGATACAAGATTACCGACATTTCCGGCCACCTCGAGACACTCGGCCAA
>WNGR01004441.1_pt1 | contig 15156 bp, 14 predicted proteins | sample 5407581 | NCBI WGS metagenome assembly WNGR01 (sample SAMN13153383, study PRJNA577476) | soil metagenome | isolation source: 80 cm soil or saprolite under Garry oak tree replicate 2 | place: USA:California | collected 2016-06-15
CGCAGCTCTACATGGCGATCGGCATCTCCGGCGCGATCCAGCACCGGGCCGGCATGCAGACCTCCAAGACGATCATCGCGGTGAACAAGGACCCCGAGGCGCCGATCTTCGAGCTGGCCGACTTCGGCGTGGTCGGGGACCTGTTCAAGGTCGTCCCGCAGCTGCTGGAGGAAATCGGCAAGCGCAAGTAGCCCGGACTTTGCCCGTTACACCTGTTTCACCAGGTTGTTCCCGGCAGCTACGCTGGACCGAGCCATGACTCTGCACAGCACGGATCCGGTCTACCTGGATCACGCGGCGACCACGCCGATGCGTCCCGAGGCGATCGCCGCGATGGCCTCCGAACTCGGTCACCTCGGGAACCCGTCCTCGCTGCACGCCGCGGGCCGCCGCGCCCGGCGGGTGGTGGAGGAGTCCCGGGAGCAGCTGGCCGAGGTGTTCGGCGCCCGGCCGAGCGAGGTCGTCTTCACCAGCGGCGGGACCGAGGCGGACAACCTCGCCGTCAAGGGCCTGTACTGGGCGCGCCAGGGCGGCGGGCCCCCAGGTGACATGCGGCGCCGGGTGCTGACCACCTCGGTCGAGCATCACGCCATCCTGGACTCGGTCCGGTGGCTGGAGGAGGCCCAGGGCGCCGAGGCAACCTGGCTCGCGGTCGGCGACGACGGCGTGGTCGTGCCCGGCGCGCTGCGCGCCGCGATCGCACAGGCCCCCGAGCAGGTCGCCGTGGTCAGCGTGATGTGGGCGAACAACGAGGTGGGCGCGGTCCAGCCGGTGGCGGAACTGGCCGCCGTGGCGCACGAGTACGGCGTGCCGTTCCACACCGACGCGGTGCAGGCCGCCGCGCAGCTCCCGGTCGACTTCGCCGCCAGCGGCGCGGACGCGCTCACCGTGACCGGCCACAAGCTCGGCGGCCCGGTGGGCGTCGGGGCGCTGATCCTGACCCGCGGTGCGGCGCCGGTGCCGGTGCTGCACGGCGGCGGCCAGGAGCGTGACATCCGCTCCGGCACCCTGGACACCCCCGCGATCCGGGCGTTCGCGGTGGCGGCCGAGGCGTGCGCCGGGCAGCGGGCCGACGAGGCCGAACGGCTGGCGGCGCTCCGTGACGACCTGGTGCGCCAGGTGCTGGCCGCCGTGCCCGACGCGGTGCTCAACGGCCCGCCGCCGGGACCAGGCCGGCTGCCCGGCAACGCGCACTTCTCCTTCGCCGGCTGCGAGGGCGACGCCCTGCTCATGCTGCTCGACGCGAACGGGATCGCCTGCTCCACCGGTTCGGCCTGCACCGCGGGCGTGGCCGAACCCAGCCACGTGCTGCTGGCCATGGGCGCCGGCGACGCACGCGCCCGCGGCTCGCTCCGCTTCTCCCTCGGCCACACGTCCACCAAGCGCGACGTCGACGCCCTCGGCCTGGTCATCCGCGAGGTGGTAGACCGCGCCCGCCGCGCCGCCGCCCGCTGAACCGGCTTACTGGCCCGGCTTACGCGCGATGAAGACCCATTCCCAGCCCGGGCGGTCGGGCGCGTCGCGCACATCGGCGAGCGCGTAGCCGGCCGACCGGAGCGAGTCCTCGATCTCGGCCCGCGTCCAGAAGCGCCGGGTGGAGTCCGATGTGATCGTCGTCCCGTCCGCAGGCTGCGCGCCCCGAGCTCGGCCGCGATCCCCAGGTAGTGATCGAGGTCCTCCCGTCGCTCTCCTTCCACTAGGTCGTAGATCGCCGCCAGCCGCGGTTCACCGAAGAGGGCATCCGCCATGAGACCATCCTGCACCCACCCCTGGGTAGCCTGAAGGCATGAGTGGTCTCCGGGTGCTCGCGGCGATGTCGGGCGGAGTGGACTCCGCCACGGCCGCGGCTCGTGCGGTGGACGCGGGTCACGAGGTGACCGGCATCCACCTGGCGCTGTCCGCCAACCCGTCGTCCTACCGGACCGGTGCCCGCGGCTGCTGCACGCTGGAAGACGCCAGGGACGCGCGGCGGGCCGCCGACGTCATCGGGATTCCGTTCTACGTCTGGGACATGGCCGAGCGATTCCATCGTGACGTGGTGCAGGATTTCGTCGCCGAGTACGCCGCGGGCCGCACCCCCAACCCGTGCCTGCGCTGCAACGAGAAGATCAAGTTCGCCGCGGTGCTCGACCGCGCGCTGGCGCTCGGCTTCGACGCGGTCTGCACCGGCCACTACGCACGGATCCGCGACGGGATCCTGCACCGGGCCGCGGACCCCGGCAAGGACCAGTCCTACGTGCTGGCCGTGCTCACCTCCGAGCAGATCAGCCACGCTATGTTCCCGCTCGGCGACACGCCCAAGGCACAGGTCCGGGCCGATGCGGCACGGCGCGGGCTCGCGGTCGCGGACAAGCCGGACAGCCACGACGTCTGCTTCGTCGCCGACGGCGACACCAAGGGCTTCCTGGCCCGGCACCTGGGCCAGGCGCCCGGCCCGATCATCGACACCTCAGGTGCCGTCCTCGGCGAGCACGACGGCGCCTACGCCTTCACGGTCGGCCAGCGTAAGGGCCTGCGGGTGGACACGCCCGCCAGCGACGGCAAGCCCCGCTACGTCCTCGACATCGAACCGGTGACCAGGACGGTCACCGTGGGCCCCGCCGATGGCCTCGATGTCACCGAGATCACCGCCACCCGCCCCGTCTGGACCGGCTGCGCCCCACCGACCCAGTCGCTGGAGTGCCTCGTCCAGCTCCGCGCCCACGGCGAGATCCACCCCTGCACCGCCTGGCTGGACGGCGACGCGCTCCGCATCCGCCTGCACCACCCGGCCCGCGGCGTCGCCAAGGGCCAGGCCGCCGTCCTCTACGACAGCGACGCGGTCCTGGGCAGCGGCACGATCAGCGGCACGTCGCAGAGTCAACCGGTCTACGCACACGTTCGCCGCTAGACCCGAACGTCGACCTAGCCTGACTGGCCTCACCTGCGCTCGTCGCGCGGAACGGGCCGCCTTCGGCACTCTGGGCCGCGCCTGCCTCTATGAGTGATCCTTTATCCATCAACACCATGCATACAGCGAATTACTGCTTTTCTGATGTAGGTCGCTATTATTTCAGTAGTATAATCATCAGTAAATTCATGCTAGCCGGCCGTCGGCTCTCTTTTCGGGGCGGCCGCGGCGCACCTGCCTCCCGCCGGTACGACCGCCGTCGTCGTTCTGGAGATCGTGGTTCCGCCGCTGTTGCTCCGTCGGCGCAAGGGCGATAAGGCCAAGTAACGCGATCAGCGGGGACGCCGCTCGGGCACGAGCGTCATAGCAGTTCCACGACGTAGTCCTGGCCGCCCCGGCGGACGATGATCTCGGCTCCGGTACTCGTCTCCACGTCGATGAACTCGTACAGCGAGACGGCCCGGTTGACGATGTCGGTCTTCGACATGCGGGTTCGTTCATGGGTGCTCTGCAGGTCCGTCGCGGCCGTCGGCACCAGGGCCACCGTCACCTGGTCGGGGAAGAGCCTGGGCTCACGGCGCCACGGCCGGCTCATGCGCGCCGCCCAGCGGGTCGCCGGGCGGCAATGACATGCGAGGTGCCGCCTCCGACCGCAGAGGTGATACCGCTGAAATACGAGCACATGGCAAAGAACCCCTTTCCTCGCGAGGGGCGCGATGCTCTCCGCGGACCCGGAGGTACCGCACCAGCTGGTGTCCTGGCCCAGCCTAGGATGAGCCGCCCCGGTCTCGTGCCGAGTTGGCGTCGATCCGTCCGGGTGTCGGCTCTTGACACGGCGGCATAGTGAGCCGACCCGGCCCATAGCGGCAGCAGCCCGCGTCGTGAAGGTTCCCGGTCGGCGCCGCGGATTTCCTGCCCGCCTGCACCAAGCGCGGGCGGCGAAGCCGGTGAATTACATTCCTGTCATGATGCCGCGGGTGTTCCGGGGCCCATGCCGCGCGTTGCCGATGGCATCATTATTTCCCCGGTGTTACGCGGATAGCAAAGGCACATAGATTACGCAATCGGTTGCCAGCGGACCGCAGAGGGCTCAGGCGGCAATTCGCGTGCGCCGGGTATCCCCGGTATCAGTCGTCCTGTAAGCGGTGGGCAGCCCTCACATGCGTACGCGAGGTGAGAGCGCCTGGTTGCATAGCGTAGTCGCTGAAGGGGCTCGTCAGGCTACAGCCAGGCATATCGTGGCAACTTTATGTGTTAATTGCAGTGGAAAATCAGATTATTGAGACCGGTACGTGCTACGCTGCCCGACGTGATGTCACCTGCGGTCGACAGGGTGTTACGCTGCAGTCTGGCCCCGCCAATGTCGGCTGTGACGGCACTTCCGTCATGCCTGAGGCCGCGTCGGTTCGGCCAGGCCAGCAAAGAAGCCTTTGGTTTACGGTTGTTCCAAATGCTCATATCTGCCATGAAAACAGTTTCTCGCTGGTGTTATGCTGCCGCAGGAGGGTATGCTTCTAGCGTGCCGAAGACCGGCGACTCATCTGGTAGTGGTCATGTCGGCAGGCCGCTTTGTTGCGTAGCAGAACGACTTGTTCCATTGGGAGCGTCAGGTAAGGGTGTGGCGAACGAGAGCCGGAAACCGCGGATCTTCGTCGCCCGGGGGAAGGAGGATCGCACGATATGTCACATACCGGCAGCGGTAGCAGTACCGCCCAGGACACCGGCGCCCGTAAGCCGCGCAACACTGTGGATCAGCGCGTCGCCGCTGACCGGATCACCGTCGCCCTGATCCCCAAGGCAAGCGAGGATCTCCAGAGCCTCCAGGACCGGACCGGCTTGTCCAAGACAGACCTCGCCAACCGCGCGATCTCCCTCTATGAGTTCATCGATTCCGAGCTCCATGCAGGCCGGCAACTGGTCGTCAGGGACCCGAATACGGGCCAGGAGCAGATAGTCCGGTTGCTCTAGCCGCGTCCCCACCGGGCGGCTGAAGGCTAGACGTCGCCGTAGAGATGGCGGTTCAGTACAGGAGGCCGGGTCGATTCCGGGAACGACGCGGTGTAGAAGTTCATCACGGCGACAACCCGCACGTCGGACTCCGATGTCAGGGCTCGCGCATAATGCGGGTGCCGACGGCCGTCGAAGAAGATCAGCAGGCCCGCCTCCGGGCGGATGGCTACGCAGTCCAGGTCCACGGCGGCGACGCTGTCGGCGTCCTCGCTCAGCGCGAACACGAACTCGCCGCCTGCCTTTTCGGTGTGATCGGTGAGGAAGAGCAGGCCCGTCAGCGGGTTCGAGTCAACGTGACACTCGAACCGCATCTCGGTCCCGCGCTGAACGTTCAGGACCACGCCGTACCGCTCGTCGGCGGCCGGCCTGACCGCCTCGTCACTGATGACAGTGGCCAGCCTGTGAACCTGTGTCCGATACAACTGGTAGAGCCAGGGCAGGCCGCGCCGTACCTGGTCGGCATGAACCCGGCCGCGCGAGATGTGCTTGACCTCGTGCGCTTCACGAGATAGCACCGGCGTTCGCGGGAACAGACGGCAATCGGCCTCGGCGGCGACCGTGACGACGTCGTGCTGCCAGCCCTCGGGGAGCCAGCGGGTCATGTCGATCTGCGCCTGGGGAAATCTCATCAACACGACCGCACGGTGCGGGTGGGGCCTATCAGGTATGCGCCTCCGTTCGAGTCGGCTGCGGCGACTGGGTGCGGAACGCCGTTGGCGCTGCCTGGGTGGCAGCGCCAACGGGTTGGAAAACGGCGATCAGGCCCCGCAGGGGCGTCATCGGCCGTTTCGCGCGCTACCGGCCGATCTCCCCGAAGGGGTCGTAATGCTCATACCGGTACTGCGAGGAAGGGCGGCAGTGACGCTTGGCCATAACACCTCCTTGCTAGGCCTGGACGGCTTGGTCACCGCGCTGGTGGCCCCGACCGTATGGGCACCCTCCCAAGTGCCCCGAATTAGGACTTGGCCGCGGTGAGGTTCGCCGTCCCCTCTCATCGTCGAGTATCCGACATAAGAGCCCCGGCGTCACGAATGAGTTTTTAGCGAGGAATGATCACTCGAGTGCCTTAATGATCAGTTCCCTCTGCTCCGCTGCGGGTCACCGGGGACACGCATGGCCGGCCGCGGCCGGAGCGGAGCACTACAGGTAAGGAAAACGTATCGATTTGGTGACATCGCCCGCCTGGGACTCGCTCCTGGCGGCGGTTCCCGCTGTATGGCGACCGTGACGATCGGCCGTGTGAGCGCAAGCTGGCCCGCGCCGCCTGCGCGAACGTCGGCTCAACGACAGAGGGCAGCGGACATGCAACTGAATACTGCTGATTCAATGTAAAATTAGTGCCAGCTGTCAAGCGGGAAGGGTCGCTATGCCCGACATCCGAGCTAGTGCCGAGGTGAAGGCACTGATCGGGGCCGAGAATTTAGCTGAACTCGAGAAGGGCGCGTACGCCTCGTTCCGGTGTCCCGGATGCGGCCTGCCCGGCACTACCGCCGCGCCGGCTTCGGTCGTCGCCCGCCGGTACGGCAAGACGGTCGTGGTCGACCTGGCGCACGCCGGATGCATGCCATCGCGGGTCGACGAGATCGACGCGGAACCCCCGCCGGGTCTGGGCCTCGACGGCAGCCGGGCCGATATGCGCGTGATGACACTGGTGCTCGAGTACCGGGACGAGCCGCGGGTTCGGCCGCTGCTCCTGCTCGAGCGGCGGATCGAAACGGCGAAGCTCACCGCGGGCGGCGAGAAGATCAACATGACGCTGGCCGCCCTGCTCCGGCGCGGCCTGAAGCCGGTGCGCAGCGCCGGCCAGTTGCCCGGGACGGCCCGGGCCGGCGCGCTGGCCGGCGGACTGGTCGCCTGCTGGCCCGGCGAGGTCCCCGGCGCGGGCTACGATCCTCCGGCCGCGGAGCTGGCCGACCGGATCCGGCTGGGCTGGGCCGGGCGCCCATGACGGGCGGCGCTCAGCCAGACCGGTCCCCCTGGCCGTCCACCGCCCGCTCGGCATCAGCAGCATCATGATAGATGTGATTCATCTAATAAACAAGCTTTCAATGTATTTTTGCTGCTCTAACAGCATCTAGTATGGGAGTACAGGTCGCTGGCGGACGGCCGGGGAGGGGCGTCCGCATGCGACGGGGGCAGCGCAGGGAGGTGAACATGACAGCGCCAGCCAAGGAGACCAGGCATGAGGAGATCACCGTGCTCTTGGTTTCGAAAGTAGCCGAAGAGCTGCAGAGAACACATGAGCGCACGGACCTGAGTACGACCGACATCGTCAACCGGGCGATCACGCTCTACGACTTCCTCGACGAGGAGCGGGACTCCGGCACGGAACTGCTTCTTCGCCGCAGGGACGGTTCGACGCATCTCGTCGAACTAGGCTGATCGGTGAGAACTCTTCGCTACAGGAAGGATGTGAGCTATCTGTGCATGGATCGCGGAAGATCAACAGAATTTACCTGTTGCGTAGATGCTTTCAGGCGATCTACAGTTTTCTTACCGAGCAGAACCAGTCAGCGGCGACGCACCACACGCCAGCGCAGGACCATGAGCCGTCGAGGTGCGGAGGTGGCCCGCGCTCATCGCCAGCCGGACACGGCTGGCAGGCGGGAGGAAATGTGGTGGGAGCAACTCAGCCGGGGTTACGGTCCGACGCGAATCGCAGGAAACGGGAGGAGCGCACATGACTGCCGCCGCAGGCAAAGGCGCTAACCGGGCCCATGGTGCCCGGGCGCAGCACGCCGACCCCCTGCGAACGGCTGACCGTTCCCGGGCCCCCGGCCGTCGCAGATCCGGAGGCCGTCCCGGCAGGGACGACCGTCCAACGGGCGTGGAGCAGATTTCCGTGCCCCTGATACCGAAGGTCGTCGAAGCCCTGCAGCGCCTGCAGACACTGACGCATCTATCGACAACGGACCTAGTCAACCGCGCGGTGACGCTGCTGGACTTCTTCGAAGCTCAGCGGAGCTCAGACCGGGACATCCTGATCCGGGACAACGGCACGCAGCAAGAATTCTCGATCCGGCTCCGGTAGCGCCCAGCCAACCGGAACGGGCTGACATGCCAGGCGGCCGGTCCCTCGCGCAAGGGCCGGCCGCCTGACCGTCCGGCCGGAGCTGGTCGTGCCTCGAGGCACAGTAGGTTATGCGAAACAGACCTCGAGGGCCCTCTCCGATGCCCGGTCAGCGGTCAGTTCGGGAATCCGGCGGGTGGCGGCGGCAGCCATCAGGATGCGCGGCTGGTATGGAGGAAATTCCGGCCCGGCAGCAGCGAAAACCTCCGGCACCTTGGCGGCCTCGGTGAATTGCGGGTTCAGCGGGTAGAGGATCTCCTCGGTCGGCTTCTGAAGCAGTACGCCCGATGGGTACGTGAGGTCGCGGCACCGGCCGCACTTCTCGAAGCCCCGCTTCATGTAGTAGCCATGAAGTGCCTCGTTGCTCGTCCAGACATCGATCCTGATCGACCGGGCGCCGTAGCGGCGGCGAGCTCGCCTGCCGGTCCAGTCGAGCAGTTCTGCTCCGAGGTCCCAGCCCTTGTACCTCCGGGCGGTGATCAGCCGGTGCGCGTATACGGTCCGTTCCGCTAGGTCGAAGTCCAGCGGCGACCACACCGCCGGGTTGGGTTTCCCGGTGATGGTGACGGTCGCGGCCAGGACAGCGATACCGTACACGACTTCCCAGACGACCCAGGTCGCCCCGAGTTCCAGGCCATGCCAGACCCTGGCATCCCTGGCCTCCCGGTTCGGCCATGGCTTACTCCACTGCTCCGTGCCCTTAGCCGGAAGCCACTTCTTGGCTTCGTCGATCAAGCCGACAATGGCGTTCTGGTGCTCGGGTGTGGCTTGGGCTTGGCCAATGAGCAGCTTTGGTTCCATGGCTCCGTCTAAGTCTGGAAAAACGTTTCGGTTCGCCACCGGAAATTCGTGTGGCGAACCGGGAACGAGGTGGGCAAACGCGGGAAGTCGTTGCCTTCGGGTGCGTGGCGTCGGGTCGGGTGCGGCGTGGTGGCCGCGGGCCGGGCCGACGGGACGAGGCCAGTTAGGCCTCGTCCCGCCAGCGCCAGTACAGCTCAGGCAAGTTCATCGCCGGCTTAGCTATGCGGGTCATGCCGTGGGGAATCCCCCCGCGCCCCACAGGAGCGCGGTGAGCCAGGCATTGCTGTCGTCAGTATGGTCATTGTTGTGGTCGGCATGCTTGTCCTTGCGGTGCCAGACGGCTTGCTGGCCGGTGGTCTCGTTCCTGAGGACTATGACGAGGTTGGCCCGATCTGACGGCGCTTCGACATCGTCGGATACGGCTGGACCTCGCGAGTACTTCTCGTTACGCATCAGCGGGCTCCTTTGCTGGCTGCCCATCGCGTGTCATGGCCCTATCGATAGCAGGGAGGTTCCGTCGGGCTGGCACTGCTTCCTCCTCCACTCGTGAGCTTCATGGGACGGGACGGGCTGGCTCGGGATTCGCCTATGGTGCTGCTGCCTGCCCCGTTTCCTGGTTCGGGACCTGACCGAAGTCGAAAATGAGCTGGTTCCGGTCGGCCGGGTAGACGGTGACGGTCACCCGCATGGGCTGGCCGTTGCCGTCGAAGGCCGTCCGGGACGTCTGGATGATCGACGTCCTGCCGTCCGGAGGCAGCCTGAAGAAGTCGGTCTCGTCGGTGTCAGGAGCGCGCACCACGACCCAGTCGCGATAGCCGACCTGGTGGATGCCCAGCTCTTTGCCCAGATACCGGACGGCTCCATCAGCAATATCGTCTGGCCGGCTAAGCCGTACGGCACCCCGGTCCGCGAACTCCATCGGATAGAACGACGTCTGCATCGACCAGGGGGTGCCGTCGATGTAGCGCTTCTCGTGCCGGCTGATGACGACGCTGCCGCGCGGCTTCTCCAGGCGGTCAGCGATCTCGTCCGCTGCTTCCTGGATTTCTACCCGGATGCGGCTCGTGGTCGGCTTCCTGTTCCCCTCGCTTACTTCAGAGAGGTAGCTTGTGCCCTCACCGCCGCCGAATCCGGTATTAGGGTCTCCCGACAGCTTGGTGACGAACGGATCGATCTTCTCCACCACGAAGGTGCCCTGACCCGGGCGCGTCGCGACCAGGCCGAGGTTGATGAGCCACTTGATGGCGTCTCTGACCGTGTTCCGCGAGGCGTCGTACTCGTCGCGTAGCGCGAGCTCGGTCGGCAGCTGGCTGCCGGGCGGGATCCCCCCCGATTCAATCCTCTGCCGCAGATCCTCGGCGATCTGCCGGTACATCGGGTTAGCCACTAGGTCTCCTCACAGCCCGACCTGTCTAGTAGGGGTGAGTCTATACGTCCAACCCCTCATACGCCAGCGACATATTCAACCCTTTATACGTCGTCAAGGTTGCGGGTTGTTGGGACAACAAGACCGAGCCCAAGGATCCTGGCCTTGAGGCCCCGGATCTCTGCTCTTCCTAGCCGCCTGCGGGTGTCGCTACTATTTGTAACCAGTCGCGGACGGATCGAACTGGGTCGCGCTGGATCTTTTAGCAAGATCTTTGCAGGCCAAGTCCCTTAACGGAGTACGGCGGCGCGATCCGGGCGGATGCGGTTAGTAATCAGGAGCTGATCTTGAGGTGCCAGTCATCCCAACCATTCCAAAATCTTAACCAAGTGGGATGGTTTGACGACTTTCAGGGCCGGGTAGTTCAGCACATGTACCAGACGTTGGGACAGCCAGGATGATCCTGGCCAGACAACCTCTCGGACGCAGAAAGGCCGGTCAGATGGCTCAGACAAGCCTCAAGGACCGGATCATACGTGCAACGCGAGGCCGTGAGCGGCTCTCGCGCCAGGCCACGAGCCCGCTCGCTGGCCGCGAACAGGCAAGGCCCGGCGGCCCGAGCCGTCGGCAGGTTGTAAGGAGGCTGCAGTGAACGGCAGCATCGCATGGGCAGCTTACTGGATTCCGTCCCTCATCTTGGGCGTATTGGTCATCGGCGTGTTGGTCATGGTGGCCGTGGCCGTGCGCCGGGAGGACCGGGGGTTCTCCCTGTACGGCACGGCGCCTGGCCTGGCCGCGCAGGCGACGCGGCGACTGACCCGCTTCGGCGCCACTGGCCTGCACATTCAGCCGCGTGACCGAGGCGGCATCTAAGCTCGACGTGTGTCTGCTGATCATGACGGCCCCGGCTACCCCTGGCCGGCCGGGAGCGCGACCGGGATCGGCTCGATGCCCGGCACCAGCCCGGCCGAGGCGATGCGCGTCGTCGCCGGGGAACTGCCCGACTTGCCGCACCTGCCCGAACTGCCCGCCCGGGGTCCCGGCGCGGACATCACCGGCCGGACCGCCGGCCTGCTGGTCGACATCCCGGTTGAGGTCAGCCCGCGCGGCTGGCGGATAGCCGAGCACCCCGGCCGCGACCTGGCCCGGGCCAGGACCATGCTCTCCTCCGACCTGGACGTCATGGAGGAGGTCCTCGACGGCTACCGCGGGCTGGTCAAAGTCCAGCTGTGCGGGCCCTGGACGCTGGCCGCGACGCTGGAGCTACCCCGCACGCTCAACGTGGCCATCGCCGATCCCGGCGCGGTGGCCGACCTGACCGCCTCGCTGGCCGAGGGCGCGGCCGCGCACGTGGCCGAGCTGGCCAAGCGGCTGCCGGGCGCCACGATCGCGGTCCAGTTCGACGAGCCCGCACTGCCCGCCGTGGCGGGCGGGGAGGTGCCGACCGCGAGCGGACTGTCGCGGCTGCGGCCCGTCGAGGCGGAGGTGCTCAGGGAGCGGCTGGCCCAGGTCCTCGCCGCCGTCCAGGGTTACACGGTGGTGCACAGCTGCGCGACGTCAGTCCCGTTCGGCCTGATCCGGACGGCGGCGGCCAATGCCTTGTCCTTCGACCTCAGCCGGCTACGGCGTGGCGAGGAGGACGCGATCGCCGAGGCGGCCGAGGCCGGCCTGGGGCTGCTGATCGGCGCGGTGCCGGCCGTCCCCGCGCCGGCCGCCACGACGGGCGTCCCCGGCAGCGCGGCGCCGGCAGCGCGCCCGGTCGGAGCGGTGGCGCCCGGCGATGGCAGCGCAGAGGCCCGGCAGACCGGAGAGCGGATCATCCGGCTATGGCGCCACCTGGGGCTGCCGCTGGCCAGCTGCCCGGAGCAGGTGGTGATCACCCCGGCGTGCGGGCTAGCCGGCGCCTCGCCATCCCAGGCGCGCGCCGCATTGACGCGGTGCCGCGAGGCGGCAAGCATGCTGGCTGAGCTGATCGAGGAAACGGGGGAGTCCTAATGAGCGAGAACGAGGTCCAGGAGGCACCGGCCGAGGCGCGCAGGCGGCACGCCGACCTCAGCCTGGAGATCACCGAGGCCGATCACCGGTACTACATTCTCGACTCGCCGACGATCTCCGACATCGACTACGACACCAAGATGCGCGAGCTGCGCGCGCTGGAAGAAAAGTATCCGGAGCTGCGCACGCCGGACTCGCCGACCCAGACCGTGCACGGCAGCATCTCCACACTGTTCACCCCCGTCGAGCACCTGGAGCGGCTGCTCTCCCTAGACAACGTATTCACCCTGGAAGATCTGGGCGGCTGGTCGGACCGGGTGACCAAGCTCGGCGGGGTCGGCCCCTACCTGTGCGAGCTGAAGATCGACGGGCTGGCCATCGATCTCGTCTACCGGGACGGTGCGCTGGTCAAGGCGGCCACCCGCGGTGACGGGCGCACCGGCGAGGACGTCACGCCGAACATCCGGACCATCTCCTCCATCCCGGCCCGGCTTAAGGGCACCGGGCACCCGGCCACCCTTGAGGTCAGGGGCGAGGTGTTCATGCCGGTCGAGGCGTTCGGCAAGCTGAACGAGTCGCTGCTCGACGCGGGCAAGGCCGCCTTCGCCAATCCGCGGAACTCGGCGGCCGGCTCGCTGCGGCAGAAGGACCCCAGGGTCACCGCGTCCCGGGCGCTGGACGCCATCGTGCACGGCATCGGCCGGGTGGAGGGCTCAGAAGGCGACAGCGGCATCAGCGGAGAGGCCGCGGGCCCCGGCGAGGAAGGCCACCTGGAAGGCGCGCCCGACACCCAGTCGGGCTGGTACGAGCGGCTGGACAGCTGGGGTCTGCCGGTGAGCAAGCTCTACAAGGTCGTGCCGGACATGGACGGGGTGCGCGCGTACATCGCCCACTACGGCGAGCACCGGCACGATCCCAAAGGCCCGCCGTACGAGATCGACGGCGTCGTGGTGAAGGTCGACCAGATCGCGCTGCAGCGCCAGCTCGGCTCGACCAGCCGGGCGCCCCGGTGGGCCATTGCCTTCAAGTACCCGCCGGAGGAGGTCACCACCCGGCTGCTCGACATCCAGGTGAACGTCGGCCGCACCGGCCGGGTCACCCCGTTCGCCGTGATGGAGCCGGTCACGGTCAGCGGATCCACCGTGGACCGGGCCACCTTGCACAACCCGGACGAGGTCAAGCGCAAGGGCGTGCTCATCGGCGACATGGTGATTCTGCGCAAGGCGGGCGACGTCATCCCCGAGGTCCTCGGCCCGGTCGCCGACCTGCGCACCGGGGACGAGCGCGAGTACGTCTACCCCACCCGCTGCCCGTCCTGCGGCACCAAGCTGAGCCGCGAAGAGGACGAGGTCGACTGGCGCTGCCCGAACACCCGGTCCTGCCCGGCCCAGCTGCGCGAGCGGCTGTTCCACCTGGCCGGGCGGGGCGCCTTCGACATCGAGGTGTTCGGCTGGGAGACGGTCGCCGCGCTGCTCGACGGCGGCCTGGTCACCGACGAGGGCGACGTGTTCTCCCTCACCGAGGACAAGCTGCTGACCTGTCCGTTCTTCGTGGTCAAGCAGGGCACGCTGAGCGCCAACGCGACCCGGCTGCTGGCCAACCTGGACGAGGTGCGGACCCGGCCGCTGTGGCGGGTCCTGGTCGCGCTGTCCATCCGGCACGTCGGACCGACGGCGGCCCGGGCGCTGGCCGCGGCGTGCGGCTCGCTGAACCGGATCGAGGAGGCCAGCGTGGACGCGCTGGCCGCGGTGGACGGCGTCGGGCCGACGATCGCGGCGTCGCTGAGCGAGTGGTTCGCCGTCGACTGGCACCGGGCGATCGTGGCCAAGTGGCGGGAGGCCGGCGTGCGGCTCGAGGACCCGGACTGGGACCCGAACCGCGCCGCGGCCCGCCTGCTGGCCGGCGTATCCGCCGTGGTCACCGGCACGCTGGAGGGGATGACCAGGGACGAGGCGGGGGAGGCGATCCGGGCGGCCGGCGGCAAGGTGACCTCCTCGGTGTCCAAGAAGACCAGCTTCGTGGTCGCGGGCGAGAACGCAGGCTCCAAGTACGACAAGGCGATGGAACTCGGCGTGCCTATCTTGGACGAGGCCGCCTTCCGTGTGCTCCTGGACCAGGGCCCGGACGCCGTACGCCCACCAACGGCCTAGCTGCGGACATGCGTCGTACGCATCAAAAAACTGCAATATTCATGTTGTGGTGATGCCTAAATGAGGGTATCTTGATGCTTGTCACGTGCGAAGCTGGCCGGGCCGGCTAGCCATCCCACCCGAGAATCGAGCCTAAGATGCAGGTGAGCTCGCCGATCCCCGACATTGGCGCCGTCGGCGTAGCCGACCGGGTTGGCCTGACGCCGCAGCAGCCTGACCCGCTGGAGGATCTCTGTGCTGCCGCGGCCGCCCACGTCGGTTCCGGCCCGGTTAGGCCGATTGCTGAGCTAGTCGGCATCGTCGCCGCGATGCGGGCGGCAGCCCGGGCAGAGCGATTGGATGACGGGGACGGCCGCCACCACACCGCCCGCTTGTCTGTGGCCCGAGCGCCTCAGTTCCCGGCGGACGGACAGATGTGTGCCGTGCTCGCCGTCGACATCGTCGGCTTCACCCGGGCTGACCGCGATGACGACATCCGCCGGTACCTGCACGAGCGCCTCTACGCGTACCTGCAGCAGGCCTTCGACCGCTCCGGCGCCCCGTGGGCCGAATGCTTCTGCGAAGACCGCGGTGACGGCGCTCTGATCGTGATGCCGCCGGAGATTCCGCTCAAGGGCCTCATCGACTGCTTCCCGGACAAACTCCGCGGCCTTGTCCGCCTGCACAACCACGTCTCGGCCGTGGCCGCCGACATGCAGCTGCGGGTCGCGGCCCATATCGGGCCGGTGGAGCATGACGGTTACGGCTTCGTCGGCACCGATGTCAACTTCGCCTTCCGCATGCTGGATGCCCGTCCGCTCAAGAACCAGCTGGCGAAGTCGGGCGCCGAGCTCGGCCTGATCGTTTCGGACTACGTCTACAACAGCCTCATCTG
>WNGR01004910.1_pt1 | contig 15155 bp, 10 predicted proteins | sample 5407581 | NCBI WGS metagenome assembly WNGR01 (sample SAMN13153383, study PRJNA577476) | soil metagenome | isolation source: 80 cm soil or saprolite under Garry oak tree replicate 2 | place: USA:California | collected 2016-06-15
TGGAACAGCCCCTGGTCTTCAAGATCACGCGCGCCACGATCCACATCCGCTCGGTCTACACGTCCATGATGCTCGACGAGCACGTGGGTTTCGTCGCCCTCTCCCCGGTGAGCGAGACGTCGGCGGAGGAGCTGACGGCGGCCATCGGCGGTCTGGTGAAGCAGGGGATGAAATCGCTGATCCTGGACTTGCGGGGCAACCCGGGCGGCCTGCTCGACCAGGGGATCGCGGTGAGCGAGCTGTTCCTCGATCCGGGGCAGGAGGTGGTGGCGACACGCGGGCGCGCGCCCAACAGCTCTCGCGTGTACCGGGACGCGAAGGCGCAGAAGTGGGCAGGGTTGCCGATCGTGGTGCTCGTCAACGGTGGCACCGCGAGCGCGGCGGAGATCATCGCGGGCGCGCTGCAGGACCACGATCGCGCCGTGCTCGTGGGGACGCCGTCGTTCGGCAAGGGGCTGGTGCAGTCCCTGTGGGCCCTCACGCCCGAGACGGCCTTGAAGCTCACCACGGCGCGCTGGTACACGCCGAGCGGGCGCACCATCCAGCGCAAGAGCCGCAACGAGGCCGACCAGGAGGCGCAGATCGTGCTCTCGGAGCAGGGGCGGGACACGAGCAAGGTCGACACGACGCAGGTGTTTCGCACCGACGGCGGCCGGGTCGAATACGGCGGAGGCGGCATCCGGCCCGATCTGTTCGTCCCGACCGACACGTTGAACACGGCGGAGCGGAATTTCGTGACCGCGCTCGGCAACAAGGTCACGGTGTACCGCGACGTGGTGTCGACCTACGCCATCGAGCTGAAAGGGAGCGGCCGGCTCGCGGATCCCGGCTTCGCGGTGACCGACGACATGGTGCACGAGGTGCTGCGTCGCCTGCGGGCGCGCGGCGTGGTGATGCCGGACAGCGTGGCGGCGGGCGCCCGGCAGCTGATCGGTCGGGAGATCGGGTATGAGGCGACGCGGTACGCCTTCGGGCGCCCGGTCGAGTCGCGGCGCCGCATCGCCGACGACCACCAGGTGCAGGAGGCGCTGACCCTCGCCCGGCGGGCCAAGTCCCCTCACGATCTGCTCTCGCTGGCAGCGGCCCTCCCGCCCCCGCCCGCGCTGCCCGCCCCGGCCGCCCCGCCACCCCCGCCGCGCGACTAGGCCGGGCAGGCGGAGCGACGCGAGTGGGCGATCCCGCTCTCGTCGTCGGCGTGATCGGGGCTGGCCGCGCCGGCCTGGGGCTCGCCCTGGCGCTGGCGCGGGCCGACGTTCGGGTCCTCCTGTACGGGCGGCGCCAGCGAGCCGTCCCCAGCCCCCTCGCTCTCACCGTCATCCCCCCCGTTCTCCCGCCCGCCTGGCTGTCCCAGGCGGGCGTCGTCGTTCTCGCGGTCCCGGATGACGCTATCGAGCCGCTCGCCGCCATGCTCGCCCGCGCCGGAGTCGTGTCGGCCTCGCACGCCGTGCTGCATCTCTCCGGGGTGCAGGGACGGGAGGCGTTGCGGTCGCTCGAACCTTGCGGCGCGGCGCTGGGTTCGATCCATCCGCTGCAGACGATCGCGGACCCCGAGCGCGCGCCCGAGCGGCTGCGCGGCGCCTGGGCCGCAGTGGAGGGGATGCCCGCGGCTGTGGCGGCGGCGGAGCGCCTGGCCGCCGCCGTTGGGATGCGGCCGTTTCGCATCGCTGCCCGCGCCAAAGCGATCTATCACGCGGGCGCGGTCTTCGCCTCCAACTACCTCGTAGTGGTGGAGGCGGCGGCCCAACGGTTGCTGCGGCACGCGGGGCTCTCGGACGCGGACGCCTGGGCGGCCTTGCGGCCTCTAGTCGAAGGCACGCTCGAGAACCTCATGGGGCGAGACCCGGCGGCGGCGCTGACGGGGCCCGTCGCGCGGGGCGACGAGGCGACCCTGCGGCGCCACATCGAGGCATTGACCGGGGACGACAGGCTGCTGTACCGCACCCTGGGGCGGGCGGCACTCGACCTCGCACGGTCGCGCGGCATGGATGCGGCGACCGCCGCACGGGTCGCCGCGACGCTCGCTACTGATCCACCACCTGCACGCCCCGCGGCACCGCAAACGTGAATTCGCGGTCGGGGACGGGAGCGTTCACCACCAGCCCGTGGAGTATCACGGTGCGCTGCTGCCCCGACGACTCGGCGATCTCGAGCCGCCGCACCAACGCGTCGCCGCGACCTACCCAGATCACAGCGCTGCGATAGGGCAGGTCGCTCGCCTTCGGGACGAGCGCGATCACGTCGGCGACGTCGTCGGGAGACAACGTGTCCGAGCGCACGTAACGGGCCTGGTAGCGCTCGCGGGCGTGGTCCACGAACTGGCCGATGAGATTGGGTCCCCGGGTGCCCACTGCGGGGATGGCGGAGCGGATCACCTGGCCGGGGGTGGTGCTCGGCGTATACAGCCACAGGTGGCGCCCGTCCGCCACGATCCGGTCCCCCTGGGGGACGGTGAATCGCATCTCGAAATAGCTCGGCGGCTTCTGGAACAGCTTTCCGCGCGTCGTGTCGGGCGCGCCGAGCAGCGGGTTGTTGACGACCTGGACGAAATCGGCGGCGAGGGTGTGTGCGGCCTCGTAGGCCGCGCCGGCGCGGTCGAGGATGGGCAGAGGATCGACGGACTGGCGGACGGCCGGACGGCCGGACAGGAGCACCGTCGCGACCATCGCCATCCGTCCGGCTGTCCGACCGTCCGACTGTCCGACCTTCACGCTCGCACCGACGCCGGCTCCGCCACCCGCCGCCCGATCACTTCCGCAATCGCGCGCACCTCGCGCATCAGCTGGGCGAACTGGTCGGGGAACAGCGTCTGCGCGCCGTCGGAGAACGCCGTTTCGGGGTTGGGATGCACCTCCACCATGATGCCGTCGGCGCCCGCCGCGACCGCCGCGCGCGCCATCGGGATGACCTTGTCGCGCAACCCCGTGCCGTGGGAGGGGTCCGCGACCACCGGCAGGTGGGAGAGCTTGTGCACGACGGGGATCGCCGAGACATCGAACAGGTTCCGGGTGGCCGTGTCGAAGCTGCGCACGCCGCGCTCGCACAGAATCACGTCATGGTTCCCCTCGGCGAGGAGATACTCGGCGGAGAGGAGCAGCTCCTCGATGGTCGCGGACATGCCGCGCTTCAGGAGCACCGGCTTGCCGGCCCGCCCCGCCGCCTTGAGCAGCGAGAAATTCTGCATGTTGCGCGCCCCGATCTGGATGATGTCCGCCACCTCCGCTACCCAGCCCACGCCGTCGGGGTCCATCGCCTCCGTGCAGATCAGGATGCCTACTTCGTCCCGGGCTTTGGCCAGGAGCTTCAGGCCGGGTTTGCCGAGACCCTGGAACGTGTACGGGGACGTGCGCGGCTTCCACGCACCCCCCCGCAGAATCACCGCGCCCGCCTCCCGGACCTGTCGCGCCGCCTCGAGAATCTGGCGCTCGCTCTCGACCGAGCAGGGGCCGGCGATGACGGCGACATCGCTCCCACCTACGGTGACCCCGCCCGCCAGCCGGACCACGGTCGGGTCGGGCTTCCATTCGCGGCTCACCTGTTTGTACGGCTTGGTGACCTGAATGACTTCCTGGACTCCCGGCAGGCCCTCTAGCCGCGAGGCGTCCACCCGGCCGTCGTTCCCGACGAGGCCCACCGCGGTGCGCTGGGCGCCGGGGAGCGGGCTCGCCTCGTAGCCCATGTCCCGGATCACGGCGACCACCCGCTGGATCTCCTGCTCCGTGGCGCCGTGGCGCATCACGATCAGCACGCCCGCTAACCTCCGATTGCGAAGCGGTCGCCGTCGCTTGCGACGGCGACGGCGCCCGCGAAGCGCGCGCGGGCACCCTTCGCGGGGTCCGCCTTCTCTACCGGCGGATAGAAGTGCGTCAACACGAGGTGGGCCGTGCCGGACTGGCGCGCGAGCTCCCCCGCGCGCTCGGGCGTCAGGTGGATGTCGATCGCCTGGGCCTCGGGCAGGGAGCATTCGGCGAGCAGCAGATCGCAGCCCGCGGCCCAGCGGGCGAGCTCGTCGCTCGGCCCCGTGTCGCCGGTGTAGACGAGCCGTCCCTCGGGGGCCGTGACGCTCACCGCGACGCTCTCCGGTGTGTGCGGCACGTGACAGGTCTCGAGACTGACATCGGCGTTGAGCGGGAACGGCTCCCCGTCCCGCACGTCGAGGATGCCGATCGGGAATCCCGGGTCGAGGAGCCACGCCCCGAACCCTTGCGCCAGCGCTTTGACGAGCCGGACCGTGCCCACCGGGCCCAGGATCACGAGCGGCTCCTGGCGCGGCGGCTCCGCCGCGTGCCGCAAGGCGAAGACGAGCATCGGCAGATCGCTGAAATGATCCGGGTGGAAGTGGGTCACCACCACATGGGTGACCTGTTGCCAGGGCAGCCCCAGCTCCGCCAGCCGGTGCAGCGCCCCGGGGCCGCAGTCGAGCAGGATGCGCAGATCGCCGCGGCCGACCCAGTGGCAGGGCGCGACGCGGCGCGCCGAGGGAGCGACGCTGCCGGTGCCGACGGTCACGAGCTCCATGGATCGCGCGCTACGCCGGTTCGAGCTGGCTGAGGCGGACCCCGACGATCGTGGAAACGCCGGGCTCCTGCATGGTCACGCCGTACACCGCGTCGGCCGCCTGCATGGTCCGCGGGTTGTGTGTGATGACGATAAATTGCGTCTGGTCCTTGAACTCGGCGAGTAGCCTCACGTAGCGGCCCACGTTGGCATCGTCGAGCGGCGCGTCCACCTCGTCCAGCAGGCAGAACGGGCTCGGCTTCGTGAGGAAGATGGCGAAGAGCAGCGACACGGCCACGAGCGTGCGCTCGCCCGAGGAGAGCAGGTGGATGCGCTGGGTCCGCTTCCCCCGGGGGGCGGCGTGGATCTCGATTTCGCTCTCGAGCGGCTCGTCCTCGTTGGCGAGACGGACGTCGCATTCGCCTCCGCCAAACAGCGTCTGGAACACGCTGCGGAAGTTCTCGCGCACCTTCCCGAAGGACTCGAGGAACAGGGTCTTCGCCGTCTGATCGATCTCGCGGGCCGCCTGCTGCAGCGAGTTCCGGGCGGCCACCAGATCGTCTCGCTGCGTCATGAGGAACTCGAGGCGCTTGAGCTCTTCGGCGTGCTCCTCGACGGCGAGCGCGTTCACGGGGCCCGCTTCGTCGATCGCGCCCTTGAGCCGCTCGTTCTCTTGCCGCAGCCACGCGATGTCGCCCGGCACCTCGGGCGCCCGGGCGAGCAGTTGATCGAGGGGCTTGCGCCATTCCGCCTCTACTCGGGCGGTGAGCGCCTGGCGGCGTCCCACCGCCTCGGAGCGCTCCAGCTCGAGCCGATGCTCCTCCTCGCCCTCCCGGTCGAGCTCGCTCCGAGCTTCCTCCAGGCCCGCCTCGGCGCGTGCCAGCTCCGCGTCCGCCTGGCGCACCCGGGTCTCGGCCTCGGACGCGGCGGTCTCGAGCACGGCCAGCGCCAGGCGGCGGTCTTTCAGGGCGTCATCCCATTGCGCGCGCCGGACCGCGAGCGTGTTCGAATCGCGATCGATCGTCGCGATTTCCTCCGCCAGCGCGCTCGCCTGCTGCCGCGCGGCCTCGGCCTGCGCCGCGGCGCGGGCCGTCCGCTCCGCCGCCGCGTCGCGCCGCGCCGCGAGCTGGGCCGCTTCCACCTGCCACCGCACCCGCTCCTCGCGGGTCGCCTCCTGCCGCGCCTCCAGATCCACCAAGCGGGCTCGCTCGGCGCCCAGCCGCTCATCCAGCCGGACCCGCTCGAGCTCCCGTCGCTCCAGGTCCGCGCGCAGCGCGGCCAGGCGCGCCTCCACCTCCGCGAGCCGACGGGAGAGCCGTTCCTCCCGGGCCACGGCGTCGGCCGCCTCGCGACGGGCGTGGGCCGCCGCCCGCACCGCGTCCCCCTGCTGCGATCCTGCTTCGAGCGCCAGCCCGCGCGCACGCTCGGCGCCCGCCACGGCCGCCGCATAGTCGGCCTCCGCTTGCGCGAGCTCCGCCAAGGCCTGGTCGAGCTCCCCAGCGGCCCGCGACCGCGCCGACGCCCCCTCGCGTACCTCCGCCTCGAGGGCCTCGAGCTCGGCACGGCGCAGCAGCGGACCGCCCCCCCTCTCGTCCCCGGTCGCCCCCGGCAAGAACACCGCTCCATTGGCGCGCCGCAGGGCGTGGCCCCCGTCCAGCACCTCATGCCCGGCGAGCAGCGCGCGTACCCACGCCGCCGCCGGTCCATCGACCCGCAGCTCGTCCCGCAGCGGGTGCCCGTCCGCGCCGAGTCGTGGACCGGGCACGCAGGGCAGGAGCAGGAGCGGGCCCGGCTGCGCCGCCGCGTGCCAGCGCCGGATGTCGTCGACCGCCGCCGCATCCCGCACCAGGACGGCGTGCAGCCACTCCCCGAGCAGGCGCTCGGCCAGCTCGGCGTCGCCTCGAGACGTACGCACGAAGTCGGACAGCGGTCCCAGCACGGCGTCGCCGCCGGTGCGGGCCTTGAGCAGCGCCTGGGCTGCCGGCGCCAGCCCCACACGCTCGCGGTCCAGCTCGGCGAGCGCGTCGCGGCGCGCCGTGAGCTGCGCCAGGGCCTCCTCCGCCTGGCGCCGGGACGCCCGCGCGCCGGCCTCACGCTCCTGGGCCGCCGCCACCCGGCGCCGGCTGTCCTCCAACGCTGCCGCGGCGGCGACTGCTGCGCGGGCCTGAGCTGAAGCGCGCTCCGCGAGCGAGCCCGCCTCGCGTGCGGCGGCCTCGTCGGCCGCTTGGCGCGCCGCTCGCTCGCTCGCCGCCTGGCCGAGCTGCTGGCGCAGCTCGGCTCCTTCCCGCTCCAGCGCGGTGCGCTCGCCCTCGTCGGCTCGCCACGCCTCCGCCCGCCGCAGCAGATCGTCCTCCAGGGTCCGCACCATGTCGCGTTGCCCGGTGAGCTGGCTCCGCACCTCCTCTTCGCGCGCCGTGCGCTGCTCCAGCTCCGCCTGCACGCCGGCTTGGTCCTGCTCCGCCGCCGTCTGCTCCGCCGCGGCGGCTTCGCGCTCACGGGCCGCCTGCCCGGCGCGGATCTCGGCCTCGGTGCGATCCTGCCCCGCCTTGGCCCGGCGCTGTCCCGCGTTGTGCAGCCGCTCCGCGGCCAGGGCCAGGTCGCCTTCCAGCCGGCCGATCTCGACCTTGCCATCCGCCAGCCGCCGCTCCACGTCCGTGCGCGTCACCTCCGCCGTGTGACGGGCCTGCGCGCTCGCCTCCCGTCCCTTCTCCCCCTCGTTCAGCCGCCTGCGGGCCGTGGCCAGCGTCGTCCCCAGCTCCGCGGCACGTACGCCCAGGCTCCCGAGGCCCAGATCCAGGTCCTCGAGCTCGCGCCGGACCAGCGTCATCGCGATCCCGAAGCGCTCGTCGATCATCTTCACGTACCGCTCGGCTTTGCCCCGCTGGCGCGCCAGGCTCCGGACCTGCGTCTGGACCTCGGCGATCAGGTCCTCGAGGCGTGCCAGATCCGTCGCCGTCTCCTCCAGCCGCCGCTCCGTGCTGCGCCGGCGGTCCCGGTACAGACCGATCCCCGCCGCCTCCTCGAACAGCGACCGTCGCTCCTCAGCCTTCTCCGACAGGAGCGCGTCGATCATTTTCGCTTCCATCACCACGCCGGCGTCCGCGCCGAGCCCGGTGCCACTCAGCAGGTCCTGGATGTCGCGCAGCCGCACCGGCGAGCGATTGAGGAAGTAGTCGCTCTGGCCCGACCGCGACAGCCGGCGGCTCACGACGACCTCCTGGTAGGCGATCGGCAGCGAGCCGTCGGCGTTGTCGAACACGAGCGCGACCTCCGCCACGTTCACCGGGCGCCGCCCGGTCGAGCCCTGGAAGATGACATCTTCCATCTTCCCGCCGCGCAGCAGCCGCGGTGACTGCTCGCCGAGCACCCACCGCACGGCGTCGGAGATGTTCGACTTGCCGCACCCGTTCGGGCCCACGATCGCGGTCACGCCGGCGTCGAAGGGCAGCTCCACCGAGCCCGCGAAGGACTTGAACCCGGACAGTTCCAGCCGACTCAATCTCATGGCGTGGTCTCCACTCGGGTGACGAGCGTGGCGCGGATGCCGGCCCGCTCGAGCCGGGCCTGTGTGAGCGTCGCCTGCTCGGGCGATTCGAACGCCCCCACCAGCGTCGCACCGCCCGATCGCCGGCGGACCGCGGGGACGCCGAGCCGACGCAGGCTTTCGAGATCAGCAGCGTGCGCGAGCTCGAGCGAGTAGGGCGCCCGCAGCAGGTCGCCGTGCCCTCTGGGAATGACACGGCGCCGCCACAGCGCCGCACGCGCCGCGAGGGCGGAATCACGCGTCGGATACGGCCCCGCGAGCACGCGGTACCAGACGGTGCCGCGCCCCAGGGACGGAGGGGGGGGGACCGGAGTCACGAAGGCGCCGCCGTCGCCCGTGGCGACGCGGTCGGCGAGCGACAGTGCCTTCGGCAGCGTCCCGAACGCGGCGAGCTGCACGGTCCAGGCGAGGGTGTCGGCCCGGGGCGCGGTGGCGGGCGGCGGGAGAGCCGCGGACGGCAGCGGCGCGTGCGACTGTGCGGCCTCGCGGGCCAGCAGGCCCCACCCGCCCGCCGCACCCGCGGCGAGCGTGACCACGACGACCATGGGCCGCGCGGCGCGGCGCCCGGGCGGCCGGGTGGCAGCCGAGCGCCGCAGCGGTGATGGGGGTGACTCGGGCAGAGCGGGCGCGGGCGGCGGCGTCCAGCGCTCCCGCACCACGCCGAGCGGCGGGATCCCCCGCTCGAGTGCCGCCAGAATCCCTTGGCCAATAGAGGACTCCGGCTCGAAGCCGTCCGGGGAGAGCACCATGAGCCCGTCGGGAAGGGCGGAGAGACGCGCCAGGGCGCCTGCGGACAGGTAGAGCAGGAGCAGGGCCCCTTCGGCCCGGAATCCGGCGTGCAGCTTTGGCCAGCGCTCGTGTCCCAGCACGTCCCCCGCCTTCGCCGAATACGACCCCGCCCCGATGAAAAACACGCCGTCCACCGGATGCGCCGTCGTGGTCAGCGACACGCCGTACTCGAAAGCGTCCACGATCCCGTCGCTCGGGACGAGCCCGACCACCTCGTGCAGGCGCGGCTCCTCGATCCACAGGTCCACGAGGGCGACTCGCCGGTCACGCACCACGGCGGCCCGAGCGACGTCCCACGCCGCCTGGGCGGCCCAGCGGAGATCGCCCGTGGCCGGCACGAGGGCGATCAGCGCCTGCGATTCCACGAGCGCGGGGACCAAATTCGCGAGCCGCGAGCGGGGCAGGGGGCGGAGCGTCACGGCGAAGCGGGGGGCTGGTAGATCCAGAAGGGGCGGCCGAGCTTGCGGCCGATCCCTTCCGCTTCGTTGCGCGTCGGATAGGGCCCCAACACCACGCGGTACCCGTCGTCGAGGCTCCTGGGCGGCAGCACTCGGGCCGGTAGCCCGGCCCGAGACAGCTGCTGCGCCATCTCACTCGACCAGGTCTGGTTCTGTGAGCTCGAGAGCTGGACATACAGTGGGCCGCCGGGCGCAACGGAGTCCGTACCCGGGGCCGCCGCGGCGCCCGCCGGAGCGTCGGCGAAGGCGCCGCGATAGGCGCCGCGTTGGCGCCAGGCCGAGAAGACCCACACGTCGCCGCTCCCCCCCGTCACGCGCCCCTTCTCCTTGAGTCCCTCGGGCTGGTAGGCGACGACGTCTTCCCCCTGCGCCACGACCAGGGAGCCGTCGGGGGTGATGGTCGGGAGATCGGCGTCCCACGACGTGGCGACGCTCCCGACCAGCGTCTTCACAGGAAGGTCGACCACCCAGACCGAATCGCCGATCGACGGGCGCGCCAGCAGCCAGCGCCCAAAGCCATCCAAGCGCACCGTGGCGGCGGGCGTGGGCAACGCGACGCCGTCGAGCTCCTTGCGTTCGTAACGGTCGATCACGGCGAGCCCCGCTCCGGTCCGCTGCCCCACGTAAATGCGATGCCCCGATGGTGAGAAGGCGAGCGCCCGCGGGTGATCGGGCAACGCGAAGAAGGCCGGCTCGCGGCGGGCCAGCGGATCGATCAGGAACACGCCGCTGTCGCTCGCCACCACGACGAGGTCTCCCCAGCGCGTGGCTGCCACGTCGCCCGCGAGTGGCATCGTCCGCGCGGCGGGTGGCTGATCCGCGGCGACGGTCACCAGCCGCAGGGTGGACGGCCGTGCGGGATCCCCCGGCAGCACCGCCACCAAACGCTGGTCCGTAGCGCCGAACAGCTCGCGCGGCACCGCGGCCAGCGGTTGCGGCCACACCACCCGGATGCGCCGCGCCACGGTGAGTACGCGCCGTTTGCCGTCCACGGCGAAGAGCGTCTGATCGGGTCCGAGCGCCGCCAGCACGACGCCCGTGGCGACGGAGTCGAGCCGCCCGGTTTCGAGGTCGAGGGACAAGAGCTCGCCTTTCGGCGTCATGACAAACAGCAGCTCCGACTCGGCATCGAGACCCACGGCGCGGGCGATCGGGGGGAGGCGGCCTCGGATCGCGCCGGGCAGCTCGGTGAGGCCGGGGAGGTGGTAGGCCCGCACCGCACCCCCCTTGCGCGCCAGGCGGAGCGCCACGGCCGCACCGCGGGGGGCGGGAGGGGGCCGATTAACCGTTTGCTGTGATTGAGATTGCGACGACTGAGCAGCCGGCGCCTGGGCGCGGCAGCCCCAGAGCGCCAGACCGGCTAGGAGGACTCTCCAGTGAAGCGTGGGCAAAGGGCCTCGCCGGACAAGATAGGCAACCGGCGAGGCCCACGCAAGTGTTTTAGGGATGCGGAGTTAGAACGTTGGACCGATGCTGAAGGTCCAGTACGGGTTGCGGTACGTGCGATTGAGCGGCCGGGTGTAGTCCAGTCGCATGATGATGATCCCGAACAGGTTGGCGCGAATCGACCCGCCCCAGCTTCGCAGCGGCGCGCGACAATCCCGTGTCGGGTCGCACGCTCCCGGCCGCCACTCGAGCTCGGAGCCGGTCTGCCACGCGATCCCGGCGTCATAGAACAGCGCGCCCTCGGTCGGCGGGAACCCGATCGGAAGGAGGCCGAGTGCCAGGCTGCGTGTCAGCGGGAACCGGAGCTCGATGTTGCCGACGGCGATGGCGGAGCCGATCATCTGATCCAACTCCGTGCATCCCGTGCCTCCGGGTGTCGACAGCCCGAGCAGCGGGGCGGTGTTGCTGACCTGCGCGAGACACTCGTGGCGGATCAACGACCCTGCCGTGTAGCCGCGGATCAGGTCGGTGTTCCCCAGGAAGACGGGGAAGACGCTGGCATCCCGGCCGACGCGGCCGAAGAACAGGGTTCGCACCGCCAGAGTGAACGGCCGCACGAACAGGTACTTCCGCAGGTCGGCTACGCCCCCCGTGAACTTCCAGCCGCCGGTCGCCGGAGAGACCTGCAGGCGGTAACGAGATCCTGCAAACGGCCCCACGAACCCGAACAGCGAGTTGTCGTGGACCAGGGCGACGGTCGGCGCGACGTACGCAATCGACGGGTGGTTCTGAGTCTGCTGGTAGTTCACACCCAGGTACTTCCCCAGGGGATCGAACAGCTGCCGCTGCTCGAGCACGGCATCGCTCACGCTGACCAGGTTCAGCGACAGCTCGGCGCGGTTGAACCGATTGAAGGGGTAGTAGGCGGTCGCGAAGACGTTGCGCACCACGAGCCGGCGGAGCCGGGTCGAGAACACGATGGAGGTGTCGCCGGGGACGCCGGGCGTCGCCTGCACTCCCACCGAGCTGGGCGCGTAGAAGTACAGCGGGTCCTGCGACAGCCCCGTGGCCCAGCTCAGCCGGTTGCTCTGGTCGGCGTAGCCGGCGAACACCTGGGCCTCGGCCAGGCGCCCGTTGAGCGCGCCCCCGATCTGGACGATCCGGTTACCGAGCATGTCGGAGAGCGAAATGGACGTGCCCCCGAAGATGCCGCGCCCGAAGTTGTTGCGCTGGTAGCCCACGGTCGGCTGGGCCACGAAGTCCGTGGTAAAGCGGGTGTGGTAGGGACGGATCGTGAACTCGCTCGTGTCCGGCAGCGCCAGCGTGGCGGAGTCGAGCAGCGTGCGAACCGAGATGGCGCCTGAATCGGCGCTGCTCGAGTCCGCAGGCGACGGCTTCGCCGCCGAGGAGCGGAGCCCGGTGGCGGAGCGGTAGAAGGACGTCGCCTCGCTCGGTCGTTGCCCCGACGTCGCGTCGGCGAGACCCACCGACGCGCCCGCCGTGTCCCGGAAGGACGGTGTGAGCAGTGAGAACACCGGCTTCGTCGGCACGCCACGATACGGCGCCCGGCGCAGCGAGCGCGGGTTGTCCACCGCGTACACGTCGTAGTCCCGGTCCTGGTAGTACGCGAACGCCAGCCGGTCGGCGCTGTGCGCCCAGGAGAGGCAGGGCGAGAACGGCGTAATGCCGGTGACACCCGAGTACACGTCCGTCAGCTGGTAGACGTTGCCGTCGCCCAGGTCGTACAGAAAGACGTTGCTGATGCCCGTACGATCCGACACGAAGGCGAGCGACTTCCCGTCGGGCGCCCACACCGGGTTGATGTTCTTCCCCTGGTCCATGTGGCTCAGGATCTCGATGTTCCCCGAGTCGAGATGGTAGAGCGCCACGCGCATGTTCCCGAACCGCAGCGAGGCGAAATCAGTCCCCGGGCCCCGGTCGGTGGTGAAGGCGATCGTCTTGCCGTCGGGCGACCACGCAGGGTGCAGGTCCGCGTAACGGTCATTGGTGAGGCGGCGGAGCTCCCCGCCGTCGCGTCGCACGACGAACAGGTCGGACCAGCCGCCGTCGTAGCCCGTGAAGACGATCTGTTGGCCGTCCGGGGACCACGACGGGCTGGTGACGCCGTTCAACGGGATCCGGATGCGCCCGGCCTCCCGGTCGCGCTTCACGTCGAGGATCACGAGGTCATCGCGGTCCTTGTGCTTCACGGCGATCGCGAAGTACTTGCCGTCGGCGGAGAACGAGCCCGCCGAGTTGATGAAGCGCAGGCTCTCGAAGTTCGTGTTGACCGTGGACTTGACGAGCCGGCGCTTGATCCGCCCGGTTTCCGCGTCGGCCAGGTAGAGATCGACAAAGAACGAGTTGCCCTCGCTCAGGAACGCGATGTCGCGCCCATCGGGGGAGAGGGCGGGAGCGAGGTGGAAGGTGCCCCCCGAGCGCCGCTGCGACAGGATGCCCTTGGCGATGCGGCGGGCCCGGTAATGGTCGGCCAGCTGAGGGAGGACCGTTGCCTGGACGGCGTCGCGCCAGTCGTCGGACAGCTCGGTGAGGGAGCGTCCCAGGGCGCGTCGGAACGCGTCCTCGATCCCCGCGGTGACGGTGGTCTGGAGGATCTCTCCGATCACCTCGTCGCCCCAGCGTTCGCCGATGTAGGCCCACAGCGCGTGGCCGAAATAGTACGGGAAGATGCGCGGGTCGAAGCTCAGCTGCTCGATCGTGGGCAGGCTGCCCTCGAGGGCGGCGTCGCGCAGCCACATCGCCGTATGGGGGTCGATGGGGCCAAGCGAGAGGTACTCCGCCATGCCCTCCATGAACCACAGCGGAGGGTTGGCGCTGGCCAGGGCCTGGATGCCCCCGCCGATCTGCCCGTGGCTGAACACATCGAACTGGAACGCGTGCACCATCTCGTGCTGCAGCACATGCTCGAGCTCGGCGTACGAGCCCGTGAACGGGAGCACCATGCGGTGCTTGAACGGCTCCGTGACGCCGCCCAGACCCTCACCGCTCGCATCCGTGACGTTCGTCTGCGAGAAATCGGACGTGGAGGCGTACAGGATGATGGGCTTCCGCGCCTGGAACTGGTGGTGCAGGATGCGGGACAGCCGCGCGTAGCCGCGCTCGGCCATCCGCGCCGCGTCGAGCGCCGCCGGGCGCTCCCGCTCGTAGAAATACACCTCGAAGTGCTCGGTCCGGATGATTTGGAAATCGAAGTTCCCGTATTGGACCTTGTTCTGTCCGAACTGCGCCGCCGCCGGCCCTGCACTGCAGAGGAGGAGTGCCGCCGCCAGTCCGCTGAACCGTCGCATGTGGCTCATCCTTTCGATCCGCCGCCCGGGGCGGTTACCACCGGCGGGGCGTCGCCCCACAGGCGCTCGAGCTGATAGAACTCGCGCAGCTCGGGATGGAAAACGTGTACCACGAAATCTACATAATCGAGCAGCACCCAGCGTCCCTGGGGCAAGCCTTCGACGTGGTGGGGCCGCACCCCATGCGGCACCAGGGTGGCCAGCAGGTGCTCGGCCATGCCCCGCACGTGCGCGTTCGACGTGCCCGAAACGATGACGAAGTAATCGGTGGCCGCCGTCAGACCCCTCAAGTCGAGGATCACGGTATCGACGGCCTTGCGATCGGCCAGCGCCTCGGCCACGAGGCGCAGCGCGTCGGGCGGGCGCCCCCCCTCCCCCCCCCCCCCTCCCCCCCCCCCCCCCCCCCGCGCTAGTCATAACGGTCGGGTCACGCCGTTGTTCCGTCGCCTTACTCCTTCACCACGGTGACGAGGATCTCCGGGCGCACCTCGGGATGGACTTTGATGCCCACGCGGAACTCGCCCAGCTCGCGGATCGGCTCCGGCAGGTCCACCTTGCGCTTGTCGACGTGGATGCCCGCTTCTTCGAGCTTGCGCTGGATGTCGCTCGCCGTCACGGAGCCGTACAGCTTGTCCTCCTCGCCCACCTTGACCACGAACGCGAGCTGCACGCCGGCGAGGCGTGCGGCCTCGGTTTCGGCGGCGGATTTCTCGGTGGCGCGCTGCCGCGCGAGCCGCGCCGCCTCGAAGGCGATGCGCTTCTTGTTGGCGTCGGTGGCGGGGTAGGCGAGCCCCTTGGGCAGCAGGTAGTTACGGGCGTAGCCGTCCTTTACGTCGACGACGTCGCCCGTCTTGCCGAGGTGTTGCACGTCTTCCCGCAGAATGATCTCCATCGTGCTCCTCACGGAACGTTCGGCCGGCGGGTGAGCCTGCGCCGGAATTCAAGCCAGGTGTCGGTCACGCCGAGGGTGGCGAGGCCGGGGACAATGAACAGCAACGGTACGGCGAGCACCGCCGACACGACCAATGCGCCCACCAGCGCAGCGGGGGAGAGGCCTGCGGCGCCGGCGAACGTCACGACGACCGCGGCGCCCCGCAGCAGATAGAACGCGCCCAGGACGACCAGCAGGTTGAGGGCCGCCGTCTTGAGCCCCGCGAAGACGGGCGCCGTCCACAC
>WNGR01005156.1_pt1 | contig 15151 bp, 14 predicted proteins | sample 5407581 | NCBI WGS metagenome assembly WNGR01 (sample SAMN13153383, study PRJNA577476) | soil metagenome | isolation source: 80 cm soil or saprolite under Garry oak tree replicate 2 | place: USA:California | collected 2016-06-15
CACGCCCCCGCGTACTGCCCGTCCTTCGCGCCGGACGACGCGACGTTCCGCGCGGCGGTGCTGTTGCTGGGCGCTGCGCGTGCCGCGGGGGAGATCCCGCTGGTGCTGGCGCGGATGCGCGCGCTGGGCGTCGTGCCGCGCACACGCACGCTCGCGTATGCTCTCGTGTTTTGGGCGGAGGTGAGCGTTGGCGCGCCGCTGCTTGAGAGGCTGCGTGGTGGGCAAGGGGAGTACGTGCGGCTGGTGCGGTGGATGGAGGAGTGGGTCGGTGCGGAGAACGTGCCTGATGAGGCGGCGGTCGGCGAGGCCATGAGGAGGGTCGACGCCATGCGGCGGAGACGGACATGAGAGAGCGCGCTGTATATGCCCTATGATAATATAGTAGACACGTTTTTGTAACTGGACACATCGCAAAGCAAAATCCATCAAATTAAATAAAACAAATATGAGTTCTGATCATGCGTGCGTGCATGTCGTGGACCCCATTAGGCGGGGCAGCACCCCCTCGTCCAAGAGCTCCCACTCCTTCGTCCTCGCGTCGCCCGACGCTGTGATGGTGGTAATGGCCGCTGCGCGCGCGCGGAGACGCGGGTCTGTGGGCGGCGCAGCGACGGCCGTACTAGTGTCGGACTCGGCGGGTTCGACGTCAACGGGCGTCGGCTCGCCGTCCTCGTCTCCATCGTCAACGCCATCGTCTCCGGGCTCGTCCTCGTCCGGACTGAGATCCATAGCCTCCTCGACGCTCATCTCCATCTCGTCCATCTCCATGCCGCCATCGTCGTCATCGTCGTCATCGTCGTGCGGGAGCGGGGGCGGCATATCGGCGCGCTGCGGCGTTGCTGGGGTCGTGGCGGCCGTCGTGGCGGAGGTGGCCGAGTCCGGTGGACGGCGCTTGCCGCGCTCGAGTCGGTGCAGGACCTTGTGGATGTACTCCCTCGCAAACTTTTTGATCTTTGTCTTCTTCTCTTCCGAGAGCGTCTCGAGCTTGTTTTCCCTATAGCTCGACGATTTCTTCTCCTTCTCCACGATGATGTGCGTGAGCTGCATTTATTCCTGCATCAGCGAATAAAACAATGTCAACAAGAACGGGGTGCGCACCTCCTTTGCGTGCTTCTTGAACGTGTCCACTTCCATGCGCGCGCGGTACTTCGACATCGTCTTGACGACGACGGCGCCGACGAGCTTGAGCAGCCGCTTCTCGCGGGTATCCTCGCGCCCGCCGCCGCCGCTGCCGCCACGGCGCTGACCGCCGTCCTCGCGTTCCTTCCGCTCCTTCCGCCGCCGTTCGCGGTCGGCTTTCCGCTCTTCCTCCTTGCTCTGTGCCTCTGCCGCGGCAGCCGCTTCCAAGAGGGCGCGTTGTTCCTCGGCCTTCTGCGCTGCGGCGGCGGCGGCGATGATCGCGGCCGTCTCGGCCTTTTTGCGCTCGAGACGCGCGAGGCGTGCCTGGTCCATTATCTCGAGCTGTCGGATGGCGCTCTCGTTGGGCAGTAGCATGGGGTTGCGGTAGTCGTGGGGCGTGGGGCCGCGGTACTGGTTGCTCGGCCGCGGGGTGAGCGTCTTGATGATGGACTCCGACTCGACGAGGTCGTCTAGCTTTGAGCGCTTCGGGAGGCGGTCTTCGGGAGGCGGGGACGGTGGGGACGCCCAGTCATCGTTTGTCTCCTCGGCAGCGTCGTCCTGGGTTGGGCGTCAGTGCCGCGAAAAGAGACGAGTTGAGAAAAAGACTGTACGTACCTTCAAGCGCTTCGGTATCCGATAGGCAGTCTCCAGGGTATTCCACTGGTCCAGGAGCTAAGCCCGCAGCGAGGTTAAAAATACAACCGTGGAAAGAAAAAGAGGGCTCACGTCTTGGCCTGCCTTCTGGAGAACCACGTTCTCGGACTCGGCGCACCTTTGGACGGGGACGCTGACTTTGGAATCCTCCACCTTGTTGCGTGATATGAGTGGCCATGTACTCATGCAGTCGATAGCCTACACATCCCTGAGACCCAGTCAAATTATGAAAGGTTGAGGACACATACGAGCATGAGCACTTCAAGATCCTTCTCATAGTCGTCCATGATGTTTGTCATGAGACTAAACCCTCGTAACCGCATCATTTGACGGAGAGCAGACTGATCTTCTGACATCTGAAGGGCAGAAAAAGTCAGTGGAACGTGCAGGCGATAGCCCGAGAGACCACTAACCTTTATTCGCGTAAGCAGCTTGACAAGGACCTTGCGACTCTGGGTTTGCCGCATGGCCTGAATGACCTTTGGCACCTCTTTGAGGGCCAAGGGCCTGAGTATAGGCTGCAAATGCGTGCTTCAGTACTTGCACACAAGCAGGAATTTTCCGCAACGAGTACCATCCAATCCTCATCCAGCTTCTTGCTCTTCTTCTTCTTGCTCCCTTTGAGCCCGAGTCTGTCGACCTCGTCCGTGATCCCAAGTGCTGAGGAGCGCCTATAAGCAAAAGATACACAAAAATAGGCGAACAGACGAGCGCACCGTCAAGATAGAGGTCGTCCATCCCAGCCAGATCGGTCTGCGTCTTTCCTCCGATAAAGCCGACGCACTTTTCCTCTCCACAATAACACGGCTGCGCATCGTGCCTGCCAAATTGTCAGTCCCCCCGCCTCCCCAGCGGGAGTGTGCGAACGTGACGCGCGAACTCACCCGTAGCGATCGACGTTATAGTTGAAAGTGAGCTCCTCGTTCTTCCTGATCGCGCGGTTCGCGAAGATCCCCATTCGGACGTGTTGTCCGATTGTCCACTTTGCGACGAAGCAGTTTGGATTGCAGGAATGGTTCGCGAACCGACCGATGCCACCGCGCTTTGTCGCGTCGATGAACTAATAACACGAGGGGGAAGAGGGAGAATCGGTTGGTGTTTCGTTGGGGAAAAAAGGGGGGAGGGGGGGACACTCACCTCGTCCTTCTGCAGCATCATAAAGTAAAAATGCTTGATGCCCTCTTCCGCGTACTCCCGCATCCGCTTGATAAACGACGGATTCGAAACGACGTCGCCGACATATTCATAGATGAACTTGTCCCTGCACCGCCCACGTCAGGTCAGAGCACCGCCTTCCGTGCAACCCCCAAGTAAAAAAGACACGCAAAGCGTACCTTGGCATGTCCTCCGCCGCACGGAGCCCATACCCCTTTTTCTCCGTCTTGACGATATCGATTTTCGCATATTCCCGCCGCTGGAACCTGCAGCGTGTCAGCCGAGCGGGCCCCCGCGAGCCGTGAAGCGCTAAAAACGCACCGTTGGTTCATACAAAAGCCACCGCCCTTGCAGTCGTCTGGGAGACACTCCACTTGCGTCAGGCGGTTGATGCAGTCTTCCACGCAAATAGCATCTAAGGCGAGTGGGACCTCAGCACACTTGCTCCTCCTTACTCTATACGACGCCACAAACGCAAGGGAAAAAAAGTGAACACGTACGGCGGCCATTCGGAGGACATTCGCAGGTCATGCTCTCCAGCGCCTCTCTACTCCGCCCGAGCGTCGAGTACTGATAGTGGTTTTCTCGTATCTCAACGAAGTTTTTCATCGCTTCCTCTGTCGTTATGGGCAGGTCGCCGATAAGCTGGGGGCCCTTCTTCAGGGGCTTCGTAGGTACTGATGGAGTGGTGGACTCGGGTTTGGGTGAGGCGGAGGCCGATGTTGAGGTTCTGGGTTCTGACTTTGTGGTGAGGAGACATTCAGGTTTGGGCGAGCGATCAGTCTTTCGTGGGGCTTGGTCCTCGTCGTCCATCTCGACGTCGTCTGGTGAGTCGGGGGACGGTCGCACACCACGCGGTTTGACAGGTTCACCCTCTATCTTGACATGGTTCGACATAACTTCAGCTTTTACCTTGGATGGGGACCTCGACAGGGGATCCTCTAAGGTGAGGGAGGACGTAGAGGCGAGCGGCGAGGGATAGTCGTCTTCGACTTTGAGAGCCATAGCACGAAATTTGGACATGATGAGGACAGTGCCTCAGAGTTCAACGAGCAAGGGGCTTAGTTGGGCACTTGACAGACAAGCGCGCGTGGTTCAAAAGAAATACGAGTGTCCCTGGAGTATAAAGAGAGCCTCAAATATCGCTCGACCTGTATCAGACAACGACGGTTAGTAGACGAACAGCGAGGTCGCACGGACAGCCAACATGGGAGTCACTAAGAGACAAGCAAAAAGTCCAGTCATCACTCGGAAGCCTCATCAACCATTGTCACAACCCACCCTCACACCGACAGGTCTTTGGAATTGTACATGCTCGCGATAAACTATGTGGTTAATGGTAAATGTACTACATATCACCAGAGAGTGTGTGGTGGGTCATCCACCACAAAAAAGGATGAGTAGAACCAATAGCGTTGAGCCACGATGGAACGGTTGGCTATTATACGGGGTACTCGGAGAAACTGTAGCGAGAATGGGTAATCAGCATGAGGAACTACAGCACGGAACAAAAAGAGAGCTCAGTAGTGCATGTTATTTGGCTGTATGCTACGTGCCGCTCATCAATGCCAAGGGCTATGACTGGGGCGGCAAGGTCTCATCTCGAGAGGGAATAGAGAGCGACAACACTCACCAGTGGACATATATCGGACATGCCTCACCACCATTCAGTATAACCCTTCGCCTCCCACCGACAACGACAACGCAAGGATGTATCCCGGAATTTACCGAGATGTACACTGCAATACCTCATGCATCACGACCCAAACTTGAAGCTTGAAGCTTGAAGTCTGGGAAAAAAAAATTGTCTATACATGTGCAGGAAAATGTTACACATTAGGCGACGCGGGAAGAACAGCATCCTCATCTCTCCCTAAACGGCAACCGTTGTCAACAACAGCCGGCCGGAACTAACGATATAGGGAACCCACCTTCGAAAAACTTTTGTATAAACGTTCTGTGCGGCCGCTCTCTATTGCCGGTCAACAATGGGCCGAGTACGTGAGGCTCCTGCTTCCAGAAGTTCACCGTCTCCTGGTACTCCTGCCGGCTCTTGTGGAGCAGAATGTCGACGATCTTGGGGTCGGACACGTAGCGGTTACGCTCGAAGCGCTGGCGGATGACAGCACGCACGGCGGACGGGGGGACGTCGAGGGCGTAGAGTACGCAGATTTCAGGAGCCTGTTGTTGCGGATTTTGGAGAGGAGCGACGAGGAGGGAGAGTGAACAAATAAATAATAGATTTAGAGGGGGAAGGAGGGAAACACACCCCGCGCATCCATTCGCGATACAAGTCGAGCACACGCTTGCGCTGGTGAGCAGAGCCCGTCGATTGTGTCGCCGCGCGAGCGAGGCGTGTCGGTATAGTCGTCATTGCCAGTTCAAACTGACCCACTCGGACGGCAAAACACGAAAATATGTGTCGGAATATCCCGGGATTCACCGGCCCGGTTCCGGCCCATACTCATTCCATTTTGGGTAACAGCAACGATCTTTCCACCTCCAGTAGCCCACCACACCGATCCACCACACCGATGGCCAGAAGATCCGGTACTATACACTGTTTTACTACACAGTCACAGGAAATTAACGACGTGCGCCTGATAAACACAAGAAACTTCAAGCATCATCGGAAAGATAGCGAAGGGCCCCGTCGCCGGCTCGCCGTAGTCGCCGCGCGCGAGACTCGTTTTGACCCTGGTTTTCTCTGTGCGTGGCTTCGGCGAAGTCGTCTGTCCCTCGAAGCGACTGAATGCGTTCTCAACATTGCCTTTGTTCTCGCCATCGTTTAGAAGGTTGATCACTGCTGAATGGTGCCCCCCAGTCCAATCCACCCTGCGAGGCGCATGGCGCATCCCATCGACGTCATGCTCTCTCGATTTGATTCACGAATCCAAAGGCTCTCGAAGCAGCAGGCCGCAAGGCCGATTCCTTGACTCTGGTTGCTTGTCAATCGAGACAACATCCAACTATCCGGGTTGATTTAGTATCGAGCGATCAACTGTTTGGGGAGTAGCTGGCACGCCATAACTCGAGGAGTCATAGAGCCTGTAAACGTCCAGCTGCTCAACTTACCACGCAAGGAGGCATCGACTTGGCGGTTTCCGTGACTGGCAGTTGATTTTGCGGCCCAGCTCGGCCTGATCCTTGCGGCTTTGAATGACCTCGGTGCAACATATGGGGACTACTGTACTCGCAGACATCTATGCCGGTATTCACAAGCTCTCTGATTGTCACCGTACTCCCTTTCGCTGATTCTCTACGGTCTGCGAGCGCTTGCGGTGTGGAACCGTAGATGATGACGATTTCATTTACTCGCTAGATACGGGCTCTGGGTCTCGTCGGGTATATACTATGATGTGATAGGTTTTCCGATTTACTTTGCATTCGAGCTTAAGCACCGCTTTGGCCACGCCCGCGGGTCGGGGAAGGGGCGGGAGGGTTAGGATTGATTCGGGGTATATTGGATAAGACGACATATCGGTGCTTAGCGATTTCCGTCACGGCGTCACCCGCACACCATTTTCGTGGAATAAGGTGAGAGCTTATTGCGCGACGCCAGTTACACACTAGGTTAGGAGAGTCCTTGTACCAAGCGCCGTCACCACGATGCCATACACCTCGCGATTGTACATAGCCGTGTTATTAGGCTACGATTTACTATCACTTGATTAACATTCACTCGCTAAGAATTGGCAATCCATATGGCACTCCTGTTTGGGACCCAACGTACTTCGACTTCAGCCCCTTATTGATGTAGAACAGGTTTACTGTAATGACCATAACTAGCGCCAGTAACGTACAGCAAAAAAGCCAGATAATGTTCACCTTTACACAAATCATTAGTGAACCCGTAGATACCGTGCTCTAGCAAGTTATGGGTGCTTCGTAAATAAATAACGTGAATAAATGAGTATAAGCAGACGTGCGCGCGGGCGAAGTCTGTAAGAATAGACAAGCCAACTCAGTCTCTGCGCGCACTTAGCAGAACTAAAGATATATTATTCACCTGTAAGAATAGACGAGCCAACTAGGGCGAGTAAGTACGAGGGAATATAAGAGCGAAGTATACAAAGTCTCACCTCAGTCTCTGCGCGCACTTAGCAGAACTGAGGTCTACACTATAGACATAGAAAGAAGGAACTGTACAGTACGAAATTTTATGCTCTGCTTCCGCAGGGCAACGAGATAACAATCAAGGGGTCGGCGGTACGACCAGGAGGGGAACCGGGAAAGCGGCCCGAGCCTCCGAACGGTAAGGAAACTGCAAACCGAGACAAAACACGAAACACGAGGCGCGAGTTTGCACCACGCTCATATGGAATAATACGATACGAATCAGTCGAGGGGAAACCTCACGAGAAATATATTCCAACACGTGCCTCGTCTCACTTTGTCAGTTCGCGACCGCTTTGGACAGCAATTCTCGAATCTGCTGCCGTCGCCCGAACCAGGCCACATCGCATGCTGTCTTTCCGCTCTGGTCGCACACACCTACATCCGCACCGTGCTCTAGCAACAACCGCAAAACGTGAAGGCGCCCTTTCGCCGATGCTTCGTGTAATGCCGTGATTCCCTCATCATTTCGGGCATTGACCTCCACCTTGTGCTCGAGTAGCATCCGAATAACTTCAAGGCTTCCGTTGAGCGCTGCGAAATGTAGTAGAGTATTTCCAGTGTTGTCGCGCGCATGCGCATCTGCGTCGTGGCCCAGCAGTACCCGCACAACATCTGAAGTCCCATCTCTCGACGCGTAGTGTAGTGGTGTCCGTCCCTCGCCATCCCGGGCATTGACCTCAGCTTTGAGCTCAAGTAGTGTCCGAGAAACTTTGAGGTGTCCGCCGGCAGCCGCCAAATGCAGTGGAGTCTTTCTAGTGTTGTCACGCACATGCGCGTCCGCCGCATATTCTAGCAGTAACCGCACAACTTCGAGTTGTCCTTCATTCGATGCTGTGTGAAATGGGGTAGATCCCTCGTCATTCCGAGCGTTGACCTCCGCATTTTTCTCGAGTAGTATCCGAATAAGATCAAGGCTCCCATTGGCCGCTGCATAGTACAGTGGACTGTTTCCACTGTTGTCGCGCACATCCGCATCTGCACCGTGGTCCAGCAATAGCCATGCAACATCAAGGTGTCCATTCCTCAACGCGAGGTGTAACGGGGTATGTCTCCCATGGGTCCGGGCATTGACCTGCGCATGGTGCTCGAGTAGTAATCGGGCAGCCTCGGGTTGTCCAAAGTGCGCCGTATGATGCAGTGGAGTCAGGCCGAATAAATTCTGGGCAGCAACATCCGCACCATGGTCAAGCAGCCACTTCCCGGTGTCCAGGTGTCCATATATCGACGCAATGTGCATCGAAGTCATCTCGTACGCCCCACGGGAATTTATGTCAGCGCCATGCGCAACCAGGATCCGGGCAACCTCGGTACGTCCCTGCAATACCGAGGAATGCAACGGAGTGCAACCGCAGCCACACCGGGCATGTATGTGTTGTGGATGTTTGGCTATGTGGCGTTCTACTAGACCACGGAATCCACATAGTGCAGCATAGAATAAGGGAGCGCCCGAAGTTAGCGCATATTTATCCCACTCCAAGTCAGATTTGCGTCCTAGCCACGTGGACTCCTCTATGTCATATATTTGGACCCAGGATGAAAAATGCGGTTCGTCCATATCAAAGAAATAATCCATTGCGTCCTTTATGTGAAATTCCACCTTCTCGAATCGGGCATGCTCGACCCAGTAATGAGCAGCGTATTCAACAAGACCGGTCTTTGTCATACTGCCTCCGTCGGAGTGGCCATCCGGGCAGAATAAGGTAGCAAGACATGCCTGGGCAAGAATCGTGTGGGCAGGCTCGAGGGTAATATGAAACCGGGAGATATTTCCGATAGAATTGGCGAGGCGATCCGATGTAAGGAATTCTTTGACGGTGAAATGAGAGAATTGAACGACCTGGGAACCACCGTTGCTGATTACGGACACCAAACTGGAACACGCCGACAGCACCGCTTCTTCTTGATTTTCCCAGCACCAAGCCGCATTAAAATTAGGGATCCCTCCCGCATCCGCGTTGAAATCGACTGCAAGGATATCTGCAAGTTCCTCGACCCGAAGAGGCCGAGCAGCTACTGCAAGACAATGCAATAGTCGGTGGGCATATTGTTGGTTTGCCTTGTTGATCCCCTTCAGTATCCGTTCGTATGTCTCGTCCAACGATTCGGGCAGTTCCTCAAGCATCTGACGCACACTTGGTGGGAAGCAGCGCCGCAGAACCTCCAATTGGCAGAAAACCCATCGAAACCTGTGTGAGAGTATGAGGGAGTGACACATTCATTAATTAAAGTTGCCCTTACATTCCATCTACTTTCTCTGTGAGTTTCTCGATGATCATCTCCTTTTCCTCATCTCGCCAAGTTTTCATCCATTTGTCCGAGCGAACAATAAATGTAACGTAATTAATAATGTCCCGCTTTTGTCCGCTTTCATCGTGGAGGGATATTTGTTGTGTGGCTAAAGGCTGAAGCGCTATACGGATGTCGAACTCGGGACGACTTGTGATACATAAACGCAGATTTGGATGGCGAAACTCGACAAGTTCTCCAACAAGCCCCAACACCGTTTCCCGCGACGATGGCATGCCAGAATGATCGGGACACTCATCGAGAGCGTCTACAATGAGGTAGGTTGGAAATGACCCTATTTTTGTGAGCATATTCTTCAAGCATAACATAAGTGAGTCGATAGTCGGCTGTTCCGATCCGCGTTTGTGTCTCGAGTACAAGGAGAAAAGAGCATCACAGCATGGATCGGATTGATCAGAGAGCTGGATAAGAAGGGATGATAATAATGCACGGGCGTCCTGTTTTCCCGTGTCCTTGAAGTCAAAGTAGAAATAGGCCATGAGAGCCGACCCGACGTTGGACAACTTTTTCATATCCTGAATAATCGCGGAGCTTGCCGACAATATATGGTCAATACGGATGCAGCTTGCCGGGAAGTAACATACCTAAGAATAGTTTTCCCAGAGCCAGCTACAAAACCAGAACGTCGTCAGCACAAACTAAGCTCAGAGTGTAAACGTGATAGGAGACTTGCGTTTTCCATAAATCCACAGCAGACCACCAGATGATTGCCAAATTGCGAGGGCGTTGCCTTGGGTGCACCATGCCGAAGTACCCTGGTGGTGAGCGTCGCACGCGGTGTTGTAATTGACGGATGGATCAGGGGGAGAGAGCCATCTTCGCAGGTAGAACCGTAATCCATTCCCTGTTAGAGCACCTAAGCTCTCGTGGTCGGCGGCAGTGAGGTTAGGAGATGACGAACGGCTTATATCGTTGACCTGATTTTCCACCTGTTGAATCGCTACTCTAGTCTCTTTGTTGAACGAGTAAAGGGTCAGTCGGAATCGGGGGCTGACTAAGCCATAACTTACCTTCGACGGCCATATCGACTTTGTCACGAACGACCTTCACTCTATCATCAACTCCTTTCACCCTGTCGTCGACCCCCTGTATCGTCCCGTCAACACCTTGCACCTTGTCGGCCATGTTCTTCACGTTGTCCTCAAGGCTATGGGTGATCTTCAGGACTTCCACCGCCGCCATACGGGCCTCCTCTTGCGTCAATTTGTCGAGCCTTCGCAGCGCGTCCTCGATATCCTTCCTTCCTATTAGCACCTTGAGATACTTCTCTGAATCAAGGTCAATTTCGGGAGATATATCATCAGGGAAGGACATACTTATTCGTCCCTGCTTGATCTCCTTCGTCACAATTCCGAGGATCAAAAGGACCTCAACCATGATCTTCACAGTGATCTCTGTCATGGCCGCGGTCGGTCGGATCTCTATATATGTCTCGAGCCGCCTAAAGAAGTATTCAATGCGGCCAAAGAGGTCGACGAGAGCGTCTTGGCCATCCCTAATGTCCTTGACGACCTAGGGGATAAATGCGTCAGAAAGACGTACATATCGGGTTTGAGGACGGTGCTCACTTGGAGGAGGACCCCGATTCCCGCAAATATCACTTTTGCTGGAGAGAAGACCTGTAGGCACACACGTCAGAGTGGAGGTCATAAGCAAATTAAATTCTCGCAACACACCATCCCAACACCCTGACCAAGGGTCGCAGAAAACGCGCACAAAACATTGACGGTCGGATTGAGCCACTTTGTCAATCTTTCATCTGCGCTCCGGGACTGATTAAACACTTGGACTTGCGCTTGAAGCACAGAGAGAATGGCATTAGGAGTGTTGCAGGATTGCAGCTGGGCGGCTAGGGGATGTGAGGCAATGTCCTTCTTTGTCTGCTTTTCGTACGCCTGCAAAGCAGTTCTGAAGATCGACTCAAAGTTTGTGGAAGAGGCGGCGGTAGGGGTAACTTGGGACATGGTGCGAGTTGAATGTGTTTGGTTGAATGCTTTGGGGTAACAGGAAGATTGTATGTGGGGGGAAGTCACCGATTCACACACGGAACACACACAGCATGCCACTGAAATAGTAAGTGAGACAGTGCGAAGACGCATCGGAGATTGAAGCTGTACGCATAGAGATAGAAGTTGTTGGCAAAGATAGAGGCTGTATGCGTGACTAGAGACAAGCAACAAGTTGGAGCACCCAATAAGCATGCAGTGTTTTCGAAGAACAGATGTATCAACTGCCAAGCACGTTATCCTAAACATGAAACGCACGATCAGTGATTCAGCCAAGGATTTGGTTCTGTTTTTTCTTTGAAAAGAAAAAAAACAACAATACTAGGATGCCTGAACAAGTAAAATCGATCACGGCGTAGACTCCATCGCAAGCCCTGGAAGTCAGACTAGGAACACGTGGACTGACAGGCACGTGCACGCATTGAGAACAGTGTATTGAATGGCTTAGGCTTGGAAATTGAATGTCCGAAATGAAGTAGCTCTGCCTTGTGTCTGCGCCGCAGTCCCTTCTGCGGTCAGTCTGCAGAAGCCGCAACTTTGGACATATGCTGCACTTCCTTTACGGAAGCCAGGTCGACAAACTTGGGGGGAACTGCCATGCGAGGTCTCCTTCTCATTGAAAAAACCAAACTTGGTTGTGGCGTGTGAGGTTCATTGGCATTTCCTGGGACGCGTCGGCCCGGTGTATTCTCGTCATTATTGCAATTCCATTCTGCCAGTGGGTAACCCAATCCAAATCCTACAACAACGATCTTTTCACCCACAGACACTGATGGTCAGAGGATCCTGTATACTACACTTCTACTGTGTAACTAACGATGTGCGCTTTGATAAATAACAGGAAAGTTCAAGACGAAGCGCGGTCAGGGTGGTGGCAGTCTGGCAGATCCCTCAGGTCCATCGCAGCTTGCCTTTGACCTTTCTGCCAGACTCACGGTGAATTCGACCGTCATCGTCTATAGTCTAAATCCTACGCTCGACGAGAACGGGACGGCCGTGAGCGTGGAAAGACGGTGTGCGTGTCACAGCCGCCTACCCTCGCCAGTATCTTACCCCTTCCATTTTGCGTCGCACAGCCTTGGGCGAAGGCGACAAAGACGACGACGAAGAGGAAGAAGATGGCGAAGAGGAGGACGAGGATAAGGACCCGTCTTATGTCCCAGACGAGCCCGAGATCTCCTCCGCGGAGCGAGAGAGCTCAAGAAGCAGGCGGAAGGGGCGGCCAAGATAGCGGCGGACGAGTAATAGGAAGGTGAGGACGGCGAGGACGAGCTGATCGCAAACCCGGACCGCCTCACGAAGAAGCTGAACACCCCCGACCTGACCACGCGAGCTATTGCGCCGAAAGCAGTGCGTCCCTTCCCAGGTGGACTCTCTCAAAAATAATTATACTATTCGTTTAGGGAGCAGAAGGAGAAGCAAGACATTAAGAACCGTTACTGGAAGGTAAATAAAGAATTTCTCGCGCGTACTCTCCCTCGATTTCCCGCTCGTTCACGAGTGATTCATTTTTCTCTCGTTCGTCGGCTGCACCTCCAAGGAAAGACGGATGAGGCTAAAGCGGACCCGTCCCGCCTTGAGAAGATCCGTGCGGAACGCGTGGCTGCCGCGGCAAAGAGGAAAGCCGAAGCTAAGGGTCAAACACCCCACACATCTCAATCTTCCGCCCCCGGTGTTGACTTAGAGGATACGAAGCATTTCTGAAGATTATCTCGAACTCGAAGATTGTGGAAGAGGTGCCAGTAGGGGAAACCTGGGATACGGTGCCGGTTGAGGGCGCTTGATTGGATGTTTTGGGATAACAGGAAGATGGTATGTGGGAGGAAGACACTGATCCCCACAGCACGTTACCGAGATATGAATCAGATCAAGGGCGCTCCTCGCCCTTTCTTCTGTTTACTTCAAACGTAATTCCACTCCAGCATGGAACAAAAAGAGGGAGCTCAGTAGTGCATTTGTTTGGCTGTATGCTAAATGCCGCTCATTAATGCCTAGGGTTATGACTGGGGCAGCAATATTTTCATCTCGAGAGGGAATAGATAGGGGCAACGCTCACCAGTGGACATATATCGGACGTGCCTCACCGCCACTCAGTCTAGCCCTCCACACTTACCTCTTCTGCGTGGGAGTGGGAGAACGTGTCCCGGGGTCCTGAGATTTACCGAGATGCACACTGTACTGTCACGGTAGTACCCTGGATGACATCCAGCTATCGCATCAAGACCTTAAAGGCCTTAAAGTCTGAACTAAAGTCTATTCACGACACGGTGTAGACAAATTACACATTGGGCAACGCGGAAAGATAGCCGTTCTCTGCCGGAGCTCCAAAGGAGCGGCGGCGAAGAACGTAGTCTTTGAGCGAACGGACGAGGCGGTACGTGCTCGTTCCTCTTTTCCGTGCCACCATCTGCCCACCCTTGCTCTCAACTGGTTCAAGGACCAGAACACTTTTATTTGCCCACCCCCCATGCCCAGTGATTGCCAAGGGATCGATGATGAGACCCGCATTTTCCGACCCTCATCAGCTCGCTCCGGGCCCCACCCGCCCGTCGCGACCTCACCTCGGAAACACAAACCCCTCATTTTCGATCGAGAAGCACTTCGTGCTTTCGCCCGATCGCTGTGCAGTTGTACAGCTTAGCCATTTTCTTGCCACTATGCCACGCGCCGGTCCCCTTCCCTCCCGGCGCCAACAACAGCCCGTCAGAACTGACGATATAGGGACCCCACCTTCGAAGAACTTTTGCAAACACGATCTGTGAGGCCGCTCTCTATCTCCGGTCAACAACAGGCTGAGAACGTGAGGCTCCTGCTTCCAGAAGTTTACGGTCTCCTGGCACTCCTGTCGGCTCTGGTGAATCAGAATGTCGACGAGCTTGGGGTCAGACACCATAGCGGGGGAATGTCAAGGGCGTGCAGTGTACAAGTTTCGGAATCCTGTTGTCGAGGAATTTTGGGGAGGACCTGAGGGGCAATGGGGAGGGGGTGTAAATGAACAAGTAAATAATAACTTTGTAGGAGAAAAGAGGGAAAGGCACCCCGCGCATTTATTAATATTCATTGGTGGTACAAGTCGCCTCGCACGCAGAGCTTGTCGATTGTGTCGCCGTGCAAGCGAGGCTTGTGTGTTTAATCGTTATTTCTAGTCGCACTCACCCGGCCGAACAGCAAAATACAATACAAAAAGATAGAATAGTTATTTTCTTTTGGAAAGGAATGTATTAGGTAGCAGGAGATAGTAACTAGGTTACCTAACAGCCTCCCTAACGCGCTGATGCGGGCCATAAGCGAGAGAAAGGGGGGAAATGCCTTTACGCACACCCTTACGGGGTACTGTGGGGCTCTTGCTTCAATGGGGTTACCTTGGAGTTCATGCAGTAGAATAGAAGGGTTCGTTTGAATTCCTGGATGCACCGGCCCAGAGTATTCTGTTCATTCACTATGCGTCTGCGACAGGCCTAAGTTAGGCTGTCTCACTCTGCAGAGTAAGCGCACGATGCGTACGATGCGTCTCTGTATGAGAAATACATTATGTACATGGAAAACGAAACAAAGTCTCCAAACTCCACTACGCTTTGCCTCTCCATCCGCCCAGCACGAAATACCGGGAGAGCGCCAGCAGAAAGACCGCGACCATTACCGAGCAACCTAAGAGAAAAATAATAATTACAGCATAAGCCCGAGATTCACCGCGTCGTCACGACTACGCACCAGCGAAGATCCCGACGGCAGTGTACCCGCCCGTGGTGTGGTAAATCGCGCCAGATATCGGCGGGCCCGCAAGTGCACCG
>WNGR01006047.1_pt1 | contig 15150 bp, 11 predicted proteins | sample 5407581 | NCBI WGS metagenome assembly WNGR01 (sample SAMN13153383, study PRJNA577476) | soil metagenome | isolation source: 80 cm soil or saprolite under Garry oak tree replicate 2 | place: USA:California | collected 2016-06-15
GGCGACCAGCACGAATTTGCCGTCTCTGGTGAATTCGATGCCGCGCGGCCGCTGACCGACCTTGATCGTCTTGATGACGGTCCAGCTGTCGGTATCGATCACGGACACGGTATTGCTCTTCTCGTTCGACACGTAGGCGATGAAGGCGGAAGCGGGCATCGCGGTCGCAAGCCACGCAGCCATCCCGGAAAGCAGACACCGACGCCACATGTGCCTCTCCGTGTTCAATGCAGCTTGCACCTGGTTTCGGGCCGATCGACGCCGAGCGTATCGAGTTCCGAAACCTGATGCAGAAAAGCTTCCTGCGGCGAGATCGAGACGACCATACGCCCATCGACCAGCAGGATGGGCTGTCGAAGTTGTTGATTCCAGTCGCGCAGCGTCAGCCGCTGGCCCTTGAATGCCGCAACGGAAAAGTCCGGTCCTTTCAGAAAATCGAACGCGGCTTTCGGATCACCGGAGTTGATACGCGACGCCGCTTCGCCGATCATGCGCGCGGCGGTCCAGGCCTGCATGTCCAGCGCGGTCATATGCCGTGAGTTCAACTTCATGAACCGGTTCTGCATCTGGATCGCACCCCACTGATCGAGCGCGGCATCCCAACTGGCCGGCACCAGACCTGCCGAGCCCGCGACCGGTCGGGGATCCCAGGTACGATAGGGCAGATATGACGCGAACACTTCGCTTTCATCCGCGGCGACGAGAACGTCATAGGCCGGTGCTTGCTGGGTGAAGACCGGCATTTGGCGCTGAATCAACGTTATACCGCTATCGGTGCGGCGGGCGCCGCCGGTATCCTCGAACGTTCGTTCCTGGACAATTTTGGCGCCAAAGCGGCCGGCTGCGCGTCGCAGCGCGTCCGCATAGAGTTTATCCCGGTCGTGTGAGCCGACCACCAACAGCCAGCGTTTCCACTGCTTCCACACCAGGTATTGCGCAAGCGCATCGGCGAGCATCGAACGCGTCGGGGCGACGTGGATGACGTTGGCCCGGCAATCCGCTTCGCGCAACCGCTCATCGATTGCGCCGGCATTGAAGATCACGGTTCCGCGATCGCGAAGCGCGTCGGCGGCCTTCAGCAATTCATCGGCCGGCAGGTCGGCAATGATGAAACCGTTGCGGCTGGCGAGCGTCACTGCCGAGTGGGCGACATCCGCATTATCCCCGAGGCGGACTTCTTCCAGGGTGAAATGCTGATTGAGGAATTTTCCGGTGGTGTTGTTGTCCTCGATCGCAAGATGCGCGCCCGCGATGCCGTCGTTTTCGGCCGGCTGTTCGACGAGGGATAATTTTGCCTTGACCCCGGGATGGCCGAGATAGCCGATGCCGATCTCGATCGGCTCCGCCGCGATCACATGGGTGGTCATGAGGCTCAAGCCTATCGCAGCGACCAACCATCGGATCATGGCTCCTCCCGGGTTCCTTCTCGACTTGACCGTCGATGGAGGAAGGTTCGACTTGAAACATGACCGAATTGTCCTGGCTTGCAACCCACAATTTTGGCAGGCCGCAAGCACCATAGGCTCGCGCTCGTTCAAGCCTTCAGGCGCGCGGCGTGCCAGCGCAGATGATCGCCCATGAAAGTGGAGATGAAGTAGTAGCTGTGGTCGTAACCGGCCTGACGGCGCAAGGTGAGGGGAATGTTGGCTTTCTCGCAGGCGCTTTTCAGCAACTCCGGACGAAGCTGTTCGGCCAAAAATGGATCGGCATCGCCGCAATCCACCAGCAGTTCCGGAAATTTGGCGCCATCCTCGATCAATGCCACCGCATCATGCTTGCGCCATGCACGCTTGTCGTCGCCGAGATAGCCGCCGAGCGCCTTGATGCCCCACGGCACACGCGAGGGCGCGACGATCGGCGCAAAGCCGCTGGCGGCGCGGTATCGGTCGGGATGGCGCAGAGCGGCGGTGAGCGCGCCGTGACCGCCCATGGAATGGCCGAGGATGGATTGCCGCTTAGGATCGACCGGAAAGTTCTTGGCGACCAAGTCAGGCAATTCGCCCGTGACGTAGCTCCACATGCGGTAATTGCCTGCATACGGCGCCTGCGTTGCATCGACGTAGAAGCCGGCGCCAAGCCCGAAATCGTAGGCGGCGGCGGGATCGCCGGGCACATTCTCGCCGCGCGGACTGGTGTCGGGCGCGACGAAGATCAGTCCAAGTTCGGCGCAGGCGACGCGGAATTCGCCCTTTTCGGTCACGTTGGCGTGTGTGCAGGTCAGTCCCGACAGATACCACACCACCGGCAGTGTCGTGCCATCCGGGTGAGGCGGGACATAGACCGAGAATGTCATGTCCGTCCCGGTCTCGCGGCTGGCGTGTTTGTAAACACCCTGCATGCCGCCGTGCGATTTATTGAGGTGTAGGAGGAGTGAACGAGCCAAGCGATTTCGGAGAGACTTTTGCCTGCGCTGAGCAACCGTAATATCTCCATCTCGCGCGAGGTCAGTTTGGAAAGTGGACTCTTGGCGAACACGGGTCCTGCAAATGCAATGCTTCTTGCCATTGCCGGCGGCAGGTAAGTTCCACCCCTTCCGACTTCACGAACGGCTTCGACGAGATCATGAGGGTCGCCGCTCTTGGACACATAACCCCTGGCGCCGACTTCGATCGCGCGCGCGGCGAAAGCCGGATCGTCGTTCATGCTGAACATGATGATGCGTGCGGACCCGTCACGCGTGAGAATGCGGCGCGCCAGCTCAAATCCCGATACGGTCGGCAGATTGATATCGACCACGCAGATGTCGGGGTGCTCGGCAGTAAAAGCGTGCTCGCCGCGCTCGGCGTCGGAAGCTTCCAGCAGCACCATCTCGGGCTCGTCTGCGAGAACGGCCCGGCAGCCCGAAGCGACGATAGGATGGTCATCAACGATCAGAATGCGCATGGCGTCGGTCTCCGCATCGATCACGCTGCTGCACTGCATCAGTTGCCGGAGTGTCGGCGTCTGGCTTGCCTCGACCAATCATGCAACGCGCGCGATGTTGCTGTAGGCTTCAATTAAATGGCCGCGTCATTGTCTGTCAACGCTCCTCTTGGTGAGGAACCGGATGCAACGCAGCCGCGGACAATACGTTATGTGGCAGAAATTATCCTTGCGCGCCCGGATCAACCTGCTTCTGGCATTCGTCCTCACGCTGGGCCTGGCCATCAACATCGTGCGGCTGGTTCTGGAGGCGGCGCCACGTGTTCAAGCCGAAGATCAAAGCGTTATACGGCTGGCACGTGAATTTATTGACACGATCGTTGGCGGCCTGAACGAGGCACCGGACCCGGATGCGCGTTTGGACCAGATCGTCCGTGACCTCAGCAGGTTACGTCATGTCAGTATCACACGGCAGAATGATGCGATCGCAAGTCCGGACGACGCGATCCGGTCCGGCGACGAGGAGGAGGCGAGATCACCGCCTGCGTGGTTTGTCGCGCTTGTTCATCCGGAAAAGACCTCGGTGAACGTTCCGATTTCCATTCATGGCAAGCCGCAAGCGCTTGTAATCACGTCGCATCCCGACGACGAGATGGCCGAAATCTGGGATGGAATCGTGACCCAGCTTGAAGTCGGTTCCGCTATTGCCGCTGCGCTCCTTCTGATTACCATGATGGTCGTCAGCCGCGCGCTGACCCCGCTCCAGGCGCTTTCGCAAGCCATGACCGATATCGAGGCGGGACGCTATGACGCTCGCGTGGAGCCCGGTGGTGCACCCGAATTGGCGGCGATCTGTACCAAGTTGAACCATCTGGCGGCTACGCTAGGTGACGCCGTGGAGGAGAAGCAGCATCTCGCCGAGCGCACGGTTTCGCTGCAGGATATGGAGCGCAAGGAGATTGCGCGCGAACTTCATGACGAACTCGGGCCCTATCTGTTTGCGCTTCGCGCGCATACCGGCGCGCTGACGCGGCTTTCCGAGGTTCCGGAGCCAGATGCGAATGCACTGCGAAGGCACGGCGGCGCCATCCTCGAACAGGTCAATGCGCTGCAGCAGTTCAATCGCCGTATCCTGGAAAAGCTGCGCCCCGTCGGACTAGCCGAACTCGGGCTTCGCGAAGCGCTTGGAGCCATGCTGCGCCTTTGGGCGGAATCGCATCCCGATGTCGCGATCGAAACAACGATCTCGCATGCGCTCGGTGAAACCGGCGAGACCGCCGACCTGACGATCTACCGTATCGTGCAGGAATCTCTCACCAATGTCTTTCGTCACGCCGGCGCGACTTCCATCGACGTAACTATCGAACCGGCCGAGCCACCGGCGGGAACGCGTGATGGCTGTGGCTGCGCGCTCGTGCGGGTACGCGACAACGGCCGCGGGTTGAAGCCGGATCACAGGCTTGGCCTTGGCCTGGTCGGTATGCGCGAAAGGGTATTGGCATTGGGTGGTACGCTCTCCGTCGTCTCGGGCGAAGGCGGCGTGACGGTGGAAGCCGTCGTGCCCAAAGGTTCGCGCCAATAGCGTTGTATCGAAAACGTCTTACGAACTTGGTGTCGCATGGTTCGGGAATTCTTCCCGAACCATTCGGGAAAGAAGCGGCATTCGGAACCGGACCTTTTGCGGGTAGCGCAATCTCGATGCCGAACTAGGATCGTCCAAAGCACGACCGGTGGCTCCAGGACAGCCGGCGTGACGAGGGATGGGACGGATGGGCGCGCGAACCCTCGTCATTGCGACAATGTCGATATGCCTGGTTCCCGGCACTGAATGTGCCTACGCGCAAAGCGCGCCCGGCGAAATCCACACCTTGCCGCCCGTCGAGGTGTCCGCGCCGCCGGCACCCAGAGCGAAGCGCAGTCGTGCTGTCGAGCAGACGGCCCGTGCCGTCCCGCGAGCGGCAAACGCCGTGCGACAGCCGCGCGTTGTCTACGTGTATCCCACCACGCCCTCCTCGGGGTCCGGTTCAGGCTCGAGCATCAACGTCGACAAGGTGCCGGGGAGCATCAACTTCGTCGATGCGGCGCGGATCGCGCGCACCGATTCGCTGAATGTCACCGACGCGTTGCAGCAACAGGTGCCGGGGATCAGCATCAACGAGGTGGCCGGCAACCCGTTTCAGCCCGACGTGCAATTCCGTGGCTTCGTCGCTTCTCCGGTGGCTGGCACGCCTCAGGGCCTCGCGGTGTACCAGAACGGGGTCCGCATCAATGAAGCGTTCGGCGACACCGTCAACTGGGACCTGATTCCGGCCACGGCGGTAAGATCGATCAGCGCAGTCACCAACAATCCCGCCTTCGGCCTCAATGCGTTGGGCGGCGCGGTCAACGTCCAGATGAAGGATGGCTTCAACTATCAAGGCGCCCAGATCGACACGATGGGCGGATCGTTCGGGCGTATCCAGAGTTCGGCGCAATGGGGCAAGCAGGTCGATAACAACTTCGCCGTATATGGCGCACTCGAGGGGCTGCACGACAACGGCTTTCGCAATTTTTCGGCGTCCGATATTCGCCGTTTCTATAGCGATGTCGGCTACAAGAACGAGAACAGCGAATTTCACGTCAATATGGGCGTCGCCGACAACAAGTTTGGTGCATCGGCCACCGTTCCGATCGAATTGCTGCAGCAATATTACGGCGCGACCTACACCACACCGCAGATCACCAATAATCGCGTCGGCTATGTCAATCTGACGGGGAAAGTCGAGGCGACGCCGACCTGGACGGTCGATGGCTCGGTTCACCTGCGCGTATTCGACCATAAGGCGGTGGATGGCAATCCATCGGGAACCCAGCCGTGCGCGGCCGATCCGTCACTGCTTTGTTTCGGCAATGACAGCGCTCCGGCAAACGGCCTGAACGGGGTCCAACTCGGCAATCCCTTCGATCCCGGTGCCATCATTGGCGAGATCGATCGTACGACGACCCGTTCGACGACGGCAGGGTTAACATTGCAGGCCACCAACAACGATCAGCTTTTCGGGCATGACAATCAGTTTGTCATCGGAACCAGTTACGATTCCAGCGTGACCCGCTTCAATGCGAGCGCCGAACTGGGCACGATCGGCAAGAATTACGCGGTCAGCGGCAGCGCGGTGTTCCTGGGGCAATCCGGCGATCCCGTGTCGATCGGCCCGGTCGCGCTTCGTACCACCAATCAATATACCGGGCTTTATGCGCTCGATACCTTCGACGTCACCAAGGCCTTCTCGATCACCGGAGGCGCGAGGTTCAATTTGGCGCGTATTGCGCTTGAGGATCAGATCGGCACGGCGCTCAACGGCAATGAGACGTTCGGCCGTTTCAATCCAATCATTGGCGGCACCTATAAGATCACGCAGGGGATGACGGCCTATGCCGGCTATTCCGAAGCCAACCGCGCCCCGACGCCGCTGGAGTTGGGCTGCGCCGATCCGGCGCATCCCTGCATCATCGCGGCGTTCCTCGTCTCCGATCCGCCGTTGAAGCAGGTGGTTTCCCGTAACGTCGAGGCGGGCCTGCGCGGTACCCAGCAACTGAGCACTGGAACCCTCGGATGGAAGCTCGGCGGGTTCCGGGCCACCAGTTCAGATGACATCCTCGCCATTCCGAGCCCGGTGTTGCAGGGATTCGGCTACTTCCAGAATGTCGGTTCCACCCGCCGCCAGGGCATCGAGGCCCAGGTCACTCTGCAATCGAAGGCGCTACAGGTTTATGCCAGCTATGCCCTCGTGGATGCGCGGTTCCTTGACGCGCTAAAGGTGGGTTCCAACAGTCCGTTTGCCGACGAAAACGGCAACATCCAAATTTTGCCCGGGAACCGAATCCCTGGCATCCCACGCAATCGCATCAAGGCCGGCATCGATTATTCGATCACCGACGCGTTCAAGGTTGGCGGCGATGCGCAGTTCTTCAGCGATCAGTATTTTGTCGGGGACGGGTCCAACCAGGCGCAGAGGCTGCCGTCCTACACCGTTTTCAACGTCCATACCTCGTACCAGATCAACAGGACATTCCAGGTCTACGGCCGGATCGACAACATCTTCGACAACCGCTACGCCACCTACGGCACCTTCTTCGATACCGGGGCGGTCCCCAACTTCACCAATGGCGGCGCGCCTTTTACCGATCCGCGTTCTGTCAGTCCGGCGCGGCCGCGCGCCTTTTATGCCGGGCTCAAGGCAACCTTCTAAGCCGGCAAAGCGGTACGGTCCGCTACGATTGGTTCCAGCGGGCATAACAGATCCAGCCGAGCGCCGACGCGCCCGTGATCCAGAGCACAATGACGGCGACCATTCCGGCCCTGCTCGTCGGATGCCGTGCAGCCTCGCCCGCCTTTGCGCGATACTCGACCATGACATTGTCGGGAATTAGCGACACGACAAGCCAGATGCCCAGCGGAAGGATGACAAGATCGTCGAGGTAGCCGATGACCGGGATGAAATCCGGGATCAGGTCGATCGGCGAAAGCGCATAGGCGGCCACCGCGACGGCAAGAACCTTGGCGTACCATGGCACTCGCGGGTCGCGCGAAGCGAGATAGATGGCGTAACCGTCCCGGTTGACCTCGTACGCCCAGGCTTTGATGCGGGAAAACATGAAGATATATCGAGCAGCCTTTGGCGCCCGTTGGCTGCGAGACAGGGAAAATCCCGTTCTCAGGAAATGTCCGGGGAACGAACGTCGTGCGGCGCCTTGTGGATGGCGGACGGAACGAACCCGAAATGCTTCCGGAAGGTGCGGCTGAAATGCGACGAACTTGAAAAGCCCCATGAAAAAGCGACATCCGTGATGGTTTTCCTGGCCTGCGTTTCGAGTTCCTGGCGACAGTGCAACAACCTTGCGCGCCAGATGAAATCGCTGACGGTCATGCCCTTGTCGCTGAACAGCATATGCAGATAGCGCTTGGTGCAGCCCAGCGCCGCGGCGATATGGTCGATGCAAAGATCCGGGTCGCGCAAATGTTCGCGGATGAAGGCTTGAGCCCGTATGTACATCGCCTCGGGGCCAGCCCGATCGATCGCCGTGCCGGCTTCGCGGAGCGGCAGCAGCAGCAGATCGATGAGCGAATCGGCGACGCCGGTCGCGTTGTAGGGGGACAACTTCGTTGCCTCATCGAATGCTGCATGCACAAAGTCGTACGCGATGCGGCCGGTGCCGTTGCGCGCAGAGAGTTTGCAGGGCGACATTTTCGCCGTATGAAAGCCGCGTTCGCGCAGCAATTCCTTCGGTACGATCACGACCTCATGTCGCGTCAACGACGGGCTGACAATCGTATGCGGACAGGAAACGTCGTAGGCGAGACAATCGCCGGGCATGATGTCGATGCGGCGGCCAGCCTGCTCGAAATGCGAAATGCCGTAGGTCTGAAACAGAATCTTGACGAACCGATGTTCGCTCAATTTTGCCCGCGAAGTCGTGTGCGCGAGCCGATGCTGGCTCGCCTCGATCTGACATAGCTTCAACTGCGAAACCGTCGTGTAATTTATCCGCCCTTCGAGTGACGAAGCTTCCAGCGTATCGACATCGAATTGGCCACATAGATCAGTCAGCGCATCCGACCAAATCTGGATCTGCTTCTTCGGCGCTAATCCGGAAGTGCTGAGTGAACGGATTATATCGGACATGATCCAGTCACCGATTCGAGATCAACGCGTGACCTTCGCCACAAGCTCCGGTCACGCGGAAGCAACATTGACTCAATTTAAGGCAGTCCCAAGGAAGCCGCGCAAATTCGTCCCGATATCCCGTTGACAATCCTCCGACTTAGTTTTGGCGGCGTCAAGTGGAACCTAAACCCCACGGCGCGCCGGAGGACATGATGCTTCGCAGCATGACGCTGCCCACGATGAGCACATGCAGTGGTCCCACAAGGTCAGGGCTAAAAAGTTTGTCGTGCTTCGCTTTTGAGCAAACATGCTTCGCTCTTGGGCAAGTTTCCCATTCCGGAACGGGATAGGGATAGGGACCAGGAAATGGAAAAAGTGGGCCGTTTCGACGGAAACCCAAAACTCGTATCTGGGAGGAATCCACTATGCGCAAGGTGCTATTCGCGACCTGGCTCGGCGCCATGGCGGCGTTCGCCGCAGGGCCTGCCAGTGCCAACGACGAACTCAACAAGATGGCGCAAGACCCGAAGGCATGGGTAATGCCGGCGGGCGATTATGCCAATACGCGCTATTCGAAGCTCAATCAGATCAACGCGTCCAACGTCGGCAAGCTGCAGGTGGCGTGGACCTTCTCGACCGGCGTGTTGCGCGGCCACGAAGGCGGACCGCTCATCATCGGCAACACGATGTACGTCCACACGCCGTTCCCGAACAAGGTCTATGCTCTCGACCTTTCCGAGGACAACAAGATCATCTGGAAGTACGAGCCCAAGCAGGATCCGAACGTCATTCCGGTCATGTGCTGCGACACGGTGAACCGCGGCGTGGCCTATGGCGACGGCATGATCTTCCTGCATCAGTCTGACACGACGCTGGTCGCACTCGATGCCAAGACCGGCAAGGTGGCCTGGTCGGTGAAGAACGGCGATCCCAGCAAGGGTTCGACGGGAACCTCCGCGCCGCTGGTGGTCAAGGACAAGGTTCTGATCGGCATCTCCGGCGGCGAGTTCGGCGTGCAGTGCCACGTCACCGCCTACGACATGAAGACCGGCAAGGAAGCCTGGCGGGCATTCTCCGAAGGGCCGGACGACCAGATCAAGTTCGATCCCGAGAAGACCATGGTGCTCGGCAAGCCGGTCGGCAAGGATTCGAGCCTCAAGACCTGGCAGGGCGACCAGTGGAAGATCGGCGGCGGCTGCACATGGGGCTGGATGTCCTATGACCCCGCTCTGAACATGGTCTATTACGGTTCCGGCAATCCTTCGACCTGGAATCCGAAGCAGCGTCCCGGCGACAACAAATGGTCGATGACCATCTTCGCACGCAACGTGGACACCGGAATGGCGAAATGGGTCTACCAGATGACGCCCCATGACGAATGGGATTTTGACGGCGTCAACGAGATGATCCTGAGCGATCAAACGGTCGGCGGCGCGCCCCGCAAGCTGCTGACGCATTTCGATCGCAACGGCCTTGGCTATACCCTTGACCGCGTTACCGGCGAATTGCTGGTGGCCGACAAGTTCGATCCGAAGGTCAACTGGACCACCGGCGTCGACATGGACAAGAGTTCGCCGACTTACGGCCGTCCGAAGGTTGTCGATCAATATTCGACCGACAAGCAGGGCGAGGACCACAACAACAAGGGGATCTGCCCGGCGGCGCTCGGCACCAAGGACGAACAGCCGGCAGCCTACTCGCCCGATACGCAGCTGTTCTATGTGCCGACCAACCATGTCTGCATGGACTACGAACCGTTCAAGGTGAGCTACACCGCGGGCCAGCCCTATGTCGGCGCGACGCTCTCGATGTATCCGCCTCCCGGCGAGACGCATATGGGCAATTTCATCGCCTGGGATAACAAGACCGGCAAGATCGCCTGGTCGAACAAGGAGCAGTTCTCGGTCTGGTCGGGTGCACTGGCGACCGCCGGCGGCGTGGTGTTCTACGGAACGCTCGAAGGCTACCTCAAGGCGGTCGATGCCAAGACCGGCAAGGAACTCTACAAGTTCAAGACCCCGTCCGGCATCATCGGCAACGTCACGACCTATGAGCACGGCGGCCGGCAGTTTGTCGCGGTGCTGTCCGGTGTCGGCGGCTGGGCCGGTATCGGCCTTGCAGCGGGCCTGACCGATCCGACAGCAGGCCTCGGTGCCGTCGGCGGCTACGCCGCGCTGAGCAACTACACCTCGCTTGGCGGCAGCCTCACGGTGTTCGCGCTGCCGCAGTGAGCTGACGTCAACTCGTTCCGGCGCGTGGCTTGGTACATGCGCCGGTTCGTCCGCCCCCGAATGTCGAGGACAAGCTCTTGCGTATGATTCCGTTTATGGCTGCTGCGATCATCTTCGTGGCATCCGGAGCAATGGCCTTCGCGGAAGACGCGGTCGATCCGGCCGCCGTCAAATCCGAAGACGGCAAGTATCTCGATAAGGAAGGAAATCCGACCTTCAAGGTCGCGTCCGACGCGACGATCGACTGGTACACCTACTCCGGATACCGCCGTTATCATTCGGAATGCCATGTCTGCCATGGTCCCGATGGAATGGGGTCGACCTACGCGCCCGCGCTGAGGGATTCGCTCAAGACCATGAGCTACGGCGACTTCCTCGGCGTGGTCGCAAGCGGCCGCAAGAACGTCAACACGGCACAGGAGAACGTCATGCCGGCGTTTGGCGATAACCCGAACGTCGCCTGCTACATGGACGATCTGTACGTTTATCTTCGTGCCCGTGCCCATGACGCAGTCGGGCGTGCGCGTCCGGCGAAGCACGAAGATAAGTCCGATGCCTACACCAAAGCGGAAAACTCCTGCATGGGCAATCGCTGAAGGGAGCCGAAGGATGAAGACGCGCGCCGCTGTCGCTTTCCAGGCCAAGAAGCCGCTTGAAATCGTCGAACTGGACGTCGACGGCCCAAAGGCCGGTGAGGTGCTTGTCGAGATCAAGGCGACCGGGATCTGTCATACCGATGCCTACACGCTTGACGGATTCGACAGCGAAGGAATCTTTCCGTCGATCCTCGGGCACGAGGGCGCAGGTATCGTCCGCGAGGTCGGCGCGGGAGTTGCGTCGGTGAAGCCGGGCGATCATGTGATCCCGCTCTACACGCCGGAATGCCGCCAGTGCAAGAGTTGCCTGAGCGGCAAGACCAATCTCTGCACCCAAATTCGTGCGACACAGGGCAAGGGAGTGATGCCCGACGGCACCTCGCGGTTCAGCTATCAGGGCAAGCCGATCTTCCATTACATGGGCTGCTCGACCTTCTCGAATTTTACTGTGCTGCCGGAAATTGCCGTGGCGAAGATCCGCGAGGACGCGCCGTTCGACAAGAGTTGCTATATCGGATGCGGCGTGACGACGGGGGTCGGCGCGGTGGTCAATACCGCCAAGGTTACACCGGGCGCAAACGTCGTGGTGTTCGGACTTGGGGGAATCGGGCTGAACGTCATCCAGGGTGCCAGGATGGTGGGTGCCGACAAGATCGTCGGGGTAGACGTCAACGATGCCAAGGACGAGTGGGGCCGCCGTTTTGGCATGACGCATTTCGTCAATCCGACCAAGGTCAGCGACATCGTGCAGCATCTGGTCGGGCTCACCGACGGTGGCGCCGACTTCACCTTCGACTGCACCGGCAATACCACCGTGATGCGACAGGCGCTCGAGGCTTGTCATCGAGGCTGGGGCGTCTCGGTGGTAATCGGAGTTGCGGAATCCGGCAAGGAAATTGCCACCCGGCCGTTCCAGCTGGTGACCGGCCGCGTCTGGAAAGGCACGGCGTTCGGCGGCGCGCGAGGCCGCACCGACGTTCCGAAAATCGTCGATTGGTACATGAACGGAAAGATCGAGATCGATCCCATGATCACGCATGTCCTCAAGCTGGATGAGATCAACAAGGGATTCGACCTGATGCACGAAGGCAAGTCGATCCGTTCGGTTGTCGTGTTCTGAATCAAAAAGCAAGGGAGGATAGACCCATGACTGTTCATCTGCACCCGTCGATCGATAACGGCTTAAAAAAGGGTTCTGGCGACTTTGCAAGCGGCACGCTGGTTTGCAAATGCAAGGAAAAGCCGGTGAAGGTCGCCATCACCGGCGACGTTGCCCACAATCACGCCTGCGGCTGCACCAAATGCTGGAAGCCCGAGGGTGCAATCTTCTCCGTCGTGGCCGTGGTGCCGCGGGACAATGTGAAAGTAGTTGAGAACGGTGACAAGCTTCAGGTCATCGATGCCTCGGCGGCGATCCAGCGACACGCCTGCAAGGTGTGCGGCACGCATATGTACGGCCGCATCGAGAACAAGGGCCATCCGTTCTATGGCCTCGACTTCATCCACCCCGAATTGTTCCAGGAGAGCGGCTCGTCGGCGCCGGGGTTTGCGGCGTTCGTGTCGTCGGTGATCGAGTCCGGGGTCACACCCGACGCAATGGGCGGCATCCGCTCGCGGCTCGAGGAACTGGGGCTTGAACCCTATGACTGTCTGTCGCCGGCTCTGATGGATGCGATTGCCACCCATGTGGCAAAATCCAAAGCCGCCTGATTGGGCGACGGCCAGAGTCGATGTTTTCGTCGATCGAAGGCCACTGCAATCCGTCGTCGCCCACTTCCCGCAGCACGATGCGGGCCATTACCGGCGACAGCCGCGAGTGGCAGTCGACCAGCAGCGCGGCGTTGGGGCCGATCGCCTCTTTCACCGCGGCCATCCGCGCGATCCCGGCGGTCAGCAGGCGTTGACCGGTCGGTCAGATTGCCGTCACACATCGTCCATTGCGAAGCCATTGGGCCAGCCGCGCGATAGCCTCTGAGCCGCTCCAGTTTCAGGAACGAGATGTTCAGGATCCGCGCAGTGCGAATTGCTTGGCGGCTTCCGCAGCCGCCAAATAGGCGATCGTCACGCCGGCCACCGCGCCGATCAGCGGCCACGAAAGTGGCACGAATCCGAACAGATATTGCAGCGGACCCGTTACGAGGAAAACCGCGGCCCCGAGCGCACCCAGTGAGGTGACGATCAAGGCGACATGCGCGGGGGTCGCCCGCCAGGGCACCCGCCGGGTTCGGATCAGGAATATCACCAGAATCTGCGTCGCGATCGACTCCAGGAACCAGCCGGTCTGGAATTGTGCTGCGTCGGTGCCGAAGCCCTTCAGAAGAATTAGAAACATGGCGGCGTCGAACAGGGACGAGATCGCGCCCATCACGATCGTGAACCGCAAAATGGCCGCCATATCCCAGGCGTGGGGTTGCGCGGCGTCCTCAGCATCTACGGCATCGAAGGGGATACCGATCTCGGAGAGGTCATAAAGCAGGTTGTTCAGCAGGATCTGCAACGGCAGCAGGGGCAGGAACGGGAGCACGATCGAGGCCAGCGCCATCGACAGCATATTTCCGAAGTTGGAACTGGTGCCCATCCGAACATATTTCAGGATATTGGCGAAGGTGCGCCGGCCTTCGCGCACCCCCTCGGCCAGCACGTTGAGGTCGGAGGCCAGCAGGATCATGTCCGCGGCGGCGCGGGCTACGTCCGTTGCGCCCTCGACGGACAGGCCGACATGGGCGGCGTGGATCGCGGGAGCGTCATTGATCCCGTCGCCGAGGAAACCCGTGACATGACCGCGTCTTCGAAGCGCTTCTATGATGCGCTTCTTTTGATCGGGATCGACCCGCGCGAACAAGTCGATTTGCCCGACCTTTGCCGCAAGGCCGGCATCGGTAAGCTCGGCGATCTCGGCGCCGGTCAGAATGCCGTCGCGCGCCAGTCCCACCGCACTCGCCACATGCTGAACGACGGCGCTTTGATCGCCCGAGATGACCTTGAGTTTGATCCCGAGCGCCGCCAAATCAGCTACGGCCTGTGCAGCATCGGCTTTGGGCGGATCGGCGAAGACGCAAAAACCAATAAATGTCAGGTTTGACTCATCGGTCAGCGTCAATCTCGTCTGGTCGGCGCAAAGGGACCTGATTGCGACGCCAACCAAACGGAAGCCTTGCTCATTCAGCCGGCGCTGCTCGGCATCAAGGCGGCGTCGCAAGACCTCATCAAGCGGATGGGCGAGGCCATCGACCTCGACCGCTACCGCACGGGACAGGATCGCTTCCGGCGCGCCTTTTGTAACCAGGAGGATTTCGCCCTTGCGCTCGGCCATAACCGACAGGCATCGCCTGCTGAAATCGAAGGGAAGTTCGCCCCGGCGAACCCATTCGGGATTGCTGGTCTCGCCCGCGAGAATGGCTTCGTCGAGCGCACTGCGAACACCCGATTGAAAGTGGCTGTTGATCCGCGCCAGTTCGAGCACGCGATCGCTTTTACGGCCCTGCCAATCGACACTATCCGCGAGGGTTATTTTGGCTTCCGTCAAGGTCCCGGTCTTGTCGACGCAGAGCACGTCCATGGCGCCGAGATCGTGGATCGCGGAAAGCCGCTTGACGATCACCTTCTGCAAGGCCATCCGCTTGGCGCCGCGCGCCAGCGTCACCGTCATGACCATCGGCAACAATTCAGGCGTGAGGCCAACCGCCAGGGCCACGGCAAAGAGGATCGATTGTATGGCCGGCCGATCCGAGGCGAGATGGGCGAGCAGCACGAACAGCGTCAGAAATATCGTTAGCCGGAGGATCAGAAGACCGAGATGCCGTACGCCCTGCTCGA
>WNGR01004446.1_pt1 | contig 15144 bp, 14 predicted proteins | sample 5407581 | NCBI WGS metagenome assembly WNGR01 (sample SAMN13153383, study PRJNA577476) | soil metagenome | isolation source: 80 cm soil or saprolite under Garry oak tree replicate 2 | place: USA:California | collected 2016-06-15
GAAGTGAACACGATCATCAACGTGGTTTTTTCGCTTGGATACTGACGCACACCATTTTCGAATGGCTGGTATTTCTTAGTTGCGTGAGTATGGTGGCCGATAGAAGGAGTTTCGAGCGGAAGGAATCAACGACCCGCAGCGGTCCGGCGCCGGGAAGGGCGAACGTTTACCAAAGTGAAGCATGGGCGGTGATAGTCCCCGAACGCCCCAGCTGCTGCCAAGATGGTCCTACTTGCTGCCGTTGCGCGCCGTTGCGCCGGGAAACTCGCCGCGCCTCAGGGTCTCTATGATTTGCCGCAAAGCTTCTCGATCCTCCGGATTCGACAACGAATCGAATCGATCACTGAGAGATCGCCGAGTGTCTTCCAACAATGGATGGAAGATTCTTACGGAGCTTGTTCGATCCCAGTCGTCATCGTTGTCCGTGCCCTGGAGATGGCGCTCAAGCTCGTCGGCAAATTCCTTCGGAGTCACTTTGCGCTTGAGCGGCAGGGCCGCTATTCCAAGTGCTACTGCGATCACCGCAACAGGACCCAAGAATGCCCAGGCAGGGGAGTGAAGCACGCGCGCGGCAACGAGACCGGGGCCCACCAGTATGCCCAGGGAAACCACACAACCGAAGCCGTTGTTAAGACGTAAGCCCATCGCTTCTTCTGCCCATCACCATTGGCATAGGCAGTTTACCGGAAACAAGCACCAGCAACCCACGTAACGAGAGTGTTGTGGACGATGCGGAAATTTGGCGGCCCGCCCTTGACTAGACAGCAATGAGCGAGGCCAGAAGTGTCCGTGACCCGATCCACGGATTTGTGCGTCTGACGGGCGAGGAAGCAGATATCGTAGCTTCCCCGGTTTTTCAAAGGCTACGAGGCATTCGACAGTTGGCGTTCGCCAATTTGGTTTATCCCGGGGCCCTACATACCCGCTTTGAACACACGCTTGGAGTGTTCCACGTCACGAGCCTCATGGCGCAGGTGTGCAAGCTATCAGAAGAAAACCAACGACTGGTTAGGCTCGCTGCTCTGCTTCATGATTTAGGTCATGGGCCATTTTCACATGTATCGGAAGGCGCTTTAGAGATATTCGCCGACCGAAAGAAACTTGCTGGGCGGATACAAAAAAGCGACAAGATTCATGAGTTGGTCACGCAGGATTTGTTGAGAACCAATTCCTCCCTGATCGATCTTTTGGGAAAGCGAACTCTGAACCAGGTTGAATTGCTTTTGTCTCACGGCTATGACGAGCCGGTGCTGAGGTCCATCGTTTCAGGACCCTTGGATGCAGACAAGCAAGATTATCTCCTGCGGGACTCCTACTTCTGCGGGGTCAAATACGGAGTGTTCGACCTTCAGCAGCTTCATCGTGAACTTGAGGTCGTCGAAGATCCCGTGGACGGAAACAAGCAAGTGATGGTTTCGAGCAATGGCGTGCATGCACTTGAACAGTTCGTCATGGCGAAGTACTACCTCACCGCTCAGGTCTACAGCCATAGGGTACGCCTCATCACTGACCAAATGGTGGTTCGCGGAATAGTGGTTGGTGTTGAACAGGATAACAACGAGGAATTAACCAAGCTATACACGTATGACGGTGAGGAATCATTTATTAGCAACTACATTGGTTGGCATGATGCACGTTTTCTTCTGACGTTCGGTTCCGAGTCCTTAAACGGGAGCTATTGTCAGCATATCGTAAAGCGATTGTGTGAAAGGCGCTTGCTAAAGCAAGTGTTCGAGTCAAGGGTGAGCCACTTGCCTGAAAGCTGCCGCGAACGCATTATGAGCATCTCAAAAATGGAAAACCGTGTACCGCGCCGTGGGCTCGAAACTCGTATCGGTAATGCCCTTCAAGAAGCTGGGGTCAAACTCGAATGCGATTTAAAAGACCCAACGCATCTCGTGATAGCGCATTCATATAGCCTGAAATCGGCCAGAGCGCAATCCCGCAACGACGAAGGTTCCATTTTGGTACACACTGTCCCAGCGCCGACACCTTTTGAGGAAGAATCAGATTTGTTCAAATCTATCAACGAAAAACTGAACGATCCGAACTTTGCAGTGTACGCTCCTGTTGCCTATGAAAATCCTACTGAACGTCGCGGTCTGTATGCAAAGGGTAAAGAAGCTATACTGAAGTGCTTGGAGGCTTTCGGAAATGGCGAATGAAGTAGTGGTTCGAGACGTTGTGCTCCTTGCCTATAATGCGTTCGACGGGACCATCAGGGGAAAGACACTTCTCCAGAAGCGTTTGTACTTCCTTTCGATATTTCTAGGGCTCGATCTCGGCTACGAAGCACACTACTATGGCCCGTACTCCGAAGAGGTCACCACGGCCAATCTGGAATTGAAGTCTCTCGGATTTCTTACCGAATCCGTCACGGGCTGGGGAGTTGACAGGCGCGGCTTCGAGCTGGCCCGTTACGACTACTTTTTGTCTGAAGTTGGCTCGAGAATGGCGGAGAAGAAGGCAGTTACGTTTGCTGAGCTTTACAGCAAAATAGAAGGCGCGGTCGCCACCGTTAAGCAGGGCGGAGAACTAGATTACATGGAGCTTTCAATTGCAGCCAAGGCATTCTATGTTCTCAAACAACTCAATCGAAAAGCCACGATTGAGGAAATTGCATTGATGTTGCCAAAATTTGGATGGTCAGTAACTAATGAAGATTTGCAAAAGGCAGCTGACTTTCTCAGTAAGGTAAAACTTGTTTCGCACGCCTAAGCAATTCAGTTCCTCAATCTTTGCCCTTTCGCAATTCAGAGGAGTCCTCGACCAGCTGGGGTTTGCACCAGGTGGTCAACTTTCAAAAAGGGCTGAACTGGAGGAGAAAAGGACTGTGTTTCAGCAAGATTGTCAAGGTTTGACTTTTTTATTGACAACTTGGCCGCCGGAATGAGAAGCAGCTTAAGACCCGAATAGGTGTCCGCCTAAAAAAGTAGCTGTTGAAAAACTCGACACTGTTCTGATCTGAAGCCAAGTTTCTGCTTGTGGTGTGCGAGACCTTCACGCATGATTGCGATGTCGGTGCGGGAGGCTCAACATGATGGGCAACAATGCCGATCAGAGTCGCTCTTCTACTACTTTCGAATCGAGGATCACGTACCCGAGGATCATCTTCTGCGCGCAATCGACCGGTACGTTAATTTCGATTTTGTCCGTGAGAAACTGAAGCCATTCTATAACGAGACTGGGCGGCCATCGATCGATCCAGAGCGGCTGCTAGGGATTCTCCTTATCGGATACCTTTACGGCGTCACCAGTGAGCGCAAGTTGATTGAAGAACTTCGTATGCACCTCGCCTAGCGCTGGTTCACGGGCCTAACATTTGATCAGGCAGTTCCGCACCACTCGACATTTTCAAAGAATCGGCACGGCCGGTTTCAGCAATCGAAGATCTTCAAGGAACTATTCGAAGAAATTGTGAAGCGATGTGCGGCAAGTGGATTGGTGCAAGGGGATCATCTATCTGTGGACGGCAGCTTCATACAGGCTGACGCGAACAACGGAAGTCGTATACCGCGCGAGGAGCTCAGCGAAGCGGCACACGTGAATCGAAATGTGCGGCAATACTTGGATGACCTGGAACGCGACAATCCGCTTGAGCCGGAGCTTCGCCAGCAGACAAGATGTCAACAACCGATCCCAACGCAGCCTACTCCAGCAAAGACCACAGGGCTTCTAAGCTTGGATATTTCGACAATTATCTTATGGATAACGCAAGTTGTGTGATCGTCGGGGTTGAAGCAACCGTCGCAAGTGCGAGCCAGGAAGTGATCTCTGCCCGCACATTGGTCGCTGACTGCGCAGAGAAGTTTGGGCTCGCTCCGAAGACGCTAGCCGCTGATGCGGGTTATGGCAAGGCAGATTTTCTCACCTGGCTTGAGAACAGAGGAATCACTCCCTATACCCCGCTGCGACTGCACTATCCATCGGGAAATCAACTGTACGGTCTGGATCGCTTCGCTTATGAGCCTGAATCCAACTCCTTTGAATGCCCCGAAGGAAAGCAGTCGAAGTACCGCGGAATCAAGCCGGCAACGAACAGAAGCCATATATATAGATCAACAGAAGCGCAGTGCCGTGACTGTTTGAGAAAAGCAGAATGCACTTCCGGCAGATACAAACAACTCGTTATTCATGTGGACGAGGAAGTACGGCAACGAGCACGTGAGCGAAATCAACAGCCAGATTACTTTCGCCACCAGCGCAGTAGGAAAAAGATCGAGGCACTCTTCGGAGAGCTGAAGAATCGCATCTGCCTTCGCCGTGCTCGACTACGGAGGCTAAGGCATGTCCGCGAGCAGTTCCTTATGGCCGCCATTGCCCAGAATTTGAAGCGTCTGGTTCGATTTCTTGCAACGATGCCCCCGGCAAAGGACAAACTCCGCAATCAAATCCGCGTCGAGATCTCTTCGGCTGTTAGAACCGTGCCGTATCAGGATCGCACTTCCTCCGTCGACGCTCACTTTTTCAACAGCTACAAAAATAAGCGGACATCTATTAAGGATCATCGCCCCCGTCAACAGGGGAGCTCCCACGCTTACGGAGTTTCCCTACTATGGCAGCGGTCGCATCACGCGTGAGTTGTGGCGCTCGGGTGTCAGGGTGAACCGCAAGAAGGTGCAGCGGCTGATGCGCGAGGACAACCTGCTGTGCCTGCGCAAGCGCAAATTCGTTGTCACCACGGACTCTAATCACGGCCTGCCCATCTACCCCAACCTGGCGCGGCAGCTGGTGGTGACGGGCATCGATCAGCTATGGGTCGCCGACCTCACCTACATCCGGCTGGAGACGGAGTTCGTCTATGTGGCGGTGGTGCTGGATGCGTTCTCACGCAAGGTGATCGGATGGGCGCTGGACCGCACACTGGAGGCCACGCTGACCATCGATGCCTTGCAATTGGCGCTCGCCGAGCGTCGACCCGCACGGGCCTGGTGCATCACTCCGATCGCGGCGTCCAATACGCGGCGACCGATTACACCGATCTGTTGAAAGCGAATGGGGTCCAAATCAGCATGAGCCGCAAGGAAATCCATATGACAACGCCCAGTGCGAGTCGTTCATGAAAACGCTTAAGTACGAGGAGGTTTTTCGCAGCGAATACCGGGACCTGGCTGAGGCGCGCGCGTCAATCGGCGTATTCCTGGAGAAGGTCTACAATCAAAAACGCTTGCACTCGGCGCTGGGTACCTGCCTCCGATCGAATTTGAGGCCCAACTGGCGGCCAGAAATATGGAGGCGTCTGCGCCGCAACTTGCGCTATGAGTTTTCCAAGGCATCGGCGATCTATCGTCCGATGGGGTTGTCTGAAACAGACCGGAGGCGAAGCAATAGTCCACTCCGCCCCCTCTCTTATCGGCATGATGAGTCGCAACCGGCTATTCCTTGGCGGGTTGCTCTCCAGTGTGGGGCCGTGAGGACATGGGCAAAACGGGGAAGGAACTAGCGGCATACTGAAGTAGCGGGGACCGGCGTAACAGGCCGAGTCTGCAGTGGCGCTCATGTTTGAGCCCGATTCTCCAGTGTGGCCCCGGGTTACGTGATCAAGACAGTGGTGACGCTGGTCCACCGAAAGGTAGGCCGGTGATCCCGATTGGGAGAGTTCCTACGCTTACGACTCGGACCCGAGTTCCCGCAGTATTGTCAGGAGTCAAAAATGCCGCCAAAAAACAACAGGCAAGAAGAACAAGAAAGTTGCCATGCCCATTCTGAACGCCGATGCTGCCGGCGTTGATATCGGTGCAACTGAGATTTACGTTGCTGTACCAGCTGATCGAGATCCAGAGCCTATTCGTATGTTTCCAACGTTCACCCTGGATCTGATCCACCTCGCCGAATGGCTGCAGCAATGTCGCGTTCGTACAGTTGCCATGGAATCTACAGGAGTTTACTGGGTTCCATTGATGCAGATCCTGGAGGTTCGGGGGCTGGAAGTCTATCTTCTGAACGCAAAGCACGTTAAAAACGTTCCGGGACGACGCACAGATGTTTCCGACTGCCAGTGGTTGCAATACCTGCATTCAGTCGGGCTCCTGCGCGCGTCATTTCGTCCGGCATCAGACGTGTGCGCCATCCGATCGTTGCTTCGGCACCGAGACAGTTTGGTAGAGATGGCGACGTCGCACGTACAACACATGCAGAAGGCTTTGGACCAGATGAACCTGCAGATTCGCCATGTCATCAGCGACATCACTGGGACGACCGGATTGGCAATCATCGATGCAATTCTCGGTGGGAATCGAGATACGCAGACGCTGGCCGCACTTTCCGATCCCAGGATTAGAGCCAACCAGGAGACTATCGCCAGAAGCCTGGTAGGTGACTACCGTCAGGAGCATTTATTCACGCTCCAACAGTCCGTTGACTTATACCGGGAGTATCAGTGCCGAATCGCCGATTGCGAGGAAGAAATGCGGCGCCTGATGAAGACCCTAGAAACAAGAGCGGATCTACGGATGAGCCTTCCGGTGGCGAAAGATTCCGTGAAGAAGTGCAAAGTGATGACTCCCGCCAAGGCGTTAGAGCTGCGAGAGGAGGCTTACCGCGTTCTAGGAGTCGATTTGACTACCATTCCCGGGATCAGCGTTTTGCACGTACAGGCCATACTGGCCGAACTGGGTCGGGACGTCTCAAAATTCCGCAGCGCAGGCGCCTTCAGCTCATGGATGGGATTATGCCCGGACAACGACATCAGTGGCGGAAAGGTGCTCTGGACCGGAACGAGAAAGATCAAGAACCGAGTTGCGGTAACCCTCCGGATGGCTGCACAATCGCTTCAAAAAAGCCAATCGGCCTTGGGTGAATTCTACCGTCGCATCCGAACCAGACTCGGAGCCCCCAAGGCGATCACCGCTGCCGCACACAAATTGGCACGAGTGATTTACCACATGCTCAAGACCAGAGAGTCCTACGACGAAAGCGTGTTCGCCAGAGCTGAGTTTAAACATCGTCAACGAACAGAAAACAGACTGAGAGCCTTGGCCCAGAACCTCGGCTATACGCTCATATCCGCCCACAGTTGATGACTAGGAGTTCCTTGGGAGCAGAGCCCGCTTCCGCTTTACCGGCCCAGGCTCAGAATGCGTTACAGTGGTCCTGCCGGTCGAGCAAATTGCAGCAAACGGCGAACAGTGTCTTATTCGGCTGTCTCAACAAAGGAGTCCACCCCAGTATCTTCAGGCTCACCTTGCATTGGAAGAGAGTTATACTTGCAGTTTTCCATTTTTGAGTGCAATATGGAGTCGAAGTCTCAGCAGCTAAATCTGTCGCCACTTTCGGATAGTCAAGTTGAAGATGACGCCGACAGCGGCGCGAAAATTTTCGTCCTACCAGGCATTGGCCGAGTAAGAGTAGCGGAGACGTGCTTTTTTGCAACGCTCCTTTCTATAATGTTGTTCTTTTGACGACGGATACGGCTTTTCCCGATGGCCAGATTGTGATGAAAGCAGATGGAATATGCTCGCAGTAAACAACTCCCAGAGGGGTAGAGTCAATGCGATTAGCTAAAATGTCTCGCGAAAGAGTGCTGAGTTTGCTAGTTCTTCTTCTTTCTGGAGTAGCTCCAATTTCAGGGCAAGTCAGAACGGGCTCAGTTACAGGAACTGTCACCTGTTCAGATGGAAATTTTCCAGCAAGAGGAGCAAGTGTAAAGTTAATCCCGGTTGATCCGAATGGATCCTCTAGTGATAGCCGTGCGCAAGATTCTCAGAGTACAAAGACAGATTTCAGTGGCGAATTTCAATTCTCAACGGTCAATCCTGGAGAGTATGTTCTTGATGCCACGCTTCAAGGTTATCGGGACGAGCAACGGTCTTCGACGATATTGTCGACGGATACCAAAGATAAAGACAAGGGGCATGACCATGCCGCTCTGTCACATGTCAATGTGAAGCCGGGCATTACTGCTCAAAGAGATTTGATTTTACGACGTGCGGCATCAATATCCGGTCAAATTTCAGTTGACCTTGGCGGAGTACTGATCGGAATGCCAGTAATCGCAGAGAAGATACAAAACGAGTTCGATAGTACTCAAGTCGGCAAGCCTAAATTTTCTGAAAGTACCATGACGGATGACCGAGGCGATTATCGCATTTCCGGTCTCGAGCCTGGCAAGTACATGATTTCTATCCTCGTAAGAGAAGCGTTCTTCGGCGTAGCGTCCCTGGATTCTGGAACGCTGAGTCCAGTACCACAGCGTCCTGGGACTGCTGACTTGGAAGTCTTCGCACCTGGTGTGCTTGAGCAATCTTCAGCGAAAGTCATCGACGTCGGCGACGCTGACGATCTCTCTGGCGAGAACATTTCAATTCCTGTGAGCAAACTCCACTCAATAAGCGGAACGATCTTTAGAGACGGACAGCCAGTCGGAGGCGTAGCCGTAAGTGTCAGACATGAAGGTGGGACATCTCCACTTCATGGCGCCATCTCGATGCCAAACGGATCCTATCGCTTTGATCTACTACCAGAAGGATCATATGTGATTACGTCTACCATCCCGAATTTGCCGGGCTCGACGGTGCCGCAAAACGAAAGCATGAACGTGAGGATCACGGGAAGCGACATTTTGGATGCAAACATTGACCTGCGCACCTTTAAATAACCCCCGAATCCGGGGAGTCAATCTGCGAGTGCGTAGCAACATCGTCCGGAGTGGAGTTGCTCAGCCGTATCAAGATAAGCCGGACCGGCGGCGTTCGCTCAGGCGTTGCCCCGGACTCTCGCTGCCCACAAATCTTTAACCGTCTTGGAGTCGGGTCACAATGACCGACATCCCACCTAGGACACGGAAGGAAAATAGTCAATGGCAAAGCATTTGTGGAGCCGAAATAGAGATATTCTGCATAGCCTCTTATCTCTTTTCATTATTTTAGTTGGGTGCCGAACGTCACCACCTGATCCATTGCAACACCCATACAACAATGACTATCTGGCTGCATCAAAAAGGATCGAAGCAAATTCAGCGGCAGACGAGATCGGACGCTTTCTTAACAATATCTCTCGCATGACTATTTCAAGTGGAGATCTTACAAATGTATTTCGCGTGGCGACGCTGAACTCTTCGGAGATTGCAGTATTAGATGGGGGGACAATGCTTGTCCATCGTGTTAAAACCGATGGGACTGATGTCGCCATCCTGGGGGGACACGGACGAGAACCCGGTCACTATATCAGTCCATCTGACCTTATTACGATTCCCACGGGTGTCGCGGTTGTTGATTTTACAACTCATCGAGTCATCCGCTACGATACGGCTGGTAAATTTGCGGGATCGTTTATCTACACCCCACAGGGTTTCTCCGGGTCTAGAATTCTGTATGATCAGCACGCCAACACCTTCGCGCTGTTTGGAAATCGCTGGAAATCCGTGTACGTCAGTGGACAGCCGACATCGGACCTCGTGCACCTCTACAAGAATGACGGAACATTTGTGAAATCAGCATTCGAATTCCCCAGTCGGCTGATGCCCCTCGGACTGATTAATGATGATGCTCCAGTTACGTCATCTGACGAAGCGGGCAATATGTATTTCATGTTGCCCTTTGAGTATACGATTCATGTAATCTCGCCAAGTGGATCAGTTTCGGATCTGCTGAGCTCTTCGGTCCATACATTCCATGCACCTACAACGCCACTTCATCTAGAAGATCGAGATCTTGCCAAGTTCCATTCGTGGGAACTTCAGTGGACTCCGATTCGCGCCTTGGTTATAGACCACGGTGTAGCACTTGTGGAATATGAAGCATTTGACCGCCTCAGATACACTGTGGATGTTTGGAGATTATCGGACCATACAAAACTAGCAACATACGAGACAAATTGTCTAATCGTAAGCCATCCCAATGAAGAGCGCCGTATTATGCTTGTCAATAATCCTATGTTTGGGGGTACACGACCATATGAACTCATCTTCGGAACGATTTCACCTCAATAAGAAAGCGCGTCAGGTAATACAGATTATTGTGGTGATTATCTGTGTCGCGTTCGTGGCAAAAGTAACATTGCAACGCCGTTCCGAGAGTAGGGCCGAGGCCTATATCGTCTCTGACGGAGAGCGAACTCTAATGAACCTATCACGGCTCAGGGGAATACCTCTTCACAACCTTCGCACCGGCAAATCCGAAGAGCTTCAAGACCGTCCTAGACAGAAACTTCGTCTCCTCGTGTTTCTGACCGCTGCGGATTGTTCGACATGCTTATCTCAGCTTCCGCACTGGGACTTCCTGTCTCGAACAACAGCAATCAAAGATCTGGATATTGTTCTGATATTTGTCTATACATCACAGGATGAAGCACGATCGTTTCTCGATGCTTACCGTCTTCCTTATGATGCTTTTCTGGATGACCGCAACCTAATTCCTGGAGCAGTTGGTATCCCGTCAAAAACACCCGTAAGTATCCTCGTAAGAAATGACTATGAGGTTCTTACCGCATCACCTGCAACGAACAGCACTGACTTGCAACGAAGTTTCGAGGCTCGCGTTCAGTCAATCGCGGAACTCAACGCGAAGTGATTAGGAGCGGCTGCTGGGACGCGGAGTAGAAGTTAGGAACATTCGGACTGTCGTTATGTCCGAAAAGAGTACCCGAATTTAAATGGCCAAGATTCGGTACGCGGCCAAAGAGGTCCACCGGGGTAAACGCCACAGTAAGTGACGCATGGAACACGTGTAAAGGAGAAGATGTGAAAGCAATGGTTTTAAGGTTAAGCATAGTAATTTGTGCTGCCATCGGCTTTGCCGTTTCCACTGGCGGGCCTAAGGCATACGCAGTGGATCGACAAGGAACAACAACGATTGTGGGCGGTGTTCCCGTGTGCGACTGCACAAAGGGTAGCACCCAATGTGGATGCCAAACTCAGGAATAGAACTGCCAACTCATGGCTTCAATTAAGGAGGAGATCTCATGTTGCGAGCGTTTCAACGTTTCAGTGTGACCGTGGGTGCTGTTGCTCTAGCACTGTGCGGAATGTCGTTAGTGGTTGGGCCAAAGGCATATGCAAACCAAATCGCTTCTGGGTCAATAACCACTACAACAGGTGGAACCTGGGTATGTGATTGTCGATATGGTGGCTCCAGCTGCGGCTGTATAACCGAATAGAGCGAGGTTTGGCTCGGTAGCGACGTGGACCCTGGTGGATTTCTCTGGACCTACATTCAATATGCATTCAAGGCGAAAGTGAAAGCCCTGTTAGCTGTAATATGTGCGCATTTGTTCTAATTAGAGATCTAAGACAGAGAGGGGAACAAATATGAGACGAGCGGGGGGTGTAAGGGTGAGGATCAGATGCTGGTTGCGACCATGTGTCGTGGGGGCGAGTACCTTCATGATAAGCCTATCGACTGGCGCGAGCTCCTCAACTCTGCTGCACTCGCAGGATCAGGCGGATCCCCTAGCAAAGGGCGTCGCGCGCTTCGAAGTCGCTTCCATACGCGTAGTTCCCGAGAAAGATGTCGTACCAATATGGGGCAGCCCGATCAGCCCTAGTGGATCTGGAGTGTTCACCATGCACGAAATCACCCTACCGTCCGTCATAGCGTGGGCGTTTCTGCTGGATCAGGACCGATTGTCGGGAAAAGAGAGTTGGATGGATCGGGAGCATTTCGATATCTCGGCGAAACCGGAAGGCGATGCGGGGTTTAGCTACGATCAGCTTCGACCGCTGATGCAACAACTGCTGCGAGACCGATTCCACCTTGCTTATCACCGCGAAACGCAAAGCCGCAAAGGATACGCATTGGTAATCGCTAAAGGTGGCACGAAGCTTACCCCCGCCGAAGGAGGCATGACCAATGGCTTCATTCTCGCCGACCAGATCCAGATGCAGAACGCGTCACCCAAAGATCTGGCGTCGATGCTGAGCCATGTGCTAAATGAGCCAGTCGCCGATGAAACCGGCTTACTCGGCAGTTACGAAGTAAAACTCAATTTTGCACCTTTGACAATGTCCGAATCCTCATTACCATCGGTCTTTACCGCTCTCGAGGAGCAACTGGGACTTAAGTTGCAGAGAGGGAATGTTCCGGTCGAGATGTTTGTGATCGAACATGTTGACCGCTTACCAGCACATGATGATTAAGACTTGAAGAATATGGTGGCAATTGTCAACTGCTTTTCTCCTCTCGCGCGGCTGGGTGGTGGAGCACGGCTATTCGCATGTGTGGCGCATTTTGGCGGCAACTAAGGACAGGTTTATAGCGGGATAAGAAGAGAATACTGGAGTGGAGACAGAAGTGATGACCGCATGTCAAAGAGCCAAACAGGGGCAGGCTGCGGCGGCATGACTAAATCGAACGACAAATCGCTCCTTGATAAGCACGCAAACGACTCACTCAGCCAAGCAAACCTAGGGGCTACGCGGCCGTCATGATACAGCAACGACCACGGACGTCACGGTTATGCTCTGAACCGACTTGCGCTGCGGCGCGCTTACTATTTGTGATGAAGAGCGACGTGGACCTCAGGCATAAGAGGTGTTAAATGCGAGTGGTTCCCAACAAAGCCACGTGGCGCATAACATCAATGGACGGCACGAAATATCTTACTGGTGTCATCGTGCCACTCAGCGTGATTACATCTGTAGCGTGTAGCTGCTTGTGGTCTACGACGGAAGCGGCAATCGTAGTGTGCGCGGGTCTCTTCGTGTCTCTCGTATTGTTTTGGCGCCTAAGCAGATCAGATAGGCATGTCGTCAACGGCGTTGACGTTACGTGCAGTGTATTGTTTCTTGTTGCGGCTCTATCTCAAGCATATTCCGTGTACGCACCAAATGGTACTTCACCATTGTTGCTACTAGGAATCGGTTTGGGAGTATACTGGATCCAAAGAATTACCTGTCGAGCACTATCAGTAGAATCTTTGTGCCTAGCGCTTTCACTATTAGCCTTATACGTGGCAGCGGAAATCATATCTCGCAATACACGCGTCATCGGTGTGGCGCGAGCGCAAGGCTTCGAGCAAATATCGTCCTTGCGTTATCTGTTGCAGTCTCCGTTTCCTTCATTCGTACTTGGCGAGACTGTTATCGTTCTAATTCTTCTCCTGCCCATACCATTTGCATGTCTCGCATGTGGCGCGCTCTCTCGAACAAAGACCGCATTTTATGGATGTATAGCGTCACTTATTGTATACTCCATGCTGCTCTCGTTCCTGAGAGCCGTCTATCTGTCTCTAGCTGTATTCATTGTTGTCGTCGCCATCCAAGTTCGAAAAGTAACGCCCCCTTGCCGTAACTATTTTGTTCGTCTAAGTGCTCCCATTATCCTGCCCATCTGTGTGATAGCCGTCCTATACCCTCGACCGCTTACGGATACAATTCGTCTCAATGCAACGCTGTCTCAGCAACGAAGCACTGCGGGCCGCATTCGAATCTGGAGAGCGACGGTTGAGATGCTAAGTGAACATCAATGGATAGGCAGAGGCCCTGGCAACTTTGCCTTGCTGCATCAAGCAAACGGTGGACACACTGATGGCGGCGTCTTCACTAGCAGGCCGTTTAACTTAGCTCTGGACTATGGGATATCATATGGGGTCCCTTCAATGCTAATCGCGGCATTTGTCTCGTTATGGCTTTTCAGCTCACAGACAAAATCCTCAGGGGGCTATTACCTTTTGAATCTGCGATGCAATCTGCGACGAATGTTTGGAGCATCTGTCATGGCGTGTCTCGCACACGAGACGTTCTATTCGTCGCTTTTGATAAGTGTGCCTTCCACAATTCTTTGGTCTGTCACCTTGGCGTACTTAGCCTCCCGTGAGTCATCAGCACCGGTTTACAACCGGTCAGGGGGCGATGTTCCACCATGGAAGTCACCAATTGCCGCAACACTTGGACATGCGTGTCCGATCCTAGCGTTTATCTCGATTGTCGTGCTCGTGTGGCAGTCTAAACAACAGTCAATTGCGAAGTCATATTACACCGCGGCAACAAGGGAGTTAGCGATGGGGGATTACGAACAAGCTCAAGAGCTGATGCGGAACGCAATCAGGCAATCTCCAAACGATAGCTACTACCATGCGATTTACGGGCTTTCGATTGAGAAAGCAAATTCCGCGGACAGGTGGAATGGAAGTAGCGATTCGCTCGTCCGGCCAGTGAAGGACGAGAGTAGAACAATCCGCCAGAGGGCTAGGCTTGAATACATCAGGTCGTTACAGTCGGGCCTGCCTGATCCGAGCGTATTGAATAATCTGGCCCTCCTTAGCGCGCGAGATGGTGATCTTGGCACCGGGCTGTCATTCTCCAAGCGAGCGCTCGCAGTGCAGCCGCAAGATCCGGAGTTTCTCGTGACTGGATCGGTTATAGCAGACAGAGCTGGACTGCCGACCTTGGCGCGGGAGATGGAGGAGAAGGCGATTGAGTATTCACCGAGACTCCTTTACAGCCAGTGGTTTGAAGGGCTTATGCTACTCTGTAGTGAATGTCAACGTGTGGTCATTCAACATGTTCGCCAGGATTTGGAAGCTTCAGAAAGAGAGTCTCCATCGATCATCACTGAGGCCAGACTTGGTGCGGTTCTCGGAGCACTCGGACATGATGATGAGGCCATTCGAATATTGCGGCGGGTCGTTGACCAATTACCGGGACTTTCTGAGGCATGGTGCCATTTGGGAAGAAGCTACGAACGGAAGGGCGATACCTCGGCGGCACTTCGAGCTTACAAAACTTCGCTGATATCTGATCCGGACTCGGTCGACGCGAGGCTTGATCTGTGCAACTTGGAAGCCAGGGCTATCGGAGCAAACAGTACTTGCATGGACGATCTTGAATGGCGCTTTAGGGTAGGTTTGCGATCACAATCATCTCTTCGCGCGGCCCACCTTTTCGCCGCCGCGCCACCAATTGGCGACGATATTGTACTGGATGGATTTCTATCATTTTGTTGTTTCCAACGAGCTGATTTGCCCCTTGACCCAATTGGCGACGAAGCAAGCGGACAGGAAGCAACGTCTAGATGAACCGGGATTGTGGCATATGAAGGCCAAGCCGGTGAGCGTGGATGCGACCAGGTAGGACTCCTTAGCGGCGTTGCTTTATGATGCTTCGAGATGCATGTACGAGTTACGGAGCTGTCATAAGGGCCTAGCAGTGTGCTGAAAAAGTGACTTCACTTCCGCAGCACACTGCTAGGCCCTTATGACAGCTCCGTA
>WNGR01013333.1_pt1 | contig 15140 bp, 15 predicted proteins | sample 5407581 | NCBI WGS metagenome assembly WNGR01 (sample SAMN13153383, study PRJNA577476) | soil metagenome | isolation source: 80 cm soil or saprolite under Garry oak tree replicate 2 | place: USA:California | collected 2016-06-15
TTGCAGGACGGCGATCTGGTGGCGCAGCACCAGGATCTCGGTGTTCTTGACATCGTCGGAGCGCGGCAGCAGGGCCAGCCAGCCGCACAGCCGCACGAAGATCAGGTACAGCAGGCGGAAAGTCACGAGAGCTGATCGTCCCGGAGCCGCAGCGGGCACTGCTGCTGTTTCCCAAGATCAGACCCGGAGCAGGAATCCCAGCTCATACCCCGGATGACACGATTTCCGGCACCCACAAGCGAATTCTCGCCGCGGCTCTGCCAGTGTTCGGGCGCTACGGGTTTCGCAAGGCCTCGATGGACGAGATTGCACGGTCTGCGGACATTTCCCGGCAGGGCCTCTACTTGCGCTTCGCCAGCAAGGACGCGTTGTTCCGTGCCGCGGTCCGCCACGAACTCGACACCGCGCTCGGCGAGGTTTCCCGCTGCTTGGACGAGGAAGGCGTTGGGCTGGAGCGACGTGTCGTCGCCGCGCTCGACGCTTGGCTGGGGCGTTACGTGGGGTCGATGCTGACCCTCGATCTCGGTAGCCTGCTCCAGAACCCGGCCATGCGGCTCGGCGACGTGGTCAACCCGGCCGTCGGCAGCTTCGACGACCGGCTCGCTGCGGCGGTCGCCGCAGCGATGTCAGAGAACGACGTCAAGCGGCTTGGTGTGGCCCCGGAGGAGATCGCGGCGGCGCTGCTTACGGTGGCTCAAGGCGCCAGGTACCTATCGAACGCCCTGGCGGAGTCCCGGGAGGGGTTCGTCGGCCGGTTGACCGCCGCCGTCCACGTGCTCCTCGCAGGCCTTGGTAACGCCGCGAAGGCAAAGAGATGACCACCACCCGGGACCGCGAGCGGCTCGACGCGGACGCCATGAACACACAACGCATGGACAACTCAGTCGCACCGGTCACCGGCGCCAGCCGCGACGGTGGCGCTGCCGGTCGAGTGTTCCTCGCCGCCGACGACGCCCGCTACATCACCGGCCAGACCCTCGGCGTGGACGGAGGGAGCTTTCTACACGCCTGACGAGGCGTCCACCGAGAGCAACGTCCGTACCCCGTCAACAACGGAAAACAGCGAGAGAGAGGATTGAGGTCCATGAAGCTACTTGGGTTGGATCACATCGGAATCGTCGTGCGCGATATCAACGAAACCATCGCTCGGGCGGGCGACACCGTTGATGGCAGAGCTCTTGGCGAGCGTATTCTCGCGGGCGACATCGACCTGCAATTTCTGCTATGCGGTGAAACGCGCTTGGAGTCGATTGAGGTCCGCGCTGCCGGTTTCGGCATGCCAAAGCTCAAGGATGGCGAGACTGCGGTCATCGGCCATCTCGGATATGAAGTTGACGACCTCGAAGACACCAAAGCCGAACTGACACGCCGAGGGGTCGTCTTGCAGGGCGAATTCAAGACCGACGAGGTCCACATGATCTTCACGGCGCCGCAGACGACGTTCGGGGTGACCCTGCAGCTCATGGAGCACAAGGGCCGCGGGAAGGGCGCGTAAGCGCCGATGGGTCTAACGCCGGCGGGCGTCGGCGCGGACGTCGACCTCACGGACAGACGATCCTGCGCGGCCGCTACGACGGCGAGTTTGACAGGACCAACCTGCCAGGGGCCGGCAAAGTCGTGCTGGGCTGAGGACTGGCGACACGCCGGTGTGAGCGGGTAGTGGTACGGGCATCGCCCAGGAGTTGATCATGGCGGTTCTCACACCTGCCTGATCACTTCGAGGGACCATGCCCGCCGCGTCATCATCGCCGGTTGACCCTGTGTTCTGCCACCTGTTCGCTGCCGCGGATGGTCTGGACGGGGACCGGGCCACGGTTCTGTCGGTGCTGGCTGCGGTGGCGGATCCGCGGGCGCGGCGTGGGGGTGCGGCATCGCCTGGCGGTGATCCTGGCGCTGGCGGTGTGCGCGGTGCTGGCGGGAGCCCGGTCGTTCACGGCGATCGCGGAGTGGGCTGCCGATACCGATGAGGCGACCCGGGCCGGCCTCGGGATCGGAGGTGCGGTGCCGTGTGAGTCCACGATCCGGCGGACCTTGCAGCGCCTGGATGCTGATGCCTTTGATGATCTGGCGGGCGCGTGGGCTCAGCAGCGTACTGCGCCGTCGGCGGGCCGGCGCCGGGTGGTCGCGATGGACGGCAAGACGTTACGCGGGTCAGCCACCGGCACACGTCCCGGCCGGCACCTGCTGGCCGCCCTCGATCACGACCGCGGCGTGGTCCTGGGCCAGGTCGATGTCGAGGTGAATACGAACGAGATCCCGATGCTGCCCGTGCTCCTGGACAAGATCAGCCTCCGTGGTGCCATCGTGACCGCAGATGCGATGCATGCTCAGCGCGAGCACGCCCGCTACCTGGTGGATCAGCGCGGCGCGCACTACATCCTGACCGTGAAGGACAACCAGCCGAAGCTGCGCGCCCAGCTCGCGGCCCTGCCCTGGCGCGACGTCCCGGCCACATCCGACACCCGCGAGCGCGGTCACGGCCGGCACGAGCGGCGCACCCTCAAGGTCACCGCCGTGGCCGCCGGGCTGCGCTTCCCGCACGCCGCCCAGGCCATCCAGATCGTGCGCCGTCGCAAGCCCCTCGGCAGCAGGAAATGGTCAACCGAGACGGTCTATGCCGTCACCTCGCTGACCGCCGCGCAGGCCCGGCCAGATCAGCTGGCCGCCGCGCTACGCGGCCACTGGGCAATCGAGGATCGTCTGCACTGGGTCCGCGACGTCACCTACGGCGAAGACCTGTCCCAGGTTCGGACCGGCAGCGGTCCCCGCGTCATGGCCACCTTGCGTAATCTCGCCCTGGCCATCCTGCGTCTCGCCGGAGCCACCAGCATCGCCGCCGCCCTGCGCCACCACAGCCGACGACCCGACCGGCCCCTTCAGACCCTCATATCCGCCTGATCGATGAAGGCCGGACTTTGCCGGGGCCCTGAGACACTCCCCGGCTCGCCTTGCGGGCGTACTCGATGAACGGCGCGAGTTGCTTGCGGAACCGCCGGGCATTCATGGCGTTCATATCGATTTCGAGGTCGCTGCCGTCGATCCAGAACCGCACCGTCTCGGTTGCAGTCCCGCCGTCGAGATCATCTTCCAGCGTGACGGTCACCTTCTGAGCCATCTCACCCTCCGATACCGGGGCGTGCATCCCCCGGATATTGTCCCCTGAACCAGAGGAAACACAGCGGACCACACGTAAGGCCTGCGGCATACCGCGCTGCTCAGGACCTCGCGGCCTTGACGGCGGCTCGTAGATCGCGCGTCGATGGCTCGTTATGGACGCCTGCCGACTCTGCGGCTCGAGCGATTTCCGCTGCCAGAACGGATCGTTCTGGCGTGCGGCGAAGCCTAGCCTCAGACCTCCGGAAGTCGGTCCTTGATCGTTGTTAAATCCGGGGGTCCGCCGCGAGCTGGTAGGTGATGGGCCGGGTGTCGCCGGGCATGCGGGGCGGGGTTGCGTTGATCTCCTCGATGAGCAGGGCGAGGCCGCGGGCGATCCGGGGCGCGGCCGGGGGGTCGAGGGTCACGGTGATCACGCGGGGCGTGCTGGTGATCGTGCCGCCGAGGTGGAGCAGGTGGCGGGTGATGGCCCGGTACTCGTCGGGGTCGCGCAGGTAGTCGTTGAGCCGGTTGCCGAGCCAGTGATCGCCTTCTGCGCGCCGGGGGTGACCTGGTTTGCCGGGAGCTTGGCGGGGATTTTTTGAGCGCCGCCTTCGCTGCGGTGACGGCCTCCCTGGCCTGGGTGATCTTCTTCTCGGCGGGCGGGATGGCCTTGTTCTTCGCGGCGGCGGAAAGGTCCGGGGCGGAGATCACGCCGGCGAGCGCCCGCTCGGCGGCGGCCAGGGCCGCCTCGGCCTCGCGCAGCCGGGCGCGCGCGGCCTTGCGCTCGGGGCTGGCGATCAGGTGGTCGTCGTCTTCGAGGCTGGCGTGGTAGTCGCACAGCCAGTGGATGCCGTAGTTGGCCTCCAGGTACTTGAACAGGTTCTCGATCCGCCACCGGCAGCGCAGCCAGGCCAGCAGCGCCGCCGCCGGGGCATCGGTGTCGCTGGTGAGGACCTGCAGCACCGGGACCCCGTCCTCGGACAGGGTGATCTGCCGGGCCGGGCCGTAGTCCTTGATCTCCACGGTCTCATCGGCGAGCCAGAGCACCTCGGCGGGCTTGCCGTCGCCGCGGGCTGCCCAGTACCGGCGCGGCGCGGCCGTGACGGGGGCGAGCGGGCTGCGCCGCCAGGTGACCCAGTCGGCGCGGGCGTCGCGGATGGCGCGGAAGGCGGCCGGGTAGGAGCCGCCCCGGTCGAACCCGAGCATGATCTTTGCCTCTGCGCCGAGCACCTGGCGCAGCTGGGCCAGGACGGGTGGCAGGGTGGCGGAAAGCCCGGACGGCTCGCCGGTGGCGAAGGCCACCGCCCGGCCCTGGTAGTCGCTGACCATGGTGTCGGCGCGGCCGGGCTGGGCGTGGCGGCGCTTGGTGTTCCAGCCCTTCGGCACCGGTCTGGCGCCCTCGTAGGGGACGAAGTGATCATCGACGTAGTACACGTGCAGGCCCGGGGCGTCGGCGGCCAGCATCGCCGCGGCCAGCTGCCGCTGCAGGGCCAGCGGGTCGCACGCCCCGGCGATCGCGGCGAGCCGGGGCCGCAGCGTGCGCGGGTCGGGGAGCCGGCCGATCCCGGCCAGGATCCCGGCCTGGGCCGGGATCAGGTGCTTGGTGTCCTCGGCGGAGGAGGCGCCCAGCGCGAACGCCAGCGACGTGGCGGTCAGCAGGCTCAGGTCGTCATACCGCGGCCGGGCCAGGGCGGGCGGCAGCGCGGCCGCCAGGATCGCCTCCGCGCCGATCCGGTCGAGGTAGGCGTGGGCCAGCATCGCCCCCGCATACCGGCTGGGCAGCGCGCCGCCGGCTACCCGGGCCAGCCCCGCGCCCGGCGACGGCTCCCGCCCGCCCGTGACCAGCTCACCGGCGGGCCGGGGCTCCGGCCCGGGCGCCGCCGGCTGCGGCCCGGGCTCGCCTCCCGGCTCCGGCCCGGCGAGCTCTTGTTCCGGCTGCGGCCCTGCCTCCGCCCGCCGCCCGGGCGCCGCGGGCTCGCCTTCCGGCCCGGTGCCGGGCAGCTGCTCCTGCGCGGCGGCCGGGCCCAGGCGGCGGAACACCGTGGACTGGGCGACCCGCAGCCGGCGGGCGATCTCGCTGTCGGAAGCCCCCTCCGCCCGCCACCGGGCCGCCTGCTCCCAGTCGCGCGCGGCCAGCTTGCCGGGCCGTCCCCGCTCGCGCACCAGCCCGGGCGTCCCCTCGCGCAGTGCCCGGTTATGCAGCGTGGCGACGTAGTTCTCGGTCAGCCCCATCACCGCCGCGACCGTCCGGCCGCCGAACCCGAGCTGGCGCAGCACCGCCACGGCCACGTTCCGCATCCCCGCGTCCCCGGACGGGTAGCAGGCCAGCAGCGCCGATCCGGCGCAGATGGATGTCATGCCGTCATGCTCGTCGCGGTGCAGGTCCCTGGGGTCGGGCATGCCCTCCAGGATGGCCGCGGCGGCTGGGTTCATGCCACAATCCTACCGCAGTTTTAACTGTTTCCGCATAACATCAGGGTTAAGGAAACCGCAGGCCAGGAGGCCTGCGGCTCACCTACTTCCGGAGGTCTGAGCCTTACATGGCCCTCTTCTGGGTGAAGCGATTCTCGCCTTCATTCTGACACGGGCTGACGCTACGCATGGTGGCCGTTCCGCGTGGCTGCGGACACCTTCATGGTGACGCTCGCGCCCGTGTCTGCCGACTAAGAGTACGACATGACGAACTGAGCAACACGGCTGGCAGCCAGCGACACGTGCTGCATATCTCGGTCGCGGCTGGCCTTCGATGACGGGAAAGGCTAACGATCTGTCCTGCTTCAGTAGATTACCGCGCAATCCATGCACTGACGGCGCTCTGCGGCCCGGCGTCGGCCGGGCGTCGCAATTCGGCTACTATTCGTCACGCTCCGTGGCCGGCCCCAGCCATCGTATGAGACTGTCAGAACTCGTCCTTTAGGCCTGCCTTTAGCCAGAGCAGCCACTCCTCCCACGTCTCACGGCTGATCGTGAGCGTAGGACCCTCTGGATCGGCCGAATTCCTGACCAGAACGACAGCGCCCTGCGCCAGGACTTCGACGCAGGCGCCCCCGTTACACCGGCTGCTCCGACGCCACTCGCAGCCGGTTGCGCGGCCAGCGTTCAACTTACCTCCAGGTGATGACCGAGAACGCTCGCCATCCGGCCACCACTCATGGTAGGCACGGTAATTTTAGAATTGTCAACTGCATGGGCGCCCTGGGTACTACTGGGGCTGCAGTGACTTTTGTGATAAGAGAGCCTAAACGGAATTGATCTAATTATGTGCCGAATGAGCCGGTTTCCTATATGAGATCGTCGAAATCGCCATTTTTGACACCAGCGAGAAAGTCGCGCCACTCGGCAGGGGTATAAGCAAGCACGGTGCCGTCGGGGGTCTTCGAATCAGCTACGAGGACCGCCTGCCCGCTGACCGCTACCTTGACGCACGTACCACCGTTGCAGATGAGGGCCGTGCGCCAGATGAGGTCTGCGTGACCCGTCCGTGCATATGACATCGTTTCTCCTGATACAGGTCGTATATGGGTTTGCGGTCAGAGCAACTACTGTGCGGCGTACCTGTCGCTTATATTCTGGATTTTCTTCACTGAATCGCCCGGGCTCAGAGCCGTGTCGCGCATGTACTCGATTGTCTCGCTATATCGCTCGACGTCATGGCGCCGATCCAGGTAAAGATCGCGTGCCAAGCCTTCCACATATACCAAATCCGGTAGGGCAGAACCGCCGAATTCCAGGTAATCAAAATTGCTGTCCGCGGCCGCGTAGGCCCCGGCGGCAAATGGGATTATCTGGATTGTTGCCCTTTTCTCATTCACGAGATCGGTCATCTTCGCAAGCTGGGCCCTCATCACGGTCAGTCCACCGACCTGCCGGTGCAAAACTGCTTCATCTAGCAGCACCCGGTATATTGGAGCGTTCGTTTTATACAGTAGCTCCTGGCGGCGCATGCGAGCGGCGACTCGCTGATCAAGGACGTCCGGGTCGATCTTGGGGACGATGCCCTTGATAATGGCGCGAGCGTAGTTTGCCGTCTGCAGAAAGGCGGGCACGAAGTACATGGCGAAGCAGGTGATGGCCGTGGCGTCCTGCTCGAGGCCTATGAACGGGAAATGAACTTTTAGATCGTCGTACTGCGTCCACCAGCCCGATTGCCGCGCCTCGCGGGCAAGTGCCATCAGTTCGGCGGTTGTTTCCTGATCGAGGCCGTAGATTTCGCACAAGTCCCGCACGTCACGCAAGCTCGGTCGGCGCGCGCCTGTCTCGGCGCGGCTGACCTTGGTGGCCGAGCAGAGGAGCTTCTGTGCCACCTCTTCAACCGTGAGGCCCAGGTTGGTTCGATACTCGCGCAGGCGCATGCCTAGCTCGCGCTGGCGAATTGTCGGACTCGCATCCGCCACAGCGTCCCGCCCTCCCGCATAGCCAGACGCGCTTCCCCAGCTGGGGCGAGTCAGTTGGAGGCGCGCCAAGATCCACGTGTGGAATACATGCGCTGCCCATGCCAGGGGCATGTGCCTTTCTGGAAAACCGTGTCACCCTATCACACCCAGAGGTGGCTTAGTCAAACCCCGCGCCAGGCTGAAGGCGTATCCCAGGGGAGATATATAATGATATAAGCTATTTTAGGTTATCCATCCACTGAACCGACTGTTGGCATGTGCCAACGGCATGAAGCTATGGCTTCTGCTATAGACATGTGCCTCGCGTCATGCGACGCTGGAGCTGAGGGTCCATGCCAGCTAGCAGGAGCAAGGGAGCCAACCATGACTTGGCTCGCCCGACTCACCCGGACCGCCGGCCCCGCCGAGCGGGATCAGCACTTTCGTGCGGACCCGTTGTCCGTTCTGATGGGGCCTCACGAGGCCAACGACGAGCTGCGCGCGCGCCGGCCGCCGGCATGCGCAGATATCGCCCCCGGTAGAGGCACGGAGGGAGACAGACGATGAGCAATGATGTCGTGCCGGACTGCACCGCACCCACGGCTGTAGTCGACGCGCGGCCGACGTCCGAGCTGAACGCCTACAGCAAGGCTGGGTCGATGTTTGCCCATCGGCGCAGCCCTACCTCACCGTCCCGCCCCATGGAAGAGAGAAGGGACTTGGTGGATATGGATCACCGTGCTACCCGCGCCAGCCATTGCAAGATCTACCTGCATCACCCAATCTGGCTCGCGACGCTTTGGTGTGGCTCTCAAAAATATACGGATAGACCACCATCAACCCACACGCTAACTAGGAACCCTACCAAATCTGCGAGTCGGAGGCTGCGTTGACGGCCAACGGAGCCAATGTTCGCCGTGCACACCGCCTATCGATGAGCGACCTGGCCGACCGAAACCAGATCAGGCACCGACTAGCGAGCACCTCGCCGATACCATCCCGCAGTTCCCCATCATCAACATCTGCCGCGAGACCGGGAGGATGCCTTTCGGGGAAAGGATTGGTGTGGTATGGGGAATGGCTAGCTTAGACGTAGCGGACCCAATGCGGCGAGCCTGAGGACCGCTGATGAACGTCGGCCCTGCTTGATCAATTATGACGTGGGTCATGTGAACAGCCTTCCGGCGAAAGGCATTCTGGCAGATACCGATGTTTCACTGGAAGGCTGTTCTGCGTCGCAGTATCATCAGAATCGCGCGGCCCATGCGCCTTGCAAAACTATTAGACTGACATAAGAACAAGATTGGAGGGCAACGCCTGACCGCGCACATCGATGTTCACTAGTCGCTTCCCATATGTTCAACGCTCCTTTCGCTCTTCGAAGTTGCGTGGTTAGAGCCTACTACTGCGGCCAGATCCATCGCAGGCCATACTTGCGGCCCCTTATGCAACCGCGAAATTCGTGCTCAACATACCCATTGTGTGAAACCTGGAGCAATTCAGGAGCATCGGCCGCGGGAATCTGCCAGCCTTCGCTTTGTTCTTCGACGTCGAAGTGCCAACATTTTGTCGGCACGACATCTGGGTCGAACTGAACGCGAACGATAAGATGCTCGATACCCTGTCCCCGGACTTCGTACAAGATTGTCGGCCTACACGGCTGGTCGGAGTTAAATTGTGTAATATAGGCGAAGAAATACCGTTCATCTGGCTCTAGTGTATGAGAGAGAACGAGATCTGCGCCTCTGCCACCTTGAGGAAGCTCCCGATACGGCCCTTGTAGAGCACAGTTAGCCAACGGGGTAACCGTCACCGGAGCATCCGGTTGATTGTAGTACCAGCCCATTGGCTCGAAATGATCAACACCAGAGTGCGCAATAAGCCACCGATAGCTAATGCACTCGATGCCTCGATAGCCCTCGAAGCGATAAAGAACATCTGTCCGTTCAAATGTGATAGGCATTGAACGTGGCGGAAGCTGAGGCTCGCCCTCCCTGTATTTATGCCAGAGGCCTTCCTGGCCATTGAGTTCGTTGAGTCTGAGATCAAGGCTACGAGCCATACGACTTGCAGCTAGTGTCCAATACCCTCTGTGAGCATCAGCACGCCTGCTTACCTCGGGCGCCGACGTTCCCTCCACTCGGGCTAGTGCCTTCCAGCGTCCTGCGAGCGAGTCACATTCAGGGCCCGCGTACCGTGCAGGAGGAAAGCGGAGCGCTGCCTGCGCGGCCGCCTTCCAACCTGGCCTGGTCAACTGGTCGGCAAGTTCGTAAATCACCGCCAAAACCGCCGCGGCCTTGGCGTCGACCGGCCAGGCAGCTGGCGTCTGAGCAGCCTGCATGATCCGGCGTAGGCCTTCCGTCTGGCCCCTGCTGAGCTTCCGGATGTCTGGACCAGCGTCAAGGACGAGAGCGCGAAGCCCCGCCTCGATCGAGCCAGGCGGGGCTTCGCCACCGCCGGGGCGTCGCGGCACCCTGACTCGCCCCCCTCGCACCTCGATGTCGCCCGGTTGCGCGCCGCCCGATGGGGCGTGCTTCGCTCTTTACATGAAGTTGGAGCGTACACCACGTCTGGGCGCATGAGGAATGGATCGGGCATGGAATTGCACAGCCAATCTTCCGGAAACTTCCGCAGCAGGTCCCAACCTACCCCTCACGCTCCAGCTGGCGCCATCCCGGCTATCCAGGTCTCCGCTGACCGCGGGTGCCACAGCTCCGATGGTCGTGGCGGCAAGAACTGCGGGCCCCTGCCCACCAGGTCACAGCGGTCCCCCGCCAAGGGCGAATCAGCGCATCTCATCACCCAAGACACGCGGCTCGTCATGGTATTCGACCCTGCTCTTCCTGCCGACGCAAAGCGCCGCCTGATACGCAAGATCAACGGCTTCTGGGACGATGCCTCTTGGGGAACCGGATGTGGGGGCCTCACGCTGGGCCTGCTTTACCTCATTGCTTCGTTCATACTGCACTTCGCCGCCGGGCTGGATTGGTGGTGGCTTTGCGCCACCGCAGCCCCGCCGGCAGCCGGATTCGCCGCTGCGGCCCGCGCATTCTCGGCAAGTAAGCTCGAGCAGCGCGATCGCGCACGGTTCGTAGCGCCCAGCGACCTGGATAAATCAGGATGCGCACTACTTAACCGTGCTCAATCGGCTATCAAAGCGGTCCTCAGCTCGGAGGTGTACGCCGACGGGCTGCTAGGCCAAGGCGTAGGCGAGGCAGTCTTGCGGCGCCACGAGTGGGAGATCGCCCTTGCCCTGCGCGACATCGCAGGGTTGCGCGGCCAGCTCTCATTGAGCACCGCGACCGGCGTCCCCGGGCCTATGACCGCAGCCGTGCTGGGCTCGCACCAACGCGCACTCGCCCTCGCCCAAGATGCCACCGTCTCCCGGATCAAGGCGCTGGAGTGCTACGCCGCCCAGGTCCATGCGGCCGATGCTGCCAAGCGCGACTGGGAGCGCGCTCTGGAGATTTCGGGCCTCAACGACATGTATCTCGACCTAGTGGCACGCACTGCCGCCGATGAATACGCCGTCACAGAGATCACCGGCCTGACCCGGCAAGCCGCGGACGCTGCGCGGGTTTTCCGCGACAGTCTCGACCAAGCCAGCCTGGCCGGCGCTGCTCTAACCTTTCCAGACGGCGGGTAGAGCACTGTTAGCAACCCTGAAGGCGGTTATGTGACGCCGCGGATGCGGAGCGAGCCAGGTCGAGCAGCGTCCTAAGCACGATCCCCATACCGGCCCTGCGGTTCTTACGGCGTCACGAATGCCCGTGAATAAGCCCTGGCGGCAGGATCACCCACAGCAGGCCACGCCCAGGCACCGCTACCGGCACAGGCGACGCGGTCATCTACGCCACGCCTAACTGTCAATCTGCACCGTATCAAGACGCCGCTCCCGACTATAAGTGTGAGTACAGACTCGGCGCTCGGCGCAGCAACGGCGTAGTCGACCTTCACGCTCCGTGATCGATACCTTGGCGGCGGCGCTGGCGGTCACCGCCGGGTCCGCGCGGATTGGCCGGCCCTGGTTACCGCCAGTCCAGCCAGGACATCACCGCGCCGGCGATCTCCTGCACCGGCCCGGTGTTCTCTATCAGCAGGTCTTCTACGCCGGCACCGGCCGACGTCGCTATCGACTCTGCCGCATCGCGCAGGTCGTCTTTCCGGCCGGTGGTCACGTCGGCTGACAGGCGCCGTTCGATCTCGGTGATCGGCACGGACAGCCGCACCACCCGCAGCGGTACCGCCAGCGCTTCCTTGATCGCCTCCAGCGCGCCGCGATCGGGGACGAAATAGGCCAGCACGTAGCGGCCGACGCCGAGGTTCCTGTAGTTCGGCGCGACGGCCGCCAGGTTCCGGAGCATCGTGGCGCGGCCGGTGTCATGGTCACCCACCCAGCCCAGGAAGTCCAGGTCCAGCAGCGCGTACAGCTCGCCGCGCTGCTCGAGCTCGTAGCCGATCTCCGCCGCCTTGCGGGCTGCGTGACGCCACCTCCCGAGCTTAGCGCCCGGCCGCCGCCCGGCCTGGCAACCTGCCGTCGGCCGCCAGGCCACCAAGACGCGACGCCGCCCACGGCACTGTCCGGCGCGCGACGACGGCTCGTTCTGTATCGCCCTGGCCCGCGCGAGTTGGCAGGCAGCGGCCGCGCCTATTGCTTTGATCTGTATTCCGCCTGGGTGGTTGATGCCGTCCGACGAAGTTGTCCTCGTTTGGTTCCTGGCCTTCCCCGCGGGCGCTGCAGGAGTTGCGCGGCACCGGCCAATGCTGGACCTGGCGACTTGGCTGGATCGGGTTCCTCGCGACGACCCGCGCTAGCAGCTAGCGGCCCGCTGACCACCGGTTCTTGGTGATGTTCGTTCCCTACATGCGGGCCGAACGCCCCCTGGTATTGCGTCCTTTCCGGCGCGCACAATGAGGCGAGGCCTGGGCGATCGGTGAGGGGATCTTCCAATGCACGCACGCATGACACGAGCGTTCGCTGCCGTCACGGGCGCGGCCCTGGCAGGCGCGTTCGGGGTAGCCGGCATCAGCGGCTCTGGGGCGGCCGTCGCCGCCCCGCGGGCCACGCGGTCTTCGGCGGCGCCGCTGCGGGCCGCGGCCGCTCCCGGCGCGCAACTGTGGGCCGAGCGGTACAACGGCCCTGGCAATGCCGGCGATAGCGCCAGGTCCGTGGCGGTGAACCGCAGCGGGACCACGGTGTTCGTAACCGGGACCAGCGCCAGCACGACCACCGGTCCTGACTACGCGACGGCCGCCTATGACGCCGCCACCGGTGCGCAGCTGTGGGTCGAGCGGTACAACGGCCCGGCCGGCCGCGCCGACGAGGCCCACTCGGTCGCAGTCGGCCCAGGTGGCGGCAGGGTATACGTCACTGGCGTCAGCAGGGGAGTCACGTCGGGCACTGACTACGCCACCATTGCGTACGCCGCCGCCACCGGCGCGCAGCTGTGGGTCAGGCGTTACAACGGCCCGGCCAGTGGCGGCGACAATGCCTCCACGGTGGCGGTCAGCCCCGACGGCAGCGCGGTGTTCGTCACCGGGTTCAGCAAGAGAACCCTGACTACGCGACGGCGTGGAAACAGCGACTACGCGACTATCGCCTACGACGCCGCCACCGGCGCGCGGCTGTGGGTCGCGCGTTACAACGGCACGGGCAACCGCGAAGACACGGCCGCGTCGCTGGGTGTCAGCCCGTCCGGGAGGACGGTGTTTGTCACCGGAACCAGCACGGGCGTGTCCTCCGGCGGCGACTACGCGACCGTCGCCTACAACGCCGCCACCGGCAAGCAGCTGTGGGTCAGGCGGTACAACGGCCCGCTGAACTCGTTCGATGCCGCCCGGTCGGTGGCGGTGAGCCCGGGCCGGAGCAGGGTGTTCGTGACCGGGCAAAGCGACGCCCACCGTTCGCTCACCGACTACGCGACCATCACCTACAACGCCGCCACCGGCCAGCAGCTGTGGCTCAGGCGCTACAACGGCCCCGGCAACAGCGCCGATGACGCTTACTCGGTCGTGGTCAGCCCGGCCGGGAAGAAGGTGTTCGTCACCGGGGACAGCGCGACGGTCGCCTACGCCGCCGCCACCGGCGCGCGGTTGTGGGCCAGGCGCGACAACCCCTGCGGCACCGGGCCGGCCGAAAAGCTCTCGATGGCCGTCAGCCCGGCCGGCGGCAAAGTATTCGTCACCGGCTGGTGCAACGGATCTGCCTCGGAGGCGGACTACGCCACCGTCGCCTACGACGCCAGTACCGGCGCGCAGCTGTGGGTCAGGCGGTACAACGGCCCGGCAAACGGCAATGACCGCGCCTACTCGGTGACCGTCAGCCCCGCCGCAGGCACCGTGTTCGTGACCGGGACCAGCGCCGGGGCCGGCTCGGGCAGCGACTACGCCACGATCGCCTACCAACGCTGAGGCCCACGCCGGACCTGGGGACCAGCGCGCAAGGACCCGGCATCAGGGCGCGGATACCAAATCTGGCCTGGCCCGAAAGAGGACCTCACCCAGGAAGGCTGGGGTCGTCCCCAGCACCGCGGTCTTCGGGAATGCCGAGGTCACCTCGATATCGCGCGCGTCGCCTAGGGCGTGTCTCGTAGATCATCTCTGGTGAGGTCACGGAGCCAGATCCGGATCGTCGCGGCATCGACGGTGCCGCGGTAGACGAAGTCGCGGTTGTCGTAGCGGGTGGCCACGGCGCGGTGCTGGCGGAGCCGGCAGAAGGCGCGCTCGACTGTGTTGCGCTGCTTGTAGGTCTCGGGGCCGGACGCTGGGCGGCGGCCGCCCCGCCGGCCCTGGCGGAGCCGACTGCGGATCTGGTCGGCGGGCTCGGGGATGGTCGCCTTGATCCGGCGTTTGCGCAGGCAGTCGCGGATCGCCTTGCTGGAGTAGGCCTTGTCGGCCAGGACCCGGCGGGGCCGGGTGCGGGGGCGGCCCCGGCCCCGCCGCGCGACCTTCAGCCGTGCCATCAGCGGGATGAACGCCAGGGAGTCGTGCCGCTGCCCGGCGCTGGTCACCCGGGCCAGCGGCCGGCACCCGGAGTCGGCGAGCAGGCGGGCCTTGGTGCTCAGCCCGCCCCGGGACCGGCCCAGCGCCTCCCGCTCGGCGGGTTTGCCCGGCTTCGTCCCGGCGGCCGGCTGGTTCTTGTCATTCGATGCAGCCCCGCGCGCGGGCCGGGGCGCTCAGCACGGCCACCGCCAGCCGCTCCGGGTCGATGTCCTTCGGCGGGGCGTGCCTGGCCCCCGCCGCGTGCTGGTGCGCCCGGACCACCGTCGCGTCCGCCGCCACCGCCCATGCCTTTCCCTGCTCCTCGTCGCACCCGGCCCGCAGGCGGTCCAGGATCCTCTCCCAGGTTCCGTCTCCTGACCAGCGGCGATGCCGGCCGTAGACGGTCTTCCAGTTCCCGAACCGCTCCGGCAGGTCCCGCCACGGGCACCCGGTCCGGACCCGGTGCAAGATCCCGTCGGTCACGACCCGGTGGTCGTCCCGCCGGTGCCCCTGCCGCGGATGGGGCGGCATCAGCGGCTCCAGCCGCGCCCTGTGGGGTGTCAAAACTGTGGCATCGGCCTTGACCTGGCCTTTCATGCTGCTCGTTCGTATTCGTTGATGAGGCCTCCGAGAACTGGCCGGCGATGGATCCGTTCCTTCGTGAGGTCAGCCACCGCGTGGTCAGGGCTC
>WNGR01007486.1_pt1 | contig 15136 bp, 13 predicted proteins | sample 5407581 | NCBI WGS metagenome assembly WNGR01 (sample SAMN13153383, study PRJNA577476) | soil metagenome | isolation source: 80 cm soil or saprolite under Garry oak tree replicate 2 | place: USA:California | collected 2016-06-15
CTAGGAGGCCGCTGAATATGGGCGATTCCGGGGCGACCCCCTGGACAAGCTAACGCGCGAAAACGGTGGACAACCGCACGGAAAGATCGATCGGGGACGAGCGAGAGCGATCCGGCCGCTGAGCAGACGGCCGGTGGGGGCCCGACCACGCCCGGTAACGACGCCGCGTGACGCCCACGGGTGGCCTTTCAGACGGTCTGGCCCGCGAGAACCCAGACTCCCGCCGCGCGAGTGAGGCCACGGCCCAGGAGGTTGCGCAGGTTGAGTGCGGCGGTACGGCGGGTGAGCCACGCGTTGTTCTTGGCGGTACCGCGGTAGCGGAGTTTCACGCGCCGACCGCCGAGGCTGGCGATCTGGGAGATGACCCGTTCCACGTTGGGCCGGAATTTCCGGTACCTCTCCCGCAAGCCGGGCTTGGCGGCCCAGTCACGGCGGGCTTGGCGGAGCAGAGCGTCGTGTTGGTGCAGAACGATTTTACGGCCGGTCTTGGACTTCGTGCACTGTTCACGCAGAGGACACCCGCCACACAGCGCACCAAAGCTGGCCACCCGTGTCCGACTGATCGGGCGAGTGTGACCGGCCGGGCAACCCACCGTGCCCGCTTCCTCATCGACGATGAAATCATCCACGGTGAAACCACCCTCAACTGGCGAGCACAGCGGTTTGGGTTTGATCACCGCCTCCTGCCCGGCGGCGTCGATCGCGTCGCGTAGATCCCCTGTTCCGTAAGCGGAATCGCCATACCACTCGCGCGTGCCGCCCTCGTCGCGCGTGACGTCCCGGTCGCCGTCCTGGTGTTGGGCGACGTCCTTCTCGCCGTGCGCGTCGCCGTGATCGGCGGCCAGGAACTTCTCCGCCACACACGGATCGGAGTTCTCGCTTCCCGATGCCTTCGTCAGCGCCTCATCGGTGATGATTCCGGTCTCGGGTTCGGCCACCACGTGTGCCCGGTACCCGTCCCGGCGCGCTTCGGGGGACTTACGGGTATGCCGCGCATCTGGATCCACAGTGGACACAACTCGGTCAGGAGCGACCTTACGGGCGATGCGCCACCGCCCATCGGTGCCATCAGATCCTTCGGCGGGCTCGACATCCTGTCCAGCGACCAACGCCAGCAACGCCAACGCCGCTGCCACCGACTCCTCCACCTCGTCCTGATCGAGCTCGGCGAACACCGCAAGCACCGCGTTGGCATCGTTGACCAGCGCCGAAACCAGTGCGTCCTTCGCGCCGGGCTCATCCCAGTCGATCACCGGCTTACCCGGGCGGCTGTAGTCATGCCCGGTGCACACCGCCGCGATCACCTCGACGGCACCGGGCACCACCCGTCCGACCCGCCGGATCGCCGCGATCAACTGAGTGATGGTGTCCTGGGTAGCGACCGCGTCGGCCAGAATCGTGGAATCCACCGCACGCTTACGGCGGCCCCGCACGATCCCGGTCTCCTTGACGACCGAGCGGACCGCTTCGTTGATCCGATGCGGCCGCGTGGACTTGGCCAGTCGCTTGCGCCAGTACACCAGCGTGGACGGGTCGAATCCCTTGTGGTCCAACGACATTCCGGTCGCGACCTTCCACCGCAGGTCACACCGGGCCGCGTCGGCTGTCTCCCGGTCCGACAGGTCGTGCAGGGTTTGCAACACCAGGATCGAGGCCATCACCGACGCCGGGATCGAGGGTCGTCCCGTGCCCGAAGGGAACAGATCCTCGAACTCCGCATCACCGAACAGGGCTTGGCGATGCTCGGCCAGGAACGCGAACATGCTGCCCGCCGGCACCAAGTGACCCACCAACGCCTGAGCGTCCAGAAGCTCCCGGTCGACACGCTCGACACCCTGCATGACTGGATTATCCCAGCTCAGAACTATATTCTGGGGTCGACACGCCGTTATTCAGCGGCCTCCTAGACTGTGCCACCAGGTGAACCGACCACGCCATGCCGTCCCGGCCGCTTGACGCTGAGCATGGCGAAGATCCGATAACCGCCGCTCGGATCGGGTGTCGTCCACGAGGACACCGAATCGGTGAGGGTGGTGAGCACCAACCACCCGAACGTGTCCTGGGAGATCGGCTCGTCGACCTCCGACAGCGTTGTCACGGCGACGTCGACCCGGCCGTCCCGCGCCAGGAACTCGCAGATGAGAAGCTCACCGGGCTTGGCGCGGATCGTGACGGCGGAACACATCTCGTCCACCGCGAGCTTGACGTCCTCCACGGCGTCCAGATCGAAGTCCTGTCTGATGGCCAGCGTCGCGGCCAACGATCTGAGGACGAACAGCTGGGCCAGATCGGCCGGTAGGCGGACCGCGATCCCGCCGGGCATCTGGACGAACCCGTGCTGGAACACAGTCACCTCCATGTGGGGCTGCCTGGTCGTCCGACCGGACGTCCGCGCATGCCGGGTGGTTCCCCGCCGGGCGTGCGACGGAAACGTCGCACGTCATGGCGTTTTAGCTTGTCCCCTGGTCGGTTGATGGGGGGCCGGCCTGGATGGCCAGCAGGGTGATGTCGTCGTGGTGCCGGCCGGCGAGCCAGCGCACGACCTCGCCGTGCACGCCGTCCACAAGTGCTGCAGCGGTCGCGGTGCGGTAGTCGGCCAGCAGCCGCCGGAGCCGGTCAAGGCCGAACTGCTCGCCCTCTTCGTCGGAACGCCGGGCTTCCAGCACTCCGTCGCTGTAGATCAGGCAGGTTTCGTTGGGGGCCAAGGAGACCTCCACCTGTTCGAACTCGACGTCCGGGAAGACGCCGAGCAGGCCACCGGTGACCATCAGGTCCTCGACGGTGCCGTCCGTCCGCAGGACCAGTGGCGGCGGGTGTCCGGCCCGACCGACGGTGAGCCGGACCGTCGGTCCGTCGATCGCCACCCGGCCCACCACGGCCGTGGTGAACCGGCTGCCGCTGGTGGGCCGGATCGCCTGGTTCAGCAGGTCCAGCAACCGCCTTGGCTCCTGTTCCACCAGGCACAACGCGGAAAAACAGCTCCGCACGTGACCGGCGAGCGACGCCGCCTCCGGGCCGTGGCCGCACGCGTCGCCCAGCGCCCACACCGCGCCGCCGTCCTTGGTGTGGCGGACGTCATAGAAGTCGCCGCCGACTCGCAAACCGGCCTGCGCCGGCCGGTACGCGGCGGCGATCCGGATGCCGGACACGTCGGGCAGCGCCGCGGGCAGCAGGCTGGATTCCAGGCCGGACGTGACCGTCGCCAACTCGCCGAACCGGATGGCCGCGTCCAGCGCCGTGTCGGCCTGACGTGCGAACTCGTCCAGCACGGCGAGGTCGATCACGCGCTCCCCCGCCTTGTTCGCCAGCACCAGCAACCCCGTGGTGCCGGCCGGGCCGCGCACCGGCACGACGGCGGCGTCGCCGATCGACCCGAACCCGGCCGGCAACAGCCAGCCGGTCGATGCCAGCTGGTCACCCGCGAGGCGCTGGGTGACCGGGCCGTCGTCGAGCGCCGTTCCCAGCGCTGGCACGGCATGCACGATCCGCTCGCTGACCCGGCCCTGCGCCACGCCGACCGGGGCCATACCGACCTCGGTCATGCCCTCGGACGCAACGCAACGCCACCAACGGAACCGGCTCAACGGGGCCGGCAGCAGCACGACACAGCAGTCCGCCAACGCGGGCACGGCGAGCCGGGCCAGGTCGGCGGCGATCCGGTCCGGCGTCAGGCTGCCTTCCATGATGCGACCGAGATCGCTCCACCAGCGGCGGGGCGGTGCGGTGTCGTCGGCGGACAGTCGTTGGCCCCACCACACGAGATGATCCGAGTCCAGTGCATGCCGGCGCCATTCCAGGCGCAGGCCGCCGTCGTGGCTGGTACGCCGGCCGGACTCCCGGTTGGCCAGCGCGGGCAGCAGGTCGGTGATCGGCATCGGGGTGCCGGGTACGAGGTCCGGGAACAGCTGTCGAGCGGCCCGGTTGGCCAGCTGGACCAGGCCTTCACCGTCGAGCACCAGGACGATGTCGCCCGGTGTGCCCGCGTCCGGGGCACCGGGCCACGGGCCGTCAGGCACCGAGGACAAATCGGCCGCCGCCATCACCGTCGGGCGACCCACGAGGCTCGGACAGCGCCAATCACCGGTCCACCCTAGCCCGCCGGGGCGGGTTCCAACCATGTGGCCGCTCGCCGGACGTGGCAGGCTGGACGAGGCATCCGTGACGGAGGCGGAGTTGACGATGTATGAACGGTGATCGACAGCAGGCGGCGGACGACGCGTTCCTGGTGCGTCTGCTGGCCGCGATGGCGGACCTGCGGGACGGAAACTTCAAGCGCAGGTTGGCGGTGCCCAACCATCCCCTGAACAGCCAGTTGGCGCAGGCGTTCAACGAGATCGCCGACCGCAACCAGGGTTTCGTCGGCGAACTGACCAACGTCCGGGAAGGGCTGCGCACCGCGGAGCACCTGACCGGCCGGCTGGTCGGCGAGGTCGGCCCCGGTGGCTGGGCCACGGCTGCCGGCCTGGTCAACGGGCTGCTGGAGGATCTGGCGCCGCCGATCACCGAGCTGTCCCGGGTCCTCGGGGCGGTCGCGAAGGGCGACCTGACACAGCGGATGACGGCGTCGTACGACCGGCTGCCCAGCGCCGAGATCGGCGGGCTCGCGGCAACTGTCAACGGTCTGCTGGAACAACTCGCGCGATTCGCCGACGAGGTGACCCGCGTGGCCCGCGAGGTCGGCGGCGAGGGCCGGCTGGGTGGTCAGGCGATGGTGCCCGGCGCGGCCGGGACGTGGCGCGCGCTGACCGACTCGGTGAACTTCATGGCCGGCAACCTGACCAGCCAGGTCCGCAACATCGCGCAGGTGGCGACCGCGGTGGCACAGGGCGACCTGACGCAGCAGATCACGGTGGACGTCAAGGGCGAGATGCTGGAGCTGAAGAACACCGTGAACACCATGGTGGACCGGCTTTCCGCGTTCGCGTCCGAGGTCACCCGTGTCGCGCGGGAAGTGGGTACGGAGGGCATCCTCGGTGGCCAGGCGCACGTGCGCGGCGTGGCCGGCACGTGGAAAGACTTGACGGACAACGTCAACGTGATGGCGGCGAACCTGACCGGTCAGGTGCGCAGCATCGCGACCGTGGCCACGGCGGTGGCCGGCGGCGACCTGAGCAAGCGCAGCACTGTCGAGGCGCGCGGCGAGGTCGCGGCACTGGCCGACACGATCAACACGATGGTCGACACGCTGTCCGCGTTCGCCGACGAGGTGACCCGGGTTGCCCGGGAAGTCGGCACCGAAGGCAAACTCGGTGGCCAGGCGCATGTCCGCGGTGTGGCCGGCACGTGGAAGGACCTCACCGAGAACGTCAACAACATGGCGGGCAACCTGACCAACCAGGTCCGCAACATCGCGCAGGTGACTACCGCGGTGGCGCAGGGCGACCTGTCGAAGAAGATCGACGTGGACGCACGCGGCGAGATCCTGGAACTCAAGACCACGATCAACACGATGGTGGATCAGCTGTCCGCGTTCGCGTCCGAGGTCACCCGTGTCGCGCGTGAGGTTGGTACCGAAGGCAAACTCGGCGGCCAGGCCGAGGTGATCGGCGTGTCCGGCACGTGGGAGCGGCTGACCGAGAGCGTGAACCGGTTGGCGGGCAACCTGACCACGCAGGTCCGGGCCATCGCCGCGGTCGCGACCGCGGTCACCGCCGGCGACCTGACCAGGCAGATCAGCATGGCGGCGGCCGGCGAGGTCGCCGAGTTGAAGGACAACATCAACCAGATGATCGCCAACCTGCGGGCGACCACCAAGGCCAACCAGGAGCAGGACTGGCTGAAGACGAACCTGACCCGGCTGTCCGGCCGGATGCAGGGCACCCGTGACCTGACGGCGGTCGCGTCGCTGGTGATGAGTGAGCTGACGCCACTGGTTTCCGCGCAGCACGGCGCGTTCTACCTGATCAGCGAGGAAGACGAGCCGATTTTCGAACTCGTCGCCAGCTACGCGTATCGGCCGCGCGACGACGCGCCGGTCCGGTTCCGGTTGGGCGAGGGCTTGATCGGTCAGGTTGCGGTGGACAAGCGGACCATCGTGGTCAGCGGTGCGCCTGCCGAGCACATCTCGATCGTCTCCGGGTTGGGGGCGAGCCGGCCCGGCACGTTGATCCTCTTGCCGGTGCTGTTCGAGAACCAGGTGTTGGGTGTCATCGAGTTGGCGTCGATCACGTCGTTCACGACCGTGCACCTGGATCTGTTGGAGCAGCTCAAGGAAATGATCGGCACCACGGTGAACACGATCCTGGTGCTGTCCAGGACGGACACCCTGCTGGCCGAGTCGCAACGACTGGCTGGTGAGTTGCAGACTCGGCAGGGCGAGTTGCAACAGTCCAACACCGAGCTGGCGGACAAGGCGCAGTTGTTGGCACAGACGTCCAAGTACAAGTCGGAGTTCATGGCGAACATGTCGCATGAGCTGCGTACGCCGTTGAACAGTTTGCTGGTGTTGGCGAAACTGTTGTCGGACAACCAGACCGGCAATCTGACGGACAAGCAGGTGCAGTTCGCCACGACCATTCACTCCGCTGGTTTCGACCTGTTGCAGCTGATCAACGACATCCTGGACAAGGCGAAAGTCGAGTCGGGGCGGCTTCAGCTTGAGGTCGCGCCGATGCCGATGGCTGGTTTGGTGGGGTACGTCGAGGCGTTGTGTCGGCCGTTGACCGTGGAGAAGCAGTTGGACTTCATGGTTCGGCTGGCGCCGGATGTGCCTGCTGTGTTGCATACCGACGAGCAGCGGTTGCAGCAGGTGTTGCGGAATTTGTTGTCCAATGCGGTCAAGTTCACTTTGGACGGGTCGGTCGAGTTGGAGGTGCGGCTGGCCGGGCCTGAGGAGGTGCGGGGGTCGCAGTTGGCTCGGGCGCCTGGGCGGGTTGCGTTTGCGGTACGGGATACGGGTATCGGGATTCCGCAGGACAAACTGGCTGTGATCTTTGAGGCGTTTCAGCAAGCTGATGGTACGACCAGTCGGAAATATGGTGGTACCGGGCTTGGTTTGTCGATCTGCCGTGAGCTGGCGGATTTGTTGGGTGGCGAGTTGGTGGTGAGCAGTACGCCGGGGAAGGGTAGTACGTTCACTTTGTATCTGCCGGTGCGGCAGATCACGCCGCCATCATTCACTGGACCGTCCATTGTTGGTATTCCTCGTTCCTCGTCGGCCATGGATTCCGGTCCGACGCCTAGGTTCCATGGCGAGCGTGTGTTGATTGTGGACGATGACATGCGTAACGTCCTGGCGTTGAGTGCCGCACTGGAGGCTCAGGGCCTGCGGGTCGTGTCGGCGGACAATGGGGTGGCCGGCGTGCGGGAACTGGAGCAGCATCAGGATGTTTCGGTGGTGTTGATGGATATCATGATGCCCGAACTGGATGGGAACGCGACCATCGAGGCCATTCGGAGTATGTCGGCTTATGCGGATCTGCCGGTGATCGCTGTTACAGCTAAGGCGATGAAGGAGGATCGGGATCGTAGTCTTGCTTCTGGGGCTACTGATTATGTGACCAAGCCGGTGGATCTGGATCATTTGTTGGAGTTGTTGGAGCGGTATGTGCGGGCCGGGCACCTGGCTGGGCCCGTGGAGATTGGCTAGTGCATCACCCCGTTACGGGCTGATGCACTAGCCCAAAGCGTGCGGACGAACGTCAGACTCGGTAGCCCGAGCGCCACGCCGTCGTCGCGAGCAGCACGCAGGCCAGCAGGCTCGCAGTCAACGCCGTGCCGAACATCCACGTGCTGGCGAACACCGCCGAGACCGTCATCGCGACACCCGCTGAGCCGGCCAGGACCGCTACGACCAGCGCCAACGCGGCCCCACGCCGGCCGACACCGATCCTGTCGGGGCTGTGCGCGGTGGCCAGCGCGAGCCGGGGCGCGCGGTCCAGCTGTGTCGGTGCGGGCATCGGCCGTCCTCCTGCCGTCACGGTGACACGGTTTCGTGCCGGACTCCGGTTACCCTGCTGTGCGGGCGCCAAACCTCGGCGGTTCGTCTCTTCAGGTGATCACGGCTGCGCTTATCATGCAGTTGGCCCGCGCTGGGTGTGTGTTCGAGATCGAGAGGGTGCCGCAGGGTGAACGAACGGCCGGAGGACACGCCTGAGCTGCGCGCGAACGAGGTCGAGGTGCGCATGTTGGCCAGCCGCGAACGGGTGCCGGGCGTCCGGGCCCTCGCGGCGGACATGGCCATGCGGGAGGACTTCGACCTCGACGCGATCTCCGACCTGCGTCTTGCGGTGGAAGAAGCTTGCGCGACGGTGCTGGCGAACGCGGCACCGGAGAGCACTCTGGTCTGCCGGCTGCTCGTGTCGTCGGAACTGTTGGAGATCAACGCTTCCGCTACGCTGCGCAGCGGATCCGATCCGGAAGTGGGCTCGATGAGCCTGCGCATCCTGCGTACCCTTGCCGACTCGGTCGACTGCTGGACCAGCACCTCGAACGGCCAGCGGCGGTTCCACGTGCAGCTGACCAAGGCCCAGCCCTAGTGACGAGCGAGTACCGGACGTAGCCAGCCGGGGACCGAGTGGCCGCTGTCCTCGCACAGGTCCAGCAGTTCCAGTGTCCAACCCATCATGTACGCGAAGACCTGGCCGGTCGCGTTGCGGTCGGGAGCCGCCGCGACGATGTCCAGGTGCAGGTCGGCGTCGTCGGGGTAGCCGTTGGCCAGGGCCAGCAGGATGCGGGCGGTGGACCGCTGCGCCGGGTCGGCGTCGTCGATCGAACCGGCATCGGTGGGACCGTCGTCGTCGATGGTGAAGATGAGGTCGTCGTTGGGCTGGTGGCCGGTCAGCGACCGCAGCATGGTGACGTTGGCGTCGGCCAGTTCGAGCACACCCTGGCGGACCGGCAGGCCTGCCGAGCCCGCCAGCCGGCCGAACAGCACCAAGGCGTAGTCCTCGTCTCCCCGGCGAAGGGCGCCGATGGCGCCGGCGATCGCGCTGCGCATGTAGTCCTGGTCCTTCATGATCTTCCGCCTCGCCTGCTAGCTTGATCGTCCTGTCCTGGTTGTGTTGTGGTGGGGTTCCCTGCCGGATCCACGACAAACACGAGAGGTCGAAACGGGCCGGCGACCGACCGGTAATCTTGCCGGGTGCGTGGACCAGTCGTAGTGTTGACGGGCAGCGGTTGAGCACGCAGCCGTTTGGGGACCTCGCCGACTCGTGGAACAGCTCACCAGGACGGGCAGAGGAGTGCCATTCCCATGGCAGGGAAAGACAGCGAACGGACTGACTACCAGGAGCTGATCCCGCTCTTCCACCAGCTCGCGGACGAGTCTGCACCGGAACCGCAGCGCATGCGGATCCGTGACCTGCTGGTCACCGGTCATCTGCCGGTCGCGGAGCACATCGCGCGGAAGTTCCGCAACCGGGGCCAGCCGGAGGAGGACCTGCAACAGGTCGCGCGGATCGGACTGATCAACGCGGTGGACCGGTTCGACCCAAATCGGGGCACCGACTTCCTCTCGTTTGCCGTGCCGACCATCACCGGCGAGGTCCGGCGCTACTTCCGGGACGCCACGTGGGCGGTGCGCGTGCCGCGGCGGCTCAAGGAACTGCACGCCGCGATCACCACCGCGTCGGCCCGGCTGGCGCAGGAACTGGGGCGTTCCCCCCGGCCGAAGGAGATCGCCACGGCGCTGGCCATGCCGGTCGAGGAGGTCTACGAGGGCCTGCAGGTCGGTTTCGCCTACAACACCGACTCGCTGGACAGCGGCACGGACGACGAGGGCCACGGCCCGGCCGAGAACCGCCTCGGCGATCTGGACAACGCGCTGGATCTGGTGGAGGACCGGGAGGCGCTGATCCCGGCACTGGCGAAGCTGCCGGAGCGGGAGGCGTCCATCGTGGTCATGCGGTTCTTCGGCAACATGACACAGACGCAGATCGCGGACCGGATCGGCATTTCACAGATGCACGTATCGCGGCTGTTGTCGGGCAGTCTGGAGATGCTGCGCGCGGCATTGAGCGGCCCGCCGGACAACGAAGACGTGGACTGATCCACTCGGCGCAGTAGTGTGTAAGCCGTCCGCTGACGGGTAGTCCGCCTGGTAGATGACCCCGGGACGAAATGGACGGTGATGACCACAACGACCGCTGACCGGTTCGCGCACTCGGCCCTGTGCTACCGCGGTGACGGTGAGTATCTCGCCGGCACCGTGAATTTCATCAGGGCTGGCGTCGCGGCGGGTGAGCCGGTCGCGGTCGCCGTGCCGGCGGCACGGATCGCGCTGCTGCGCGCGGAACTGGGCCCGACGGCGGATCGGGTCCACCTGGTCGATCTGTGCACGGCCGGTCGCAATCCCGGTTGGATCCTGCCCGGCGTGCTGCGGGAGTTCGCCGACCGGTACCCGGACCAGCCGGTGCGGATCGTCGAGGAACCGATCTGGCACGGGCGCGACGCCGACGAGTATCCGGCGTGCGTGCGGCACGAAGCGCTGGTCAACCAGTCCTTCGCCGGTCAGGCGGTGACCATCCTGTGCCCCTACGACGCGGCGCGGCTGGGCCCGATCGTGCTCGCCGACGCGGCCAGGACGCACCCGATCGTCGTCGAGCGCGGGGCCAGGCCGGCCAACGGACGGTACGCACCCGATGCGGTGCTCGCGGCCTACAACACGACGCTGCCGGCACCGGCCAACGCCGAGATGTGCGTCGTGGACGCGGCGGCACTCCCCCAGCTGCGCCGCGTCGCGACCGAATTCGGCCTGCGGCAAGGACTTTGCGAGGACCGGACCGGCGATCTCGTGCTGGCGCTCACCGAACTGGCCACCAACAGCATCGAACACGCGCACTGCGCGGCCACCGTACTGTTGGGCCGCACGCGGAACCAGGTGGTGTGCCAGGTCAGGGACAACGGCCACATCACCGATCCGCTCGCCGGGCGGCGGCCGGTGGCGCCGGCCGCGATGCGTGGCCGTGGCCTGTTGATGGTCAACCATCTCGCGGACCTCGTGCGCGTCTACACCGTGCCGGGCCGGACCATCACCGAGGTGCGGTTCGCGGTCGACGTGGCAGCCGACCAGCACCCGGTCGGCCTGACCCGCGCGGCGGCAGGCCGCTAGGTCAGGTCTCGGACAGCGGGAGGTCCAGGTCGCGGTGCCGATCGGCCAGGGTGCGGGCCAGGTCGGCGAGCTGCACGTTCATGTCCTGCGAGATCCGGCGCAGCAGGTCGAACGCCTCGTCCGACGAGATGCCGCGACGGTTCATCAGGATTCCCTTTGCCTGGCCGATGATGTCCCGGCTGTCGATGGCCTGGCGCAACTGGGCCGCGTGCAGTTCGGCGGTGGTGCGGGCCTTGGTGGTGGCCAGCGCGAGGGAACCGTGTGTTGCCAACAGGAACGCGACATCACGGTCGGCGGCGGTCACGCCGTCGCGCTTGCGGGAGTAGAGGTTCAGCGCGCCGGTGAGCTGCGGCGGCCGGGCGTCGGGCAGCAGGGCCACGGCCAGCACCGACTGCACACCGAGCGCGGCGGCGGCCGGGCCGAACTTCGGCCATTCCGGCGCGTTCGCGAGGTCACCGCACAGTGCGGACGCGGGACCGGGGATGCGGGCCGACTCGACGCACGGGCCCTCGCCGGTCGCCAGGTCCAAGGCCGTGTTCAGGATGCGTTGCAGCACGTCGGCCACGGTCAGCGCGTCCAGCAGGACACGGGTCAGCTCGGTGAAATGCGGCGTGAGCGACTCGACCGTGGGTATCCGCACGCCGATCGCGTCGTTCCGGTACGTGTCCATTCGCAGCAGATACCCGGCCACACCGGGCGACAAACGGACCGCCATCCGGGCGCACCGGCCGTCACCGGCGAATACTGGCGTTGTGTCCTACTCGGACTGGGTGCTGCATGTCGACCTCGACCAGTTCATCGCGGCCGTCGAGATCGCGCGTCGACCGGAGTTGCGTGGCCGGCCGGTGGTGGTCGGCGGGTCCGGCGACCCGAACTCCCGGTCGGTCGTGGCCACGGCGAGCTACGAGGCACGCGAGTTCGGCGTGCACTCCGGGATGCCGATGCGGATGGCGGCCAAACGCTGTCCCGACGCGGTGTTCCTGCCGTCCGACCCGCCTGCCTACGACGAGGTGTCCGCGCGGGTGATGGCCACCCTGCGTGGGTTCCCGGTGGTGGTCGAGGTGCTCGGCTGGGACGAGGCGTTCCTCGGCGCGCACACCGCCGACCCGGAGGCGCTGGCCGGCGAGCTGCGGCAGGCGGTGGCCGCCGAGACCGGGATGTCGTGCTCGGTCGGCATCGGCGACAACAAGCTGCGCGCCAAGATCGCCACCGGCTTCGCCAAGCCGGCCGGGATCTACCGGCTGACCAAGGACAACTGGGTCGAGGTGATGGCTGCTCGACCGACAAGGGCGTTGTGGGGTATCGGGCCTCGGACGTCCGCGAAGTTGACTTCGCTTGGCCTACATACGGTTGCCGATCTGGCCAGGGCCGATCCGGTCGCGCTGGCGGCACGGTTCGGTCCGCGGATGGGCCCGTGGTATCGGCAGCTCGCGTTGGGCGCGGGTGACACCGAGGTCAGCGCGACGCCGTGGGTGGCGCGGTCGCGCAGTCGCGAGATCACGTTCCAGCAGGACTTGGCGGACCCGGCCGCGATGGCCGAGCAGGTCGCGCTGTTGGCCCGACGGGTGGCGCAGGACGTGCTGGCCGAGGGCAGGCCGGCACTGCGGGTCGCGGTGAAGGTCCGGTTCGTGCCGTTCTTCACCACCACCCGCAGCGTGACGCTGCCCGAGCCGACCAGCGACGCCGACGACATCGAACGCGCCGCACTCGCGGTCCTGGACCGGTTCGACCGCAGCCGGGCGGTGCGGCTGCTGGGCGTGCGTGCCGAGTTCTAGAGCGCCGGTCGAGTAACCGGAGATCACGTTGCCGAACGGACGACGAGCTCGGGCCCACCCCCGTGTCCATCCTAGTGGATCTTGGAACGGCGCGCCGCAGCTTTGATCGGACCTGTGGATAACTTCGCGGACAGCCGCATTTGGCGGCTCAGGGCCCGGAGATCCCCCAGCTACGAGCAGGCGTTGGCGGCGACGAAGACAGCGATCGAGCAGGCCACACGGGAGATCGGCTGGCATGACCAGCCCCGTCCCGGGCCGAAGTCAGGTCTACGAGGTCATGCGCGCTACTTGACGTTGTTCAGGAAGGCGAGCACGCGTTCGGTCAGCAACGCGGCGGCCTGCTCGTCGTAGTCGGGCACGCTGTTGTCGGCGAACAGGTGTCCCTTGCCGGGGTAGAGGAACAGTTCGGCGTCCGAGGTGGACGCGACGAGGGCGCGGGCCGCGTCGATGTCGCCCTCGTCGACGAAGAACGGGTCGGCGTCCATGCCGTGTACCTGGACCGGCACTCCCGGTGGCCACGCGCCGCCGAACTCGGACGTCGGCACGCAGGAGTGGAACAGCAGCGCACCTTTCGCGCCTTGTCGTGTCTGGGCCAGCTGCTGCGCCGGCATGACGCCGAGTGAGAAACCGGCGTAGACGAGGTCGATGGGCAGTCCTTGAGCGGCTTGTTGGCCGCGTTCGAGGACCGTGCCGAAGCCGACCTCGTTCACGTGGGCCAGGCCGTCTTCGATCTTGTCAAAGGTCCGGCCGTCGAACAGGTCCGGGGTGTGGACGGTGTGGCCGGCTCGCCGCAGCGACTCGGCGAAAGCGTGGACGCCGGACGTCAGTCCTTGCACGTGGTGGAACAGCAGCACTTCAGCCATATCGCTCCCTCTCAACTGTTGGTCGCAGGATCATCCCGTTGCCCCCTGACATTTACGGTTTGGCCGACAGGAACTCGGCGACCACGCCGCCGACGCGGGCCGACGCGAACACGTTGTAGTGCGTGGTGTTCGGCAGGATCGCCAGGCGCATCTCGGTCGGCGCCGAGCCGTCCCAGTCGCCGTCGGCAAGGCCGCCGCCCAGTAGGCCGAACATCTCGGCGATGTGCGATGTGGGGATGCTGTCGGCGTCGGCGTAGACGAGCAGCGTTGGTGTGGTGATGGACTTCACTTCTTCGGTCCAGTCGTACGGCGTGCGCAACAGGGTGCCGGTGCGGTCCATCAGCGTCGGGAACGCGTCGGGGTCGGGCGCGACCGCCGCCCACGCCTGGTACATCGGCGTCTGGCGCATCATGTCGAAACCGGCGGCGCTGATCTGGTCCATGCCGGCGAGTACCGAGGGAAACCAGCCGGTCCGGCGGCATGGCACCGAGACCAGCGCGAGCCTGCGGACCAGGTCCGGGTGCTGGATGGTCGCGCGGAGGCTGACGCCGCCACCGAGCGAGCAGCCGAGCAGGTCCACCTGGCCGAAATCGAAGTACCGGGCGAGCGCGGCGATGTCGTCACCGAAGCCCTCGAAGCTGAACGGGCGGTCGATGTCCCTGGTGTGGCCGTGGCCCTGGAGTTCGACCGAGATGACCTGCCGCTGTTCGGCCAGTTCGTCGACCGGGCCGCCGAACAGCGTGGTCAGCCCGAAGCCGCCGTGCACGACGATCAGCGGTGTGCCGCCGCTGCCTCGGCTCTCCCAGTACATGTCCACACCGTTGACGGGCGCGTATCCGGTCTCCATGTTCAGTCCACTTTCTTCGCTCGACTGGGTGCGACTCTGGGCGGTTCGTTGGGCATCTTCGGGTAGACGGGTGGCCATGGCGCGTCCATCATGCCGTTCACCATGTCGTGGGCCGACATCTCCAGCAGCGGTTCGATCGACTGTCCGTTGTGGACCATGTTGGCCCATGGGTCACCATGTTCGCGTACCCGGGCCGGGACGGTCGCGATGGTCAGTTCGTCCGGCTCGACCGTGGCCAGTTCGTCCCAGCCGATCGGCGTGGACACCTGGGCTCCCGTGCGCGGCCGCACGCACCAGGCACCGAACACGGTCTTGTGCGGCGCGTTCTGGTTGAAGTCGACGAACACGCGGGCGCCGCGTTCCTCCTTCCACCACTGCGCGGTGATCAGGTCGGGATGCCGGCGTTCCAGCGCCCTGGCCAGGGCGACGGCAGCGGCGCGGACCTGGTAGCCGTCCCAGTTCGGTGCCAGGGCCGCGTAGATGTGCAGGCCACGTGAGCCGGACGTCTTCAGGTGCGCGGTGATGCCTTGTTCGTCGAGGAAATCCCTGGTCAGCGTGGCGGTTTCCTGGATCTGCGGAAAGCCGACGCCGGGTGACGGGT
>WNGR01004454.1_pt1 | contig 15132 bp, 13 predicted proteins | sample 5407581 | NCBI WGS metagenome assembly WNGR01 (sample SAMN13153383, study PRJNA577476) | soil metagenome | isolation source: 80 cm soil or saprolite under Garry oak tree replicate 2 | place: USA:California | collected 2016-06-15
CACGAAGCCGAAGCGCGCCTGCGGCTGGCCGGACTAGATCCCGGCCTGGCCTGACTGCCGGGGCGGGCAAGTCGGGTATCGACTGATATCCTGGTTTCCATTATATTGGTGGCATGACTGACGGGCCGACATCCACATCGTGTGCGACTATCCGCATCCCCCCGCCAAGGTCTGGCGGGCCGTCACCGACCCGGACCTGATCCCGTTGTGGACCGCGACCGGGCAAGGAGGCCGGCCGGTCGGCTTCGCGCCCGTGCCCGGAACCCGGTTTCAGTTCGTCGCCCGGCCGCGGCCGGGCTGGCGCGGCATCGTCGACTGCAAGGTCCTCGAGGCGCGCGAGCCGTCCCTGCTGCGGTTCTCCTGGACCGGCGACGACAACGGGAAGACCACCTATGTCACCTACCGGATCGAGCCGCACGCCGGAGGGACGCGCTTCACCTACGACCACACAGGTTTCACCGGTGCGGGCGGATTCCTCCTCGCCAAACTGCTGGGCTCAGTCCGCAAGAAGATGCTCACCGCAGGCCTGCCCACCGTCCTGGACGACCTCGACGAAACCGGCACGCTCCGCGCCACCAGCACCCTCCGGACCAAGCCGCTGAGCTGATCCGCCGGTGGATGAGGAGCTTGCGGGTCAGGCCATCGGCTCGGTCTTCTTGGTTTCCGGCGCCGCGGTAACGGCCTTGACCTGGTTGTGAGCAGCCCGGAAGCGTTGCTGGGCACCTTGCTTGGTGAGTCCGTAGCACGCGCCGATCTCGATCCACGTGGCTCCGGCCTTGCGGGCGGCCTCAACCTGGGCGGCCTCCAGTTCCTCTGCCGCTTCTCGCAGGCGCCGAGCGGCTTCGAGCCGGCTGATCGGCCCGTCGGCGGCGTCGAGAGCGCCGAGCGCAGCCAGGATCCGCTTGGCGAAACTCTTGGAGGCCACCGTCACAGCGTATTCGACACCCGGTATCGGTCAATGATACGTTGACGCGTCTGGTCAACATTTCGTTGACCTCCTGAGTCGGGAAGCGGGGTGATGGGCGTGGCTAAGAAGAGCAAGAAGAGCAAGAAGGACAAGAAGAAGGGCAAGAAGGGGAAGAAGTAGTCGTTCCCCAGCCAGGACAGCAGCGGTCCGGCGACGTGCCGCTTGCCGTCCGCAGGCCGCTAGGCGCCGGGGAACGGGACGAAGCGGGAGAGAGCCTCTCCGTTTCGTCCCGCTCCCGTATGCGCGGATTCGCGTCTACCGCTTGGTCGCCGCGAATCTTTCACCAGGTCGTTCGGCCCCTTTGACCACCGACCCAGGCACGCCGGGCCGTCTGGCCTACTTCGATTCGACCCGTCCGAGCGGGTCGGGGCTGGCCGCCAGCTCGTCCCGCGCGGCCTGCCAGGCGGGATCCCCGGGATAGAGCTCGGTGCGGAGTTAGGCCCCGGTGTAGATGAGGCGGACCGCGGGGCCGGCGGTCTGGGCTGACACCAGGGCCAGGTTCACGGGTCCGGTGCCGTCGGGGAACAGGCGCGTGCCCGCGCCGAGTACCAGCGGGAACACCAGGAGCCGGTACTCATCGACCAGGTCATGAGCCATCAGCTCGCGGACGACGCTGACGCTGCCCGTGACCACGATGTCCTGCTCCTGCTTGCGCTTTTCCACCTCCATTACCAGATCGCCGGGCAGCACGGCGGAGTTCTGCCATGTGTCGGCGTGCTTCAGTGAGCGTGATGCCACGAGCTTGGGCATGGCGTTCAGCTTGGCCGAGAACGGGTCGTCCCGGCCTGGCCAGATCCCGGCGAACAGCTGCCAGGTCCGGCGGCCTAGCAGCATGGCGCCGGTATCGAGCACTTCGCCGAGGCCGAACTTGTCGCCGGCCACGGCCTCCCGGCCGTACCGGAACGCCCATCCTCCCTGCGGGGATCCGTCGCTGCCGTCCGGATCGTGCATGACGCCGTCCAGGGACACGAACTCGATGACGATGAGCCTGCTCATCACTGTCCTCCTTGGTTTGTCCTTGCCGTGGAGACGAGCAGGAGCCCGTATAGGGGACAGCGGCGCTACGGGTTTTCGGACATGCCCCGGCTGGCCGAGGAGATCTCCGGAGCTATGCGGACGGGGAGGCCGGTGCGGAGCTCGCTGAGCTCGCTGAACTCGCTGAACTCGACGAGCCTGACGCCGGCGCGGACGACGAGCCTGACGACGCGGGCGTGCTGGCCGGCGCGGACGACGACGTGGACGTGGACGTCGTCGGCGTCGTGGATGTCGTCGGCGTCGTGGACGTGGTCGGTGAGGTCGAGGTCGTCGGCGTCGTGGAGGTGGTCGGCGTCGTCGACGAGTGCGCCGGCGAATAGGACGAAGACGGGGTGTAGGCCGGCTGCGACCGGTACGTGCTCGCCGAGGAGGAAGACGGGCTAGGCGAGGGGGACGGGGACACGCCGCTCGGTTCGGACGAGGGCGGCGACGCCGACGACGTCACGGCCGCGGGCGCTTCCTGGAGAGGCGTCGGCGAGTGGCTCATCGAGTTCACGGCGAAGGCCGTCGCGCCGCCCGCCCCGACGATGCCGCCGAGGATCAGCGCCAGCACCAGCGGCTTCACCCGGCGTCGCCGCGGCGGCGGCTGGCCCATGCCGGACGCCATGGGCGGCGGCGTGGCCGGCGGATAGGCCCCCATCGGGGGAGTAGACGCGGTGTACGGCCAGTTGCCCGAGGCGGGCGTCTGCGGCCCTGAGGGCCCGGTCGGCCCTGAGGCCCCGGTCGGTCCGGTCGGCCCGGATCCGGCCGCCGCCGTCCGCGTCGCTCCGAGCCCGGTCGCGGGCGGCGCGGGAGGCCCCGCGGCGAGCGCGGCGGCCGAGGCCGCCGCCACCGGACCCGACCAGGCGAAGCCCGGCCGGGACGGGGTGCCCTGCGCGAACGTGCGGGTGAGCGAGTCGGGCAGCCAGTTTCCGCCCGGCTGCATGGCGCCCACGTCGGCCAGCAGGCCGCTGGCGGTGGGGCGCTGCCGGGGGTCCTTGGCCAGGCAGTGCTCGATCAGCGGCCGCACCGTCGGCGGCACCAGGTCCAGGCTCGGCGCCCCGTGCACGACGCGGTACAGCAGCGCCGCCGTCGTCCCGGTACCGAACGGTCCCTCACCAGTCGCCGCGAACGCCAGCACGGCACCCAGGTTGAAGATGTCGCTCGGCGGGCCGACTTCGTACCCCGTGGCCTGCTCGGGCGACATGAACCCGGGCGATCCGACCACCAGGCCCGCCTGGGTCAGCATGGTGGATTCCACCGCCCGGGAGATGCCGAAGTCGATGACCCGCGGGCCGTCCTCGGCCAGCAGGACGTTGGACGGCTTGAGGTCGCGGTGCACCACGCCAGCGGCGTGGATCGCGTTAAGGCTCTCGGCCAGGCCCGCGGCCAGCGCCAGCAGCGAGGCCTCCGGCAGCGGCCCGTGCGTGTCGACCGCCTCGGCCAGCGAGGGCCCGGGCACGTAAGCGGTGGCCATCCAGGCCACCGGGCCGTCCACGTCCGCGTCCACCACCTGGGCGGTGAACACACCGCTGACCCGCCGCGCCGCCGCGACCTCGCGGCCGAACCGGGCCCGGAACTCAGGATTCACGGCCAGTTCGGTCCGGATGGCCTTGACCGCCACCGGCCGCCCGCCCGGGGAGACGCCCAGGAACACCCGCCCCATGCCGCCCTGGCCGAGCTGTCCTACCAGCCGGTATGGCCCTATCGTCTGCGGATCTTCAGGCTGCAGTTCCTTAACCAAAACCAAAACCCCCACCACGTACCTCGAGGTCGGCCCGTTCTCCCTACGGAGCCGACAGAACCACGATAAATACGCGGTGCCGGAAAGAACATGCCCAGGAACACCTTTCTGGGCTATTTCGAACCGGGTGGGCGTCATCCCCCGGCCGCGTCCGGCCCGGGTGCGGCCGGGCCGGACGCGACGTTCGTCGGCGCCTGCAGGATGGCCAGGATGGTGTCCACCAGGTTGACGGTGAAGTCGTCGACGGACAGGAGCGGCCGCGCGGGCGGGTCGCTGTCCATCAGGCGGGACTGGTCGCTGCAGGCCCGGATGATGAAACCGATCACCTGACTGGTCCGCTCGGCGATGACCGGCGCCGGGAGGTGGTCCAGGCTGGGCAGGATGTACGCGGCGCACCGGGTGATGCTCGTGTTGATCGTGATGGCATCACCGGCATCGGTCATGAACCGCGGATGGTTGATGAGCTGCGCGGAGATCCGGAAGTACCGCCGCCCTTCGGGGGTGCGCAGCTGGCGGGCCAGCGGCCGGACGACGACCTCGAGCACGCTGCGGGTGGTGAGCGTGGCACCGATGGCTTCCATGTGGTCCAGGAGCATGTTGCGTTCCGCGTCGATCGGCTCCATGCTCCGGCTGATCACGGCCTTGATCACCGCGTCGCGATTCCCGAAGTGGTACTGCACGGCGGAACGGTTGCGGTGGCCGCTCGCCTGGCTGATGTCGTTGATCGAGACGTTGTCGACGCCACGCTCGTCCATGAGGATGGCGGCGGCGTCGAGAAGCGCCTGCTTTCCTAGCTGGCGGGTCATGGTGCTGTCGCTCACCCCCTTGACATCAGCCTAGCTCCTGGGTTAGTAATCTATAGGTATTAAATTGTAATACCAAGGACCTAGCGTCCTTGGCCCGGATGCCCGGGAAACCGGTGGGGGGGCGGGAATCCGGCCAATGCTCGGGGGTGGCGGGCCGCCATGGGCCCGCCACCCCCGAGCGGCATCTGCCCCTGCGCCTCCGCAGGGCCGGCCGCCGGACTGGATTCTGGCTTCGCGATCCACACCGTGCCATATCTGGTGGGGTCGTAGCGACGGATCGCCTCGAGCCCGCCGCCGTCCATTGCCGTAACGCCAACCGTCATAAGGGCATTAATATCCATAAGAGGTAAAAATCGTAGCCCGCCCTGGGATGGCCCACATTCTGGCGGTCTATGTCGGGCATTTGCCGGCCGCCGCCAGATTATCCGGCCCGAACCATCTTCGCGTCCGTTTCTTCCGCACATTTGCGCGGTATCACCAGGTGAGATACCCTCGCCGACTAGGCGGGGTAGCTTCGGTGTTTCGCAGGAATCCTCGTTGTCTTGGTATTTTGGGGGGCCTTTATGTCGCACAATAAAAGAAGACGTATTCTCACTAAAATAATTCTTCCGGCACTACGTTAGCGCCGCTAGCTAGAGCCAAAACGGACCATCCCGAGATGAAGGGAATGGCCTGGGTCGCCCGGAACCGCGTGGACCAGCCCGGAAGACATCGTGAGCTCGCGCCGGGAGCCGCCCTGGACACCGGCCTGGCCGACCTGGCGAGGAACCTGCACCAGCTCTCCCGCGGCAGCGTGCGCAAGATCTCCGCGAGCGGCCCTGTCCTGGCCCGGCTCCCGCTGCGTAGGCAGCTGAGCAACAACACCTTCACCGCCGCGCTCAGCCCGCCATCGCGGCTCATGGTCGCGGCCCTGTCGCTCGGCTGGGCCGCCTGCCTGACCGGCTTCTGGCGATGGTGGCTCGCGCCGGCGCACCGGACCAGCATCGCCGGCCTCGCCGTCAACAGCGCCATCTTGTTCTACCTGACCTGCTACCCGTTCTTCTTCGTGCTGGCGGTGAACCGGCTGCGCATGGTGAACCCGGCCCTGGTGGTGCCGCGCCTGCGGGTGGCGTTCGCCGTTACCCGAGCGCCCTCCGAGCCGTGGGACCTGGCCCAGTCGACCCTGCGCGCGATGAAGGCCCAGCGCTACCCGCACGACTACGACGTCTGGCTCTGTGACGAGGACCCGAGCCCGGCCATCCTGGCCTGGTGCGTGGCGCACGACGTGTCCGTCGCTACCCGGAAGGCGAAGCAGGATTACCACCGGGACAGCTGGCCGCGCCGGACCAGGTGCAAAGAGGGCAACCTGGCCTACTTCTATGACCACTGGGGGTATCGCCACTACGACGTCGTGGTGCAGCTTGACTGCGACCACCGGCCGTCACCCACCTACCTGACCGAGATGGTCCGCCCGTTCGCCGATCCGGCGGTGGGCTACGTGGCCGCCCCCAGCGTCTGTGACGCCAACGCCGCCACGTCGTGGGCGGCCCGTGGGCGCCTGTACCGGGAGGCGACCTTTCACGGGGCGTTCCAGCTGGGGCATAGCGACGGCTGGGCGCCCGCCTGCATCGGATCGCACTACGCGGTCCGGACCACCGCGCTGCAGGACATCGGCGGGCTCGGGCCCGAACTCGCCGAGGACTTCTCGACCAGCTTCCTGCTCAGCGCGGTTGGCTGGCACGGTGCGTTCGCGGTCACCGCCGAGGCGCGTGGCGACGGGCCGAACACCTTCGCGGCCATGCTGGTCCAGGAGTTCCAGTGGTCCCGCAGCCTGACCACGATCCTGCTCCGGCTCGTCCCGCACAATCTCCGCCCGTTGCCCTGGTCGCTGCGGTTCCGCTTCGTCTACGCGCTGTTCTTCTACTCTCTGCTGGTCGCCAGTACGCTCGGCGGCCTGGTCCTGGCCCTGGCCGCCGCCGTCACCGGAACATCGTGGGTCCACGTCAACTACGTGGCCTTCTTGCTGCACTGGTGGTCGATATCAGGCTGGCTCGTCCTGATCACGCTCTTCCTGCGCCGGCGCGGCCTGCTGCGGCCGCCCCGGGCCCGGGTCATCAGCTGGGAAACCTGGCTCTACACGCTGGCCCGGTGGCCGTACATAGCCCGGGGCATCGGCGCGGCACTAATCCACCTGGCCAGCTCGCGCCCGACGACGTTCAAGGTCACCCCGAAGGGCGCGGGCGAGCTCGAGCCGCTGCCTACCCGGCTCATGGCCCCGTACCTGCTGATCAGCGTGGCGTCCGCGGGCGCCGCCCTGTACGGCGAGGCGCGCAGCGGCGCCGTGGGCTATGTGTTCCTCTGTCTCCTGGCCGCGCTGGCCTATTCGGTCGTCAGCGTGGCCGTGCCCGTTCTGCACGCCACCGAAGCGGCCGCCCGCTGCCACCTGACCATCTGGGCCAGCCTCCGGAAGACTACCGTGCCAGCCCTGATCCTCGGCGTCCTGTCGCTGGTCCCTATAGCCCTGGCGCTGGCCCGCTATCCGGCGTACGCGTTCCACCTCCTCTACCTGGGAAACGGAGACCCCGCATGGCTGTCCTGGTAACCGGCGGTGCTGGCTTCATCGGCAGCCACACCTGCGTCGAGCTGCTGCGACGCGGACATGACGTGGTGCTGGCCGACGACTACTCGAACAGCTCAGCGGCGGCAGTCGCCGCCATCCGGGAGGTGTCCGGCCGGGACCTCGCCGTGCATCAGGTCGACGTGCGCGACACGAGCGAGCTCGACCAGATCTTCACCCAGAACCCCATCGATGCCGTGGTCCACTTCGCCGCCAGGAAATCGGTCCGCGAGTCCGTGGACATCCCCCTGGACTACTACGGCACTAACGTCGGCGGCACCACCGGCCTGCTCACCGCCATGATCGAGCACGGCGTCAGCAGGCTGGTCTTCTCCTCTTCCTGCTCCATCTTCGGTGACCGGTACACCCGGCCTATCGCCGAGGACGACGAGACCGCGCCCACGAACCCGTACGCCCGCTCCAAGCTGATGTGCGAGCAGATCCTGGCCGACGCGTGCCGCCGCCATCGCGACCTGTCCGTGTTCGCGCTGCGCTATTTCAACCCGGTCGGCGCCCATCCCAGCGGCCTGCTCGGCGAGGACCCGGCCGGGGTGCCGGGCAACGTGCTGCCGTACATGATGCAGGTGGCGGTGGGCCGACGTGAGTGCCTCGAGGTGTACGGCGACGACTACGACACCGCCGACGGCAGCGGGGTCCGCGACTACATCCACGTCATGGACGTGGCCGAGGCCCACTGCATCGCGCTGGACAAGCTCGAGGGCGCGACCGGCCTGCAGGTCCTCAACCTGGGCACCGGCGCCGGGGTCTCCGTCTTCCAGCTGATCGCGGCATTCGGTGCGGTCAGCGGCATCAGGATTCCCTACGGGGTCACCGACCGCAAGCCCGGTGATGTCGGCACGCTCGTCGCCGACCCGGGCCGGGCCGAGAAGCTGTGGGGCTGGCGGACCACCCGCGACCTGCAGGCCATGTGCCGCGATGCCTGGCGGTTCCAGCGCCTGCATCCCCGCGGCTACCAGGGGGGAGAGTGAGATGCGCATATCCGTCATCGGCACCGGGCACCTCGGCGCGGTGCACGCCGCATGCCTGGCCGAGCTCGGGCACGAGGTGCTCGGTGTGGACTCCGACGCCGCGACCATCACCGCCCTCGCCGAGGGACGGGCGCCGTTCTACGAACCGGACCTGACCAGCGTGCTGGCCGACGGCCTGCGCTCAGGTCGGCTCCGGTTCAGCACTGCACTCGCCGACGCGGCCGCCTTCGCCGACGTGCACTTCCTATGCGTCGGGACGCCGCAGCTCCCCGGCTCGCTGCGGGCCGACCTCAGCCACCTCGAGGTGGTCATCGACGGGCTGGCCCCGAAGCTGACCCGCGACTGCCTGGTGGTCGGGAAGTCGACGGTCCCGGTCGGAACCGCGGCGCGGCTGGCGGCCAGGCTCGCCACCCTGGTACCGAACGGGCTGGCCGCGAGCCTCGCCTGGAACCCGGAGTTCCTCCGCGAGGGATACGCGGTCCAGGACACCCTGCGCCCCGACCGCCTGGTGGCCGGCGTAGCCTCGCCAGAAGCCGACGCCACGCTCCGCGCCGTGTACGCGCCCCTGCTGGCCGTCGGTACCCCCTACCTGTGCACCAGCCTGGCCACGGCCGAACTGGCCAAGGTGGCGGCCAACTCCTTCCTGGCCACCAAGGTGTCGTTCATCAACGCCATGGCCGAGGTGTGCGAGGCCGCCGGGGCCGACGTGGTAACGCTGGCCGACGCGCTCGGGTACGACAGCCGGATCGGCCGCGGCTTCCTGTCCCCTGGACTCGGCTACGGCGGCGGCTGCCTGCCCAAGGACGTCCGGGCCTTCCTGGCCCGGGCCGACGAGCTGGGCGTGGCCGGGTCGGTACGGTTCCTCGAGCAGGTCGACGAGATCAACATGGCCCGCCGACGGCGGGCCGTCGGGCTGGCCCGCGAGCTGGCCGGCGGGTCCCTGGCCGGCCGGAACGTCGCGGTGCTCGGGGCGGCGTTCAAGCCCGGCACCGACGACGTACGCGACTCGCCGGCGCTGGCCGTCGCGGCGGCGGTCAGGTCTGAGGGCGCGGTCGTCCGGGTGCACGACCCGCTGGCCAACGACACCGCCCGGCTGGCCGCTCCGCAGCTCGACTATGCGGACGGCCCGGAGAAGGCCTGCGACGGCGCCGATGTGGTACTGCACCTGACCGAGTGGAGCCAGTACCGCCAGCTCGACCCGGTCAGGCTCCGTGATCTGGTGCGGGTCCCGCGGATCCTGGACGCCCGCAACGTCCTGCCGCTCGGCCAGTGGCAGGCCGCCGGCTGGGCCGTGCGGTCCATGGGGGCCACGTGGTAAAGGCCCTGCTCATCTTGTGCTGTGTCGCTCTCGTCGCGGTCGCGTGCACCCGGACTCCTACCCCAAATCCCGCCGCGAGCGGTCCGCCCACCTATTACCTCAGCCCTTCCGGCCACGACGCCGCGGCGGGTACCTCGCCTGCGCAGGCCTGGCGGAGCCTGGGCCGGGCCAGCCGGGCGGGGCTGCGGCCGGGGGCGCGGCTGCTGCTCGAGGGCGGCCGGCGGTTTACCGGCCAGCTCACCCTGGACCGGGCCGACGCCGGTGACGCCGAACGGCCGGTGGTGATCGGCTCCTACGGCCGCGGCCCCGCCACGATCAGCTCCGGCGGCACCGCAATCTACATCCACGACACCGCGGGTGTAGACGTCAACGATCTGGACCTGGCCGGCCGCCACGGCGCGGCCGGCCTCAACGTCTACAACGACCTCGCCCGCCGGCTCGGGCACGTCGTCGTGGCCGGCGTCCGCGCCACCGGCTTCGCCGACGGCATCGTCATCGGCGGCAAGAACGGCGGAGCCGGGTTCGGCCAGGTCCGGATCAGCCACTGCGTCCTGGACGGGAACGTCGACGCCGGCCTGATCACCTACGGCCCGGCCTTCCGCGCCGGGGCCCCGGCGTACGCCAACCAGGACGTGACCGTGTCGCACGTGGCGGCGTCGGGAAACACGGGAAACCCGCACGGCGGCCAGAAACCCACCGGCAACGGCATCGTCCTGGGCAGCGTGCGCGACGGCCTGGTGACCTGGTCCACGGCCAGCGGCAACGGCGGGAACAGCACGGCCGTGCACGGCCCGGCCGGGATCTGGGCCTACGACTCGACCGGCGTCGTCATCGAGCACAGCGTGGCCGACGGCAACCGGACCGGCAACCGGGTGGACGGAAACGGGTTCGGCCTGGACCAGAACACCTCGCACTCGGTCCTGCAGTTCAACCGCTCCTACGGCAACGACGGAGCCGGGTTCCTGGTCTACAGCGCGCTGGGCAACGGCGCGCAGCGGGACAACGTCGTCCGCTACGACATCAGCAGCGGCGACGTCCGCGACGGGAATGTGTTCTACGGCGGGATCACGGTCATCGGCCGGGTGGCCCGCGCGGATGTCTACCAGAACACGGTGGTGATGACCCGGGGCCCCGGCCCGGCGCTGCGGCTGGGGCCGGCCGTCCGCGCCGTCTCAGTGCGCAACAACATCCTCGCGGCCGGGAGCGGCTCCATCGTCGCCGCCGCCCGGGCCCTGCCGTCGGCCGCGGCCGTGCTCCAGGGCAACGACTACTTCTCGACGGTCGGCCCCTGGGCCGTGTCCTGGGGGCCGACGATCTACGGCTCGCTGCCGGCCTGGCGCGCGGCCAGCGCCCAGGAGACGGTGGCCGGCCGGACCTCGGGGTTCGCGGTCGACCCGCGGCTGACTGCCCGCTTCGCCCTCCCGCCGGGATCGCCCCTGCTCGGTGCGGGCCTGGATCTCGCCGTCTTCGGCCTGGAGCCGGGGCCGGTGAACTACGCGGGCAGGACGGTGTCCGCGCGCCACCCGGACGTCGGCGCGCAGTAGGGCATCAGCCAGGCGGCCGTCCGGCGGATCCCCTCCGCGACCGGTATCTCCGGGTGCCAGCCCAGCATCTTCCGGGCCAGGCCGATGTCCGGGCACCGGCGGCCCGGGTCGTCCGCAGGCAGCGCGCGGTATGCGACCGGCGAGGAGGATCCGGTGATCCGCAGCACCAGGCCGGCCAGGTCGGTCACGCTGAGCTCCTCGGGATTGCCCAGGTTGACCGGCCCGCGCTCGGCCGAGTCGATCATCGCGACGATCCCGCGGATCAGGTCGTCGACGTAGCAGAAGCTGCGGGTCTGCGTGCCGTCCCCGTAGATCGTGAGCGGCTCGCGGCTGAGCGCCTGGGTGATGAAGTTGGTCACGACCCGGCCGTCTTGCGGGCTCATCCGCGGGCCGTAGGTGTTGAAGATCCTGATGACGGCCACGTCGAGCCCGCGGGCCCTGCCGTAGGCACAGGTCATCGCCTCGGCAAACCGCTTGGCTTCGTCGTAGACGCTCCGCAGGCCGATAGGGTTCACGTGCCCCCAGTAGTCCTCGGTCTGCGGGTGAACCGCGGGGTCCCCGTACACCTCGCTGGTGGAGGCGAGCAGGAACCGCGCTCCCTTGGCCTCGGCAAGTCGCAGCGCGTTCTCGGTACCCCGGCTTCCTGCCGCGAGCGTTTCCAGCGGAAGCCGCTGATAATCGGGCGGCGACGCCGCACTGGCCAGATGGGCCACGGCACTGACCGGGCCGCCGACGTCTATTCCGGCACTGACATCGCACTGGGTCAGCTCGAAACCGGGCTGCCCGGTCAGGTGCGCGACATTATCCGGTCGGCCGGTCGAGAAATTGTCCAGGCAGACCACGCTGTCGCCCCTGGCTAGGAAGGCATCGCACAAATGCGAGCCGACAAAACCCGCACCCCCGGTCACAACTATCCGCATAGATTCCCCCCAAAACCAGAATACGCCACCTCACCGCTAATTTACTGTCGGCAAAATCTCCCCATATGGACAATCCCCAGGGCGGGTCAGGTCGCGGGCCAGCAGTTCCTGGCTGAGCGGCCGGTTCAGAACCTCGGCGATCTCGCTGCGTTGCACGGTTATCCCTCTCATTGTCGTTCCGGGTGCTGTCTCTGGGACGGAGCCAGCGGCGGATTCTCGACATCCGGAAGCACGCTGAGCCCCCAGGACCCAGGGAATGGGCAGACGGCGCGGTCGGATCCGGGCCGGATTATGGGCCGAACGGGCCTGCGGTCTCGTCCCCGGCAACCGGAGCCGTGGCCGGCCGGGCGACGTTACCCGGCCTGTTCTCGGTGATCCACTCGTCGATCCGTTCCCACCAGCTGTACAGCCACTGGACCTGCGTCTCATGGTCGGCGGCCCGTGGTACCTGATCCGGAGGCACCCGCCACCAGCGGGCCCGGATGACCTGATCGATCGGGAACTTCCCCCACACGTCGCCGATCGTGACGATGCTGTCGAGCCCGGCGTGCGCCACGAAGATCACGTCGGCGTCGGGGCAGGCCGCGATGGCGGCGATCGCCCCGCCCGGGCGCGGAGGGAGCAGGTTGGGCATATCCCTGGCCCGTTCGGCCAAATCCGGGCGCCCCACGTGTTCCAGCCGCCGGATCCCGCGGCGCCACCGGCCCGGGGTCCAGTTCCCGCCCTCGGGGAAGATGACGAGCGCGCCGCGCTCGTCCAGCCCCCGGGCCAGCCGCGCGATCTGCTCGGTGAAGATGTGCTCGCCGGCCTGGCGCGACTTGATCCAAACGTTCGGCAACCGGTTGCCCACGATGTCCACGCTGGGGTCGAGCTGCAGGGCGGCCTTCATCACCACCCGCGGCCGGCGGTGGTAGACGCTGAGCAGCTGGTGCACCAGCAGGAACGAGTCACCCGGCCCGGCGTGCCTGCTGAGCACGATGATGGGCCGGGTCAGCCGCGCGGCCAGCTCGTCGCCGGTGAGGTCCGGCTCGTCCACCTCGACCCGAAGCCCGTACGTCTTCTCGGCGCCCTCGTACATCGTGTCCAGGAACCGGCGCATGACCGCGTAGTGGCGGCTCTGGTACGGCTCGGTGCGCATCCGGCCGCCGAACCCGCTCACCACCCACAGCCCGGCCAGCGCGACCAGCGCCATCGTCTCGGCCACGAACCAGACCAGCGCGAAGCCGGTCAGCCGCAGGCTGCGCATGCGCCCGGCCCGCGACCGCGCCAGCAGCCCGAACACCAGGGCCAGCAGCGCCAGGAACGGCGAGAGCACGATGAAGCCGAACGCGATGACGATCACCAGCGGCGCCAGCACCAGCCGCCGGATCAACCTGGGTGGGAGCATCCGCCCCTCCCGTCAGCACGGGCCAGGGCCAGGCCGGTTCCTGGTCAGCATCACCGTAGCTCTTACCCAGGTAGCGGGCCTGCACCCTCAGCCAAGGACCCGCCGGGTCAGGGCGGCCAGCTCGCGGTTGAAGCGCCCGGGCTCCTCTAGGTGCGGCACGTGGCCGACGCCGTCGTACCAGGAGGCCTCGGCGGTCGGGCAGGTGGCCAGGACGTGTTCGGCCATTGCCGGGAGCACCACCGTGTCCGAACGGCCCTGGGTAACCAGCAGCGGCACCTCGAGCCCGGCCAGCACGTCGTCGCCGTCGATCTCGCGCGCGGCGAGACTGGCGCGGATCTGCGGGGCCACCGCCATGTTCCAGCACAGCGCGGTCTCGAAGTCTTCGGCCGCGACCGGCTTGGCCAGGCATGCTCGGACGAAGCCGCGCATGCCGCGGATATTGGTCGGCAGGTCGTCGGCCGTGGCGTCCACGAAATGGTCGAGGAAACCGGGGCCGATCAGCGTGCCGAACGCCGCCTCGCCCATCTTGACCGCGCCTTCGACGAAGTTGACCGCGGCCACCCGGTCCTGGCCGTACGCGCGCAGGTAGTCGCAGATGACGAAGGCGCCGTAGGACCAGCCGACGAGCACCGTGCGCTCCAGGCCCAGCCGGTCGATGATCGTCGCCAGGTCGTCGGCCCAGAGCCTGCCGTCGGTGTAGGGCCCGGGCCCGGGCGGCGCCTCGGACATGCCGTGGCCGCGCAGGTCGTAGGCCACCAGCCGGAACTCGTTCCGGAGCGCGCTTTCGTACTGCTTGTCCCAGCAGAGGTGGTTCTGCGACCAGCCGTGAATGAACAGGATCGGCGGCCCGTCCGCCTGGCCCCACTCGCGCACGTGCAGCCGCACCCCGCCGCCGCCCGCCACCGTGTGGACCTGCATCCGCCCCGCTATCGTCGTCGTCATTTTCCGGCCTCCTCGTAGTAGTCGTGCCGACTCACGATCGTCGTCGCCGGCGGTGCCGGAGCGCGTCGGGCGGAGCGTCTTATCTTGCGCCCTCGGGCGCCCTACTTCTGCCCTAGGAATGCTTACGAGCGCCTTCCGCCCTGGTGGCAGCCGCGCGATACTGGCCGCGTGGAGCCTCGCGCCAAGGCGTTCGTGGGCCGCGCCGGCGAGCTCGGGACGCTCGAGCGCGCGCTCGCCGCCGCGCGGGCGGGCCACGGCGCGGCCATCCTCGTGGCCGGCGAGGCGGGCATCGGCAAGACCCGCCTCGCCGCCGAACTCGCCCGGCGCGCCCGCGAGGCCGGCTGCCAGACCCTGCTCGGGCGGTCGATCGATCTCGTCGGAACCGAGCTGCCCTACCAGCCGTTCGCCGAGGCGCTGCGCCCGCTCGGCGGCGGGCCGCGGCCGGCCGCCGCACCCGCAGGTTCCCAGCTGCGGGTCTTCGAGGAGACGCTCGCGCTGCTCACCGGTCATGCGGCCGCCGCGCCGGTGCTGCTCGTGCTCGAGGACCTGCACTGGGCCGATACGTCAACGCTCGACCTGGTTGTCTTCCTCGCCCATAACCTGGCCGAACGACCGGTGGTACTGCTCGCCACCTACCGGCAGGACGAGCCCGCCTCGAAAAGGCGTATGGCCCGGCTGGCCGACGGCGTGCGCCGCTCGGGTTCTGGCCTCGTGCTGGACCTCGGCCCGCTCCCGCCCGAGGACCTGACGGCGCTGCTCGCCCCCGCGCCGGCCGCGCTGCTCAACCCCGCGCTGGCCGACGCCATCGTCGCCCGTTCCGAAGGCAACCCGTTCTTCGCCGAGGAACTCCTCGCGGCCGACCCGAGCCTGACCGCCGAACTCCCGCACCGCCTGCGCGACCTGCT
>WNGR01004456.1_pt1 | contig 15128 bp, 22 predicted proteins | sample 5407581 | NCBI WGS metagenome assembly WNGR01 (sample SAMN13153383, study PRJNA577476) | soil metagenome | isolation source: 80 cm soil or saprolite under Garry oak tree replicate 2 | place: USA:California | collected 2016-06-15
TGTCGAGCTCCGCCGCTACCTGCTATCGTAACCGTTACGTTACGACCTTGTGGCCTGTCATTTTGGGCGTCAGTGGTTGTTTGTGTGCCCTATTCTGCACTCCACCTGTGGGTCTTTGAATCCCGCCGAAACGTACATGTGTGTAACTTGATCTCAGAGCCATAAATAACCTTGCTTCCTTATCACAACTTTCGCTTTCATTTCACAACCACACGCATTCAGCGTGCTTCCTCACTTACGTGTGCTTCGCATTGTCGTGAAGAAGAGCGATATGACCCAAACCCTAGGAATCCGATACTCCGGTCGAGTATTCGTGTCTACCGCCGATACCTAACGTTCCTGCACGTGCCTCTTCAACTTGTGCGGCAGCTGCTTTACGACGCTCTGCCGCCGCATACAGCTCGAGTAGACTCATTTCGAGCTCATGTCGTGAGCGTTCAGCCGCACGAATGAGCGGCTCGGTGGCAGCTTTCTGCGACGCGTTCAAACTAGCCAATCTAGAAATCTGCGCGACATGCGTGTGAGGATGGAAGAGGGGCTAATTAGAGAATAATAGGTCCAACCTCTTTGTTAAGGCTCTCTTTTACGATCTCCTTTATCTCGTAAGGTGGGATAGGAGGCATTCGGACATTGGAAGACCGCCCCGCGTTTGAGTTCGGCAAACTGGATTGCATTGTTCGCGACCGCTTCGGGTTTGCTGGTAAACCTGGATGAAGCGGCAGAGCATAAGCCGTGGTAGGGGCTCCTGTTGGGGGCTGCGGGCTAAGCTTCCTTGGCTGGTCGGTGGGTTGTGGATTCTGCTGCGGAGCTACATCGTCCATCTTCACATCCCCATCGGCATCGGAAGCAGGTTGTGCAGTCGCCTTCGCCTTGCCCTTGTCAAGAGGAAGAGGGATGGAAGATGCCCGTGGAGTACTTGTGCGTGCTTCTATCGGCGGCGGAGGTCGAGGAGAAGTGGGTGGTGGTGATGGGTCCTGTTGTGCATGCCGCACAACCACCGCATTGTCGGGGTCAAAAGGAGACTTTGACTCTGGAGGAGCCGATAGTCCAGAGGGCAGCGAGGCATTCGACCTCGCGTCTGCAGTCAAACGGGCACTTGGGGAACGCCGGTGTGGTGAGCTACGACGCGGTGGTGTAGGGGAGCGAGGGCGACGATCTCGAGAAGCTAGAGGGAAGGATAAGGCATGCAAAACGAATGATCACGGGCACTTTAGAGAAAGAGGAAACTTACGTGAACGACGCCGGGGTGACCATGATCGCTCACCTCGCCGACGGCTCCTGGAACGTCGACGCGGTGGACCATTACGCGGATCATATCGGCGGTCGCGGTCATAGTGGTCACGTTGGCCGCGTGTACGATCATAATCCCGCTTTTCATAGTCGTGGTCACGATCAAAACCACGTCTGTCGCGACCATTGTCGTAGTCGCGTGGACGGTCACGGTCAAAGTCTCTCCGGTAGTCATAGTCCTTTCTGTCAGGCTCGTAATTCCATGAGTCATGCCGCCTGTCGTCACGGTGATATTCGCCTCTTGCTCGCCCATCCGAGTCGAAACGAGAAGGACCGCGTGAGTTTCTGCGACGAGGACGATGTTCTTGGGGATGGTAAGAGTCACCGTAGGGTGGGCGCGACCGTGGCGGTGGAGACTTTCGAGGAGAACGTTGACGCCTGTCTGGAGGAGGGCGACTTGGAAGGGCCTCAAAGTCGGGCTTGGGTGGAAGTGGAAGTGTGGAAGACATCCCACTTCCTTGTTTGCTCCTTGTTTGCTCCCTCTCGTCTCTCCCAAATGTCGACGGGTACCGTTACGGTCCGTCGACGACTTTATCCCCTCGCCTCGCTCTCTCAAATTCAATCGACACCATCAGCTCAGGATGGCGTCCCTCATAGTATCGAAGAGGATCTCAGAGCATACGGCTGCAAGCTTATTCATCAAGCTGGCATACTGCTAAATCAGTCCGTAATTTTCTCTTCTCAACTTGTTACCCCCACACACCCTAGGTGACAGAAAGCAGGTTGCCGTAGCCACCGCCCAGATTCTCCTTCAAAGATTCTTCTATGTTAGCTCCCTGAAGCAGTTTTCAGTCGCTGTACGCCCTCGTTATCTCCTCGCGTTAGTTCCTTCTGACCCTTCGTAGGACGTCGGCATGGGGGCACTTTACCTGTCCTCGAAGCTGGAGGAGTGCCCCGTCCGCATGCGTGACCTTATCAACGTCTATGACCTTCTTCTTCAGCGCGCAGCGCAAACTGTCGCGTCCGCGTCCTTCGCGCATCCGCCACCCGAATTCAAGTACACGCCCATGTCATACTTTGGCAACACCTTTTACGACCTCAGAGAGGCACTGGTCGTCTCCGAGATGCAGATCTTAAAGCGACTGGGATTCGACGTACAGGTGGTACTACCCTATGGGACACTGGTAAATTACATGCGCTTGCTCGGACTGACAAGTCGCAACGAGGCGATGTCAATGGCATGGGGTTACCTCAATGATGCGTGCGTTTCACCAGTCGGCTACTTTTCTAGCACTTTGATTTAATGGCTGAACAGATTGCAAACGCCGGTGTATGCACTGTATGCTGTACCCACAGTAGTGAGCGCAGCAATTTTACTCACGACGCGTCAATTGGGCATCGCATTACCCTCGGGCCCAACGAACTGTTGGTGGGAATTGTTCGATGTCGAGTGGGAAGATTTATGGAGTGTGTGCGGGTACATCATGCGGCTGTACAGGGAACGGACGACCGACGAGCGGGTTGAGATTATAGGCTTGTTAACTAAAAAAGATTTCCGACAATGGCTTGAGAATAAGAAATAATTAAATAAACTAATTCTTAACCTTGTCGTCGTCGCAGTCGTCTTGGACAATGCTCGACCATTGCTCAATAATGCACAAAGGTCTGCTCGCTCTCTTTTAACGAATACCGTCGGCCTTCCCGAGCTCATTCATGAGCAGGCGGGGTCGTTCTTTGGTCCCGCTCATTCACGCCAAATGCTGCTCACGCGGCCTCGTCCCCTGCCTCGCCCGTCAATGGCCTCATTCGTGATGTTCTCATAGAGGGTCGTGCGGCAGAGCAAACATACGAGAAAGGTGGATATGCTGTCAAGTGGACCTTCGTCAACGACCTTGAACTGATCTTCGTGGTATGTCCCCTCCCCTTCCCTGCGGACTTTTGACCCATCCCACATCCAGGTCGCATACCAACGCGTCCTACAGCTCACATACGTCGAAGAACTTTTGGGTGCACTCAAGACCATATTTGTCAAGCTCTTCCAGCCTTTCCTCGCTGCGTTCGTCGCCTCGCTTCACGTCGTCAAAAACACCGCGATCGCACTTTCTAATTCCGCGTCGGAGCCTCCCCGTTGGAATTTGGCCGAGGTACTTGAGGGATGGGATGCTACCTTTGACAAATTGCTCCTCGGTCTGGAGAACAAAGTAGCAGAGGTGCGCTTCTAGTGTGAACCACACGGGTTTTGCAGTGACGTTCGGGGTTTAAGGACCGCAAGCATCGCTTACGCCCCGCCGCTAGACCGCCTCCGCTTACGCCGAGTCCTGGTTCCAGTGATGTTGATGCTCGTCGGTCATATTTCGTCTTCGCTTCGCTTCCGCTCATGGTGTTTGTTTAGCTCCCCCAGAACACCATCTTGGGACAGTGGATGAGCAACAAATCGCACGCAATGTTCAGGCACTCAAGAATAGGCTACGCGGGCGAGGAGGCGCCCGTACAGCTGGAAGGGGGGGGAGGACGCGTGGAGATACTGGGAGCGGCAGGGATAGTCACACCAACTCTGAGTGCGTTACATTCTTTGAGCCTCTCCTGAACTGACACACAACGCGCGCGATTAGCTCTGACGTCACCGTGAAGCGTAAGCAGAAAGGCAAAGTTCTCCGTAAGTGGGGCGACGAACTACCTAGCGAATCCGATATGGCCTCCCTCGACTTCTCGTACGAGAAGCTAAGCGATCTAAGCGACCGCCCGGCTTCAAACGACTTGCAAGCACTCGTAGACGAGGCTTCGCTTGGGTCCCGCAATAAGGACGGGCTGTATGAAGTCAAGGATTGGGAGTTTGCCAACGGCGGAACGGCAGACGACGTGATCGCCAAAGCGCTAAGCGGAAACTTAGACAAGGAAAGCAAACCAGCACAGAGCTCGCTGGGCGCTCTGGGCTCATTGTTCGCGAGGTTCACTGGGACGAAGATACTTTCGGAGGATGATTTGAAGCCCGTGTTGGAGGGAATGAAACAACACCTCATGAAGAAAAATGTGGCTAAGGACATCTCGGAGAAGGTGTGCGAGGGTGTTGGTCAGAGTTTAGTTGGGAAGAAAGTGGGGGGTTTCCAAAGTACGTCCGCCGCTCGTTCTACTCAGCGCGATGATTTACGAGGATTTCATCTTATAGCGACGAGCGCGGTCGTGCGACAAGCGCTTTCCAATTCTATCACGCACATCCTCACTCCGAAGACGTCGACGGATCTGTTACTTTCCATCCGTGCAAAGTTGTCCTCCCCCCTGACTTCGACACAACAGCGTATACCCTTTAGTATCACCTTTGTCGGCGTTAATGGCGTGGGCAAGAGCACGAATTTGTCCAAAGTCTGCTTCTGGCTCATTCAGAATGGCTTCAGGGTCCTCATCGCTGCCTGTGATACATTCAGGTGCGTCTTCTTGGACATCCGTTCTAGCCACCAGATATCCAATAGTCGTGTAGGAGCGGCGCTGTGGAACAGCTACGTGTGCACGTCCGGAATCTGAGTATGCTAGGGGTGAATGGAGCTGGGGACAGCAAAGGCCGAGTTGAGTTATATGAGCGGGGTTATGGCAAGGACGCAGCGGGGATCGCCAAGGAGGCGATCGCCTATGGTAACGTCACGTCCCGACTCACTTGGCGTAGTTACTCATTATCTCGTCACAGCCAGGGACAATGACTTTGATGTTGTCCTGATCGACACCGCCGGGCGTATGCAGGATAATGAGGTATGCATACCTGCACTATTCTAGATTCAGAGGCAGTCCCAGCCGTACTCACCAAGTCGTACAGCCCCTCATGCGCGCCCTCGCCAAGCTTGTGTCAGTGAATAATCCTGACAGAGTCCTCTTCGTCGGCGAGGCCCTTGTCGGCAATGAGGCGGTCGATCAGCTGTCCAAATTCGACCGTGCCCTGCGTGACTTTTCGGGCATGGGGGGTGTGAGTAAGGGACGTGGCATCGATGGAATGGTCGTCACCAAATGGGATACCGTTGATGACAAGGTCGGTTCCCCCTTTTTTTTTGTGCACCCCACAGGCACCGATGAACGCTATCAACGGTCACAGGTTGGCGCGGCTTTGTCCATGACCTTTGTCACGGGGCAGCCAATCGTCTTTGTCGGTACCGGTCAGGTATGTTGCACTTCTTTTCCCGGGACGACACGGACTCAACGGAATAACTACAGACTTATACGGATTTACGACAGTTGCGCGTGTCGAACGTTGTGCAGGCCATTTTGAGTGATTAGCTGCGCATTGAGCTTGAGAATCTTCTCCGGTTTATCGTACAATGAACGTTACTGTAATGAACTACAGTAACTTATCTGTGATCTTCCGCTACAATAATCGTTCTTGATGTTGCTCGGCGTCTGTTTGTACACGAGACCTGGGACGAATCGATTATTTCCTCTGCCTCGACGGTTTTTCTGCGACCAGCTATGTCTCAGGCTCTGAGTCCATCCAAACCTACATCCTCTTCCAATTTCCAGTCTATCTTCAGCGCTGCCCTGAATGCGTACGAGAAAAAGACGAAGAAGGGTCTTCTCGCGCATCCGCTCGCAGCACGGCTACAAGCCTGCAGCTCTCCCGGTGACATTCTAGCCGTCCTTCAGGATAAAATCAATGAGTTTGGTCGGTCAAGGAGTGCCGACGAGAGATTGTCACGGTGGCTGAACCCAACTATCAATGTCCTCTACGCATTCTCCGCAACGCTCGGGGAAGGGGTTGGACTCGTGAATCTCATCAAGTCAACCTATCTACTCCCACCCCCTTAATAACAACTTTCCAGGTATTCTTGCCCGCAAAAGTTATCTTCGCTGGTGTTGGGGTTCCCCTCTTGGTGAGCATCCTCTCTGATCCCTGTGTGGAGATGATTAATGACACCGGAATCTGTCACAGGCAGCAAAGGATGTTGATGCCAGCCAAGATGCCCTTGTCGATCTCTTCGAGCGTATCGAGAACTTCTTCAAGCGCCTCGAGTCTTATACCGCAGTGCGACCGACAGACGCAATGGCCGACATAATCGTGACGATAATGATCGAAGTGCTGAACATCTTCGCGATTGCAACGAAAGAGATGAGGCAGTATCGAGGGAGTGCGTTGCTCTCGGCGCGATATACAATCGTCAGCTAATCTACGCTCAGAAAAATATCTGAAGAAGCTTGTTGGAAAGAAGGAGATGGAAGATGCTCTGAAGCGGCTAGACGAGCTGACGCAAGAGGAGGCTCGAATGGCGGCTGCACAGATCCTGAACCTCACACACATCGTCGACAACAAGGTGACTACTATCATAAATAAATGGTACGCGTATCAGCTACTCGGGACCTCATCCTGAACACGCATACAGACGGAAAAAGGACGCAGGAAGTGGTCCAATAATTGGCAAACAGCATAGATGACGTGAAATGTTTGTGATAAACCCTGTCGCTTTTGACCGTGGGGTCACTAACCTGCGATTAGGGAGCCAGGTGAGAGAGAGCCTCAGAAGATGGGTTACTCCGCCGGGTCCATCGACGAATCACAACATCGCATGCGGTATACAACACGGCGGAACGGCTCAGTGGTTCCTCCGGGGCGGAAATTTTGGGGAATGGAAGTCCACTGGCTCCCTCTTGTGGATATATGTCCTCCCTACTTTTCCCCGATTCACTCTTGATGACCATCCGCATTCTTAGCGGACTCAGGCAGGAGCATCCTTTGGTTAGTCATTGCTATACGCTTCGACCAACTTATATTGCCTCACAGCTCCGCAATCGTTCAAGACATCGAAACCTTATGCAAGGCAGGATTAGCGTCTATTGCCTACTTTATTTTGACTTCAGGGACCTTGAGAAGCAAAATCGTCGAAACCTCCTCCCATCTCTTCTCGTCCAACTTTCCGCTCAGTCCAGTCCTTGTTGTGACATCCTCTACCGCCTTTATTTGGAACATGACAATGGAGCACGAAAGCCCAGCGAAGCTGCGTTGATACAATGCCTCAAGGGTATGCTCGCAATTCCCAATCAATGCCCAATTTTTATTATCTTGGACGCACTCGACGAGTGTCCAAACTTATATGGCATCCCGTCGCCTCGTGAACAGGTCCTTACTCTTGTCAAGGAGCTCATGGACCTTCGCCTACCTTATCTTCACATCTGCGTCTCCAGCCGTCTTGAGTTCGATATTAGGGCTACTCTTAGGCCTTTGGCACTCCACAGCATCTCCCTCCATGACGAGAGTGGACAAAAGAAAGATATCGTTGATTACGTTGATTCTGTCATATACTCTGACTCTGAGACGATGAAGAGATGGAGGGAGAAGGACAAGAAAATGGTTGTCGAGTCGCTCTCGGAAAGGGCCGACGGAATGTAAGGGCATCCATCGTTCTAACTTCGTGATGACGGCTCATGTCTCACCAGGTTTCGATGGGTGTTCTATCAGCTAGAAACACTACTACAATGCCTTCCGCAAAGCGTCCGGCGTACTTTAAACGAACTTCCGGAGTCTCTGGACGAGACATATGAGCGGGTCGTGATGGAAATCAAGAAGGCCAACCAAGCGCACGCGTATCGCATGCTGCAATGCCTCACAGTGGCAATTCGACCCCTTTCTGTCGCCGAGCTCGCCGAGCTACTCGCATTTGACTTTGATGTAGCAAACGGCGAGATCCCGAAGCTGAACTTGGATTGGCGGGATGATCATGAGCGAGCAATACTTTCAACATTCTCAAGTTTAATCACCGTCGTCCCCGACCACAAATCCGCGGTTGTTCAGTTTTCACATTTTTCGGTTAAAGAGTTTTTGATGTCGGATCGGCTTGCAACGCCAACGAGAGACATTTCTCGGTACCATATTGCTCTCGAAGATGCTCACACGGTGCTCGCTCGAGCTCCTCTTGGTGTTCTACTTCGGGATCTCGACGTCGAAAACGGCACCGATAGTGCACCTCTCGCTCGATATGCTGCTGAGTACTGGGTGGCTCATGCGCAGGTTGGGAATGTCGCATCGTGGATCCGCGATGCGGAAAATGTCTCTTTGACCCAGACAAGCCCTACTTTGAAGCGTGGGTCCAGTTATACGATGCCGATGACACCATCTTTCTCGAAGACATTGTGGATCAGGAACACGGAGCAAGACCATTGTATTATGCCGCGTTGTGTGAATTCCATGAGCTAGTGGAACACCTTATTCGCAGAGTGCGAGTGCTAGAGGTGGTGTTCATGGGACTGCGTTACACGCGGCATCGTTTGCAGGTCATCTCCAGGTTGTACGGTCACTGCTTCGGCACGGTGTGGGCTGTGGGCGTCGATGTCCGAAACTATGCGAACCGCACGCCATTGCGATTTGCATCACAATCGGGTCACCGTGACATTGTTCAATGCCTAATTAACCATGGTGCAGATGTGGATTCGCAGGAAGATGACCACAATACTCCGCTAAATTGGGCCGCGCATGGTGGGCACGTCGACGTCGTTCGAGTGCTACTTGAGCACAATGCGGATGTTAATTCCCAAGACAATTACGGCCGGACTCCCTTGCACGATGCATTAAGGGGTGATGACCCCAACGGTGATTATCCCCAGGTAGCGCGATTATTACTAGAGCATGGTGCGAATCCGAACGCACGGGACGCATTTCACCGGACCCCGTTACATCTGCCAGTGGTGACAACATCGAATCTCGAGATCAAACGCATTCTGTTAGAGCACGGCGCGGAAGTAGATGCGAAAGACTGTGAAGGAGAGATCCCATTACCGGTGCTATTGGTGGAGGGACAAGGTGAGATCGCGCGGTTGCCGTCCGAATTTCGTACTGGGAGAGAACAAACATATTGTCATCAGTCTGTTGACTACTAGCGCAATGAGGTTCGCGTTCTTTTCTTTCTACTCATCTCTGCTTTGATTTTTCCTGCATCAACTCGCTACGGCATGAACTCATACCCATATTGACAGCTCGCGACGCCATAACGTTCGATGTACAGTATGCTAGTCTCCCTGGCGAATAGATGTAGCTCTAGCCAGTCATGTATTTCGAGGGATACCACCTGGCTAGCGTCTTGCACAGCGATCTCACATATAGCCCACGCAAAGCCTGCTATTTCTACTAGTAGCCGCCTGAAACGGGACCATTGCCGAGTAGGGTCTTAGGCCAATGGCATGGTGGAAAGCAGTGGAAGCCACATTCGATGAAGAATAACAGAACCCCCCTCTTCCACTGGCCGCACGTTCTAGTAATAATGACTATACTCGCAACATGTGTCTGACGTGCTTATTCACCTCTGCGTCGACCTCGTCGTTGTAACCCCTCTGTGGGAGAACTTTCCCGGACGAAGTGCGAACAAGCCTGGGGATATGTGGGTACTTGACTGTGTAACACACTTTCCGGTACTAAAGACCTAGTCTGTTCGTGCGAGCGAGCGATTCCACGCCGACCTTCTGACATCGTGCACTGCGTGAGGTCACGTAACAAAAAAAAAAGGTTAGCGTCGGGCAGTGCGGGCAGTCAGAGTGAGCCGGAGGCTTACGGTTAGAGTGTACGGTAGCCGCCATGCTTCCCCGCTGATGGGGACGCCCTCACTTGCTTTTGGTGGACCCGGCTCGTCGTCACAGAATTCGTCACTCCACCCGGGCACGCACAATTTCCCCTTGGTCGATGTACAAGCGCTCCGCTACCGGAGAGTCGAGCAGTTTGTGGGTCGAAGTCGCTTCTGAACCCGGGAGCCAGAAATATACACGTTCATTGGGATCGCCGCCCGTGCAACCAAAAGTAAGCGGGTATGGGTGCTAACGAAAGGGAGGGAGAGGCGTACAATGCGTACGGTTGGGGGGGATAAACAAGCGGAATCCACATGTCTTCGAAAATGCCGACTGATACTAAAGCAGGCGTGAACTGTGTGTCGATCCCGTCTGGAATTATTTCGGGGGGACCCGCACACTGTATACCATTCTCGCCCGTGGACTTGACCTTGGCCGGGATTATTTCGGCAGGGAACGGCCGAATGACGGTCAACCCGAATACGACTATGATGAAAGCGTCGGGTCGGAGGTAGTGGGTGGCCTTGCACGCTATCTGACCTGTATACCAGAGGAAACCGTTGCCGTACCTGACTTTACCTTCCCCTGCCTCAGCTATGTCAAATACACAAATGCAGAGGCCGACATCGTGAAGGACGCGATTAGCGTATTTCTTGTTGAGCCCATTGATGAGGGCCTGTTCTGGGGGAAGGCCAAACTGAGAAGGATGTATCGGAATTTTGTCCTGTGTTGGCCGAGTATGAGAAATTGTGGAGAAGATATAGACAAAGAATATTACCTTCACGATGGACAAGACGAACATTCAAGTCTCTTATTTTTGTTACTGTTCCGCGGTTTAGCGCGCAGTAGACGCGCTACGCCAGTACCGCGGAACGACGGGTGTTGGTCACGGCCAACGACGTCATGATGCTAACACGTCAGTCTCGCGTCACCTTCGCACTCAGACACTTTCATTCTTCCGTCTCTTCCAGCATGAGAGTCGTCCCAGTCCCAGTCCGGAAGGACAATTATGCTTATCTCCTAGTTGACGACACCGTCAACGAAGCTGCTGCGGTGGACCCTTACACTCCTTCGAAAGTGAAGGCAGCCGCAGAACAACTCGGTGTTAAAGTCGTTGCTGGAATCACCACTCATCATCACAACGACCATAGCGGTGGGAACGAAGTACGCTTCTGTTGTTTTTCTTTCTCGAGTTCCAGCAGGATCATAAAACGCGTAAACACTTAGGAATTTGTGCGTACTTCTTCTAAGCACCATTGCCCTACACAGCATTACTTTTTGGTGTTAGGCCAGGCTATTCCCGGGTGTACCGATATACGGCGGGAGTCATAAAAGTCCCGCTCTGACCCACCTCGTCGGAGACAACGACCGATTCACCGTCGGTAAAGCGCTCGACGTGAAGTGCGTTTTCTCTTTCTCTCCCTCTTTCGTACGACGGATAAATTCTCGACTATGTTCAGGTGTCTCGCAACGCCGTGCCATACGCGCGACTCGATCTGCTATTACGTGACCGACGCGTCGTCGTCCTCGGGCGACGCAGGCGCAGTCTTCACGGGGGACACGCTCTTCATCGGCGGCTGCGGGGTGTTCTTCGAGGGCACCGGGGCGGACATGCACGCCGCGTTCGAGCTGCTCCGCGCGGCGCTGCCCGACGACACGGTCACGTACGTCGGGCACGAGTACACCGCGGGCAACCTCCGGTTCGCGCGCTCCGTCGACCCCGGGAACGCGGGTCTCGCGCGCCTCGCGGCGATCATCGACGCCCACCCCGTCACGGTCGGACGCACCATGATCGGCGACGAGAAGGAGTGGAACGTGTTCTGGCATCTAACGAGCGACGCGGTGCGGTACGTATTCTGTTCGTTTTTGTCCACCGAAAAAATGGATACATTCTCGTTGCTGGTGCTTTTGGTCCTGCGACGCACAGGGTTGCTACGAAGACGGGGCTGGACACACCACCGAGCGAAATAATGGACAAGTTAAGAACGCTGAAGAACAACTTCAAAGGGTGATCGCAATGGATATTAATAGGCCATTCATGGAGCCGTGTATAAAGCATGGGGCATGCCTCGTACGTGGCCCCATTCTTTTTGTTATCTTTCTTTTCCACCGGTCGAAGTTACGAATATATCGCGTTGCGAACTACTCTCAGCGACTGAAGATCGTAAGGCATTATAAATTGGTAAAGGTGCTACCCAAAAAAAGGTCGTCGAACAGATACTCGTAACAACATTGGCTGACCAATGGCTAAGACAAGCGCCAGATAGGGGACGACAGATAATGATGATTGCATGGTGTGAGAAGGATTATGCCATGCCGAACACCTTGAGAACTGCGGAGCGCGCGTACGGAATGTACGACAGTGTGTACCAGAGGAATGCGAGGTACTCGAGGACGACGAAGACTAGGACGACCTCTCGCTTAAGCAAATCGTGACGAAGGGGAGGGAGGGCAGAGGCTTACTGATGCAAAGAGTTCCACTGCTGAGTACAAAGGCAGAGACGAAAATCATAACAATCATAGCTAGGAAGACGATCGTCGCAACAACGCGAACGGGCTTGAACATCTGGGGGGAGAGGTGATGCGTGTGAAAGAGCACAGGCAATCACGAAATGAGCATGGCCGCGATTGAGACACGCGCGAGAGTGCTCACGAGCTTCATTTGCTTGGTAAACTGTTGTGCCAAAAAAAAAAGGGTCCGCGTTGAACGAAGGGGTTGGATAGGGGTTCAAAAACTACGGACGTACCCCGATCAAAAAACCCGTGCCTATGAGCGAAATGACAGTCCCGAGGGCATAGAGGACTATGATATCGGGGTAAGTTACAAGACTGCGTCATACAAGGGAAAACGCACCTGCGAAGGAAGCCAGACCACCGATGAAAAGCATGACCGTGCCGAGTACGCTCAGAACCAGTCCAATAGCGTAACTACGGAACAAGCAGAATTGCACGTCATCAGGAGAGGTGACCACGACACCGACCCGCGACCAGGGCCAAATCTGGGTGGTCTTTCTGTATCAATCTGAAGAACGCACCACCCGGCAAAGCCATAAAGTCTTTGTGTGCGTGTAAGTCCTAGTGATTTGAAAGCCGAATCGCCCTCAAAGAATTGGGTTTCGGGGATAGTACCGGCGGCCGTCTCGAGGTTGAACCAGCCTTTTGAGCTCATATTTGGTACAGCGATAGCGTGAGTGAGAGGTTTCAAATAATGGAAGAAGAGGAATGGAGGAGGAAGTGAAGCAGAGATACGTTGTCGTGGAGTGGACGATGAGCCAATGTCGATGCCGATGCTGATGCTTACAAATGCGCAAATGTAAAGTGGCCTGTGGATTGGTGGGGCTGAGGGCTCAGTAAATATCAACGCGGTTCTACTCATTCACGCTTGACCCCTCTCGTCTTGTTAAACCCCGCCCTCCACTGCTGACCGCAGTAGTCGAGCCTAAGCTTGTGCTACAAGAAGCCTGACCTGGCCACGTCGGCAGCATAACCCCGTCGAGTCGTAACAGCAGAGAAGTCGAACGAGCGTCACAGCGAACAACTCGTCACCGCTGGCGAAAGCATATCCGGCCTCTCTATTATGGCACCATGCACCCCACAAGTCCTGGCTATCGCTAAAATCGAAAAGGCCGAGGAGTTCACGCCGGAAGAAACCGTTAACGCGGCCGAATGCCTCATGAGGGACCCGGATCTCGCTAACATGTATCTGGCCCTCAGCAATCCGGACCTTGGTGCTGCAATTATTCGCCGTGGAATCAAGAAATTCCGTGGAACGGTAACCCCGCAAGCCCTGGCTATTGCTAAAATCGAAAAGGCCGAGGGGTTCGCGCCGGAAGAAATCGTCAACGCGGCCGAATGCCTCATGAGGGACCCGGATCTCGCTAACATGTATCTGGCCCTCAGCAATCCGGACCTTGGTGCTGCAGTTATTCGCCGCGAAGTCAAGAAATTCCGCAGTAGATAGCTGCGCTGTAATTTATTGCCGTCATTCGCGCCTTGTACACACATAAATGCAGAAGTTCTTGAGTGAATGATGGTCAGATGAATGCGTGCCTTATGTAAGTGCTAAATATCTCGCATCACGAGCTCTCGTCCCCGCGCATGCTTCACATGCCGCTGAACGCCTACTCGGAGTACGACCCCGTAGAGCTCATCGTGAACTACGCCGCGCTGCCCTCCCCACAACCGTCGCCCTCTTCCTCTTTCGTGGCGCCCTTGCTCTCTTCCTTCCTCCCCGAAGATGACTCGGACGACGAGTCGGAGTGCTGGCCTAGCGAGGAGAAGCTCCGCTCGCGCTCGTCCTGCTCCACCGTCGCCACTCTCGCAACAAGGGCAGCCGCCGCCTTCACCATCCGTGAGGCTGCGCTTCCACCTCGGCTCTGTCGCGCGCTCGCAGGACTGGGGCCAGCGGTGACGTCGCGGTGTCCAAGACGCACGCACGCTCCTCGAGCGAGCCGAGCGCCAATACCGGCGCTAACGGCGAAGGCACTGGTGCGGGTGTGTGCTCGGACTCGGGCCATGAGGAAGCAGATGCGGAGAGCTGTTTGCGGCGCAAACCGATCCCGTTCGACCTTTTCTTGCGGTAGATCCAGGGTCCACGGGAGGCTATCTGTTCATGACCACGACGATATTTTATCATCTGCGCGAACGGTTCTGGTTTTCTCAAGTTTTCTTCTAGACCCTCTTTCACCGAATATTTGTACAATGAATTCTCAGACATTGTATTTGTACTTTTATATTTGTATACGACTAACTACGACTAACCTCCCTTCTTCCTTGTTGTTCGTTCATGGGGTGGTTCATGGGGTGGACGAAACGCAATCTCTACTGTCCCTGCTGTAATCATCACTCTGTAGCTACTCCCCGCTCGTTGTATAGTCATTCCTTTAATTTACTTCATCATTGTATCTCGAACTCAATACTGTAAACCGAAATCACATCATGCAACGTGCACGAGTTGTAAATAGTTTCTGTGTTTTTTCCTCGTCGATGTAGAGATCGCACGACTCGACGTTCCACATCCTCGGAGTGGTGATCAATAATATATCGTGGATGAGATGGATGTACTGTTATGAAAGTAAAGAACCACAAAACTACGACTCGTCTATAAATGCACTACCGACTGCCCTCGCCCCCCCGGTGCGCCTCGCGCCTCGCAGCAGCGCGCTTGAGCAGCCAGGCAATGTTCTCGTACACGACGAACGTGACGCACGTCCCGGGGAGCACGCGCACGAGGTTTGTGGCCAGGCCGCGGTAGAACCCCGCGAGGCCCTCGTGCGCCCACGTATGCGCGATCGTCGACGTGATCGTGCGGTGGTGCGTGCGCGCCAGCGCCGAGTCGTCCTACGTTACAGCCGCGTTTAGCAAGTTAGCAACGG
>WNGR01012171.1_pt1 | contig 15124 bp, 15 predicted proteins | sample 5407581 | NCBI WGS metagenome assembly WNGR01 (sample SAMN13153383, study PRJNA577476) | soil metagenome | isolation source: 80 cm soil or saprolite under Garry oak tree replicate 2 | place: USA:California | collected 2016-06-15
CGGAAGGGCAGTGTCGGGCGGCAGGGTTAAAGAGGCCTGAACAGATCGGAGGAAGCGGGCGGGTGGTGACCTTGTGGTGACCTTTTGCCACGCCCAAGTTCCCACGCCCCAGCGCAAGACATGGCCAAAGCCAAGAAGCCGATCGTCGTCGTCACACGCAAGCTGCCCGACCGGGTGGAGACCCGCATGCGCGAGCTGTTCGACGCCCAGCTCAACCTCGACGACAAACCGATGAGCCAGGCCGACCTCGCGGAGGCGATGAAGGCCGCGCATGTGCTGGTTCCGACCATCACGGATCGCATCGACGCCGCCGTGATCGGCAAGGCCGGCGATCAGCTCAAGCTGATCGCCAATTTCGGCACCGGCGTCGACAACATCGACGTCAAGGCGGCGCACGCGCACGGCATCATCGTGACCAACACGCCGGGTGTCCTCACAGAGGACACTGCCGACATGACCATGGCGCTCATCCTTGCGGTGCCGCGGCGGCTCGCCGAGGGCTTCGAGGTGCTCGAGCATGGCAAGTGGGACGGCTGGTCGCCGACCTGGATGCTCGGCCACCGCATCTGGGGCAAGCGGCTCGGCATCATCGGCATGGGGCGGATCGGGCAGGCGGTCGCGCGGCGCGCCCGCGCCTTCGGCCTGCAAATCCACTACCACAACCGCCGCCGCGTCCCGCCGCGCATCGAGGAGGAGCTCTCCGCGATCTATTGGGAGAGCCTCGACCAGATGCTGGCCCGCATGGACATCATCTCGGTCAACTGCCCGCACACGCCGGCGACCTACCACTTGCTTTCGGCGCGCCGCCTCAAGCTCATCCGCCCCGAGGCCTATGTCGTCAATACCGCGCGCGGGGAGGTGATCGACGAGAACGCGCTGGCGCGTCTTATCAGCGACGGCGAGATCGCGGGGGCAGGCCTCGACGTGTTCGAGCACGAGCCGGCGGTGAACCCGAAGCTGGCCAAGCTCGCGCGCGCGGGCAAGGTCGTGTTGTTGCCACACATGGGCTCGGCGACGCTGGAAGGCCGCATCGACATGGGCGAGAAGGTCATCGTCAACATCAAGGCCTTTCTCGACGGCCACAAGCCGCCCGACCGCGTGCTGCCGTCCATGCTTTGAGACGTCTGCAAACCTGCCGCATTCATCGCGCAGACAGCCGGAGGCGTGTATAATCCACGCAATCTTCCTCCCGCACTCTGGAGACATTCGATGCGTGCTTTGATCGTGGGCGCCGCTGCCGCCCTCCTCCTCAGCGCTGGATTGGCCTTCGCCGCTCCTGCCGGGAGGCTGGCGCCGAAGGACATTCAGTCGACCTTCTTCACCGGGCAAGCCTTCACCGCCGCAACGCCCTCGAACGTCAAATTCAAGATGGTGTTCACCGACGATGGTAAGATGACGCGGGAGCCGCTCAGCAAGACCGGCGCCAGGTCCGAAGGAACCTGGAAGCTGTCGCAGGATGGCTTCTGCACCACCTGGAAAGGCTCGAAGGAGAACTGCTTCCGGGTCCAGGCCAGCGGCAATAACAAGTGGTCGATCATCGCCGGCACCACTGCGGTTGCGTATTGGTCGAAGTGATCTTCGTGCTTTGTGCTGCGCTGCGCAGGGGACACCAGCTATGCGTGGATCGACAAATCGCGAATTGTCGGCTGCTCCCCGGACAGCGGGTTCCCCGGATCCCAGCGATAGCGCAGCATCTCGAAGCGCATCGAGCGGGCATCGAGCATGAGCAGGCGCCCGACGAGGCCCTCGCCGAAGCCGACGATTTCGCGGATCACTTCGAGCGCGGCCAGCGAGCCGAGCACGCCCGCCATCGCGCCAAGAATACCGGCTTCGGCGCAGGCAGGAACCGTGCCGGGCGGCGGCGGCTCGGGAAACAGACAGCGGTAGGTCGGGTTGGGCGTGCCGTCGGGCGCGCGCTCGTGGGCGCGAATGGTGGTAAGCGTGCCGTCGAATGTCCCCATGGCCGCGGTGACTAGCGGCTTGTTGGCAAAGAAGCAGGCATCGGAGACGAGATAGCGGGTCGCGAAGTTGTCCGAGCCGTCGGCAACGAGGTCGTAGCGGCCGACGAGATCGAGCGCATTCGCGGCGACGAGCCGCGTCGCGTGGAGCTCGACCGCGACATGCGGGTTGAGGCGCCGGATGGTTGCCGCCGCGCTCTCGACCTTCGGCCCGCCGATATCCGGCGTGCCGTGGATCACCTGGCGCTGCAGGTTCGACAGCGAGACCGTGTCGTCGTCGACGACCCCGAGCGTGCCAACGCCGGCGGCAGCAAGATACATCAGCGCCGGCGCCCCGAGCCCGCCGGCGCCCACGACCAGCACGCGCGCGCGCTTGAGCGCGGCTTGTCCCGGCCCCCCGACCTCGCGCAGGACGATGTGGCGGGCGTAGCGTTCAAGCTCGTCGGAACTGAGCATGGGCGGGCTTATAGCACCTCCGTTGCAGGCCGATAGCGTTTCCACTTTGCCAATTTGCGCGGTGGCGATGATCGGCTAGGCTTGCAGTGGCTTGGCCAGCCCGACAGGAGTTCACATGCGTCTCGCCGGCGTCGTTTTCGTGGTGTCAATGACTGCGTTGCCGGCCAGTATGCTCACCACCGGCATTTTTTCGCAGCCACACTCCGCCCAGGCGCAGAACGACCATGGCTCGATCCGCGTGGCCGAGGCGACCAAGAAGGCCGAGGCAACCAAGAAAAAGGAGACAAAGAAACAGAACTCGCCGGCGCCGCAGCCCAGCCGCGACGCCTACGCCAACATGCCGATCGCGGATCGCGTGGCCATTCAGTTCGATCTCGCCTGGACCGGATATTTCAACGGACTGATCAACGGCGAGTTCAGCGATAAATCGGTCGCCGCCGTGAAGTCGTTCCAGAAGGATTACAAGTTCAAGGACAGCGGCGTGCTCGCGGCCCAAGAGCACGCGCTGCTGGCGTCGATGTCGAAGTCGAAGCAGGAGCAGGTTGGCTGGCGCATGGTCGAGGACAAAGCCACCGGCGCGCAGGTGGGGCTGCCGACGAAGCAGGTTCCGAACGTGAGCCAGGGCAGGAGCGGCACCCGCTGGACTTCGGCGCAGGGGCAGATCCAGGTCGAGACCTTCCGCATCCGCGAGCCGGGCGCGACGCTCCAGAACGTGTACGACCAGCAGAAGAAGGAACCGCCTAACCGCAAGATCGAGGTCAATCTTCTCCGCAACGACTTCTTCATTCTCTCAGGCATGCAGGGGCTGAAGAAATTCTACCTGCGCGCGGAGAGCCGCGACCTCGAAGTGCGCGGGCTGAGCATCCTCTACGACCAGGCGACCGAGGGCATCATGGACCCGGTCACGGTCGTGATGTCGAGCGCATTCGCGCCGTTCACGGGCACCGTACTAACGGCGCTTAACGGGCCGGCGCCGCGCCGCAAGGTGGAATACGCCACCGCGATCGTCGCGACGGCGGCCGGCCATCTCCTCACCGACCGGCAGGTGATCGAAGGCTGCACGGTCATCGAGGTCAGCGGCTACGGCAATGCCGATCGGATGGCCGATGACGAAACCTCCGGGCTTGCGCTGCTGCGCATCTACGGCGCGGGCGATCTGGTGCCCGCCGCCCTCGTCCATGAAGGTGCGAAAGGCGCCGACCTCACGCTCGTCGGCATCGCCGACCCGCAGACCCAGGCCGGCGGCCGCGCGGTCTCGACCGTGACGGCGAAGCTCAACGGCGAGGGCATCCAGCCGCCGCCGCAGCTCGGCTTCGCGGGCGCCGCCGCCCTCGATAGCCAGGGCCGCCTGTTCGGAATGGTGGCGTTGAAGACGCCGGTCGTGGCCGGCGCCGGTTCGATCGCACCGCCCCAAGCCAGGATCGTGTCGGTGGAGACGATCCGCAAATTCCTCGATGCGCAATATGTCACCCCCGCGACCGGCCGCGCCGGCGTCGACGCCGTCAAGGCCTCCGTGCTGCGCGTGATCTGCGTGCGGCGCTGACCGACCGGCGCCGTCACCTGTTCTTGAACTTGGGCGGCCGTTTCTCGACGAAGGCGGCCATGCCCTCCTTCTGGTCCGCGGTCGCGAACAGCGCGTGGAAGACGCGGCGCTCGAAGCGAATGCCCTCGGCAAGCGAAGTCTCGAACGCGCGGTTGACGGCCTCCTTGGCGGCGACCACCGCCGGCAGCGACATCGCGGCGATGGTCTCGGCGAGCTTCATCGCCTCGTCCAGGAGGCTCGCCGCCGGCACCACCCGCGCCACCAGCCCGGCGCGTTCGGCCTCGGCCGCGTCCATCATCCGCCCGGTCAGGATGAGGTCCATGGCCTTGGCCTTGCCGACCGCGTGCGTCAGCCGCTGCGTGCCGCCGATGCCGGGAATGACGCCGAGCTTGATCTCGGGCTGACCGAACTTGGCAGTGTCGGCGGCGACGATGAGGTCGCACTGCATCGCCAGCTCGCAACCGCCGCCGAGCGCAAAGCCCGCCACCGCGGCAATGGTCGGCTTGCGGGCCTGCGCGACCGCGTGCCAGGCGCCGGCAAAGTCGCCCATGAACATGTCGACCGCGGATTTGTCGGCCATCTCTTTGATATCGGCCCCGGCGGCGAAGGCCTTCTCCGAGCCGGTGAGCAGGATGCAGCCGACGCCTTCGTCCGCGTCGAAATCCGCGACGGCGCGGGAAAGCTCCGCGTTGAGGGCCGAGTTGAGCGCGTTGAGCGCCTGCGGCCGGTTGAGGCGGATCAGTCCGACCCGGCCGCGGGTCTCGACAACAAGGTTATCGTAGCTCATGAGACCTTGGTCCAATCAGGTGCTCTTGATATTCCCCGCTCCTGCCTCTGTGCAATAGAATGCGACCATCGGGAGGAAGCAAACCATGAATCAACACGCGTTCGCCCTGATCTCGGTCGGAGTCGCCGCACTTGCCGCGGCCGCCATCTTCACCTTGGTCTCGACCACCGCGAGCAAGGCCGCCGACGATGATCCCCCGCTCGCGCTCGCCCGCGACGGCTTCTTCTATGTCGGCGGCAAAACCACCACGGTCAACGGCAAGACCTATGTGGCCGGCCAGATGTATGTGGAGATGCGCATCCCGGCGAAGCAGACGCATCCCTATCCGATCATCATGGTTCATGGCGGCACCCGCACCGGCACCACCTACACCGGCACGCCCGACGGCCGCGAAAGCTGGGCGCAATATTTCGCCCGCCGAGGCTATGCGGTCTACGTGGTGGATCAGCCCGGACGCGGGCGCTCCGGCTACCTCGCCGAAAACTACGGGCCGCAGCGGCTCGCCGACGGCGAAAGCGGCCAGCGGCGCTACCTGCAGCAGGAGAAATACAAGCTCTGGCCGCAGGCGCACCTGCACACGCAATGGCCGGGGAGCGGCGAGCCGAACGATCCGGTAACCCTGCAGATGGTCGGCAGCTATGTGCCCGAGATCGAGGATTTCACCAAGCAGCAATTCCTCAACCGCGATGCGCTGGTGGCGCTCCTCGACAAGGTCGGCCCGGCGATCCTGCTCGTGCATTCGCAGGCCGGCGCCTTCGGCTGGCCGGTGGCCGACGCGCGGCCACAGCTGATGAAGGCGATCGTCGGGGTCGAGCCCAATGGACCGCCGGTGCGCGGCGTCGAGTTCATCGGCGAGCCCAACTGGTTCAAGGAGGGCCCGGTGGCGCTGAGCTTCGGCCTCACCTCGGTTCCGCTCGCCTACGCGCCGCCGGCGAAGGACGCCTCCGAGCTCAAATGGGTCAAGGAAGACAAGCCTGAGGGCCCGGGACTTCTGACCTGCTGGAAGCAGGCCGAGCCGGCGCGGCAGCTTCCCAATCTGAAAATGCCGATCCTGGTGCTGACCGCGGAGGCGTCCTATCACGCGCCCTACGACCACTGCACGGTGAAATTCCTGCAGCAGGCCGGCGCGAAACCGACCCACATCAGGCTCGCCGACCTCGGCATCAAGGGCAACAGCCACGTCATGATGCAGGAGAAGAACAGCAAGGAGATCGCCGCCGTCATCTACCAGTGGCTGGAGAAGCTGCAGTAGCTGCGGTAGGTTGGGTCGAGCATTGCTCGATCTCGCCAGGAGCTCGGCTCTCTCGGACGCGAGACCCAACAGTCGCGGGATGCGGACCGATGTTGGGTCTGCGGTAGGTTGGGTCGAGCATCGCTCGATCTCGCCAAGAGCTCGGCTCTCTCGGACGCGAGACCCAACAGTCACGGGATGCGGACCGATGTTGGGTCTCGCGCCAGTTGGATCGTCGATTGCGGCAAGATTTGTGCAACGCTCGACCCAACCTACGGTGCGAGCCCATCACTTCTGGCAGACCGGGCAAAAGAATGTCGCGCGGCCGCCTTGCACGATGCGCTTGACCCTGCCTTTGCAGCCGCGCGTCGGGCAGGGGTGGCCCTCGCGGTCGTAGACGCGAAAATTGTGCTGGAACAGGCCGAGCTCGCCGTCGGTGCGCTTGTGGTCGCGCAACGACGAGCCGCCGGCCTTGATCGCCTCCGCCAGCACGGCCTTGATCCCCTCGACCAGCCGCACCGCGCGCTCGTTCGGTCCGCCCGAGCGGGCCGCTATGGTGGAGGCGCGGCGCCTCGGCGATAGCAGCGCGCGGTGGAGCGCCTCGCAGACATAGATGTTGCCGAGGCCCGCCACCACGCGCTGATCCGAGAGCGCGGCCTTCAGCGAGGTTCGCTTTCCCCGGCAGGCGCGCGCGAGCATCGCCGCGTCGAACTCGTTGCCGAGCGGCTCAGGTCCGAGCGCGCGCAACAGCGGCTCCTGGTCGAGGTGCGCGCGCGCGACGAGCTTCATCGAACCGAAGCGGCGCGGATCGTTGAAGGTGACGATCGAGCCATTCGACATCGCGAACACGACGTGGTCATGCGCGAGGTGCTTCGAGCGCTCGTGATGATGCTTGCCCGGCGTCGCTTCGCCGCCGTCGCGAAAAACCCGGAACGAGCCTGACATGCCGAGATGCATCAGCAGCACCTCGCCCGAGGAGAGATCGGCGAGGAGATATTTGGCGCGCCGGCCGAGCCCCTCGACGGTCCTGCCTTCGAGCCGCTGGGCAAAATCCTTCGGCAGTGGCCAGCGCAGATCGCCGCGCCGCGCCTCGACCCGCTCGAAGCGCGCGCCCTCCATGACCGGCGCGAGCCCGCGCCGCACCGTCTCGACTTCGGGAAGTTCGGGCATGGCAGCATCGACATAGCCTCCGCCGCGCCGCCGCGCTATGGTCCTGTTGAACAAGGAAGATCGGCCATGCGCGAGGCGGGAGAGAGCGCCCATTTCGGCTTCCGAGAGGTTCCGCTCGAGGACAAGCAGGCGCTGGTCGACGATGTCTTCCGCAGCGTGGCGACGCGCTACGACCTGATGAACGACCTGATGTCGGGCGGCCTGCACCGGGCCTGGAAGGACGCGCTGGTGATGGCCGCCAATCCTCCCTGCGGCCGGCCGTCGGCCAGCGGTCAGAGCAAGACCGGCGCGCGGCCGTTCGCGCTCATCGATCTCGCCGGCGGCACCGGCGACATCGCCTTCCGCGTGCTCGAGGCGGGCGGCCCGGCGACGCGGGTGACCGTGGTCGACATCAACGCCGACATGCTCCAGGTCGGGCGCGCCCGGGCGGTCGAGCGCGGGCTCGACCAGATGGTCGCGTTCGTCGAAGGCAATGCCGAGGCGCTCCCGTTCCCAGACCGCTCGTTCGACGCCGCGACCATCGCCTTCGGGATCCGAAACATACCGCACATCGAAGCGGCGCTCGCGGAAGCCTATCGCGTGCTGAGGCCTGGCGGCCGCTTCCTCTGCCTCGAATTCTCGACCGTGGACGTGCCGGGTCTCGCTGCGCTTTACGACTTCTATTCGTTCAATGTCATCCCGGCGCTCGGCCGCGCGGTCGTCGGCGATGCCGACGCCTACCGCTATCTCGTCGAATCGATCCGTCGCTTCCCGCGGCCGGAGCTGTTCGCGGATATGATGCGCGCGGCTGGCTTCGGCCGGGTGTCCTTCCGTCCGATGAGCGGCGGGATCGTCGCGCTGCATTCGGGCTGGCGATTGTGATCGCAGCCGTCGCCCATCTCGCCCGACTCGGCCGCGCCGGCTTCGTCTTCGTCCGCGAAGGGGTGTTCGGTTTGGTCGATCCGAGGCCGCTGCCGCTGCCGGCGCGGGCGGCCTTGCGCATGGCGCGGGTGTTCGAAAAGCGCGTCAAGGGCGCGGCGCCGACCCGCCTCGCCTCGGCGCTGACCCGGCTCGGCCCGACCTATGTGAAGCTCGGCCAGTTCCTGGCCACGCGGCCGGACGTGGTCGGCGTCACGCTCGCGCGCGATCTCGAATCCCTGCAGGACAAGATGCCGCCCTTCCCCCAGGCCGCGGCCGAACGCGCGGTCGAGGTCGCCTTGGACAGGCCGCTGTCCGAGGTGTTTGCCGCCTTCGGCCCTCCGGTCGCCGCCGCCTCGATCGCCCAGGTCCACCGCGCCGAGGTCGCAGTCGCGGGCGGCCGCCGCGCGGTCGCGGTGAAGGTGCTGCGGCCGGGGATCGAACGGCGCTTCAAGGTCGACCTCGACGCCTTCACGCTGGTCGCGCGCAACGCCGAGAAATTTTCCATCGAGGCGCGGCGGCTGCGCCTGATCGAGGTGGTCGAGACGCTGCGGCGCTCGGTCACCATCGAGATGGACTTGCGGCTCGAAGCCGCGGCGCTCTCGGAGATGGCCGAGAATACCAAGGACGACCCCGACTTCCGGGTGCCCGCGGTCGACTGGGACCGGACCGCGCGCGATCTGCTCACGCTCGAATGGATCGAGGCCACGGCGCTGTCCGACCGCGCCGCGCTCGCGGCCTCGGGCTTCGACCTCAAGGAGCTTGCCCGCGCGGTGATCCAGACTTTCCTGCGGCACGCGCTGCGCGATGGCTTCTTCCATGCCGATATGCACCCGGGCAATCTTTTTATCGACGCCAATGGCAAGCTGATCGCGGTCGAGCTTCGCCCAGGCCATCCGCGCGATCGGCGAGCCGATCCACAACCGCACCGCCGAAGAGATTTCGATGGCGAAATTGCTGATGCTGCTGTTCGAAGTCACCGGCCTCTTTGACATGCGCACGCGGCCTGAGCTTCTGCTGCTGCAGAAGACCATGGTCGTGGTCGAAGGCGTCGCCCGCTCGTTCGACCCCAAGCTCGACATGTGGACGGTCGCCGAGCCGGTGGTGCGGGAATGGATCGAGCGCCACCTCGGCCCGGTCGGCACGATCGAGGGCGCGGCCGAAGGCGCCGCCGAGCTCGGCCGCTTCCTCGGCGGAGTGCCTGCGCTCCTCTCGCGCGGAGCGCTGCTCATCGAGCAGCTCGACGCCATCACCCGCGACGGCCTGGTGCTTGCGCCCGAGACCATCGCCGCCATCGGCCGCGCCGAGGCCCGCCGCGAGCGCGCGCGGACGCTGGCGCTATGGGCGATCGCGATCCTGCTGGCGTGGTTGATCTATCTGCTGGTGCGGTAACCCCGACGGCAGTAGGCCGATGATTGTCATCGTCCGCGAAGGCGGACGATCCAGTAGCCACCGGCATCTGTGGTTACTGGATGCTCCGCCTTCGCGGAGCATGACGAGTCAGAGATAAAACAATTCGGGTCGTCATTGCCGGGCTTGACCCGGCAATCCATCTTCTTCGCATAAAAGCTTTTATGCGATGGACCCCCGGGTCAAGCCCGGGGGTGACGAACGTGAGTGTGCGCTGGCGACCTCGCGCATTTAACGTTTCAGCCAATACTCGGGGTTCTGCTTGAATATCTTCTTCGGAATCGCTCCGTAGACCATCTGCACCGCATCCACGGCCTCGGCCACCCGGAAGTCGACGGCGATGCTGGCCAGCGCATAGGCGTCGGCGGCCGACAGTCCGCGCGTCGCGCGCAGGAAATCGACGGTCTCCTGCGCCGCCTGCTTCATCGCTTCGTCGAGATCGAGGTCCATTCCCATCGCATAGTAGTGCGCGGCATCCTCGGCGCGCGGCCAGCGCATGGACCTGCCGGCGCCCTTGTGGACGATGAATTGCAGCGTCGCGGTCAGCGAGGCCTCGATGGCGGTGCCATTGATCTCGCCGTCGCCCTGCACCGCGTGCGAATCGCCGGTGAAGAACTGCCCGCCGCCATGAAAGACGGGCAGATAGAGCGTTGCCCCGGTGGTGAGCTTGTTGAAATCCATGTTGCCGCCCCAGCGCGACGGCGGCCGCGAGCTGACGAGCCAGGTGTCGCGGGGCGGCGCCACCCCCATGATGCCCATGAACGGCGTCAACGGGACCTCGATGTCGCTGGAGAACAGCGCGACATTGCGAGCGAGGTCAAATTTGATGACCTTCGGCGCCGCAGCGGCGAGCAGATCGGGGAGCACGCCGGTGCCGCGGTTCGAATTGTTCACGCCATAAGGCACGCGGGGCTCGAGCGCGAGGATGCGCACTTCCAGCATGTCGCCGGGCGCGGCCTCGTCGACATAGATGGGTCCGGTGAGGATATGCGCGCTCGCGCCTTTCGGACGGCTCACCTTCTCGTAGATGTCGATGGCGTCTTTGAGCACCTGATCGGGCGCGATTCCGGCGCGGCCGAAGAATGTCACCGGATCGACTCCGGTGTTGACCCCGCCATGCGAGACGGTGTCGATCCGCACCGTCTGGCCGGATTTGATCCGCAGCACCGGCGCAATGTCGGCGGCGAAATAGCCCCAGACCACCGTTTCCGGCGTGGAGCGCAGCGTCGCGTCGGGGGCGTTGTTGGGCGGCGCGGGCTGGGCCGCGGCGGAGCAGACAGCCGTCAGGAGGGCGCCGCCGATCAGCCATTGCAGGGGAAATCTGGACATTTCGGATGCTCGTTGATGGTGAACAACGGGGCGAGACTAAAGCCGTTGATGCCGGAAACAAGGGCGGACCCGGAGGCGCTAAGTTAGACTAAATCGACGGCAATACACGATTGTCATCGTCCGCGAAGGCGGACGATCCAGTAACCACCGAACTCGGGAAAAGGCATTACTTGGTCTCAACAGCTTGGTCGGTGGTTACTGGATGCCCCGCCTACGCGGGGCATGACGACGAAGAGATTGAGGCTCCGCCGGACCCCCAGGCCTATGATTGCATTGATTGCAATGCAATCATAGGGTAAGCTGCGGCCAGCCTTGGGAGACGGCGCATGGCCAGCCTGACCATCCGCAGGCTCGATGATGACCTCAAGCAGCGCTTGCGGCTGCGGGCCGCGCGGAACGGCCGCTCGATGGAGGACGAGGTCCGCACCATCCTGCGGGGCGCCGCGGGCGGGAAGGATGTCCGTGGCCCTGCCCCCCAGCTTGTCACCGAGCCGCGCGCCCGCGCGGTGGCGGCCGAGCCGAGACCGGACATCCCCCGGATTCTGCTGATCATCGGGGGCGGCATCGCGGCCTACAAGTCGCTCGATCTGATCCGGCGGCTGAAGGAGCGCGGCGCCGCGGTGCGCTGCATCCTGACCGCGGCGGCGCAGGAATTCATCACGCCGCTTTCGGCCGGCGCGCTCAGCGGGGAGCGGGCGTTCACCGATCTGTTCGATGCGCAGAGCGAGTTCGACATCGGTCACATCCGGCTCGCGCGCGAGACCGACCTCGTCGTGGTCGCGCCCGCGACCGCCGACCTCATGGCCAAGATGGCGGGCGGCCATGCCGATGACCTGGCGTCGGCGGTGCTGCTGGCGACCGACCGGCCGGTGCTGATCGCGCCGGCGATGAACCCGCACATGTGGAACCACCCGGCCACGCGGCGCAATCTCGCCCAGCTCGCCGCCGACGGCATCGCCCAGGTCGGGCCGAACGAGGGCGAGATGGCCGAGGCGGGCGAGGCCGGCCAGGGCCGGATGGCGGAGCCGCTCGAGATCGTGGCGGCAGTCGAATCGCTCCTCGGAAGTGCCGGCGACCGGCCGCTCGCGGGGAGGCGGGTGGTGGTGACCTCGGGACCGACCCACGAGCCGATCGATCCGGTGCGCTATATCGCCAACCGCTCCTCGGGCAAGCAGGGGCATGCCATTGCCGCCGCCGCCGCCGCAGCGGGCGCGGAGGTGATCCTGGTCTCGGGGCCGGTCGACATTCCCGATCCGGCCGGCGTGACGACGATCAAGGTCGAGACCGCGCGCGAGATGCTCCACGCGGTCGAAGAGGCCATGCCGGCGGATTGCGCCATCTTCGCCGCCGCGGTCGCGGACTGGCGGGTCTCGGCGCCGGGGCGCGAGAAGATCAAGAAGGGCAAGGACAAGGTCCCGGTGCTGTCGCTCACCGAGAATCCGGACATCCTCGCGAGCATCGCGCAGCGCAAGGCCAAGCGGCCGCAGCTCGTGATCGGCTTTGCCGCCGAGACCGAGGACCTCATCGCCAATGCCCGCGCCAAGCTCGCGCGCAAGGGCAGCGACTGGATCGTCGCCAACGATGTCTCGCCCGCGACCGGCATCATGGGCGGCGACCGCAACCGCGTGCATCTCGTCACCGCCGCCGGGGTCGAATCCTGGCCGCCGCAGTCGAAGGACGAGGTCGCGCGCGCGCTCGTCACGCGGATCGCGGCGGCGCTGCAGGGAGGCTCGCAGTGGACAGGGTCGAAGTCCGCCTGACGCGGCTGGCGCACGCCGCCGATCTGCCGCTGCCGGCCTATCAGAGCGCGCTCGCGGCCGGGCTCGACCTCCTCGCCGCGGTGCCCGCCGACGCGCCGGTGAGCCTCGCGCCAGGCGGGCGCGCCATGATCCCGACCGGCATCGCGATCGCGCTCCCGCCCGGGACCGAAGCCCAGGTGCGGCCGCGCTCGGGACTGGCCATGCGGCATGGTATCACGGTACTCAATTCGCCCGGCACCGTGGACGCGGATTATCGCGGCGAAATCCAGGTGATCCTGGTGAATCTCGGGCAGCAGCCGTTCCTGGTGGAGCGGGGGATGCGGATCGCCCAGCTGGTTATCGCGGCGATAATGCAAGCGGAGATTCGCGAAGTTGCAAACCTCGATGAAACTCCGCGCGGAGTTGGGGGTTTTGGTAGCACGGGCTCACATGAAAGGAGCGGAAGGAAAGGCTAGCCCGCAGTGTCAAGCGTAACAGTATTCGAGTACCGTCCGATTTACTGTCAAACCCTCATCATCATCATCGTCGTCGCGGGATCTCGTCATGCCGCTCCTCACCCGCAAAAGCGTCCTCGCCATCGCCGCCGTGATCGACATCGCGCTCAACGCGCGCGGGCAGCCGGTCGCCGCCAAGTCGCTCGCGAGCCGGCAGCGACTGCCGCCGCGCCATCTCGAGCCGCTGCTGCAAGCGCTCGTCCGCCAGGGCATCCTCAAGGGCGTGCGCGGGCCGCGCGGCGGCTATGAGCTTGCCCGCGAGCAGCGCCGGATCACCGCCGACGAGATCCTGCGCGCCGCCGGGACCGTCGACAATGGCGGCAAGGCGCCGTCGAACGGATCGAGCCTGCTCGGCCAGGTGGTGATGCCGGCGCTGGTGCAGGCCGAGCAGGCCTTCTCCAGCGCGCTCGGGCGCATCAGTGTCGAGGAACTGGTCCGCTCCGCGGAGAATGTCAGGCGACTGGTCGAGTAACCCACAACCCGCTCGTCCCCGCGAAGGCGGGGACCCAGCCGCTGGAGTCGGGGAGAGAGGCTGGATTCCCGCTTGCGAGCCTGTGAAGGAAATGGACTTTTGCTGGGCATTGTTCTCGCAGGCGAATATGGCGCGAGCGTCAGGCCAAGCTCCAGCCGAGCCGAGGCTTGCGCGCATGGCTCGACGCATGACACCGTCTTCCTCCCTCGATCAAGCGCCCGATCACGCAGCTTGGCTTCGCAGCCGATGCGCCGCCATCAGATTATTGGCAAGCGCATGCCACAGCGACACCGCCTTGGCCTTGATCAGGCCGCGAACCGGAAGAAAGCCGAACCCATGGTTCTTGAGATTGGCATTGATCCGCTCGATGAGCTTGCGAAGTCGGTAGACTTCTTGGCCGGTTGCCGTCGCCATCCGGCGGCGCCACGCCTTCACGCTCTCGGGTTCCTGCGCCCGCATCTTCGCCCGCTTGGCGAGGGTTGCCGGTTTCACGTCGTCGCGCTCGGTCGGTGGCGGGGCAAAGACCGTGACCGGGCCCGCCGCATGCACCGCCAGTGCGGCAATGTCCTCGCTGGTGGCGTAATGGGTGTCGAGCAGAAGGTTTTCCGGCGCCCTGCCATAGCGACGGACCAAGTCGTCCACCATCGGAACCGCCAGACCCGCGTCGTTGCGCCGATCCGTCATCTCGACCGCAACGATGATGCCCTCCCCGGGCGCGACCGCGACCTGCGCGTTGTAGGCGGGGCGAACCGCCCCGTCGGGAAAGCGCATGTGGCGCGCCTGTGGATCGCTGAGCGAGGCTTTCGGCTCCGACTTCTTCGCCTCGTCCTTGGCATGTGTCTTCGCCCGCTCCGCCTTCTCGGCCTTCACTTGGTCGAGCGCCACTCGCGCCCGCTCGGCGCGCAGCTTCACCTCCTGCGCCGCCCGCTCTTGCGCCGCCCGCTTGCGGCGCGAGGACGCCTCCGGATCGGCCGCAATCTCTCCCTTGAGCGCTGCCAGCCGCGCTTCCACCGCAGCCCCAATCCGCTCAAGCTTGCTGGCGGTCTTGAACGAATCCCGGCTCGCATGCGCCCGCACCTTGGTGCCATCGACCGCAATCTCGTCGAGCGACACCATTCCCTCGGCAATCAATGCCGTCACGCTTTCGCTCAGCAGCCGATCAAGCACCTCCACGTGCGCCACCCGGAAGTCCGCCAGCCCGTGATAGTTCAAAGGCACCCCGCCGGCGATCCACCGATAGGCGAGATCGCGCTCCGCCAGCCGCTCCAATTGCCGCGCCGAGCCCACCCCCTCGATCGTCGCATAAAGCCACAGCGCCAGCAGAACCGCAGGATCGGGCGGCGGACGCCCGGGCTCGCCTTCGCGCGCTTTGATCGCGTCGTAAAGCTCCGAAAGGTCCAGTCTCTCGACAAAGCGCATCACAATGCGGGCGCGATGATCGCTCGGCAGCAGCGCCTCCAGATCAATGAAGTCCCATCGGGTCTGAACCCGATCCGCCCGAATAAACCGCGCTTCGCTCGCCATCGAATCACCTCGCTTTGCTGCCAAAGTGAATCACAGGTCTCCGCGCTGCGCTAATTCCTTCACAGGCTCTTGCGCGGGAATGAGCGGATGAGG
>WNGR01004464.1_pt1 | contig 15122 bp, 23 predicted proteins | sample 5407581 | NCBI WGS metagenome assembly WNGR01 (sample SAMN13153383, study PRJNA577476) | soil metagenome | isolation source: 80 cm soil or saprolite under Garry oak tree replicate 2 | place: USA:California | collected 2016-06-15
ACCACCGTCTGCCATTGCCTCAAGGAATATGCAAGCAAAGGCGGGACCAGACCCCGACAGGGCTGTGCAGGCATCGAAGTGCCTCTCCTCAAGGAAACGACAACGCCCTATCGAAGAGAATATTTTCAGGATGATCTCCCTATTCAATTCCTCCGCGTCTGAAGAAGGGGGGAGGTTCGTGACCACCGTCATCCCTTCGCGGATCTGCTGATCATCTTATATATATATATCGAAATTCCTTGCAGAAGGAGGGACGCACGCGACATGGTGTGTTGGGCATCGCGCGGATGACCGTTGTACTGGGAAGAACCCAGTTGGAGAGCTGCGCTATGGTGACGCCAGCGAGGATACTGATAAGCAACTTCCCGGCGAGAGCTTCTTTGACGCCACTCTCGTTGAGAATGGGATGCGCCACCTGTGGTTTGCAACTGAAAAAGGTGGGCAAGAAGCCAACCAATCAATGTGTGTCCCCTCGTACGCACCAGAGTAGGACGACGTCGGACTGCTGCACCGCCGCAATATTTTGTCCGATGGTGACTTCGATGGCCTCTCCTCCTGCGAGCGATCTGAATGTCCCGCGTAGGCGCTTTGCACTTTCTTCACTCTTGACGCACGCGATGAAACGGGAGGGCAATGTCGGGTCGCCCTCGATGATGCCGTTAGGGGTAGAGGTTCCGGGCGTATGAGACTCCCACTTGGGATGGCCCGAGCCCAAGCGGTGCAGAGGGCTCTGCGAGTCGAGGCTGGCGAGCACGCCGGACGTTACTGCGTATCCCATGGTCCCGCATCCTGTAGACGACGCTGGTCAACATAGATAGATGGGCCCCGTGGACACGCACACCTAACACACACAACGTGTAACCCATGTTTCTTTTCTGATTCTGAATTATAGCAGATGACGGTCGAAAAAGAGGTGTCTTTTGTGATATTTGTCCTTGATCTTGCCTTGATCGCTTTTCTCCTTACGGTACGGTATGCGCGTACTCGTTACGGTCGGTTCAACCAGATTTGATGCGCTCGTCGAGACGACTCTCTCTCAACCCGTGTTGAACGTTCTTAGTCAGAAAGGCTTCTCTGACGTCGTCGTTCAATGTGGTAGTTCCCGGGTAGACGAACTCGGATCAACGGACGTAGAAGGGATTGTGCACAAATACGGCGTAGATGTAAAAATATGGAGGTTCAAGCCAAGCCTCGACGAAGAATATGATGCTGCCGATCTGGTCATAGGCCACGCAGGTCTGTCTCCTCTACCCCGGTTTCTCGCTGTTCGCAATAACCTCGTGCACGACCCAGGCTCAGGGACGATACTTGATGTACTGCGAAGGGGCAAACCTCTCATAATTGTGCCCAACCCAACTCTCCTCGACAATCACCAGGAGGACATGGCCCATGCCATGGGGGTAATGGGTTATGCAAAGGTCTCGACTGTCAAGTGAGTGCACTGGTTGTTATCGTGTGAGTGGCAGTTGATAAAGAAGAATCTGTCCAGTGGACTTTCGCAATCCATCATGGATCTAGACACATCGAAGCTTGTACCATTCCCGCCTTTCGACGGCAGCAAGTTTCGCAGACTGATGGATCAAGAGATGGGGTTTGAGTTATGAGCCCGGACTGACTCTTTCGGCCGTTGCTATCTGCCTACTAGTACCGTCGCACCCTACTAAGACATACACCGTGACACCGATGCCGTACTCATCAGAGGTCACTGCCGCTGTCATCGACGACAATCCAGCAGTCTACGAGCGTAGACACGTACATGCCGTGTATGACCAGATCGCACCCCACTTCTCGTCTACGCGATACAAGGTAGTGAAATTTAGTGTTCCCCATTCGTAGTGACTCTGAATGGCAATAGCCTTGGCCCCTTATCTCGAAGTTTCTATTGAGCCTTCCTACTGGATGGGTAGGCCTTGATTCGGGAACGGGCAACGGCAAATATCTACCCTTACCCACGGACCATCCAGGAAAGATTTGGACGATCGGGCTCGATAGAAGTCAAAGCCTATTAAACATCGCGAAGACTGCGGGTAGCAACGGTACGATTCGCGAAGTTGTGAGGGGTGACGTGCTAGGCCAGGGATGGCGACGGGGCGCTTTCGTAAGTCGAGTCTTCTTCTCTTCGTCGACACGCCCAAAACACGCCCTAAGGACTATGCCATTTCGATCGCGACGATTCACCATCTGGCGACAGTCGAACGCCGGGTGACAGCCGTGAAGGTTCGGTCTACGAAAAATATCTCCCTCACAACCATTAGTAACAAGTAATGACCCAGAGACTACTGGAGTCCGTCTCCCCAAGACACGGTCGTGTTCTAATCTACGTCTGGGCTATTGAGCAGGACGAATTCTCTAAAAGGGTTGTTCCGGTACCCGGCAGAGAGACAGGAACACATACGGATGTAGATGGTGAGTCGAGCACAAGCGGTCAAGATGTCTTCGTACCCTGGTCTCTTTCCACGGGTAGAGCCCGTTCAGAGGTACCCGAGATAAAGGAAGCGGCTAGGAATGCACCGGAGACAACAGCAGAGGTTATCCAGCGTTACTATCACATGTTTGCCAAGGGTGAACTTGGCCAGTTGGTACAAGTCGCTGCTCAAGAGATGGGACTGAAGGTTGTTCCCCCTCCACCTATGAACCAAGTCGAAGGGGTTGGTTATGCTGAAGGTATCGAGGTTGTTGCGAGTGGTTGGGAACGATCAAATTATTATGTCGAGTTGCGGAGATGGCGAAGATAAAACGAAAACTTTGGCAGCAGACAGCGAGTGGATCGTGTGATTGGGAGAGATCCCCAAGAGAGTAGGGAGAACATGTCTACAAAACTTTTTCTTACGGGAGTATAGTACGAGCTGACGCAAACAGAATCACTCGCTCGCCGCCATGACTATGAAAAAAGACGGTTAAATGGGGAGCACAAATACAAAGGAAGATATACACACTTGCATTGATGAGATCCCCTCCACTTTCCTTTAACACCCTCACGGCCTTTGCTCGTGAACAGTTGACTTGCGCCATTACGAGCTCTATGTCCTTGGGGTCGACACCAGTCTCGTCAACGGGCCCGTCGTCCTCCTCGGGTGCCTCGAGTTCAGGGACTTCGTCGTCGTTGTCGCCACCTTTCCCAGCCCCCGAGTTCTCGAGACTAGTTGTGCTTCCCGCTCCGCTCGCTGCCAATTGCTGCGCCGCACTCAATTGAGCTTGCGCGTTCATATCTTCCATCTACTCAAAGGCATATGTGTTAAGCTCAAGCAATGAGTCGCCAAGGCGGACGAACCTTGGCTTCGCCGAATACAATATACGTGTCACTATTTTGCGACTTGTAGACATCGGGAGACGCGATCACAAACAAGAACTGCTCGGATTTCATGACGACTTGTGGGTCAAGTAGAAGCGTACGACGTACATTTTTTGGCCGCCGAAGAGTGACGCGAGTAATACCAGAAACCTTCTTGAGACCCAAACCGAGGAGCGCTTTTCTCGCCTTACGCTCAGAACGTGACTGAATCTTGTCAAGGGCCGCAGCAGAAGTAGGGTCCTCTTCGTGGTCATGATCATGATCATGGTCGTGCTCGTGCTCGTGACCCTCATGGTCAGAGTGGTCGGAGGTAACCTCTTCGATGGTGGCGGACATCTGTGCAATGGTCAAAGCCGCGTCAGCGTGATTCATCACAACTGTCGACCACCCATCCACCCAATTCAGCGAGGTTCATCAAAAAATTTCTTTCTGAAAGAGAGCCTTTGTAAAAAGACATCCTGACCTTACTAGATTTCGACGTTAAAGACAACACACGTCGTCGGCGATGTTGGGGATTGATAGTGAGCTGGACACTGCAACGACTGCTGACTAAGCAGAGCCGTTTCAATGGCAAGACAGGAAAGATGATGCATGATTGTACGATGCGAAGATGGACAGACTGTCCACTTTCCCTCATCCATAAACTGTTTCCTTTACGCATTCACACAGAACCACTCTTTTCCTTGCGGGTACCTGTCTGAGTCGGGCGCGTCTTGACCAAGTAAATGTGGGCTCAAGAAATAAAAGTTACTACAGTACTAATTGAACAAGACGAAGCTCTACTAAAACAACTACCGTGTAAGCGTCGCACGGACTCGATACAGTGTGTGCATGAAATCGGGCAGAATGTAGGAGCATGTGGGAGGAGTTGACAGTACAGTCGGGAGGCCAGCTATTGGGCATGCAGGATTCTGGCGGCAGGAAACTTGTGGACTATATAAGTATCATGTGGCTACTTACAGGTGTGAGAGGAAATCCATCGTCTTCGAGTGAAAAGCAGATGGGTGCAACTCAATACCCATGGACCAGCATACTTTACTACACCGCCTGTCGCCCAGGCCCCGTGTGCCTGTCCTTGCTCCATGTGGTACTGATTGGGTGTAATGATAACCTAAGACCAAAGATCAGTAGCGCCGAGAGAAAGATATCAGAAACAGGAAAGTTGTCCGTGGTCCGAATCCGCGATCGGGATCTACCTAGGCACGCTCGCATGGCATGAACGCTTTGCCCGGCACGCGCCAGTTAATTAACTCGGCTCATCTCAGTTCACGTGACGCGCCTGCACGCGACCTTGGGAGCATCGTCCTCGCCCCTGACTCTTACCCACTTCCATCTTGTTTGATACCTGGTCCGCAGTGATGTCTGGTCGCGAACAGCTTGCCCAGCCTAACCGTCGTAAAGCAAGTGTTTCTAATCTTGCCTATGACCTCGCACTTCTCCTCTTTCGTGTCATCATCAACATATTCTTCCGGGAAGTTCGTCCCCGTGGCGCGTTCAACATCCCCCGCAATGGTCCTGTAATTTTTGTCGGTGCTCCCCACAGTAATCAAGTGCGATTGTTGATATCCACAGGATGAGACGTTCCGTTGACCCTATTGGGGACTTGTAGTTTCTCGATCTTCTGCTTGCGTTGCAGGTCTATCGTGAGACGGGGCGGCGGCCTGCTTTCTTAGTCGCTGCAAAAAGCATGAAGCGGAGGGTTGTAGGCTTCCTTGCCAGGTCTCTGTCAAGTAGTGCGCATACATTTCACCAACTCGTTGTCTCATAGGTCTGACTCTATATCAGTCCCCGTCGCCCGTGCCGCAGACGACGCTAAAGCAGGCACCGGAAAGGTGCATTTGTCTCTCGACGACCCTTGTCTTGTCCTCGGGGAAGGTACCAAGTTCCTCGAAGAGTTGAAGCCAAAGATGCAAATCATGTTATCAAAGGTCGTCAATTCTTCTGTTGCTGAAGTCACCCAGGTCATTTCGGATACACAACTCAGAATCAAAACCGAATTCCACAGCGATACGGAGAAGTGCACGAAACTCGTCCAAGAAAAGGCGGAAGAGGCAAAGTCACAAGGCATCGATGGCTTGGCTTTCAAAAAACTTCCTTATGTCGATCAGAACGAGATGTATCAGCACGTGTACCAGCGGTTGCATGAGGGAGGTTGCATTGCAATCTACCCAGAAGGTAAACACTCCCTTCAAAGTGCAGCGTACTAGGAGCTTAAATTGCGGTCTAGGTGGTAGTCACGATAGAACAGATCTCTTACCCCTGAAGGCCGGTTTTTCAGTGATGGCCTTGGGTGCAATGGCAAGCGACCCGAATGTGAAAGTAAAGATAGTTCCTGTTGGGCTGTCGTACTTTCATGCCCACCGCTTCCGGTCACGTGCGGTCATCGAATTTGGCCCTCCTCTAGATGTTGCCCCCGAACTAGTCGAAAAGTTCAAAAATGGAGAGTCGTCTGGAAAGCGCGAAGCGGTGTCCAAGCTTCTTGACCAGGTCTACGACGCCCTTAAGGCTGTAACTGTACGCGCACCTGATTATGATACCCTCATGGTGCGCAGTGTATCAGAGAACACTGTGTTCATAGGTTAATTTTTTTTTGCAGCTCATTCAAGCCGCACGTCGACTCTACCAACCCCCTGGGCAACACCTGACCCTTGGTCAAGTTGTCGAGTTAAACAAGCGCTTTCTACTTGCCTACAGTCACTTTAAGGATGAACCCCGCATCCAAGCACTGCGCAAAAAGGTCTTAAAGTATAACCGTTTGCTCCGAGATTTAGGCTTGCGAGACCATCAAGTATGATCCCTCCATCTATGCTTCATGGATTCTAAAAGACTTGAATCAGGTACCTAGGGCTCAGAAAGCGAGCTGGAAGACATTTGGGCTTCTGCTTTACCGTATCATTCTCCTGTTCGTCTGGGCGGTTTTTTCATTACCAGGAGTGGTTCTGCATGCGCCCATCTTTGTAACGGCGTCAATTGTATCCAAAATTAAGGCCAAAGGTAACGGAGCATTATCTCATGTTGCGCAAGATCTCATATGCGTAAAGAGGCTCTCGCTGCATCGATGGTGAAGGTCGCAGGACGCGACGTCCTTGCGACGTGGAAGGTTCTAATTTCACTTGTCATGACCCCAGCCCTCTACACATTTTATGCATTTGTTGCAACCGTCGTCTCCTTCAAAGCAGATGTCCCCTTCGATCGGATTCTTTGGACTCCATTCCTCACACTGCTCGCACTGCCGTGCATTGGTTACGCGGCTCTCAAGTTCGGCGAAGCTGGGGTAGACGTGCTCAAGTTTGTCGCCTTATTGATAAACCCTATCAGTTGGCTAAGTTGCTTCGTAGGTCGCTTGGCCCCCTGATCATTACCCTCATACCCGGAAAGCATCGGTACTTGGAACACTTGAAGCGAGTCCGGCAGGAGTTAGCGAAGGAACTTGGCGAAGCTATCGACGAGTTTGGTCCTCAAATTTGGGAGGATTTCGACAAGGTACTGGTTTGGCGATGTGCGGAGCGGTCTGGAACGCTAATTACTCTCGTTAGCATCGCATTCTTATCCCGTCCGCAAGCGTGCCTCCATCGTCTGGTAAACCTGGGTTATGGAGACGAAAGAGCGGAGTGGGTGCTGTGGATGCGCAGGGCAACCTACTTTCTCATCCTATGGTATGTGCGTATGATGCCCGTGTGACGAGACTCATCGTATTGTGATAAGACTTGGCTGGACGAACGTCTGTTTGGCTGGAGCGTCAGTGCAGAAGCAAGTCGTGATGTCAGCCGAGCTGGGTCTCCGCGAGGCTCAGATAATGAAGATGGTGGAGACTATGACGATTTACTGAAGGGAACGCAACCCGAGGGAACGTCTTCCAAAATACAGAGTCAGCGTGGGTCGTACGCCGACTTGCAGAAGTTACGGGCGATAGGAAAGGGCCATTAACGATATGAACTGTTTTTGTTGTTTTTGTTCTTACGAATCGACCACGTTTGGGATGTATCACGTGCGGCGTAGATTGGACCGGATTGGCAGCTTGAGCGATTCACCCGTTCCGAGTTCCTGATGTCCACGACAGAGGTCTCGCGCCAACTACGCCTCTGTCTTGAGAGGTCTCCTCAGGCTTTGTCCGCACCAGAGGTGTATGCTCTTGTCGATACCTTTGTTTCTGATTGCACCGCGTCGGAGGAGCCCGAGGCCTCAGTACAAACCCTCGAGAATGACCTGCAAGTGATCCGAAATACGCTTGACCTCAGCGAATGTGCGCAGACTGAGACCCTCCTGTCTGTGCTGAACCATCTAGAGCCAGTACTTTCATCCACATCTCTCATTTCTACCTGGTTTGATCTCGTGCTACGGCCCGCATTGCGCGAGCCAAGATTATCACACTCTGCAATTACCCAAGCGAAGGATCTTGTCATTGTGGCTCTCGAAAAGCCCGACCATATACACCCAGAAATACAAGGCGAATTTCGGAGAAGGATATTAGATCTTTACCTCTTGGACGCATTTAATGAGGCATCTACTGAAGATGCGATTGAATGGGCAAGCCTGCCGAAGGAACAGCGCGATCAGTGGAACATCTGGAAGGGAAATCTTGAGGACATTCTTGTCGTTTTTGGCATGGACCAGCCAGAGGTACGCTTCCTAGTGTAATGCACCACTCTTGACGTCAAAAGTGGTTCGGCTGTGCAGGCGTTCCTATTACAGATTTTCCACTGCTTTGCGTCGCCCACCTCGCGTCTGCAACTATTTGGCCTACTGAACCGCTACACTACAGAGCCGCTCTCCGAACAGCATGGATGTGTCCTGGCCACCCATCCTCTCATGTCGTCTATTCTCACCTCACTCTTGGTCGACAATTCCACGACCGCCTGTACGATTGGCGTTACCACACTCACCAAACTATTGCCCATCTTTGCAGTCCAGGATTATGGCGCTCTAAAGCGCATGCTTCCCCAGCTCTTTGCAATCCTTGCTCGTATTCTTTGTTGGCGCGAGCGCGGACCGCCCACATCACCTCCCACACCACTCCCCGAAGGTGTCGCATCTGATGAGGACAATAGTGCCACTGAGGGAAACTATTCGGAACAAGCTATTGAGGGTAGCCGTGTTTTGGATACGAACCCAGATCTTCAATGGGAACGCCTTGAATTATCATTCGATTCGACGACAGCACCTGCGCCTTCTCCTCGGCAATACTTCACTTTCCTTTATTACCTCTTCCCGTGCAATCTCATCGCATTTCTACGCAACCCTGTTGGATACCTCACAGATAGGCACGTAGAAAGACCTTATGCTGTAGACTGGGAGGACGTACTAGACCACGAACAGATCAAAACAAAAAGCGAGGTGCATTTTACTTTACGTAGAATGTGGACGTAAATTAGCTGACACTTGACTGTGGCCAGCTCCTGCTCAGGCAACACGTCACTCACCCGCGCCTCATCTGGCACAACGCAGAAACTGAGATCAGCAACCTCGAAGTCTACTCTCAATACGATACGGCTAGGATCGTCGCGGAATGCCTATTGCTTGAACTTCGCAATTCACACCCGGCATGGCAAGGCAGTACTACGCCCGAGGTAGTCACCGTCACGGAGACGAAACACGATAGCGTGGCCCCACCGCCGTTGTTAGTCGATCTAAGTGATTCTACTTTAGGGTCTATGAACTCGACTCCCCCAATGCGTACTGTCGAGATACGCAATAAGCCACGAGTCTCGCTCCAGGACATGGTCAACACGTCTATCGCGCTGAAATCGCAGCTAGACGTCGACATTGTCGACCCGACACCCATTTGGCCATATGCGCTGTTCCCGTCAGAGCCTGCCTGCAATAGTCCTGGGAAGTCGGATCCGGAAAGCAGCATGGCACAGGCTATCGCAGGGCTCCAGCGCGAAGTGCTGATACTACGGAACGAACTGAATTTCGAGTCGTGGCTCGCAAGAGAGAATGTAAGACAGATCGGGCGATTGTTCGAGCAGAGGATTATGAGCCGCAACGCAGAGGTGGAAAGGCAGAATCTAGTGAGCGCTTTACGCTGTGCTCACTGTCCGTGTGGTATACATATTGATCACGCTTTGGGTAGCACAATAAGTTGCGAGAGAATAAAGTACTGATCGGCAGTCTACAGCGAAAACTCAAGGAGCACAGTGAGCAGACGGAGATGACAAAGAAGAAGTATGCGGATTGGAACGCGGAATTGAGCAGAAAATTACAAGATCTGAGGGAGCAAAAGCGAAATTGGGTGTCAGAGACTGCGGCACTGCGGTTGGCCGAGAAGGAGCTGCGAGTTCGTGCCTTCCTCTCGACAATGTCAATCGTGATTCACCTGGATCATAGGCGCAATTTGTGGCCCAAGGAAATTTACTGGCTGAAGCAGAACGCCGAGAGTCCCAACTCCGGACATCCATCAAGGAGACGGAGCACAAGGTTGCCCGTCTGAAAGACTATGAACAACGTATCGAGCAACACACTGCCATGCAAAAGCTATGGTAAGGTGGATATACGTCCATTGGCTCTATTAACGATGTAACCAGGGATGCGGACTTGCAAAAACACAAAGAACAGACAGAAGTGATGAAAGTATTGCTCAGCAAGTACAAGAAGATGGAACTGCTGCTAGACGCGTATGAACAAACTCAAAGTACGATGGAAGAGCAGGCACGGTGAGAGTCCCTCTTCGCCTATCTATCGATGTACTGTACCGTACTGAGACAAGGTTTGTGCACCAGGGCGTCACGTCGGCAAATCCAGACAATGGAGGCGAAGCTGAAGCTGCTTCCCAGCAAACCTCCACCGAGGACACCTCGGATGTCTCATGCAGCGGAAATTACGAGACTTAAAGAAGCAAATACGAAACTACGGGACGATAACGCGGAGCTTCAGGACGAAATCGAAGAATTGAAGGCGATGGTCGAGCTACTGCGGGCGCAGGTAAGCGGGCATTCAGGGCTATTGGGCGATCCTACGCGTAGCCCAGTGCTGGGGAGCGCAGTACTGCGACCGTAATGTACTGGATTTAGTTATCTGAGGAACGTTCTCGAAGGTTGGTCAAGCGTGGGAATAATTGCAAGATGCGCGTCGAAACTTCGAGAACAAATTTTTGGTGAGATTAAATAGTAGGTCCAAGGCTCACCTTGGTCCCTTTGTCGCCCTAAAGCCCTCCTTCCTTCCTCTTCGCGAAAATAAAAATGTCTGTCCCTGAACCCGAAAGCTTTGGCTTCCAGGCTGAGATCTCTCAGTTGCTCGATCTGATCATCAGTCAGTCTCGTTATCTTCGCGTGATTATTGCTTCACGCGATATCTGACCTCGCTTGCAGACACTTTCTATTCCAACAAAGAGATCTTCCTTCGTGAACTCATCTCCAACGGATCCGATGCTCTCGACAAAATTCGCTATGCCTCCCTTACCGATCCCTCGGTCCTCGATTCCGAGAAGGAGCTTTTCATTCGGATCATCCCAGACAAAGAAAATAAGATCCTCACCCTCCGTGACAGTGGCATTGGCATGACCAAGGCTGACATGGTCAACAACCTTGGTACCATCGCCAAGTCCGGCACAAAGGTATATTATCTCTGCCGTCTCGTTGACGTCTTTTTCCTCACGTACTGTCGCAGGGCTTTATGGAAGCACTCAGCTCAGGCGCTGACATATCCATGATCGGCCAGTTTGGTGTCGGTTTCTATTCTGCGTACCTCGTCGCAGAACGCGTGCAGGTCATTTCGAAAAATAACGATGACGAGCAGTACATCTGGGAGTCAGCCGCAGGTGGCACTTTCACCATCACTCTTGATACTGTGAACCCACCTCTCGGTCGTGGTACCGAGGTCCGCCTCTATCTCAAGGAGGACCAGACCGAGTACTTGGAGGAGAAACGGATCAAGGATATTGTTAAGAAGCACTCTGAGTTCATCTCGTACCCGATCCAACTCGTTGTCACCAAGGAGGTCGAGAAGGTTTGCTCTTGACTATATGCTCGTCTGCTCCTCATTTCTAAATCGCGTGTCGCAGGAGGTCGAGGATGAAGAAGAGGAAGAAGAGGCTAAGGACAAGGACGAAGAGGGCAAGTCCAAGGTTGAAGAAGTGGAGGACGAAGACGAAGACAAAGCGAAAGACAAGAAGAAGAAAAAGATCAAGGAGCAGAGTAAGGTCAACGAGGAGCTCAACAAAACCAAGCCCATTTGGACTCGCAACCCAAGCGAGATCACGCAAGAAGAGTATGGGTCGTTCTACAAGTCACTTACCAATGATTGGGAGGATCACCTTGCTGTCAAACATTTCTCCGTCGAAGGCCAGCTCGAGTTCAAGGCCATCCTCTATATCCCGAAGCGGTAAGTCATGTTTCTTGTTTGCACGCTCGTATCTGACTGGTTGTCTCAGCGCGCCGTTCGATCTTTTCGAGAGCAAAAAGAAGCGCAACAACATCAAGCTCTACGTCCGTCGAGTGTTCATCATGGACGACTGCGAGGACCTCATCCCAGAGTACCTCAATTTCGTCAAAGGCATTGTTGATTCCGAGGATCTGCCGCTCAACATTTCGCGCGAGACCCTTCAGCAGAACAAGATCCTCAAAGTCATCCGCAAACACATCGTTAAGAAATGCATGGATCTGTTCACAGAGATTGCGGAAGACAAGGATAACTTCCAGAAGTTCTATGAGGCATTCGGCAAGAACATTAAGCTCGGAATTCACGAGGACGCCCAAAACCGCAGCAAGCTTGCCGAATTCCTGCGCTTCCACTCGACCAAATCTGTCGACGATACGATCACCCTCAAAGGTGTGCTGCGCGCTTGGCCTAGATATATTTTTCTCATGTTCAATTCCCAGACTACATCACACGCATGCCATCGGGACAAAAGGCAATTTATTACCTTACGGGTGAATCTCTTGCTGCAATTAGGGACTCTCCGTTCTTGGAAGTCCTTAGGAAAAGGGGCTTCGAGGTTCTGCTGCTAGTGGACCCCATTGACGAGTACGCGGTATCCCAGCTGAAGGAATTCGATGGTTACAAGCTCGAGTCGGTCTCGAAAGAAGGCCTTGAGCTCGAGGAGACGGACGAGGAGAAGAAAGCGCGTGAAGAGGAAGCTAAATCCTACGAGGACTTGTGCACGGTCATCAAGGACGCACTCGGTGACAAGGTCGAGAAAGTTGTTGTGTCAAACCGTATCTCAGACTCACCTTGTGTACTCGTCACTGGCCAATTTGGTTGGTCATCGAATATGGTGGGTTCCTCCTTGCTTTGAACTACGGACTTGGAACTGATGAGATACGATGTGTGTAGGAGCGTATCATGAAGGCACAGGCACTCCGTGACACCTCCATGTCATCTTACATGGCGTCAAAGAAGACGCTCGAACTCAATCCCAAGCACCCAGTCATCAAGGAGCTCAAGCGCAAAGTCTCCGAGGACAAGGCAGACAAGTCTGTCCGGGACCTCACGTACCTATTGTTCGAGACTGCTCTCCTTACTTCTGGCTTCTCACTCGAAGAGCCGACATCCTTTGCCAAGCGGATTCATCGCATGATCTCGTGAGTGGATGAAATTCCCTGCATGACGTATTACGATTAAGCGATCTGTGATGGTTTCAGGCTTGGTCTTGACGTTGATGAGGAAGAGGAGTCTGTGCCTGTTGCTGAGGAGGCGGCCCCCGCTGCAACAGAAGGTGCTTCTGCGTCTGCAATGGAGGAGATTGACTAGAGTTGCATGGACTTCGCTATTTGAAGGGGTTCTGTAATAAAATTTGCCGTCACTTTTCTCTGTATTTGCTCTCACACTCATTTTCCTCCATAATTTTGTCTACCGCATCATCATCTATCCATCCATTAAAAGAGCAATTTTTTTCCCTCCCTTTGACTGACTATGCATGGAACCATGGAACACGGAATGCCGCCGCGGTGCGTGCAACGACATCGGGCCTGGCATGGAAACAGACGGCATACACAAATAGCTGCGTCGGTAGTATTCCGTCACCGTACTGTGCCGAACGAGGTAGGCTTCCACTCTACTGCCTCACATCAATGATACATCCACTCTGTATGCACGCTTGTATGCATGGATGCCAGTCACGTCGTAGCTGCTATGAACGTGATGTCAATGGAACTATGTCCCATGGCCATACGTGCGTAATCGTCGGCATTATCCATTGTTCGCATCCCCAAGAAAGGGGGCACAATAGCGTCACTCGGGCGACGCTGTAAAACGAGGCTCGAGCGGCGGGCCATTGTTCGCCATATTAGGTGTGATTTGTCAGCAAAACGAGGCGGCGGCAACGTGCACCGGCTTTTGACACGCGGTCTCCTTACGCTCTCCCCCATTGTCCGCTCCCTCTCCATATAACTCTAGTCCCTCCTTTCCTACCTTTTTATTTTCGACCCCGTACGCCCACTTCGAAACGCTAACTTCAAGTCACCCGTCACTTGTAATCGCCTCAGCCATCCCTCGACTGAGATCCACAATGCCTCCGACTCCCATTATCGCACCCCAGCCTCGTCGTCTACTTCCGCAGCCGACAATCATCGACACATCCGTTCCCGTGTTACCCATCAACCTCGACGACCCTTTCATCGTCAGTGTCTCTCGTCTCTGAGAATGCCTTATCGAACCCTCACACGTTCCCTACCGCAGTGCCACACACCTGCCCCAAAGAACGCTCAGCTCCCCCGCCTCATGTCTCCAATTCGCCTTCACCGTACAAAACGTTCTCTGGTACGTCCCTTTTACGTTATGTCACTTGATCATTCTCACCGATCAATTTTTTTTTTTCCAGACGTCTCAGTCTCCTACACCGTGTAGCTCGATCAAGCGACAGGTGGGCTGCCCCCCGCGTACCCCACGTCGTCGGCGGTACAACATTCGTCCAGAAGCGATTATCGGCCCGCGAGTAATCAATTTTGATTCACTTCCCTGGATTTCCGCCCTGGATGACCCTGCCCTTACGGCAGGGAATCCATGGGATTCCGATCTTTCACAGCTCGCATCGGCGGAGTCTATGCTCGCTTCAAATCTTGGGCCTGTTCGTCGCCGCAAGTCTATATCCCTCTCAAGAGACCGGACAGAGCCAATTGTGCCCCTTGTGTCGTCTCCACCGAGTGCCACGTCAACACCACCACCACGATTTCCGTCACCAGCGAGAGTGCAATTCGTCGGCTTAATGCCAGCGATGACGCCTAGGCCAGCACCAATGCATTAGCCGCCCGTGTAGCGCTGTGACATTGACCAACTTAGGAGTCCCATTTAATTGCCACCACATTCCTCACGTCACCATTCCCTTATTGATCAACGGACCTTCCCATCATCTTCCTCACAATCCGGATTCACCCGTGCCTCTTTTCACGCATCTCAGCATCATCAACTGTGATCCTATTCATCGCATTTATCTTACCATCTCTTCACATATCATCCATCCTCATCTGACGATTTTTGTGACCATCACCGTACAACGTTCTTTCATCTTCGCTATTCGTTGTTTGTACGCTCGCCCAGTTGTGCTGGTATTTATTCCGTGCCTTTGTGTGTCATCCGGGTTTAGCTGCACGTTCCCCATCCTTCTCGCCCCAACGCATCTATCTATGATGTTCCGAGTCTCTCCCCCTTTTCTCATTGCCAGTTTTCTTATAAAGTGTACACGTATCCGCCTTAGGTATTCCTGTACAAGTTGTTCCTACACAATGTGCAATACAACGTTGTCCAACTAGACCAAGCAGTGCATGAAAAACCAGCTTCCGTTTGGATTGCAGTATAAAATATAGGATCATGTGCAAAAAGGATACTGCCCCAGTGAGGCTCGAACTCACGACCTTCCGATGAGCTGTCCACTTTCGAGGATAACAGTCGGACGCTG
>WNGR01019489.1_pt1 | contig 15121 bp, 11 predicted proteins | sample 5407581 | NCBI WGS metagenome assembly WNGR01 (sample SAMN13153383, study PRJNA577476) | soil metagenome | isolation source: 80 cm soil or saprolite under Garry oak tree replicate 2 | place: USA:California | collected 2016-06-15
TACAACCCGGTCAGACAACGACGGCTAGCACAAGCACCTTGCCCACAACACTTCTCCTCGGTGTCGGCGACATCTACACCGTCACTATAGCAGCAACCATGAGCGACGGCACCACTGAGACCCAGACAGTATCCACAATATACACACTGGGAGCTGACACCGGTCTCTAGGAGAACCGCCCCCTCATCTTTTTTTCTCACGATGCCCCGATTCACCAAAAACGAAAAGACGACGCCTCCACAGGCCAGATAAAGTTGGTTCTACCTCTCGGGCGTGGGAGCAAATGCAAGTTCAAACCGCTTTCTTCAAGAAATTATTCTATTCCAGCCGTTGGAGTCAAACCCGACAAAACATGTTCCGGGGGTGGGCGGGACGACCCACATGCGGAGCTCACTTGGAAGGCCATGGAACCTTGCAAGGACATGCAGTCCTTTAACAAAACACTGTATCAAATGGTCTATTTGTTGAGAACCGCCTGAAGCAATCGGCCGCCATCTCCAACGTTTATGCGAGAGGTTAAGAGGGGTTAAGAAGCTCTTACCAAACTCGAACTCGGCCAGACAGAGCTTACAACTCAACTGAAAAAAAAACGCTGGCTTGGTTTTGGGTGGCAATATTCCCCCGTTCATCCTCCTATCGCCTCATCCGTTTTGCAATCCATTCAAGAATGAACTTTTCAAGCATGTCAAGGGGTAGCGCGCCTTGGCTCAGCAACTTATCGTGAAAAAGTCGGAGGTCAAACCTTGCACCCAGCGTCGTCTGAGCTCTAGACCTAAGGTCTTGGATTCGCAACTGCCCGATTTTGTACCCCAGAGCTTGTCCCGGCCAGGCTATGAATCGATCTATCTCTGATATGGTTTCTTGCTCATTAGCGGACAAATTATGTTTGAGGAATCGAATGGAGGCTCCTCTCGTCCAGCGCATGGTGTGAATTCCCGTATCTACTACGAGGCGAGCGGCTCGTCGTGCTTCAGCCATCAAACGACCAAATTCTGACAGAAGGTCCTCGTAGAACCCCATCTCTTTACCCAGTTCTTCAGCGTAAAGGGCCCAACCCTCTTCGAAAGCGGAATAGCCACCATGTCTACGGAACCTCGGAAGTGATGCAGATTCCTGTTGCAATGATACTTGTAGATGATGTCCGGGAAGCACTTCATGGTAGGCAAGAGCCTCCATCATGTATTTCGGTCTGCTATCTGGCTTGAATGTGTTAACATACAAACACCCTGGTCTTGACCCATCCTCAGGAGGACGACTGTAGAATGCAGCGGGTGCCGTTTGCGAGCGAAAAGCCTCAACTTCTCTAAGCTGGTATCCGGCGGTCGGTATCGTTCCAAAAAACGAAGGTAGCTTAGGTTCAACTCTCGACAGAATCTTCTTGAATAGACTCAGTATTTCGTCCCCGGTCTTGAAGTACTGGGACCTGTCACGACGAACGAACTCAGAAAATTGGTGTAATGTTCCACGGAACCCAAGGTCGACTATGACCAATCGGACCGCCTTTTGAATCTTGGCCAACTCATGTAGCCCTATTCTGTGAATAGATTTAGGAGTCAAACTCGTTGAAGTGTATGATTCTATGTTGTGTTGATACCACTCCTTTCCGCGAGGGACCGCCCATAGGCCAATTTCTTTACGACTGGCTGAGTGATAATCTGACTTCATGAACGATAGTAATCTTGAATATGACGAGTTAACTGGACCCAAAATCACGTCACTCAGATCGTCTTCAAAAAAGCTGATTTCTTGTTTGGAAATTCCTCTTATGCTTCTAACCGTGGGCACAAAAAAACCACTCTTGGTCGATTCCTTTACAATTTGAGTCTCGATCTGAGGAACGATCTTCTCTATGATGACCATGGGGAGAGTGATTCTCTCCTTGATACCTATTCTCATGCACTCAATAATCTCATTGAACACAACCGGAAGCTGGTGTAGCCTTGTTAAGTAGTTCTGAAGATCTTGCCTACTGTTGAAAGGATGAAAGGAGGTCAGGCGTGGGAGGTCGACATGAGGCCCGCTTAAGTGGGTAATGGGGAGCAAGTAAGGCTTGAAGAGAGCGCTGTTAATATGTAGCGTCAACTCTTTCTCGAAGAGTTCGTAATTCAGTCGATCTCTCGTGCGAGTCGGCTTCGCAAAACTTTTCAGTTTGTGCTTGAATGTCCGAAATTGTTCCGCATGTCGTTCAAATCCAGCTGCAGAAAAATTGTCCAGTCTATCATCAAAGCGATGATCTCCGAGGTAGGTAGCCAGCACAGGAAACTCTCTGAGGATGTAGTCCCAGTATTCATCGTAAAGTCTACTGAGAGACAATTACACACACTCACACATGAACAGGTTCGAAGTTTTGAGCGCTAGCCCTCATGAAGGGACTACAATACCTCCTCTCTCGGTTTGTTCATTCTTTGATACCAATTTGAGCTGAGAGTACTCGCCAGCAGGAATTTCTGTTCATATGTAACCGATCATTTTAAATATTTTCACAGACAGTACAGGCCTGAAAATACCATGGGATCTATCCAGAACATACATTTTGGCGACACGCCTGAGTTCCGTGCAGAAGCAGAAAGGATAGCTGTGCAACACGCGATGGGGTTGTCAAAAATCATTGAAGCGGCAGCAAATCTTGACGAAACTGGTAGGCAGTATTGGCTCCAGAAGTACGATGCCGCAGAAGAGGCTTGGAACAATGCTTTCAGGCTCTATAAGGAGAGCAGGAACATGCTCAAATCCGCGGCAGAGTCATACATTGCGCTTGAACCTCAGCACGAGAAATCATCTAAGGTAGAGCTCGTCAAACTTTTCGGACTGGACAAAGCAGGCGGAGATATCAAGGCCAACTACTCTAAGATCGTCGTGTCCATCGAAGGAGTCATCGACTGGATAACTCACATCCTAACTGTCGAGCACGTGGGTCCTGATGCTTTGCGACGGAAGGAACTCAAGCCCATTTACGCCGCCATTTCGGAAACAGGCAGAGAACTTGAGCTCGCTGCTTGCCAGAACCTAGCACTTCTCGTTGAGACATCTAGAGCTACGCACAGAATCTCAGACCTAGTCGAAGCCATGCGAACCATGGACAGAAAGGCTATGGCCGCCGGAATCCCGGCTGCCTAGCCTCCCTCCTTTTTCCGCGACTTATTTGCAATTTCATCCTAGAGGAATTGGAAAAGAGGATTTCTTGAGGTTAGGCCTGCATAAAGATTAGGACGACTCAGGGAGGTTTATCCGCATGTAGGCATCCGAGCATGAGTGCATTGAATCTCGCGCCGCGAAAACCGAGTTACGCTCGGGTTCTAGCAAGTCGGTCTTTGCTATCAATGTGGATTGGCCAGTCAGTGTCGCAATCCGGCGACGCAATATTTGCCGTGGCGATCTTCTGGGTCGTTCTCACGTCAACAGGATCTGCATTCTACGTAGGAGTTGTCTCTGCGGTCATCTATTCTTCACAGATCGTATTTGGAACTCTCAGCGGAGTGTACATCGATCGCCTGAACCGGCGAACTCTTTTGATAATACTCAATCTCTTGCAAGCAATCCTGACCGCGTTTGTCTCCATATTGTACATTGAAAACGCGCTTCGTATAGAATACCTTCTCGCAAGCATTTTCTTCATTTTCGGTATGGCTGTAGTCATCAGATCGTCGGTAAACGCGTTGATCCCCACGATGGTGAGTACTGAAGACCTCCCCGCTTCCAATAGTCTATTTTCGTTAACATCCTCGTTAAACTCATCCTTCAATTATATTATCGGAGGACTTATTCTGGTGGTTTTAGGGGCCGCCTTCTCGATTATGTATGACAGTCTAACGTTTGTGATCGCAGGAGTCGTCGCATCGCTAGTTCGAAGGGAGTACGGGATCCTGCATAAAGAACCGCCGGACGACCTCTCCACAAAGACCAGGTTTCGTGATGAATTCGGAGAAGGACTTCGGTATGTCAAATCAAAGAAACTTCTTCTTCAAATTGCATTGTTCGGAGTTGTGGTCAATTTTCTAGGTACTGCGGCGATAGTTTTACTCGCGCCATACTCGAGAGTTTGGTTGCGTGGGGGTCCAGAAACTTATGGGCTTATTCTAGGGGCTTTCTCCGTAGGTGGAATCTTTGCGTCATTGGCATATGGCAAGATCGACCTGAGAAAAAGAGTTGGAAAGGTCTTGTTGCTAGGCGTGATGGTTGCCGGCCTCGCTATTGCACTAATGGGAATCGCTACAAATGCTCTGGTGGCCACTCCCTTGGCGTGTGTCTTCGGATTTTCGATCGTATTTTCTAATCTCCCGATTCAAGTTCTCATGCAAGCAACGATTCCCAGGAAGCTATTCGGCCGCGTTTTTACCGTCATCACTACGGGAGGCACAGCAATCCAACCATTCTCGGCATTAATCGCCGGATCTCTGGGTACGTCTGTATCTATTGGCCTCCTGTTTGTAGTGTTCGGCGTATGTGTGATCGGAGCAAGCATCCTGGCCTACATATTCCTCATCACTTTAAGAAAATCGGAATATTGAGGTTTAGCGTCATTGAGGAGATTATTTCGGAGCGTCGCGTATGTCGAGAAACGCTTTGGGTCGTCCGAGATTAGTGACTTGGGGAGTGCCAATCGTCGGAGTGCCAGAGAAAATTAATACGAAGGTCTGACAAAAGAGAGAGAATACCTTCTGCTTCGACAGAATAAGTTAGCGAGTTATGATGCGAACCTAAGGTTGCCCGATTGAATCTCGATGGAGCTTAGAGCAGCCGATAGTAGGACTCGGACCGCGTTCGAGGTTACTCCTTTCGAGCCATGCCCAAGTGCTAGAGACCTAGACAATCAGCAAGGCTCAACCTCACAGTATTGGATAATACCAGATTCGGGACTGGCTGGCGCAGTCTGGAGAAAGTGATGTGGATCTCCGGTCCGGTTCCCTTATGAGGGCATCAGTCTGCAAAACTGGTTTGCCTGTCATTACGCTGTCCACGTTACGCCATCTCCTAATAGATCAGCAGAAAAACGAGACTTGTGCGCGCCATTTTGCCACGAAATACGTTCCGGGTTGATGCCTCTAGTCTAGGTGATGATGCCCTTCGAAAGACTCGTTGGTTCTCTGCCCCCGTAAACGTCGATCGGCGATTGCTGCCTCGCTTCTTACAATTCCTTGAATTCGACAACAACGTATCTGAAAATACAATCAAAGCCTACGGATCTGACATGGTGCAGTTTCTTACCTTCATGACTCAATCGGGAAAGACAAGGGTCAAGCCGACGCGAATGCTCGCATACCTTTCCCACCTTAGGGTGGAGAGGCGCTGTTCTGATAACACCATAAAGAGGAAACTGGCTTCTGTAAGGAGATTCTTCAGATTTCTCGAATCGTTCGGGTTGTCGAAGGAGTTCCGTTTCCCGAAAGCAGGCATCAGGTTCAGAGTCCGGACGAGCCTCCCTCAGGTTATGCCTCTAACAGAGGTCAGCCGCCTCCTATTTGCTGCCGGATCTAAGGTTCCATCTCACGGTTATGCCAAGTACAAGAAAATCAGAGATCAAGTAATCATTTCGCTGTTGTTCTATACAGGGATGCGCGTTGGCGAAGTGGTCGGACTAGACAGGACCAACATAGACTCAGATTCCGGTGTGGTCCTCGTTCATGGAAAAGGCGGAAGGGATCGCGTATTGTATATTAGGAATCCCCCTCTCCTAATAGCACTTAGGAAATACGTAACTCTGCGAGCAAGAACAAAGACTGCTAGCGAGGCACTATTCACTAACAGAGCTGGCGGCAGGCTAACATCCAGGTCCGTAGAAACGATATTCGAAACCTGCCTTCGCAGAGCAGAGATCTTGAGCAAATACACACCTCATTCAATGAGGCACACCATGGCAACGACACTCTTGGAGAGGGGAACAAACCTCAGGGCATTGCAGGAGATCCTCGGACATTCCAGCATACTTAGCACTCAAATCTACACACATGTTGCCCCCCGGCAAGTCGAAGAAGCACTCACGAAGTTGGGTACGATCAAGCTCAGATGACCCAATAGAACAGAACCCAAATTTCGTCCAACCTCGCTGAATTGTTAGGCCGTTCGCATAACTTCGATTATGCGAAGTTCCCCTCGTGGGTGGGGACATCCGGAGCCACTCTGAGCCCGATCAAGCGGGTTTCGCCAGACGTATCCAGACATTTTACGACACTATAGCGCTCGAGTACGATGCGGAACGTGATGCGTGGACAGATCATTTCAACCAGGTCACTCAAAAATTCCTGAGACTGGTGCTTGACGATTGTAGTCCTAGGCGAATTCTTGATGTAGGAATTGGCAGTGGCACTCAAATGCCCGTTTACGCGGCGCAAAGCGCCGAGTTGTCAGTCGTAGATTGGTCTCTGGGCATGTTAAGGGTGGCTGCATACAAATCCGCACATGAAGGCATCAAAGCAAATCTGCTTGCATCGGACGCACAATCGTTGCCGTTTGCGAATGCAACTTTCGATTTCGTCGCGTGTTGCGGTAGTGTCCTGAACTACTGCTCGAAACCCGAATTCGCCCTTGCAGAATTATCGAGAGTGCTTAGGCGCAAAGGGACACTTGTAATCGGCTTCGACAACCGGAGCTTTCTGGATTACTTGTGGGTTCTAATCGACTCCATAACCCGACATAAGGCAAAATATCGAATACACATCAAAGACGCTATTCGTTGGTTTGCCGAACCAGGGCCCTTCGTGTCCTATCCGTACCTCACAGCCGAAGGGAGGATAGACTACATTCCCGAGCGTTTCTTGAGCTTGAGGTACGTGTCGGCGGTGCTCGCCAGCGCGGGAATAGTGATTGGTCGCACGGTCGGAGTACACATTCTTAGCAGCCTGATTCCTTTCACCCTAATTGCACGTCCCAAAACTGAACCTTGGTTAGCACTCATCGAGGCTAGGAGAACTTAGCCCGACAGTCTGGTTGCTCGCCGTTTGACATACGTCAGATACAAGTAACCAAAGAACGATGTCGCAAAAACCGCAAGAACAGCGAAGGTATACCTTATTGGCGTACTGAGGATGGCAGTGGTAACGGCAAGCCCTAGCGAACCCATCATTACCACATTCAATACATTGAATGCACGCCTGGAGATGTCGGAATTGACAGCGATTATTAGAGATAGAAAATCCTGTCCCAAGTTGAATGCAGTGCTGTACAGCGTCTCGACTCGTTTAAGTTGAGATTCGGTCCGGCTAAACTGGTCTGTAATGTGCAGTTCTTCATCGGCTCGCGCAGAAAAGTTTCGGACATCTGCTATACCGCTGTGTTTCAAAACGTTGTGCCGCTGTTGAATATCGAAGAGGCGTAGCGATCCGAGTCTGATATCGAGGTTATTGGAAATCAGTCTCCTGACTTCCTTTTGGCTCACCGAAGCGTTCTCCGAGACCGCTTTCCTTAACAAGACCAGTTTTGCTCTGAGGTTTCCAGCCTCTTGCTGGATCTCATTGAGCATTTTCTCCGTGGTTTCCTTGGTTTCGAGAGTGTAATCCAGCACTTCAGAATATACCCTGACCTCCCACTCGGGCATCTGTGGTACAATCAGAATTGCCGCACCCTGCGACACGTACGCTAGTGCTCCTACTGTTTGCGAGTCATGAAATAGATTCTTAGGCAGAGGAATCTCCTTGCCAGAAGGTTGCAAGGTGAGGGTTTCGGATTCCGAGAAGAGGCCATTCATGTACTTGTAGGCCCCATCCCCCAGCTCTGAGACCTTTGCGGCAGGTGCGTAATCAGATACCTGCAAGATGACAAATGAATTGAGAGGGGTTATCTCCCTTTCTCCTCCGACACGATCGACAAGGCCTTCGAGGATCAGCCTTGTGAGGTCCTTTAGTCTGCAGTTTTCTCGCTTGATTTCTAACCCTTTCGTCCCACTTTCCAGTGCTACCCCATAGGTTGGGATCGCATCGGTGTTCAGAATCTTTAGCACATAAAGCGTAAAAACGTCAACGGGCATCGTTAACCTCATTGCATATTGAACTTCGAGCACGTACTCAGCGTGGAACACAATTCTGACCTGAAGTGGGGGTGTCTTGAAGTCGCCAATTCCCGAAATAGTCAGTCTTCCTATGTCGGAAACATACGTTTTCAGTTCGTCAGCGCCTGTGCGAGTGAGAAGTTCGGATGGGTATTTCGAATGGACCTGCGTGAGGTTTGCGAGTAATCGGTCAAATGTCTGTTCCCTTTTTAGGAAGGCATAGTCCTTCCAGATCACTTCCGTCAGATTGGCGAACAGCATCTTTTGATTCCTCCAGCCTGTTTCATCGATGATGGACGACCGGGCGTCATGTTGACCCAGAGCATTATGGATTCTAACGAAGCTTTGCTCAGCTTCGAACAAGAGCCCCTTTCCATCTCTGAATTCCTTCATGCTCTCTTCCCCCTTCTCGTTCCTTAGCAAGAGGCAACCTTGCACATTGTGATGCATTCCTAACGCAACTTTTTCCCATCCAGCTGAATAGTTACGAAAATCCTCATACAGATCGACCCCACCTTCAGAGGTCAACACTTGTCGGGCCGCTAGAAAGGATTTCGAAGCGTTCAGATAAGTTTCGGCGCCTTCAGCGAAGTTGCAAAACGTCCATGCAGACTCGGCCTTTTGAAGGGTGGAATGACCTTCGATTATCTTCTTCAACCAATTGCCGATGACTGTATCTTCTCTCTCGGGAAATTTGGCTCGGCCAAGTGTTTCGAGTGCCTTACCGTACAAACTGATTGTCTTCAGATAGTCCCAAGAGGTCTCAATTGTTTGCCTGCCCAGAAGAAATTGCTTCAGGGCAACGTACGATGAATCGCTGTCTGGAATTGTAGAAACGGCACGTTCAAAAAGATTCAGATCATCTGTTAACACATAGTCTCTGACGAGATCTCCAAAACCTCGTTCGGAGGTCTGCAATCCCCGGGAACTTCGCATAATCGAAGTTATTTGAAGATTGTGCGCTTAGTCTGGAGTCATGATCTTGGACACGCTTTGCGCCTGCCGGGCTCACTCGGACTCGGGACCTTTCATGAGGGACTTTGACAGTTGCGCGGTGACGACTGCTTCACGGCGTGTCGGACACTGACATCTCGGATCTTCGCAACTTTCGCACGGGACCTGGTAGTCGGCGTTCGCGGGATTTGCAACTCATCAATGACGCTAGCCTGTTCTCTTCGTGTCGCACTGAAAAAGCATCGGTCCATCTAGTCTTTGGGACCCTCCGGCGCTGTCCCAACTCACGTCTAGTCAAGGAGTCAATGACCCGACAGGCGTCGAGCGACGTGCTAAGATGAATTGTTCCCAATCTTGTCTCGCTCAAGCAGCTTCTACAGTCACCCAAGCGATTTGGCTCCAGAGTCAGCTGGTCGCGGTGGCTGTCAGTCCATAAAACTGTGGGTTGCTGCTTGAGTGATTGGCTGCCTTGCCATTTTCAATCCAGAAGGTAGGCCTCAGTGTTTTGGAGCTTCCCCAAGGAGCCATCCTCGATCTCATTCTTGCAATTTAGGCAATCGCCCAATGGAACAACAGCTTCTTGACGCAAAATGCTTGGGCATAGGAGCTTGTTCTAAGAGACACTAACATCGGAGGACACGTTTCTCTTGGGATTTGAAGAGATGAAACACACTCATTATGCCGATTTCACTTTTCATACGGAATCGCAAAGATGAGACTTAATTCTGTTAACATTGGCACTAGCCGCCTTGATGCGAAGGTCGAGGGAGGAGATAGCTGTGGGAATTCTCAGATCCTGTACGTCAAGTAAACTGACAATCAGTAAGCTGATGGCGGGACAAAATCTGCCCTATAAGGCTCTGATGGATCACCTCAGGCATCTCGTCTCAATAGGACTTGTCGAGTCTGAAGAAATCGGTCGGCGAAGGTCGTTTTCCACAACGAAGCTAGGTATCGTTGCTATGACGTGTTATAGAAATGCGGCTGCCCAGCTCCTGGGTAACAACTCATCATGTCCTTTGCTTAGCAAAGAAAAACCAAGAGAGCCGTTCGAAATTGCCGCGCGAACCTGAACTATAGAACGTCACAACAGAATAGTTTCACAGAATACTGTTCCAGACCTCTTAAAAACAAATGCTTGGCACGGCCAGTTTTCTTATGGAAAATTCCTTAATGAATCGGCAAACCAGAAGAAAACTAGCACTCGCAATTCTAATGTTACTCGTCATAATACCCTCCTCCCTCTACGTGATTAGACCCGCATCCGCGGCCGCAACCTACATTGACTCTCCAGTAGGTGGATGGGGCGCGACGCGATTGAAAGATACGGATCCCAATTCCACTGCTCCCAACTCAGTGATATTTCCAGGTCAGAAGGCAAGCAACTTCGAACAACTGGCTCTAAGAGAAGCCAGTCTTGGCTATAACACGATTCGTGGCTCCTTCTCTCCCTACTGTACTGCAAAATTTGGCTTGACACCGCCAGACCCTTCAAACTATCACTTCATTGGCGACTACAACGCGACTCAGCTTGCCAGAGCTATCAAAATAGCAAATTATCTCAGCTTCTGGCTAGTTGTAGACTACCACGGCTATAGCGACCTAACGAACTCAACAACCGCGTCCTGCTGGCAAAGCGTCTGGTTCGGAAACAGCACAAACACAATCTCCGGTCCTACCGGCATCGTCGGCCAGTTCAAGAACAATTACACTCGAATTATCTGGGAACCATTGAACGAACCTACTTCTCTACCGGGAGCAAATGCTACCGCTCAAACTACATACCTTTCATCGCAATATCAGACTTGGATCAATAACGATCGAAGGGCAGGGGACACTCATTCGATCGTTGTCCAGAACATATGTAGCTTCGGGTGCGGTTTCTGTCCGACAGGTAACGGGGACTGTTCTTCCGCGGTCAACGGTTATCCTACCGTAAATGACACCCTCGGCAAGGTCTTCATCAGTCTACACACCTACATGTCTCCGTTAACCTCAGGCAATGGCTTTCCAAACGGCTACACGAACGCGAGCGCCGACGCGGACGCTACCGCCTACTACAACACCGTCGTATCAGGTATCACACAGACTGGCTGGCCCGCCCTCAACACCGAGGGTGGAGCCTTCGTATCCAACGGTGTCAACAAGACAATCCCCCAGGGCGATATCATTCTCAAAGGCTCGGCAGGATACGCCAATATTACACTACATTTCATTCAGACATTGACGAACCTGTACGATGCAAACACTCCGCAACGGATAGGTCATCTTTGGTGGCCTGCAGCGTCTTGGGCATCATATCCATACACAGGCACGTACGGCGCGCTCAATCTCAACAACGGGTGGGGTAGTCTGTTAACCTTCAAACATTTCTCTGTCTTCGCGTTAGTCACGGCAACAACCCAGACTGCGTCAGAGCTAACGGTGCCAGAGTCAGAACAACGCACATTCCAAAACCCGCGAGGGCAGCATGGATACTATGTGTTCTATCGAGATTCCATCAGCAGCGTGCAAACGTGTTACTACGCCACTTCTCCAGATGGGTCCGGCTGGACCTCAGCCCAAAGCATAGGTCTCTCCACACTCTACGACTCTTGCGGCGTCACGTATGCCCAAGACTCAGCAAACTCGAGGACCCTCGTCTACTTCGTTGCATCTCGCCATTCGACCAGTGTGGGAACAGGCCATAACATTGTCTTCCGCATTGGAAGCATCGCTGACGCCAATGTTTCGCTCACTTGGCTGACGACGATCGCGACACTTCGAACTAGCAATAGTACTGAGAATCTTGGCTACCCCGTGGTCGCCCAGGACAGTAACGGTTACCTTCACGTGGCGTTTTCTTACACCAACGATGCGACCGGAACGATCAGCGACAAGGAGAACGTGGAAGTATGCAGTTCAACGACAGCCCACCCCGTTTCAAATCCTTCATGGGTGTGCAGTAACCCCCGCTCAAACAATCCTTTCCCGGTCGAATCCGCAACCAACATCGACACGCCAGTCGCAATGCCTCACGTTCTACCACTTGCATCAGGCATTCTCGTCATCAAGGGCGTTTGCAGCGGCGCAGAAACCAACTTCATTACATGCAGTCTCGGCTCAGACGTGATTGAGCGAAGCGCCGTAATGACATGGAACGGTTCCACACAGACCTGGGGAAACACAGCCAGTTTCTCTTTCATCCACACTAATCCAAGAGCCGAGGTGAGGACAAGTGCTGTCAATGATACGGGATCCTTCCGCGTCCAATACGCCTACGAGGACGGGGGCAATCTCACCACACGATACCTTGCTTCCCCGTATACAACGTGGAGTTCAGCAACCGTCGCCTGCATCTGCGGCAACGTCTACGGCGCCCACTTCACCCATGTAACTGGTTCCACAGCTTTCGAACGATTCGTCCTCTTCTACTCGACAGGGTACTTCCAGTTCTCCAGTGTGAACGCCACAGACAACCAAACATGGGGTTCCGCACAACTAGAGTATCTTAACGGGACCTACGACTCGGACTATCCAACATCCGCCGCCAAAGTCATCGAGACATCGCCAGGTACAAACTACATACCCGTCGAATGGGTCCAGGCCATCCACAACCGACAGATCTGGTTCGATAAACGCCCACTCAACTAAGAGTGGGCGCAACCTCTTTTTTCAGTCTCAATAGTTTACTTTGAAGGCCTGCACGCCATACTCCCAAATCTCATGGACGTTGTATAGAAGGCCGAACCAAATTGCTGCAGTGGACATCGTCAGGAAGGAACCGAACGTTACTTCGGACTCGCACGTGTTCGGACCCTGCTAGGAGGTTTGAACCTTGCTGCAAAAAGTATCGAGCGGAGTTTGAACCAGCGACCTTACAGGGCGTAGCCTTTCCGTTTACGCGGTGGATGCTCAATGAGCATAGCTATTCGCGTCTATGCCTCACACTTCACATTTCCTGTCATCTCTTCCTTAATCGCTTCCACTGATTTTCCTCTGCACATGCGTCTGGTGATAGTCAAGGAGGTCATGTGGTGCTGGACCTGCAACAAGGTCATGGAGCACGAAGTTAGCAATCACCCTGGTTCGGCTGGCGGATGGGTCACTATCGTCTGCAAGGCTTGCAGAGCAACGCAAGTAGAACAGTTATGGAAGGATGGAACGATACGAGATTCTCTTAGAGGCCAAATCTAGGCCATTAGGTCAGAAAAAACGGGCTTGTTTGCCACTCGAGTTTCGACAAAGACCTTCTCTCTTATGGGTTTTGAACAAGCCCCATTTCGTGTGAGGTGATTCTCTGCAAGTTTCGTTTTCCGAGCGGGTCCCGCAATTCAGGGCAAGGTCCGGGAGTCCACTCAAGAGTGGAGTGGTATCTGGGCACTTGAACTCGGAAACTCGACACGAAGTTCGATAGTGCTTATGCCCGAAATGTGCTATACTAGTTTCTTGCCGAAGAACTCGCTCACAACACCAAAGAGTCTGGTTCTACGTCGGCAATGCGAGCAGGCCGTTCGGCTCGGGCCATCATGATCTCGCCCGAGAGCGTGAAGGAAAGTTGAGAGTGAAAACAAGAATGGTATCGTTAGATCCGCACCCGCAGTACCGAGCTGCCGGGTTTGAACTGGGAGGAACTTGATCTTGAGAGTTCACTTACTGGTCGCTATGTTGATTATCGGGATAATCGCTGTCCCTGCTCTGCCTCGAGCGCAAGCAGCGTCCGGAACCTACTTCGACAACGTGGTCGTCATACTGATGGAGAACAATGCCATTAACAATGTCTACAATCAAGTCCCGTTCCAGACGACCCTCGCCAACACTTACACTCTTTCAACCGCGTTCTCACAGGTTGGTAGTCCAAGCGAGCCGAACTATCTCGGCCTCTTCGCCGGCAACACCTTCTACAGTAGCGACGGAAACTGTTGTTTCCAGCTTTCGAATACCAACCTGGTCGATAGGCTTGAAGCTGCCGGCCTGACATGGACCGCGTTCGCCGAGGATGCATCTGGCAGCGGGACCTGTGGATTCAATCCTCCAAGAGCAGGCGATCACTTTCCGTTCATCGACTTCAGCGACATGCAAACAGCCGCTCGTTGTAGTAATTTCCAGAGCACAAGCTCCACAGGAGACCCCGAGTTCATCGCCGCCTTGAACCAGCCGAATCCCTCTAACTTCATCTGGCTGACACCAAACGACCAGGATAACACTCACGATACTGACCCGTTAACCGGCGACAACTATCTGTCCGCGTTGGTCCCGCTGATTCTGTCCAGCGCCACGTTCACAACCAAACGGGCGGCTCTCTTCATAGTGTACGACGAGGCAAACGGCTACGGGAGCTCCAGCAATTGCTGTGTCTACGCAAGCTGGTCGGGACCTGTGGCCAAGAAGGCATTCCAGTCCAATAATCCCTACAGCCATTACTCATGGCTTCACACCATCGAACAGAATTGGGGGCTGTCCACCATTACGACTCACGACGCAGCAGCCCCGGTCATGACAGAATTCTTCGGATCAAGCGCGCCGCCCCCGCTTGCAACCAGCTTTTCGTTCAATCCTCCAAGTCCCGCCGTCAACACTCCGGTCAGCTTCACGGGTAGTGCGACAGGTGGGACTCCGCCGTACACTTTCAGTTGGAGCTTTGGTGATGGAACGACGGGCGCTGGCAGTACGGTCTCACATGTCTACACTGTCGCTGGAGCTTACTCGGTTGTCGAAACCGTAGCCGATGCGGCAGCACATACCGCAACATCAACTCTCTCAGTCACGGTTACACCTCCTCAACCTCTCTCCGCTACTTTTACAGTCTCCCCAGTTCAGCCTGCAAACGGGACAACCGTCACATTCACGTCCACGGCAACCGGAGGCACTTCACCGTACTCCTTCACTTGGTCCTTCGGGGACGGTGGTTCAGGAACGACAAATCCTGCAATGCATGTTTACACCGTTCCAGGAGCTTTCACTGTAAGTCTCACGGCGACGGATGCTAAGGCCGCCACTTTCACGACGAGCAAGTCAGTCACCGTCATCCAATCGGTCAAGTCTGGCGCATTCCCGTATGTCCGAGGTTGGGATGGAATACTGCCAACTGAGTCAACAGCGGACCTCCAAGCCACCTTCACGCTTCTCCAGCAGAGAGGCTACAACGCCGCTCGAATCAGCCTTGTAGACCCCGTACTCGGAGTCAGCACCTTCAACCAGGCCGCC
>WNGR01008449.1_pt1 | contig 15119 bp, 12 predicted proteins | sample 5407581 | NCBI WGS metagenome assembly WNGR01 (sample SAMN13153383, study PRJNA577476) | soil metagenome | isolation source: 80 cm soil or saprolite under Garry oak tree replicate 2 | place: USA:California | collected 2016-06-15
CAGTCCTTGGAAAACGGAAAGCCGGCGCGCTCAGCGCCGGTGGGGGTCATCGAATTGCGGTCGAGCCCGATATGCTCGAACCGCAATCCGCCGATCAGGGCAAAATTCCGCGTGATCTTCAGGCGATCTTCCAGCGACAGCGATTCATTGTCGATCTTCGCCGTCTGCAGTTGCGTCGTCAGCAGGCCATAGGTGCCTCTCGTGGGATCGACCAGCGAGACCTGATCGAACGGAAAGTTGGCGGCGCCCGGGCGGACAAAGTCGAGGTTGCTGGCCGCGAATGTCGTCACCAGGCGATTGTCCATGCCCGCAATATTGGAGTTCCAAGTCAGGTCGGTGATGTTGCCGAACAGTTTTTGGTCGTGCGCGACGAAGAATCGCTCACGGTCGACCAGGTTGACGCCGGTATTGAATGCCTCGACTTCGTTGTTGAACCATTCGCGTTTGGCGCCATAGCCATACATCTGGCTCTTCAGCGTCAGATCATGGGTGACGTTCCATTCGAACCCGCCCCGGAGCCACAACTCATCGGCCTTCACATGATTATCAAGGACATTGTAGTTCGTGTTGAAGGTGCGGTCGTCGATCGTGACCGGCCCCAGATTGGTACCGTTGTAGTTGGACACATAGCTGCCCGATACGATTCCGGTCGTCGCATGCGAACCGCTGAACGCGATCGGCACCAGCGGCGTGCCCCAATAGGCGGTGCCCTTGTCCTGCTTGTATTCGATCGCGCCCCAGATCTTGAAGCTATCGGAAACGCGATAATTCAGTTGGCCGGAGATACCAAGGGTTTTGGTGTTGGTGTCGTCGGTAAAGCCGTTAAGCGACGAGCGGCTGACGTCGAAACGATAATCCAGCCCCTGAACATTGGTGCTGCCGCCGGAACCGTACGAACTGCGGAACGAATTCAGCGAGTCATAGGAGAAGAACGCTTCATTCCTGATAGGGCCGGTGGTCGGCTGCTTGGTCACATAGTTGATGGCGCCGCCGCTGGCGCCTTCGCCTGACAGCAGCGACGACGGCCCCTTCAGAATCTCGACGCGTTCGAGATTGGCCGTGTCCATGATCCGCGACGTCATGTTCTGCGGGCCGATCTTGATACCGTTATAGAGCGTATTGATCTGGCTGTTGGTAAAGCCACGCATCGAAAAGGCGGACGGTTCCGCGGGATTATCGCCTGAAGTCACGCCGACCGCGCCCTGCGCCACTTCGCTGACAGTCCGGTATCCCTGATCCCTGATGGTTTGCTGGTCGATCACTTCGACCGTCGCAGGGATTTCGCGCACCGTGAGCCCGAGCCGGCTTGCACTGGTCGCAACCGCATTGGTGTTGAGCGGGGTCTGGGGTCCATTGCCTGCTCCGGCAACCGGTGCAGGAACCGGCGCGGTTGCGCTTGAACGCGCTCGACCGGCGGCGCGCGCGCGACTTTGGCCGCGTTGTGTTGCGGAATTCGCGCTTCGAACTGGCTTGCGCTGCGATGTTGTCACAACGACCGGTGGAAGGTCGTCAGGCTTCTTCCCCGCTTGCGTGAGCGCCTGGGCCATCCCGGGCGTCGGCGCACCGGCAGAAAGAACGGCAAGCAAACCAAGGGGTGCGACTGAACAGCGCAACCAGCGTTTGATCGCAGCGCGCGGCCACGACACGGCATGATAAGGCGCAAGCTGAAGGCACGACGCAACAAGACATGGCGCAAAACGGCCATCGTTTTTCAGAGTTGACATGTAAAATACGGTCCGACGGCGAACGCTCAATCCGTCACCGCGGTTGCCGCTGCATCCTGCCTTCGCCCCTGTGGCAGATGCAACAAGCTACTCTCGCCACATCGGAGCACCCCGCCCGACGCGTTCGCGTGTGACCATGACTGGCAGCAGGTTTCCTGGCTCGCGGGTCGTCGCCTCGGACCACCTTCCCAGAGACGTGTCGGTCTCCAGTGGTATCTATGGTCGTCGGCTAACCGCCTACAGTTGCGGGGGCAGCCGCGGATTTGTCTGCCTGAAGCAAACGTACCGCATTCCCTTGGTTAGCCCTTTCGGGCACTACCAGTCACGGAAATGGCATTTCCTTGTGACCGGAGTCAACACCGGCAAGGAAGTTCGCGGTCTTATACGCAATGACGGCATCACGCCGCGTGGAAGAAGCGTGCGTCTGGAAGTGGCGTGAATTCGGTTTCGCCCGGTACGCCGGGAAAGCGGCGGTCACGCCAATCTCGTGCCGCCTGCGCGATGCGTTCCTGGTTGCTCGAGACAAAATTCCAGTAGATGTGGCGCTTTTCGCCGAGCGGCTCTCCGCCGAGCACCATGAGGCGGGCGGCTCCCGATGCGCGCAGCACGATCTCCGCGCCCGGCTTGAACACGATCAACTGGTCGCTGCCAAAGCGGCCTGTCTGGCCCGCAATCTCGATTTCGCCGCTCACGACATAGGCGGCGCGCTCGACATGTTCGGGGCTGATGACAAATTTCGCGCCGTCCTTCAATGCAACGTCCGCGTTGAACAGATCGGAGAAAGTGCGCGTCGACGAGCGCAGGCCGTGCAGTGAACCGGCGAGCAGCCTGAGCGTCGCGCCTTCACCCTCGATCTGCGGAATATCGGCGGCGGCGAGGTGCTGGAAGCCGGGTTTGGTCTCCTCGTGACGGAGCGGCAACGCAATCCAGCTCTGGAAACCGAAAACCGTCCCGCCGCTTGCGCGCACCAGATCGCCGCTTCGCTCCGAATGAACGATGCCCCGCCCGGCCGTCATCAGATTGACCTCACCCGGACTGATTGTCTGGACATAACCTTCGCTGTCGCGGTGGACGATCTCGCCATCGATCAGGTAGGTCAGTGTGGAAAGGCCGATGTGCGGATGGGGGCGCGAATCCAGGCCTTCTCCGGCACCGAAGGTGACTGGACCGAAGCTGTCGAGGAAGATAAAGGGACCGACCATCCGCCGTTGCGCGGAGGGCAGCGCCCGTCGCACCTGAAAACCGTCGCCCAGATCCCGGACGTTCGGCAGCAATACTTGCTCGACTTCGGCTGAGTTGAATAAGGTCATCGTCACCTCCTCGAAAGCGGCCTCGCTTTCAACGATCACCATCTACGGCTACCTGCCTTATCGACGAAACTGATATAATCTAGATAGATATATTCGAGGAAATCGATATGGGTTCAGACTCGGGCACGCCGACACTTGATCAATTGAGAGTTTTTCTGACCGTCGTCGATGTCGGCAGCTTTGCGGGAGCGGCCCGAAAGCTCAACCGCGCGACTTCAGTGATCAGTTACTCGATCGCGAATCTCGAGACGCAGCTCGGCGTCACCTTGTTCGACCGCGAATCGACGAGAAAGCCTCAATTGACCGAGCCCGGTCGGACGGTGCTTGCGGAGGCTCGGACTGTTTCTCACGGCATCGACGGGCTTCGTGCGAAAGTGAAGGGCCTTCTTAGGGGTCTCGAGCCCGAAGTCCATCTCGCGCTTGACGTCATGCTGCCGACCGCGCGTATTGCCGATGCATTGAAGGCGTTCCGTTCGGAGTTTCCAACGGTGTCGCTGCGCCTACACATGGAAGCGCTGGGCGGCGTGACTCAACTGCTGCTCGATCGGGTCGCGACGATCGGCGTGAGCGGGCCGCTGCCTGGCAACGCGGGCGTCGTCGGCATCGAGCGCATCGGTGTCGGTGACGTCGTTCTGATCCCCGTCGCATCTCCAGACCACCCGCTGGCGCGCGCTGGAAAAAACAATCCTGGAGCGGGACGCGATCATGTTCAGCTCGTGCTGACGGACCGTTCGCCACTCACGGGCAAGACCGATTTCGCCGTCATCAGCCCGCGGACGTGGCGTCTCGCCGACCTCGGGTCCAAACACCTGCTGCTGAAGGAAGGCATCGGTTGGGGCAACATGCCGGTGCCGATGGTGCAGGAAGACATCGATTCAGGACGACTGGTTCATCTCGATTTGCCCGACAGCAAGGGAGGCGTTTACAGCCTCGAGGCCATCTATCGGGCCGACACGCCGCCCGGCCCCGCCGCGGCATGGCTTATCGCGCGATTCCAAAGCCAGGTTTCGAATGCAACGACACCGGCAAGGCCAAGCCGGACACTGTCAAAGAAGTCCGGCAAGCCAAAAAAGAAAGGGCGGCGTACCAGGTCGTGATCAAGGACGTCGATTTCCTCGATGTGCGCCTGAACATTCTTCGTTCGATAAATTCGAACCTATTCTTCGATATTATTCGGCTACTCCGAGATGATCGGGACTGGCAAACCCTGGGCATTCACGGCCCTCCATCATGGACGGCCTGCTCACGCAAGGAAAACGGTCATGTCCCAATACATCGCTGGTCGGGCGGGTTCTGCTCAGCGCAATCTATCTGCTTTCCGGGCTCTCCAAGCTCGCCGCTCCCGCCGCCACGATCGGCTACATCTCATCCGCCGGCCTTCCCTTCGCGCCGCTTGGACTTGCCATTGCGGTGGCTGTCGAAGTTCTCGGCGGCGCAGCGCTGATCGTCGGTTATCGTACCCGCTTCGTCGCAGCTGTTCTGGCAATCTTCGCGGTGGCGACGGCGCTCGCCTTCCACAACCATTTGGCGGACCAGGATCAGTTCATCCACTTCTTCAAGAATATCGCAATGGCCGGCGGTCTGCTGCAGGTCTTCGCATTCGGTGCCGGCCGGTTTAGCCTCGACGCCCGACGCACCTGATCTGATACGTGGGAGTGGAGCGAACTGCGCTCCCTCCCGCCTATTTCCGCTTCAAATCAAGCGGATCTCCATTGAAGCACTCCGCATATTGCGGTCATGCGAGCAGCAACCCCTCGATCGCCTGACGAAAGCGTCGCGCGACCAGCGATCGATCGTGATGCCGGCCATTCTCAACAACCTTACAACCACGTGCCCATACGCAATCCACCAGCGAGCGGCCGGCGCCGAATATCCAGCTATCGAGTATCGCGTCACCGGAGCGACCGGCCAACGCGATGTTCTCCGCATCAAGGCTGACGATATCGGCGAACGCGCCGACGCTCAATCCACCTTTGGCCAGGCCGAGCGCCTGCGATCCGCCGCGTAGCGCGCTATCGAACAAGGCGCGGCCGGTCGAGGCGATGCTGCCGGATGACATGACGTTCCGGGCCCTCAGTGCGAGGCGTTGAGAATATTCCAGTTGCCGCAACTCATCGCTCACGCCAATCAACACGTTGGAATCCGTTCCGACTCCGAACATCCCGCCTTGCTCGATGAATTCCGGCGCATGGAAGGTTCCATCGCCAAGGTTGGCTTCCGTCACCGGGCACAGCCCAGCCACCGCGCCACTGCCAGCGATCGCATGGATTTCCGCCGACGTCGCGTGTGTCGCATGAACAAGACACCAGCGGCGATCGACCGGCGCATGGTCGAACAGCCATTGCAAGGGACGCTGCCCGCTCCAGGCGATGCATTCATCGACCTCACGGGTTTGTTCGGCGACGTGAATATGAATCGGGCCCTCTGCGGCGAGCGCTACCACCGCATCAAGTTCGTCAGGCGTGACCGCCCGCAGCGAGTGCGGCGCGAGACCGATGACCGCGCCATCCTGTGCCGCCACCGCATGACGGCAAGCTTCCATCAAGCGCGAAAATCCGTCGATGCTATTGACGAAACGCCGCTGGCCCGGATCGGGATTTCGACCGCCGAATCCCGCATGCGCATAAAGCACGGGCAAGAGCGTCAGACCGATCCCGGCAAGGTGCGCAGCCGAGACGATCCGCTCGGCCAGTTCGGCCGGGTTGTTGTAAGGCGCGCCGGAAATATCGTGGTGGATGTAGTGAAACTCGCCGACCCGGGTAAATCCGGCCTCCAGCATTTCGACATAGGCTTGCGCGGCGACGGCTTCGATATCGTCGGCCGTCATGCGGCCCACGAAACGGTACATGACATCGCGCCAGGTCCAGAAACTGTCCGCCGACGTTCCCCTGATTTCGGCAAGACCGGCCATGCCCCGCTGAAAGGCATGGCTGTGCAAATTGCACATGCCGGAAAGCCCGATCCGATGATGCTCGTCGCCGGGCTCCGCCGCAGCGCCGCTTTCCACGCTGATGATGCGTCCGGCATCGACGGCGATCCGCACATCGCGCGCCCAGCCCTGGGGCAACAACGCCGCATCGAAAAACAACCCCGCCATCCCTTTATCTCCGCAGTAAGCAATCCTCTGGACGGACAGAACCCGATGCTATATGTATAGACAAGTCGGCGTTATTTGTACACACAAGATGGTCAGATGAAAACAACTGACGTTGGCACCGGTCTGCGGAGCTCATGATAACAGTCGATCACATCTGGCACGGATGTCGTCTTGCAACGCTTTCGTCCTCGCGGGAAGGCCTCGGGCTGGTCGATGACGGCGTGATCGCCGCCGCCGGCGGACGCATCGTTTATGCCGGCCCCGCCTCGGATGTGCCAGTCACCCTCGATGCCAAACAACGGACCGATTGCGACGGCCGCTGGATCACGCCGGGCTTGATCGACTGTCATACCCATCTGGTCTATGGCGGCAATCGCGCCCGGGAGTTTGAACAGCGCCTCGCCGGCGCAAGTTATGAGGAAATCGCGCGCGCCGGCGGTGGAATTGTCTCGACCGTGCAGGCGACACGCCAGGCCAGCGTCGAGCAATTGGTCGCTGCGGCGCTGCCGCGGCTTGACGCATTGATCGCCGAAGGCGTCACGACCATCGAGATCAAATCCGGCTACGGCCTCGAACTCGAGACCGAACGCCGGCAGTTGCAGGCCGCGCGACGGCTCGGCGACGAGCGCGCGGTTTCGGTCCGAACCAGCTTTCTCGGCGCGCACACGGTACCGCCCGAGATGAAGGGTAGCAGCAGCGACTATATCGACATGATCTGCACCACCATGCTGCCAAAGATCGCGGCCGAAGGGTTGGCCGATGCGGTCGATGCTTTCTGCGAGGGCATCGCGTTTTCGCCTGATCAAACCGCCCGCGTTTTCGCGACCGCGCAAGCCCTGGGTCTTCCCGTCAAGCTTCATGCCGACCAGTTGTCGAACCTCCATGGTGCTGCGCTTGCCGCGCGCTTTGGCGCGCTTTCCGCGGACCATCTCGAATATGCCGACGATGACGGCATGGCGACGATGGCCAAGGCTGGCACCGTCGCCGTGGTTCTGCCCGGCGCGTTTTATTTCATTCGCGAACAGCAACTGCCGCCGATCGCTGCGATGCGCCGCCATGGCGTGCGAATAGCCCTCGCCACCGACAGCAACCCCGGCACCTCGCCGCTGACGTCGCTGCTGATGGCGATGAACATGAGCGCGACGCTGTTTCGGCTGACCGTCGAGGAATGCATCGCCGCGGTGACGCGAGAGGCCGCGCAGGCGCTCGGGCTATCTGCTGAGACCGGCAGCCTGGATGCCGGAAAATATTGCGATCTCGCCATCTGGGATATCGAGCGGCCGGCAGAGCTGGTCTACCGGATGGGCTTCAATCCACTCCACGCCCGGGTATGGCATGGCGCGCCATCGCCGCGCGCCTGACGTCTCCTATTGAAGGAATTCAGACCATGACCCGCATCGACAATGCCCGCGTGATCCGCGCCGCGCGCGGCAGCGATCTTTCCGCCAAATCATGGCTGACCGAAGCCCCCATGCGGATGCTGATGAACAATCTCGATCCGGACGTGGCGGAAAAGCCGGGCGAACTCGTGGTCTATGGCGGGATCGGCCGCGCCGCGCGCGACTGGGAAAGTTTCGACCGCATCGTCACAACACTCAAACGCCTGGAAGGCGACGAAACGCTACTGGTCCAATCCGGCAAGCCGGTCGGCGTGTTTCGCACCCATGCCGACGCGCCGCGCGTGCTGATCGCCAATTCAAACCTGGTGCCGCATTGGGCGAACTGGGAGCATTTCAATCTGCTCGATCGCAAGGGCCTGATGATGTACGGCCAGATGACGGCCGGCTCGTGGATCTATATCGGCAGCCAGGGCATCGTTCAGGGCACCTACGAGACCTTCGTCGAGATGGGCCGACAGCACTTTGGCGGCGATCTCTCCGGCAAATGGATTCTGACCGCCGGTCTTGGCGGCATGGGCGGCGCGCAGCCGCTTGCGGCCGTGATGGCCGGAGCCTCGTGCCTCGCGGTCGAATGCCAGCCGTCACGGATCGAGATGCGCCTGCGCACCCGCTATCTGGATCGTCAGGCCGCCAACCTCGACGAAGCGCTGGCGATCATGGAACAGGCCGGCCGGGACAAAAAGCCGGTGTCGGTCGGTTTGCTCGGCAATGCCGCCGAGATCTTTCCCGAGCTGGTTCGCCGCGGCGTGCGACCCGACGCCGTCACCGACCAGACTTCGGCGCATGATCCCGTCAACGGCTATTTGCCGAAGGGCTGGACCACCAGCGAATGGGAGACACGGCGCGAGACCGATCCGAAGGGCGTGGCCAGCGCTGCACGCAAATCGATGGCCGAACACGTTCGCGCCATGCTCGATTTTCACCACATGGGGATTCCCGTGGTCGACTACGGCAACAACATTCGCCAGATGGCGCTTGAAGAGGGCGTCAAGGACGCCTTCGATTTCCCGGGCTTCGTGCCGGCCTATATCAGGCCGCTGTTCTGCCGCGGCATCGGACCGTTCCGCTGGGCCGCTTTGTCCGGCGATCCCGAAGACATCTATCGCACCGACGCCAAGGTGAAGGAATTACTGCCCGATAACGCCGCGCTGCATCACTGGCTCGACATGGCGCGCGAGCGCATCGCGTTCCAGGGCCTTCCTGCGCGCATCTGCTGGGTCGGTCTTGGCGACCGCCACCGGCTGGGTCTCGCCTTCAACGAGATGGTGGCGCGCGGCGAACTGAAAGCGCCGGTCGTGATCGGCCGCGATCACCTGGATTCCGGTTCGGTCGCCTCACCCAATCGCGAAACCGAAGCGATGAAGGACGGCTCTGATGCCGTGTCCGATTGGCCGCTCCTCAATGCGCTCCTCAACTGCGCCAGCGGTGCCACCTGGGTTTCGCTGCATCATGGCGGCGGCGTCGGCATGGGGTTCTCACAGCACTCCGGCATGGTGATCGTGTGCGACGGCACGCCTGAGGCAGCCAGGCGGATCAGCCGGGTGCTGTGGAACGATCCCGCCACCGGCGTCATGCGTCATGCCGACGCCGGTTACGACCTCGCGATCGACTGCGCACGGGCAAACAAGCTCGATCTGCCGAGCCTGCGCTGACGGGAGGCCGCCCATTGAAGATCATTCGCGCCAGCGACCAGACAACAACGCCATGGAAGAACGGGGGCGGCTCCACCACGGAGATCGCAGCGGAACCAGCCGGCGCATCGCTGGATTCGTTCGACTGGCGCATCAGCATAGCGCAGGTCGCCGCAGACGGGCCGTTCTCCGAATTTCCGGGAATCGACCGCACCTTGTCGGTCGTCAAGGGCGGCGGGCTGGCACTGACAATCGGAGACAACGCGCCGGTGGTGCTGGATCGCGGATCTCGTGCGATCAGCTTCGCCGGTGACATCGCAACATCGGCGCGCCTCGTCGCGGGCGAAATCACCGACCTCAATGTGATGACGCGGCGCCTGCGCTTCAGCCATCGATTGCGGCGCATAGGGGAACCGGAATCCTGCGATTTCGACGGCGCTCACATGGCTGTCGTCCTCTCACTCAACGGCAGCACGGCCCTGACTTCGAAGCGGGACGCCGCCACGCTCGACCACGGAGACGCAGCCGTGTTGGCGCAAGCAGACGACGCTTGCTTGCGGATTGCGCCGGACCTGGCCAGCGACTGTTATCTGGTGCTGCTGTATCGATGCGTGCCGCAGGCGTTCGATGATCTCGACGGCGACAATTACTTGGGCTAAACGAATGCCAGCTTTAGTCTAAGCGAATAGCCGTGTGAGACTAAGCTTTTGCAGCCACAAGATCGAGACGATTGAATGAAGAAGCCGCGCGGGGACGCGATCCAACCCGATCCAAAACCCCCGCGAAATTCGGCACTGCCTATTCATCTCGAGATCCAGCTGGATATCGAAGGCAAGATCGAGAGAGGCGAGTGGCGGCCTGGCGACCGGGTGCCGGTCGAGCAGGAACTGACCAAGGTCTACAATTGCTCGCGAATGACCGTCAGCAAGGCGCTGTCGAGGCTCTCGGCGGCGGGGTTGGTGGTGCGTAAGCGGCGCAGCGGCACTTTCGTCGCAATGCCCAGGCTCGCGGAACCTCTGCTTACCATTCCGGACATTCGAGCGGAGGTTCTATCGACCGACCGCACCTACAGCTTCACGATCCTTGGTCGCACGATCCGAACGGTCACCGATCTCACGGACGCCAACCACCTTGGCGTTCCCCTACGAAGTCCCATGCTCTGCATCGACGTCATGCACTATGCCGACTCGTTGCCCTTCGCGCTCGAGGCGCGGCAGATCAATCTCAACGTAGTGCCCGGAGCCGCTGACGAGACCTTCGAGGAGATATCGCCCGGGGAATGGCTTGTGGCTCATTTCGCATGGTCCGAAGGAGAGCATTCCTTACGAGCGATTTCGGCCGACGAGATCCTTGCACGGCAATTGAAGATATCAGTCGGCACGGCCTGCTGTTCAGTGGCGCGCCGCACGTGGATTAACAGTGATCTCATCACTTTCGTCCGGCTGGTCTATCCCGGCGAAAGGCATCGCTTCGTCTTGCGGTTCGGTCCGGGGGGACCACCCCAGCAGCAAAGCCCGGCTTCGTAGTCGAAGCGATTCCGGTTCGTGCACCGCTGGGGCATTCCCGGCGCAGAGGAACCGTGGCCCGGCATCCGTGAAGTTCACAATCAATATTGTATAGACATTATTGATGATATAGATATTCATAACGTGAGTTAGGGTGCCCCTGCTCGGCCTTGGATCGCGTGCCGATCGGGCCGATCGATCCTGTTCAGCCCTTGGCGCTTGCTCGTCTGCTTCACGGGACAAAGGAAAGATTCCATGGCGATTACGCTTTCTCCAGGCTCGGTATCTCTTCGAGACCTGGAGGCCATTTTCTGGTCGGCGACACCGGTCAAGCTCGATCGAGCGTTCGATGTCGCAATCAAAAAGGGACGCCAGCGCATTGTCGACATCTCGACCGGCGACCTCGCCGTTTATGGCGTGAATACCGGCTTTGGGAAGCTTGCCTCCGTCAAGATCGACACGGAAGATCTGGCCACGCTTCAGCGCAATCTCATTCTGTCGCATTGCTGCGGAATGGGCTCTCCTTTGCCCGACAATGTCGTGCGCCTGATCATGGCGCTCAAACTGATCTCGCTTGGGCGCGGCGCGTCAGGCGTTCGCCTGGAACTCGTCCGCTTGCTCGAGGATATGATCGCGGCCGGCATCGTGCCGGTCATCCCTGAAAAGGGATCCGTTGGGGCCTCGGGCGATCTTGCGCCACTTGCCCATATGACCGCGGTGATGATGGGGTGTGGCGAAGCGCTGTTCCAAGGCAAAGTAATGCCCGGGCATGACGCGCTCACGCGGGCTGGCCTGACGCCATTGGTGCTCGAGGCGAAGGAAGGACTGGCGCAGATCAATGGCACGCAGGCCTCAACGGCTCTCGCCCTCGCGGGGCTCTTTCGTGCCCACCGCGCGCTTCAATCGGCGCTGATCACCGGCGCTCTGTCAACCGATGCGGCCATGGGCTCATCGGCGCCCTTCCATCCGGAAATACATGACCTGCGGGGTCACAAAGGTCAGATCGACACCGCCACAAGCCTCCGCCGCTTGCTCGAAGGATCCGCGATCCGCGAAAGCCACATCGTCGGCGACGAACGTGTGCAAGATCCCTACAGCATCCGCTGCCAGCCCCAAGTGGTTGGCGCCTGCCTGGACCAACTGCGCATGGTTGCCCATACGCTCGAGGTCGAAGCCAACGCCGTAACCGACAATCCGTTGGTGCTGAGTGACGGGTCCGTTGTTTCCGGCGGCAACTTCCATGCCGAGCCGGTCGCGCTGGCCGCCGATCAGATTGCCGTCGCCATTTGTGAAATAGGTTCGATCGCCCAGCGGCGTATTGCGACGCTGGTTGATCCGGCGCTCAACTGGGGCCTACCCGCCTTCCTGACCCCAAAGCCTGGCTTGAACTCCGGCTTCATGATCGCTGAAGTCACCTCTGCCGCGCTGATGTCGGAAAACAAGCAGATGTCTCATCCGGCTTCCGTCGACTCGACCCCGACGTCAGCCAATCAGGAAGATCATGTTTCCATGGCCTGCCATGGCGCCCGTCGTCTGCTGCGGATGACCGACAATCTATTTGGCATCGTGGGTATCGAGGCTCTGGTTGGTGCCCAGGGCACCGAACTGCGCGCTCCATTGAAAACCAGCGACGAACTCCAGAAGGTTATCGCCACCGTTCGGCAGAAGGTGAGTTCGCTGCAAACCGATCGGTACATGGCGACGGATCTCTCCGCTGCCGCGGCCATGGTTCACGGTGGAGAGCTCTGTTCCTCGGTATCTGCCGGCATCCTGCCGAATCTTTGAATTGAAGCCGATCCCAAGACCGGATGAATGCCGGCCGTGGTACGGCTCGATGAAACGACAGAACAGACGAAGTCTCGAAAGGCTCATTGTCTCGCGCCTGCGTTTGAAGGTTCGCGCGCCTCGCGCGGCGTCAGCTGAGGCTTCCGGGCCAACAGAATCAGCACGATTGAAGAGATCACCGCGGGTACGGCTACCGCGATGAATAAATCTGCGTTTGACCAGTTCAGCTGGATCAGCTCGCCGCCAATCACCGGGCCAAGAATGGAGCCGATTCGCCCAATGCCCAGGCTCGAACCCACGCCCGTTGAACGCAGGTGGGGTGCGGCGCACCATCCGTTGATAATGCCTGACCGCAAGCCGCCACGCTCTTTGCTCTAGATCAATTCAAACCTGCATTAGAGGAATAACACGAAAATTGATCAGCCTTGGAAAGGAGATCAATCATGTCACGTAAAGCCATTATCGCTCTTGCCGCATCTGCCATCATTGGAATGGGGTGCCTCGCAATGGTTTCAACTGACACGTTCGCGCGCGGTGGTCGCGTTGGCGTTGGTCGCCCCGGCGTTGGCGTTGGCGCCCCTGGCGTTGGCGTCGCCCGAGCACCGGTACGCCGTGGAGTGGCGGTAGGAGTCGGAGCTGCCGCCGTCGGAGCTGCTGCTGCACGCTGCGGATACTATCCCTACCCGGCATGCTACTAGGACGATCGCAGAGCCCGGTCCCCCGTTAAGGGGCACGCACGATCCACGGGCACGCCTTCCACGAACATCCGATTGTCGCGCCCGGTGGAGCCTTTCTGGTCAGATCGGCCTATGATCAGCGGCGCCATCCGCTCCTACGTCGCGTCGCTCAAGACCAGCCGCTCCATCACACCCAAGACGGCCTTCCCAAAAGAAGCCTTGAATCTGATTTGCTCCTAAAAGGGAGGAGTCCAGCCAGCTAGCGGAATTGGAGCACTTGCCTGCGCCAACCGTTTCGGTGGCTGCCCTCGGAGGGGTTTTTATCAAGGGTCTTGGGACGCAGGGGCCCTTTCAGCTTATTAATTAAGAGCGGCTGCGGTATTATCGAAACGGTAACGTCCACGCCGGAATGGTCGTTGTTGTCGAGGGATGCCGTGCAGTTCAAGTTGGCGATCCTGAATGTCCTGGCCAAATACCCCGACGGCCACGCGGAGCTCGATGAGCTCAAGCGTGAAGTCGAGGCTTTCACCAGCCATGAAGATCCGTCCGAGCAGACCTCCTCCGCACTCGACGATATCGACATCTTCCAATCCGGCCTGGTTATCCCCGACGGCGACGGGCTGCGGATCACCGACGCCGGTCGTTCGGCGTTGAAGGCGTTGGAGGATTCAAGCAAGCCTTCGTTGGACCTTCCCCCAGGCCCGACCTCGCATTCTTTCAAATTGATCGACGATCTGATCGGCACCGAGGAGCGGCTGAAAATATTCGACCTCGAACTGCGGGAGTTCGGCGAGGATGTCGATTTCAGCCTGGTGCAGGAGGAAGCCAGCCCGCGGCCCACCGCGACAGAAACGCCAGCCGCTGCCCGGGAGGCCGGCTCCGCTAATCGGTCTGATGATTTCGCGCTCCAAGCTCCCAAAGAAGCTGATCACGCTGATCCCGGAATCAACGAAACGATCGTGACCATCCCCAGCCAAACCGAACCTCAGGACGCTCCCACGTTCCTGATGCACGGCTTCGGTGCAGGCGTTCGAGCGTCTGCACAAAAGCCTGCTCGACGGGCTGTGCTGCTTTCATCGATCGCCACCAGCATTCGCTCCGCGCAACGCTTCTGGCGTGGCCATCTCGAGCAGGAATTGCCGAACGCCGAACGCCCCCCCGGAAATGCCAGAGGCGGCCTTTTCGCGTTCCTCGCCCTCTTCTTGATGATCATCTGCGCCGGCGCCGCCATTGCCCTCGCGCAGATAAAGTCGCTGAAATCGGAAATCGCCACGCTTCAGCACGAACTCGTGCCCCTCAAGGAGCGCCTCGCCAGGGCGGAATCGGATGAGCGGATCAAGAGAGAGAACGATCAGCGGAAGGAAGCGCAGGCCAGGGCCGGCGCCGGCAAAAGCGGGCCTTCGGCGGACAATCGCATCGAGCAAGCCCCGCTAAGTCTTTCGCGCGAAGAGGTTCAGCTCATCAGGGATTACATCAAACCGGCGCCTTTCTCGGCCCCCGCGGCCGCGCCAATAAACGTCGGCGATGCCATCAGCGGCGGGACAATTCCACTCCCCTCGCCACTCACCGACAAGATCCCCAAATTGCTAGGCGCACGATTTGCCATTCGCAATGGCGCGATCGTCATCGTCAAGCGAGGCAACCATCAGGCTGACGCGGTGCTGCCGGCGAATTGAGGAAGGGCTGGATGGGCGGCGCCGACCGCTCCGGAAAGGCTTCCTGCCATGCGAAACGGAATTTTTCGGATCATCGGCCGGGACAAAGCTTGTTCGGCGATGCTCGCCCGGCGACCTCCGCTTTGGGCGCAAAAAATCCAGTGCCGGAATTGGAGGCGTCGGTCCAGCCTAGCTGGTGTCTGTCCATAAACGGATTACGATGCAATAAATGACTGAGATTATTTGCGGAATTTGATTTTTGCGGCGTTGATCCCGGCGATTTTGGGTATGATTCGGATCGTTCCACCGAAACAAATCACCCCTCAACCGCCGGA
>WNGR01004988.1_pt1 | contig 15116 bp, 13 predicted proteins | sample 5407581 | NCBI WGS metagenome assembly WNGR01 (sample SAMN13153383, study PRJNA577476) | soil metagenome | isolation source: 80 cm soil or saprolite under Garry oak tree replicate 2 | place: USA:California | collected 2016-06-15
TCGCCGGTGCGGGGGATGTCGTGCTCGGAGGAGCTCGTGCACGTGGGCGAGCCGAGGCTCCTCCTCGAGTCGTAACCCTCCCCCGTGTACCAGTGTTCGGGGGAAGGTGTCACGGCGTCACGGGTGACACGGAGCCGTGTCGTGCGGCCTTCACTTCCGCTGCACCGATCCGCGGCGCCGCTGCGCGCGGCGATGGAGCGTGCCTTCCCGGAAGCAGCGATCACCGGGTACGAGCCCCTTGTCGATGCCATGAACAACGCGGACGAGGACCGGCACGTCGCGGCAGCGGCGGTCGCCTAGATCACGCGAGGATTCTCCTTTCGTGGTCGCCCGGCCGCCTGCTGCCCGCACGACTTCTGCGGTCGCGAGGTCGTACCGGCCATGCGATCGCGGACTCGCGAGGGCACCAAGAACTGACGCGATCTTGCCGCCAGGGCCGTTCGTGCATATACACATGGTATGAAAGTCACCTTCCGGGGCGCGGCGCGCGCGATGGAGAGTGAGTGCATCTGCATGCGCGTGCGGCGAACGTCGCGCGCCCTCTCGAGACTCTACGACGAGAACTTGCGGCCCACCGGCCTGCAGGCCTCACAGCTCACCCTGCTCGGCGCCGCCGCCGCATTGGGCGACGCGGGTGCCAACATGGGCAAGATGGCGGACGTCCTGGGGATGGATCGCACGACGCTCACGCGGAACGTGCGACCGCTCGAGAAGGCGGGGCTGCTTCGAGTGGCGCGCGATCCAGCCGACGCGCGCGCCCGGATCGTGCTGCTCACGCGGGCGGGCGAGCAGGCCATCGAGGAGGCGTTCCCCCTCTGGGAGAAGAGCCAGAAGCAGGTCCGGAGCCTGCTCGGCGCCAGTCAGGTCGAGAACCTGCGTGAGCACCTGAAGCGGACCCTCGCCCTCGTTTCAGCGTAGCCTCTCCCCCCGCAAGGGACGCCTGCCGGACTTGACGGCCTGCGATAAGTGTAGGTACACGTATCTCGACGTGGCGACGCGTCGAGGAGCCCGGCCAATCCGGCCGCGAGCGCCGAAATGGAGGCTAACGGTGCGCATGAAGAGAGTCCCGTTCGGTATCGCGGCGGGCGCGGTCGCTGCGCTCGTGTGTCAGCGTGCATGGGCCGAGGAGCTCACCGCTGCGAGCGCGGCGGACCGCGCCGTGCGAGCTTCCTATGAGGCGGCCGCGGCTCGCAGCACGCAGGGCGCGGCTCAGGCTCGCGTGGACGAGGCGTCCTACGCGTTCCTGCCGAAGCTCGGCGTGTCCGCGCGGTACACGCGCCTCAGCGACTTTACGCCGTCGCCGCTCTTTCCGTTCGGCATCGCTGCGACGGACGCTCCCGCTGGAACGGTGTCGCCCCCGACCGCGTCAACCGGGCCGGTGTCGCTCGCGCCCATCCTCGACAACTACGCGCTCGACGCCACGCTCATCCTTCCGCTCACCGACTACGTTCTCAGGCTCGCGAGAGGCTTGGACGCGGCGAAGCACGGGCGAGACGCCGCGAAGTGGGAGACCGTCGTCGCCGACTCTCGCGCGCGCCTCGCGGGACAGATCGCCTTCTACGAATGGATTCGCGCGAACGCCTCGGTGGACGCGGCGAAGAAGGGCGTGGCGGATCAGCGCGCCCATCTCACCGATGTGGCGAGTCAGCTGAGCCAGGGCAACGCTTCCCGCGCGGATGCCTTGCGAGTCGACAGCGCGGTTGCGAGCGCGGAGGCGACGCTGGCCGAAGCAGACGCGCAGCGGGCGACGGCGGAGACCCGGCTTCGGACGCTGCTTCACCTCTCCGAGTCGGTGTCACTGACCACGCACGACGCGGTGAACGCGCCCCTCGACTCCGTCGCGCGCAACGAGGCCGAATGGCTCAGCGAGGCCTACCGCACGCGGGCGGAGCTTCATGAGCTCGACGCCGCGGCATTGGTTGCTCGGGCCCAGGGGAGCGTCGCGCGGGCCACGTATGTGCCGACCGTGGGGGCCTTCGCCAGCGCGGCGTACGCGAACCCCAACCCGCGGTTCTTCCCGCCGGAAGCCGTGTCGCATGCGACATGGGCCGTCGGCGTGGCGGTCACGTGGACCCCAACGGACATCCCCGGTGCGCACGCCAGCGCGTCCGAAGCCGACGCGCGAGGCGATGCCCTCGTCGCACAGCGCAACGCACTCCGAGACGCGCTCGCCGTGGAGGTCGTCCAGTACTTCGAGTCCGTCCGGGCTGCGGACGCGAAGGTCGTTGCGACGGATAAGCAGCTCGAGAGCGCGTTGGAGGCGCACCGCGTCACCCGCTCGCTTTTCGCGAACGCTCGCGCCACGACGAGCAATGTGCTCGACGCGGAGACGGATCTCGCTAGCGCACGTTTCGCGTGGATAAACGCTCGCGTCGACGCACGCGTCGCGCGTGCGCGGCTCGAGCACGCGGCCGGACGCGATCAGCACGCGGCGGCCCCATGAGCGAGCACACCGTCTCCCCTGTCGTCGAGCTCGTCGTCGGAGAGGTACCTATGTCCTCTGGAAGAGCCCACTTCCTTCGTCTTCCCGCGTTCCTCGCTCTCGGCTTGCCCGTGCTTCTGTCAGGGTGCAGCCATCCGAAGAGCAACGATCCGCGAACGGAGCCGCCGTTGGTGCGGATCGCCGTCGTCGCGAGCAAGGGGGCCTCCCCGACGCGCTCGTTCACCGGAACGGTCGCCGCGCGAGTGCAGAGCGACCTGAGCTTTCGCGTCTCCGGCAAGGTCCTGCAGCGCCTCGTCAGCTCCGGACAGCAGGTCCGTCGAGGACAGCCGCTGATGCGACTCGACGACGTCGACCTCAGGCTTGCGCTGAACGCACAGGAGGAGGCCGTCGTCGCGGCAGCCGCGCGCGCAGGGCAGGCCACGGACGATGAGACGCGCGACCGCAACCTCGTCGCCGACGGTGCCGAGCCGGTTGCAACCTACGAGCGTGTGAAGGCGAGCGCGGAGGCCGCGCGCGCCCAGTTGAAAGCCGTCGAGGCTCAAGCCAGGGTCGCGCGCAATGCGACGGCGTACGCGCTGCTCGTGACTGACGCAGACGGCGTGATCGTGGAGACGCTGGCCGAGCCAGGTCAGGTCGTGGCGGCCGGTCAGACCGTTGTGCGGCTTGCGCAACACGGGCCACGCGAGGCGGTCGTCCAACTGCCGGAGACCTTGCGGCCAACTCTCGGGTCGAGCGCACAGGCCGCCCTCTATGGCCGCGCGGGCGTGGTCGTTCCGACGCACCTTCGAGAGCTGTCGAGCGCGGCGGATCCGCTGACGAGGACCTTCCAAGCCAAGTACGTGTTGGAGGGGCCGCTCGCGGATGCACCGCTGGGAGCGACCATCACGGTCGTCGTGCCTGAAGACGGAGCCCCACGCGATCTGCGAGTTCCGATCGGCGCCCTCTTCGACTCCGGCGGCGGCCCGGGTGTGTGGACCATCGTCGATCAGCCCGCGCGGGTGACGTGGCGACCGATCAAGGTACATCGCATCAACGACGACACCGTCAGCGTGAGCGAAGGCCTGAAGGAGGGAGATCGCGTCGTATCGCTGGGAGCGCACGCCTTCCACGAGGGGCAGGAAGTCCGGCTTGCCGCAGAGGCTTCAGGTCACGAGGGCGCCCAGGTCCGGGCGGGTAAGCCATGAGCGGATTCAATCTCTCCGCTCTCGCCGTGCGTGAGCGCTCCGTCACACTCTTCGCGATCCTCCTGATCTCCATCGCGGGGGTCCTCGCGTTCTTCAAGCTCGGACGTGCCGAGGACCCGGCCTTCACCGTGAAGACCATGACCGTGGTCACCGCGTGGCCGGGCGCGACCGCGCAGGAGATGCAGGATCAAGTCGCGGAACGGCTGGAGAAGCGGCTTCAAGAGCTCCGCTGGTACGACCGCTCGGAGACGTTCGCGCGCCCGGGGTTGGCGTTCACGCTCCTGCAGCTCCGCGACGACATGCCACCGTCGGAGGTTCAGGACGAGTTCTACCAGGCGCGGAAGAAGGTGGGCGACGAGGCGCGCCATCTCCCGGCAGGCGTCATCGGTCCCATCATCAATGACGAGTACGCCGACGTGACGTTCGCGCTCTACGCCCTGAAGGCGAAAGGGGAGCCGCAAAGGACTCTCGTCCGTGACGCCGAATCGCTCCGCCAGCGTTTGCTCCACGTACCCGGGGTCAAGAAGGTCAACATCATCGGTGAACAGGCCGAACGGATCTTCGTCGCCTTCTCACACGATCGCCTCGCAACCCTCGGGATCTCTCCGCAGGACATCTTCTCCGCCCTCGCGAGCCAGAATCTCGTGACGCCCGCGGGCTCCATCGACACACGCGGGCCCGAGGTCTTCATCCGCCTCGACGGAGCATTCGACGAGCTCAAGAAGATCCGGGATACCCCGATCGTGGCGCGGGGACGCACCGCCAAGCTGTCGGACGTAGCGAGCGTCGAGCGCGGATACGAGGACCCCGCCACCTTCCTCGTCCGGAACAACGGAGAGCCAACTCTGCTCTTCGGCATCATCATGCGCGAGGGCTGGAACGGGCTCGATCTCGGGGCCGCCCTCGACAAGGAGGTCGGCACCATCAACGCGGGATTCCCCGTGGGGATGAGCCTCACCAAGGTCACCGATCAGGCGGTGAACATTCGCTCGGCCGTCGACGAGTTCATGTTGAAGTTCTTCGTGGCGCTCGGCGTGGTCATGCTCGTCAGCTTCCTGAGCATGGGGTGGCACGTGGGCATCGTCGTCGCCGCGGCCGTCCCCCTGACGCTGGCGAGCGTGTTCATCGTGATGGCCGCGACCGGCAAGAACTTCGACCGGATCACGCTCGGCTCGTTGATTCTCGCGCTCGGCCTGCTCGTCGACGACGCGATCATCGCCATCGAGACGATGATCGTGAAGATGGAGGAGGGGAACAGCCGCATCGCCGCGTCCGCCTACGCGTGGAGTCACACTGCGGCGCCCATGCTGTCCGGAACGCTCGTCACCGCGGTTGGATTCATGCCCAACGGTTTCGCGCGATCGACGGCAGGTGAGTACACGAGCAACATGTTCTGGATCGTCGGCATCGCGCTGATCGCGTCCTGGATCGTGGCCGTCGCCTTCACGCCGTACCTGGGCGTCAAGCTGTTGCCCGACATCAAGAAGATCGAAGGCGGGCAGCACGCCATCTACAACACGCCGACGTACAATCGCTTCCGCCGTCTGCTTGGTCGTGTCATTCATCGAAAGTGGCTCGTGGCGGCTGCTGTCGTCGGTTCCTTCGTCGTTGCCATTCTTGGCATGGGGGCCGTGCGCAAGCAGTTCTTCCCGACCTCCGATCGACCGGAGGTGCTCGTCGAGATCCAGTTGCCCTATGGAAGCTCGATCAAGGAAACCAGTGGCGCGACGAAGAAGGTCGAGGACTGGCTCGCGAAGCAATCAGAGGCGAAGATCGTCACGTCGTACATCGGTCAAGGCGCGCCTCGCTTCTACCTCCCGATGTCGCCCGAACTTCCCGATCCGTCGTTCGCGAAGATCGTCGTCCTGACTGGGAACGAGGCGGAGCGCGATGCGTTGAAGGAGCGGCTCCGCCGCGTAGCCGCCGACGGCCTCGCGCCGGAGGCTCGCGTTCGCGTTACGCAGCTCGTCTTCGGCCCGCCCTCCCCCTTCCCTGTCGCGTATCGCATCGCTGGCCCCGACCCGAACAAGCTGCGCGAGATCGCTGCCGACGCCCGCAAGATCATGCAGGCGAGCCCCATGATGCGAACCGTGAACATCGACTGGGGAGCACGTATCCCGACGCTCCATTTGTCACTGCAGCAGGATCGGCTGCAGGCTCTCGGGCTGACCTCGAGCGCCGTCTCACTGCAGCTCCAGTTTCTCCTCAGGGGTGTTCCAATCGCGGAGGTCCGTGAGGACATCCGGTCGGTCCAGGTGGTAGCTCGTTCGGCCGGCGAAACGCGGCTTGACCCCGCGAGGATCGCTGACTTCACCCTCATCGGGTCGGCAGGTCAGCGCGTGCCTCTTTCTCAAGTGGGGACCGTGGAGCTCCGAATGGAGGACCCGATCATTCGTCGTCGGGATCGAACCCCGACCATCACCGTCCGCGGTGACATCGCCGAAGGCCTGCAACCCCCGGACGTTTCGACCGCGGTTCTCAAGGAGCTGCGTCCGGTCATCGATCGACTTCCCGCGGGGTACCGGATCGAGGAGGCAGGATCGAGCGAAGAATCCGGGAAGGCGACCAAGGCTCTCCTGCCCCTGTTCCCGATCATGATCGCGTTGACGCTGCTCATCATCATCATCCAGGTTCGCTCGATGTCGGCGATGGCCATGGTGTTCGCGACGGCGCCGCTCGGTCTGATAGGGGTGGTTCCGACGCTGCTGATCTTCCATCAGCCGTTCGGCATCAACGCGCTCGTCGGGCTCATCGCGCTCTCGGGCATCCTGATGCGCAACACGCTCATCCTGCTCGGACAGATCCATCACAACCTGAAGGAGGGGCTCGCTCCGTTCGAAGCAGTCGTGGAAGCGACGGTTCAGCGCGCGAGGCCCGTCATCCTGACTGCGCTCGCGGCCATCCTTGCCTTCGTCCCGCTTACGCACTCCGTGTTCTGGGGGACCCTCGCGTACACCTTGATCGGCGGCACCTTCGCCGGAACGGTGCTCACGCTCGTCTTCCTTCCGGCGATGTACGCCATCTGGTTCCGGATCGTGCCGAGGTCGAAGGACGAAGAGGCGTTGGCGACCATCCCCAATCCCGCCGGTCGAGACCACTTCCAGAGCGAAGCGGGCTGAGGACCGGGCCGGCGTTTCCCTCCGGTCGTGAGCACAAGTCCGTGAGGACGAAATGAAGCGGCGCGAGTTCATCGCACTCGGAGCCGCGACGCTAGCGACCGATTGCGCAGGCGTCGCGAGGCGCATCAACCACGAAAGGAGTCTAGCCATGTACGACGTAATCATCATCGGCGGAAGCTATGCCGGCCTTGCGGCCGCGTTGCAGTTGGTCCGCGCCCGTCGAAGAGTGCTCCAGACAAACCTCGAATCAGGGATTATCGTAAAATCCCACATTCCGACGGGAGATATTGCGCACCAAGCCCAGCCCAACCCCCTCCATCCACAACACGGAGCCCATCACCATGGATGACGTCATCATCATCGGCGGCAGCTTTGCCGGTCTCGCCGGCGCCCTGCAGCTCGGCCGTGCCCGCCGCAAGGTCACCGTTCTCGATACCGGCCTGCCGCGCAATCGCTTCGCCGGCCACTCGCATGGCCTGCTCGGCCACGATCACAAGCCACCGCTGGACATCCTAGCCGAGGCGCGGCAGCAGCTGGCGCGTTATCCCACGATCAGGCTGGTCAGTGCCTGGGCCGACAGCGTCTCCGGCGCCATCGACCATTTCTCCGTCCTCACTGGCGATGGCGAAAGCCTTGGGGCGCGCCGCCTGATCCTGAGCTATGGCGTCGCCGACCAGATGCCTGATGTTCCGGGCTTTGCCGAAGGGTGGGGCACCTCCATCGTGCCCTGCGCCTATTGCGACGGCTTTGAAGTCGCCGGCCAGCATTGGGGCCTCGTCTGGTCCGGCCCGCAGTCGCACAACTATGTCAGGCTGTTCCACGATTGGACCGACACGTTGACGGTCTTCGCCGCTGGTCACGACATTCCGCCCGATATCCGGGCCGATCTGGCGCGCCGCAACATACCTGTCATCGATGGCCGGATCATCGAGATCGCCCATCGCGGGGGCCATAACGCCACCGTCAAGCTCGATACCGGCCCCAATGTCGCGGTCGACATCCTGTTCGCCCATCCGCGCAACAAGCCGTCCGCAAGCCTGCATGAATCACTGGGCCTCGCCACGGTCAATACGCCTCTCGGCATCGTCCTCAAGGTCGACGAGCGCCGCGAAACCAGCGTGCCCGGCATCTACGCCGCCGGCGACCTCGCCACGCCCTTCTTGCCCTCGGTCACCCTGGCATCATCGCAGGGCGCAATGGCGGGTATCTTCGCCCAGCAATCGATGCTGGTTTGAGAGCACAGGTTCCCTGAACAAGGAGATGGCATGGCAGAGCAAAATGCCTATCAGGTCGCCGACTGGAATGACCAAAGCGGGGACCACTGGGTCGCCAACCAGGCTCGGCTCGACGCCATGCTGGCGATGTTCGGCCAGGCCGCCATAGAGGCCGCCGCGCCCGCGACGGGTGAGCGCGTGCTGGACGTCGGCTGCGGCGCGGGCGCGTCGAGTCTGGCTCTGGCCGCCCGCGTCGGCGCGGGGGGCCAAGTGCTGGGCGTGGACATATCCGAACCGCTGATCGGCCGAGCGCGCGCGCTTACGCCACAGGATACGCCGGCCCTGTTCCGGGTGGCCGACGCCAGCAGCGCCGAGCTGCCCGAGGGCGCGTTCGACATCCTGTTCTCGCGTTTCGGGGTGATGTTCTTCGACGATCCGACAGGGGCGTTCGCCCATATGCGACGCGCGCTCCGAGCGGGCGGGCGGGTCGCTTTCGTCTGCTGGCGCGGCGCGGCCGAGAACGATTGGGTGCGCCTGCCGATGGGCGCGATCAAGGGCATCGTCCCGCCGACCGCGCCGCCCGATCCCGAAGCGCCCGGCCCATTCTCGTTCGGCGACCGGGGGCGCGTGGCACGCATTTTGACGGCGGCCGGCTTCACCGATATCGCTATCGCGCCCTTCGATGCTTCCGTCCCGTTCGGCGTGGGCGGGACGCGGGACGCGGCGATCGACGACGCGGTGAAGATGGCGTTCGAGGGCGGCCCGCTGTCGCGTGCGCTCGCTGATCAGCCCGACGACATCCGCGCCCGCGCCTCGGCCGCGGTTCGTGCCGCCTTCGCGGGCCTCCCCGGCGAGCGGTCGGTGATGATCGACGGCGCGGCGTGGATCGTCATGGCACGCAATCCGGCAAGCTGATCCAGCGCCGCTTCGGGCAGTGCTTCCCCACCTGAAGGCGAACGAAGACCGATCCACGTCGACCCACGAACCCGCGATCAGGAGGCTCCTCATGAAGCTGTCCGGCCATACCATCCTCGTCACCGGCGGCAGCGCCGGTATCGGCCTCGCCTTCGCCACCAAGTTCCTCGCGCTCGGCAACGAGGTCATCATCACCGGCCGCCGCAAGTCGCGGCTCGCCGAGGTCAAGTCGCAGCACCCCAGGCTCCACACGATCGCGAGCGATGTGTCGGATGCGGCCAGCGTCGCCGCGCTGAGCGCCGAGGTGAAGGCGCGCTTCCCCAGCCTCGACGTGTTGATGAACAACGCCGGCGTGATGGTGAGTCGTAACCTTGGAGTCCCGGCCGCAGACCTCGCGGCGCTCACCTCGGAGATCGAGATCAACGTGAACGGCACCATCCGGACCACGTCGGCGCTCATGGACGTGATCCGTGCGAACCGGGGCACGATCATCAACGTCTCGAGCGCCCTCGCCTTCGTTCCGCTGACGAGCGCCCCGATCTACTGCGCTGCGAAGGCGGCGATCCACTCGTACACCAGCTCCCTGCGGTTCCAGCTGAAGGACGCCGGCGTGCACGTGGTGGAGCTCATGCCACCGGCCGTGAAGACCGAGCTGTCCCCGGACCTGTCCGAGGGCAATGGCTTCAAGCTCATCACCCCGGACGAGCTGGTCGCCGCCACGATCGGGGCGCTCGAGGCGGGGAAGGTGGAGATCCGGCCCGGCCAGGCCAACCAGCTTCACTGGCTCTCACGGCTCGCGCCGGGGTTCATCAACGGCATGCTCTACAAGGCATCGAGGCCGCTCATCCCGTCGGAATGCAGCCGCATCGTAGAGCCACCCCGCTACAGCATGCAAGCGAGCGCGAGCGCCTAGATGTCGGGGCCCTCGGGCGCGTGATCCGGCGGCGTCCCGACGGTCCGAAGATCGACTTGCGACGGCGGCAGGCTCTCGTGCTGCCGCCAGCGCTCATGCTTGAGCCGAGTTCGTTCCAACTGCCTGTCTCCGGCGGCCCCGAACGCGAACGCTGCCGCCCGTCGCGCGTAGTCGAGCCACTCGTGGCTCTCCCGCTGATCGGGCTGTCGCTCGCCATAATTCGTCCTGGACGTAACTGTTGACGAATCTGGCCGCTGCCGGAGGATCTCGTCCTCGAGAACCTGGCGCTCCGCCAACAACTCTCCACCCTCGCCTCCCGGCAGCGACCCTTGATCGGACCCTCGGATCGGGTCTTCTGGGTCGTACTTCGCCGGCTCTGGTCCAGGTGGAAGGGCGCGCTCGCCATCGTCCAGCCCGACACCGTGGTCCGCTGGCATCGCGCGGGCTTCCGCCTCTACTGGCCCCTTCTCTCCCGGCGGCGCCGTCGTCCCGGCCGCCCTCCCCTCCCTGCCGAAGTTCGCGAGCTCGTTCGTCGGATGGCCGTCGAGAACGGCTGGGGCGCCACGCGGATCCGCGGCGAGCTCCTGCACCTCGGCATCGACATCTCGCAGCGAAGCGTCTCTCGCTACCTCCGCTCCCTTCCTCGCCCACCGAGGTCCGGTCAGAGCTGGACGACCTTCCTACGGAACCACCGCCAGGCCATTGCCGCCATGGACTTCTTCACTGTCCCCACGGCGACCTTCCGGGTTCTCCACGTCCTGGTCGTCCTCGGCCACCGGCGGCGAGAAGTCGCGTGGTTCGGCGTAACGGCGAGCCCGACCGCGGCCTGGGTCGTCCAGCAGCTTCGAGAAGCGTTCCCGTTCGAGACCGTGCCCAGGTTCATCATCTTCGATAGAGGCGGGTCCTTCGGCACGGAGGTACTGTCCATGGCTCCGGTCCATGAGCATCGAGCCCGTGTGGACTGGCTTCCGCTGCCCGTGGCAGAACGGAGTTGCCAAGCGCTTCGTCGCGACCGTTCGCCGCGAGTTGCTCGACCACGTGATCGTCCTGTCCGATCGCCACCTGCGGTCGCTGCTCGCGGAGTTCGTGGCCTACTACCTGGCTGACCGAACTCATCTCGCTCTCGACAAGGACGCGCCCGCTCGACGCCCGGTCGAGCCACGCCCCTGCCCGACTTCCAGAGTTGTAGAGCTCCCGCGGGTCGGCGGCCTCCATCGGCGGTACACCTGGCGCCGCGCCGCGTAGCCCGGCTCCGACGTGCGGCGCCGAGGCCTCGCCTCGCAGCGCTCAGGTCACCCAACGCGCCTTCTCTCACCGTGCCCTAGATCGCGCGTTCCGTCTCGACCGACGAGAGGGCCGGTAGCCGGATCGGGGCTCGCTCCGGGTTTTGGCGAGCGACAGCGCTTGCCCGCCGAGCACAGCGTCGCGAGCGCGACGAGCGATTCACGCGAGGCGCTTGGCGTGAGCCACCCAGGAGACTCTCAAGCCATTGAAATTGCTGGCGAGAGACCACCATGGGGCACTTGGCCCGCTGCCAAGTGGCCGCAGGTGTCGGAAGGGGTGTCCTCGGGATGCGACCACGAGAAGTCGCGGACTTGGCAGCATGTCAGCAGGCCAAAAGCGCACACAACGTGAACACGCTCTCGGCGGCGAGTCACGTTTCAGGCACAGTCGCTTCACCAACCGTAAACGACAAAGCCCCCGGAACTCCGGTTTCCGCTGGAGTTCCGAGGGCTTCTTAAGTCGGGGAGACAGGCATCATGGAAAGGTGGCGTTTGAAGCTCGAGTGCGGTCGGCCTCGCGATCGCCGTCAGGGGACGGCCTCGAGGTTGGCCTGACTTTTCCCGGCTGGCCTCGTTGCACGGCCTTGGCAGCGAGCGCGTTGCGGGCCGGTTGGCAGTCAGCGGGCTGCCACGCCGCCCGAGTGGTGGAGCTGCCCCTGATGGAAGAGTGGCGTCCTCTCTTGCCACGGTGTTGTGGCACGGTCGGGTTTGCGTGGACTCAACCGAAAGAGGACGCCGATGGACCGCTATATCGGACTGGATGTCCATTCTCAAACCTGCACGCTGGCCGCGGTCGGACCCACCGGAAGGAAGCTGGCGCTGCAAGTCCTGGAGACGACCGGCTCTGCGCTCATTCAGGCGGTGCGTGCGATCCCAGGGCCAAAGCACCTCTGCATCGAGGAGGGGACGCAGAGCGCCTGGATCTACGAGCTGCTGGAGAGCGAAGCGGACGAGTTCGTGGTGACGATGCCGGAGCGCCATGCTGGCTGCAAAGACGATGCGCGCGATGCGCTGCAGCTGGCCGAGGCGCTCCGGACGGGTGGGATCAAGCGGCGCGTCTACAAACCTTGCGGACCGTACTCCGAGCTTCGAGCTGCAGTGCGCTGCTATGGGCTATTGCGCGACGACGTCAGCCGCGCGAAGAATCGGCTCAAAGCATTGTACCGGTCGCGTGGCGTGCTGACCGGAGACGATGTCTTCCATCCGGACAAGCACCTGCGCTGGGAGACGAAGCTGCCTCCCCAACAGCGAGAGTCCGCGGCCCTCCTGTACGCCCAGATCGAGTCACTCACGAAGCTCTGGGCGCTTGCCGAGGAGCGGCTCCAAGCGGCCTCGAAGCCGCACAAGATCGTGAAGATCCTCTCGACCGCGCCGGCGATCGGCCCCATTCGCGCCGCCCAGATTGTGGCGACCGTCGTGACGCCACACCGCTTTCGAACGAGCCGCCAGTTCTGGGCGTACTGCGGGCTGGCGATCGTGATGAGGTCCTCGTCAGACTGGGTACGTGGGCCGCAAGGAGATTGGCTGCGTTCGAAGGTACGTCAGACACGTGGCCTCAACCGGAATCGCCAGCCGGTGCTGAAGTCGGTCTTCAAGGGGGCCGCGCTCCAGGTGGCCACGCGGATGACGAGCCACCCCCTCCACGCGGATTACCAGCGGCTGCTCGATGCCGGCACCAAACCGAACCTCGCCCGGCTGACCATTGCCCGCCGGATTGCGGGGGCGGTCCTGGCGATGTGGAAACACGAGGAGGTCTACGACCCAACCAAGCAACGCTCGCACATCATCACGCAGGCGTAGCGCCGCTCAACAGCGGCGCGCTGATCGCCTGCGTCCGGTACGAGGCACACGACAGGTTCGCGGGAGAGCATCCATCGAATCCATGGCCACCTGCACGCACTGCGCAGGCCCCAGAGACAGGCTATGCCCCCGCGAAGTACCGAGTGAAGCAATGGCCGCACGAGGCCCTATTGGAAGGATGGTACTCCTTTACGGAAGTACCCGGATGCTTCGCGCTCGACGTGCCATCGTACCTGCAACGCAGCGATCCCGAGTTCGCGCCGCAAAAGCACCTCGAGCAGACGGATCCGCGTAACCGACTGCCGAGAGCGGCCGCTTCCGAGCACGCGAACCAGACGCCCGACGCCGAGGAGGTGGAGGTCGGGTACAGCGATGGGTGCGCCCTTGACATCGCTTTCCTTGGAAGGATTTGAACCTGCGACCCCTTGGTCCCGAACCATGCGCGCACCGTAAGTCGTGAGTGAGGGCGGCAGCGACCTTGGTACACTTGGTACACTCAAGGGGTCGCATCGGGTCGTACCGCCGTCGCAAACGGACGCATCTTCCGGCTCAACGTGGCGGATCCTCATCCGTTTCCGTCCGTGTGGGCCTGTTTGCATCCCTTTTCGACCCATCTTGCGGAGGGTTCGATTCCCGGCGCCTCCACTTCACAAGCCCGCGGGAACGCGGGCTTTTTCTTTTCTGGCGCAACGAGGTCCCTACGGAGGTCCCTACGCGGTCGAGGAGCGCTATTCCACAACCAGCTTGTCCGAGAGTTCCTCGCGGATGCGCTTCTCTCCGAGATCGCCGAGGCACCAACGACCGCCGGGGAGTGCGACCACCTGACGGGCGCCCTCCAACTTCTGGAGCGCACCCGTCACCGAGGATGCGGCGAAGAACCTGAGGTGTTGCCCCAGCTCCCGCCGGGTGAAGCCGGTCTCACCCGCGTAGTGGAGGAACAGCAACACCTCTTCCTCCGCCGTGAGATCCGTCCGCTGGGCAAGGAGGATGTCGCCGTACTTCCCGATGCAGGGGACCTCGAAGCGCAGCAGCTCGCGGACGATCCGGGCGACGTCATCACGGTCGCCTGCGCCGAAGATCCGCAGCGACTCGTTCATGCACCACCGGACGGTCTCGACGATCAGGCGCGAGTCCATCTGGTTGGCGTCGTAGGTCGGCGACAGGTGCGCCACGCCACGATCACTCCGGAACTTATAGATGGACCGGAGGATGCGCGCCATGTGCAGAGCGTGGCTCCGCGGCGTGATCGCGTGGGGGACGTTGTCGTTCTCCACGTACTTGAGGCAGTCGCCGAAGTCGCGACCGGAGCTCAGGTTTCCGGAGTCCTGGTGATAGAGGATGCGGGCGAGGGCCTCGCAGAATCTGCCACCGTCGAGTTCCGCCGGCTTCCAGTCGCGCTGGATGTACCGCTTCTCCCGCGCGACCAGCGCCTGACGATCGGGGAGTGCCATCAGTCGCGCACGGCTAGGCGGCCCCGCTCACAAGGAGCGGCGTGCTCGCCTTCTTGATCAGGTCCTCGATCTGCGCCGTGCCAGCCTCGGTGAGGAACCACATCGGCGGTGACTGATTGTTGTCGACGGTGACCTTCGGCCGGTCGGCCGCCGCCTGACGGCCGAAGTCGCGGTTCAGGTACTTCAGCGTGATGGTCTTCGAGTGCGAGAAGTGCTTGTTGAATGTCGCGCCGATCACAGAAGTGGCCAGGCCCTTCGCCCCGTTCTCCTTCGTGTAGCAGTGCAGGAGCCACGCGCCCTTCTCGAACGTCGACCACGACAAGCTTGGGTTACCGTACTTCTTGATGTCCGGCTTCCAGTCGAGGGGAGCCGCGTCCAGCCCGGCCGGAGCGCTCGCGCCCGTCCGCGTCCGCCCAGTGCGACGGGGGCTGCGCTTCTCCGGCGTCACATTCACAGCGGTCTCGGCCGGCTGGGCCGGGGCGGGTGCCGCTTCGAGCTGCGGCCGAAGCGCCTGCGTGACAGGCGCGAGCACGCGGTTGAACTCGTCGCTGAGCGCCGACCGGAGCTGCTGCTCGGCATCCTCACCGGTAACCTGCATCTTCAGCTTGCCGATCTCGAACTTGAGCCCCTCCAACTCGAACAGCCGCTGCTTCTGTGCCATGGCATGTCTCCTCGTCCGTGGCGGCCTTCCGGGTTCCAGGGCGTATCACCGCGACGCGCTCGGCCAGACAAGTCACAACGGACTGCAGCTTCCCCTTATCCGACCGGTCTGACAGCCGGGCCAGGCGGGGAAG
>WNGR01005728.1_pt1 | contig 15114 bp, 11 predicted proteins | sample 5407581 | NCBI WGS metagenome assembly WNGR01 (sample SAMN13153383, study PRJNA577476) | soil metagenome | isolation source: 80 cm soil or saprolite under Garry oak tree replicate 2 | place: USA:California | collected 2016-06-15
GAAGAAGATGGAGGGCCACCTCAAGGACGCCCAGAAGATCAGCCGAGATCTCGGCTCCCGCCAGGCGCGCACGCCGGCCAACCAGTAACGCCGCTCCACGTCACCCCGAGGCCCGCGGCCGACGCACGGCTGCGGGCCTTGATCTCTCGGGTGCTGTCCGGTCTTCTGTCGACCCGGGGTCACGGGGGAGGGTTCGAGGTGCCCGGGCTAACTGGACCCGGGCGGCGCGCGCGGCAAGTCCCGGAGATGAGGCCCCGCCCGTCATGGCGCGCGGGGTGCACTCCGCTGTGCGGCCGGTCGAGCACGGCCTCCGGGAGAACGTGTGAGCCAGCGACTCCGCATCGCGATCAACACCGGAGGTGGCGATGCCCCCGGGCTGAATGCCGTCATCCATGCGGTGACGCTCGCCGCGTGTCGCCGTGGTTGGGAGGTCTTCGGGATCCAGACCGGCTGTGCCGCTCACGCCGGAGCGGGTGGCCGGCATCGTCTCGCTCGGCGGGACGATCCTCGGGACCACGAACCGCGGCGACCCGTTCAACATCCCCTATCCTCAGCCGGGCGGCGGCGTCGCCTACCGCGACGAGTCCGACCGCGTGGTCGCGAACTTCCGCCGGCTGGGGCTGGACGTCCTCGTCGCGGTGGGGGGCGATGGCAGCCTCTCGCTCGCGCACCGCCTATCGCAGAAGGGCATCCCGGTCGTGGCGGTCCCGAAGACCATCGACAATGACCTCGAGGGCACGCTCCGCACATTCGGGTTCGACACGGCCGTCGCGACCGCGACCGACGCCATCGACAAGCTCCACTCCACCGCCAGCGCGCACGAGCGCGTGCTCGTGGTGGAGGTCATGGGGCGCTACGCTGGATGGATCGCGCTCCACAGCGGCGTCTCCGGCTCGGCGGACGTCGTCCTCATCCCCGAGATCCCGTTCGACCTCGAGAAGGTCGCCGCGCGCATCGCGGAGAACGATCTGCAGGGCAAGCGCTACGGCATCGTGGTCGCCGCCGAGGGGGCGCGCCCCGTCGGAGGAGACATGATGACGCGCGAGCACGACGCCGTGGGGCGAAGCGAGGTGTTGCTCGGCGGCATCGCCGAGTGGGTGGCGCGGGAGCTCGCCCGGCGGACGGGGAAGGAGACGCGCTCGATCGTGCTCGGCCACCTGCAGCGGGGCGGCTCGCCCACCACGTTCGACCGGCTGCTCGCGCTCCGCTTCGGCGCGGCTGCGGTCCGGCTCATCGCCGAGGGCAAGCGCGACGTCATGGTCTCGTATCGCCCACCCGAGATGGCCGCTGTCCCGCTCGCCGAGGTCGTCGCGCGCAGCAAGCGGGTGCCGCTCGACAGCGACACCATCGCCACGAGCCGGGACCTGGGGATCTCCCTCGGAGACTGACGGTTCACTTCACGCGGACGCAGCGCTGACCTTCTGCCCCGTCCGGCCGGTACTCGAACTCGCCGAGCATCCCTGGGCCTTGTTCTGCGCGACGCAGGCGCGAGCTGCTTTGACCCTCCGGGCTCTCCCCCGCTAGAGTCGGGGTTCCGTAGAGGATTGCATGAGCTCCTGCTGCCCCCATCAAGTGAACGAGTTCTGCCGCAAGGTGGGCAGCGCGTACTGCCGTCCGGGGATGCGCGGCTGCGTCCTCTTCGGAAAGGTCACGTTCCAGGACGGCGAGGTCCCGTACCCGGTCTGGCCGCCCGGCGCCGATCCGCGGGAGCGCGGACGGGCCGAGGCGCAGCTCCGGGCCCGCGGTGGCCCGGACCGGCGCGAGCGCTGAGCGACCCACGCTAGAACGAGCTGAACGAACGACTCAGAATCAGCTCCACCACGCGCGCCACCCGTCCGCGCGACCGCTTTCGGCGGCTTGCATGCCGCGTCGGAAAGCCTCCTCGTTCACGGCGGCGAGCGCGCTCTTTCCGTGCAGCGCCTGCCGGATCGCCGCGAGGAACGTCTCGCCAGGGAAGAGCCCGGTAGCGCCCGAGAGCGCTCCGAGGGCGACCGTGTTCTTCACCATGGCCCTGGATCACGGAGCTGTCGTAGACGACGACGCCGCCCGACACGACCGCCGGCCCGAACTTCGCGAGGCTCGGCGCGTTGAAGGCGACGAGGACATCGGGCACGGGCACGTCGGGCGACAGCACCTCGTCTTCTGCCAGCCGCACGTCCGCGTAGGAGGTCCCGCCGCGCGACTCGGGCCCGTAGCTGGGGATGTGCGTCGCGTCGAAACCTTCGTTGATGGCGGCACGCGCGATGACCATCGCGGCGGTCTGCGCGCCGTCGCCCCCGGCACCGGCGAGCTTGAGCCCGAGCTCGACGCCGAACGGCGTGCGCGGGAATCCAGAGCAGAAACGAGGCGACGGAGCGGCGCGAGCGCCGACCAGCGCCAGCAGCGTCTCGGGATCGAAGGTGGGCTCTCGCCACGTCCCCCACTCCGCGGGCGGAGCTTCCTTCTTCACGCCGAGCGGGAACACCTGGACCATGGTCTCCTTCACCCAGCGCTCGGCCTCCACGGGCGTCATGCGCAGGTGCGTGGGGCATTCGGCGAGCACCTCGACGAAGGCGAAGCCCCTGTTCTCGGCCTGGAGCTGGACCGCCTTCTTGATCGCCTTCATCGCCCGCGCGCGCTGCTTCGCGTCGAAGAGGGCCACCCGTTCCACGTAGACCGGTCCGTCGAGCTGGGCGATGAGCTCCGCCATCCGCAGCGGCTGGCCCATCGAGGCGTCTCGCCCGTGGGGGCTGGTGGTCGTCCGCTGGCCCATGAGCGTCGTGGGCGCGAGCTGGCCGCCCGTCATTCCGTACACGGCGTTGTTGACGAAGATGACCGTGATCGGCACGCCGACCTGGGCGGTGTGAATGATCTCGGTGAGGCCGATCGAGGCGAGGTCCCCGTCGCCCTGGTAGCTCACGACGACGCTGTCGGGGTTCGCGAACTTGTGGCCGAGCGCGACCGCCGGCGCGCGCCCGTGGGCCGCCTGGGAGTTGCCGACGTCGAGGTAGTAGTAGAGGAAGACGCTGCACCCGACCGGCGAGATGGCGATGGTCCGATCCTGGACGCCGAGCTCCTCGATCGCCTTCGCCAGGTACTTGTGTACGAGGCCGTGGCCGCAGCCGGGGCAGTAATGCGTGCTCTGCCCCTTCAGGCGCTCCGCGTGGTCGTGCCGCTCGAAGACCTCGTAGAACGCGCTCATGCCGCCACCGCCTCGTCCGACGATCGCCCGGCCCGGATCGCATCCACGATCTGGCGCTGCGAAGGGAGGACTCCACCGAGGCGGCGCACGTGCTGGATGTCGATGCTCGCGGAGACCCCCGCATGGCTCAGCGCGAGCCGCAGCTCGTCCTCGAGCTGGCCTGCGCTCGCCTCGACCACGACGATGCGGCGGGCGCGCTCGAGCAGCGGAAGGAGCTGCCGGATCGGGAACGGCCAGACCGTCTGGGGACGGAACAAGCCGGCGGCGATCCCACCGGTGCGGAGGGCCCGGACCGCGCCCTTGGCCATCCGGGCCGGAGTGGTGCAAGCGACCAGCAGCACCTCGGCGTCGTCGCAGCAGAAGAGATCGGCGCGCTGCTCGGCGTCAGCCATGCGCGCGTACTTCTCGACGAGACCCCGGTTGTGCGCTTCCTGGTCGGTCTCGTTCAGGAGGATGGAGCTGATCAAGTTCCTACGGTGGTCAGCGTCGCCCGACACGGCCCAGCGAGGAAGGCCCGGCCGCACCAGCTCGCGCGGCAGGGTCACCTTCCCCGTCATCTGGCCCAGATGGCCGTCCGCGAGGATCACGACCGGGTTGCGGTAGCGGAAGGAGAGCTCGAAGGCGAGCATCGTGAAATCGAGCATCTCCTGCGGCGTCGCGGGGGCGAGGACGACCGCGTGCGTGTCGCCGTGGCCGAGGCCCCTGCAGGCGAGCTTCACGTCCGCCTGCTCCGGTCCGATGTTCCCGAGCCCCGGCCCGGCGCGCATCACGTTGACGAACACCCCCGGCACCTCGGCGCCGATCATGTACGAGATCCCCTCCAGCATGAGGCTGAACCCGGGCGAGGAGGTGAAGGTCATGACGGGGCGCCCGGCGCCGCCGCAGCCGTACATCATGTTGACGGCGGCCACCTCGCTCGGAGCCTGCTGGAACGTTCCGCCGAGCATGGGCAGCAGCTTCGCCATCAGCTCGGCGCCCTCGGTGGACGGCGTGATGGGGTAGCCGAAGAAGTGACGGCAGCCAGCGAAGAGGGCGCCGACAGCGGCCGCGTGCGTCCCCTTCATCACGAGGGGTGGGGCATCCGGCAAGGCCACGCGCTCCGCCGAGACCTCCTCGGCGTGCGCCGCGCTCGGCCGCGGTGAGCGGCGGCGGTGTGGGCTGGCCTCGAGCTCGGCTGCGAGGACTGCCTCCACCAAGCCGTATGGCTCCGGGCAGGCGTCGACGCACAGCCCGCAGGCAGTGCAGGTCTCGAGCCGAAGAGTGACTGGCACCAGCCCGCTCGCGGGCTCGGCCAGGGTCCCGGCCTCGATGGAGCCTCGGGCGCACGCTTCGAGGCAGCGACCGCAGCCCTTGCAGTACTCGGAGCGAAGCACCGGCTTGGGACGGCTCTCGGCGTGGGCCATGTGTGACGACCGTAGGGATCGGGAGCAGATAAGTCAAAGTGATTGTATGAATGACATCATAACGTTCCGTGATAAGAGTGCCGACCTCTCCAGCGAGGACCAGAAGTGGATCTCAACCAGCTCGAGGTGCTCGTCGCGGTCGCCCAGGAGCGGGGGTTCTCGCGCGCGGCGGATCGCCTCGGGCGGACGCAGCCGGCGGTGAGCCAGGCGGTCCGGCGGCTCGAGCTCGAGATCGGCGCGGAGGTCGTCGATCGCTCGTCGAAGGACGGGACGCTGACGGACACGGGGCGCGTCCTCTACGCGTACGCGCAACAGCTGCTCAACCTGCGGCGCGACGCGCATGACGCGATGCAGGAGCTCGGGGATCTCCAGCGCGGGAAGGTGGTGATCGCGGCGAACGAGTACACGGTGATGCACCTGCTGCCGATCGTGAGCACGTACCGGGCGCGCCACCCGCAGATCAAGATCGAGATCAAGCGCAGCCTGGCGAGCCGGATCCCCGCCGAGATCCTCGGGCGCGAGGCAGAGATCGGCGTCGTCACGTACCGGCCTTCTCAGCCCGGGCTGACGACCATGACGATCGCAAGGGACGGGCTCGCGCTGCTGGTGGCGCCCGGCCACCCGCTCGCGCTCGCCGCGCGCCCCGAGGTGTCGATCCGCGAGCTGGGAGCGGAGTGCTTCCTCGCGCATAACATCCGCTCGCCGTACCGCGAGCGCGTCGTGCAGACGTTCGCGCGATACCGGACGCCACTCCAGATCGTGATGGAGCTTCCCACGCTCGAGGCCATCAAGCGGCTCGTCGCGCACGGGCTCGGCGTCGCGCTCATGCCGAGGCGGGTGGCTCAGACCGAGATCTCTCGCGGCGAGGTGGTGGCGCTCACCGTCCCCGAGATGCGCTTCGAGCGCCCCGTCCAGCTCATCTACCGGAGCGCCGCGAACCTGTCGCACGCAGCGCGTGCGTTCCTGGCTTGCGCGCGGGACCGGCACCGCGGGAACGATCGGCCGAGCGGCGGGCCCTGAGGAGCCGTCGAAAGGCGCCGGCTAGAGCCGGCGCAGGACCTCGTCGGTCATCTGCCGGGTCGAGAGCGTGCCGCCCAGGTCGCGCGTGCGGCAGCCGTCCGTGATCGCGCGGTTCACCGCCTCCTCGATGGCGGCCGCCTCGGCGGTGAGGCCCAGCGAGTGGCGGAGCAGCATGGCCGACGAGAGGATGGTCCCCACCGGGTTGGCGATCCCTTGGCCGGCGATGTCGGGCGCCGAGCCGTGGATGGGCTCGTAGAGCCCGGGGCCGCCGTCGCCGATGGAGGCCGACGGCAGCATGCCCATCGAGCCCGCGAGCACCGAGGCCTCGTCGGTGAGGATGTCGCCGAACATGTTCTCGGTGACGACCACGTCGAAGCTGGCCGGGCTGGTGATGAGCCGCATCGCCGCCGTGTCCACCAGCATGTGGTCGAGCGCCACGTCGGAGCTGGCCTTGCCGAGCGCGGTGGCGATCTGCCGCCACAGGCGCGAGGTCTCGAGCACGTTGGCCTTGTCGACCGACGTCACCTTCTTCTTGCGGCCCCGGGCCAGCTTGAACGCCAGCTCCACCACGCGGCGCACCTCGAAGTCGTAGTACTCGAGCGTGTCCACCGCCCGCTCCCTGCCGTCCTTGGCGTCGCGCCCCTTGGGCTGGCCGAAGTAGAGGCCGCCGGTCAGCTCGCGGATGACGAGGATGTCGACACCGGCGAGCCGCTCGGGCCGCAGCGGCGACGAGCCGACCAGCGCCGGGTGCACCTTCACCGGGCGCAGGTTGGCGAAGACGCCCAGCCCCTTGCGTAGCGCCAAGAGCCCCTGCTCCGGCCGCACCTTGGCGGCGGGGTCGTCCCACTTCGGGCCGCCGACGGCGCCCAGCAGCACCGCGCTCGAGGCCTGGCACGCCTTCAGCGTCTCCGGTGTCAGCGCGGTGCCGTGCCGGTCGATGGAGCAGCCGCCCATGAGCTGCTCGCTGAACTGGAACGCGTGGTGGCCCTTCCTGGCGACGGGCTCGAGGACGCGAAGCGCCTCGGCCGTGACCTCTGGGCCGATGCCGTCACCCGGGAGGACGACGATGGTGGCATTCATGGCTGGACCCTCCGCTCCGTGCCGCTCTCGACCGCGATGGTCAGGCCGTACTCCAGCGCGTCCGCCAGGGCGCGCCAGCTGGCCTCGATGATGTTGGTGCTGGCGCCGACGGTGCTCCAGCGCCGCGGCCCCTCCTGCATGTCGACCAGGACCCGGGTGACGGCCGCGGTGCCCTCGCTCCCGTCGAGGATGCGGACCTTGTAGTCGGCCAGGCTCAGCCCGGCGATCCGCGGATAACGTCCGACCAGGGCCTTGCGCAGCGCCGCGTCGAGGGCGTTCACCGGACCGTCGCCCTCGGCGGCGGTGTGCAGGATCTCGCCGTCCACTCGCACCTTCACCATGGCCTCGGAGAAGATGCCGCGCCCGGTCCGGTGCTCGACATTGACGAGGAAGTCGATGAGCTCGAAGAGAGGCTTGTAGCCCGGCTGCTGCCGCTTCATGAGCATGGCGACCGAAGCCTCGGCGGCCTCGAAGGAGAAGCCCTTGGCCTCGAGCTCCTTGATGGCGGCCAGCACCTCGCCCATGTCGGCGCCGCTCCCGGTCGCGAGGCCGAGCTCCTCGGCCTTGCTGAGCAGGTTGCCGCGCCCCGACAGCTCACTCACCACGACGCGCATCTTGTTGCCCACCAGCGCGGGATCGATGTGCTGGTAGGAGGTCACGTTGCGCCGCATGGCGGCGACATGGATCCCGCCCTTGTGCGAAAAGGCCGACTTGCCGACATAGGCGAGGTGCTCGTCGGGCGGCAGGTTCGCCACCTCGGCGACGAAGTGGGAGACGTCGTGGAGCGTCTCGAGCCTCCCCTCCGGCAGGCAGCGGCGGCCGAGCTTGAGCTCCAGCGCCGGGATGATGGAGCAGAGGTTGGCGTTTCCGCAGCGCTCGCCGTAGCCGTTCACGGTGCCTTGCACCTGGATGGCGCCCTGCTGGACGGCGGCCAGCGAGTTGGCCACGGCGCACTCGCCGTCGTTGTGGGCATGGACGCCGAGCGGGTGGGCGACGGCTGCCTTTACCGCCCCGACCACCTCGGCGATCTGCCAGGGCAGCGATCCGCCGTTGGTGTCGCAGAGCACCAGGGTCTCGGCGCCGCCGCGCTTCGCCGCCCGGAGCGTCTCCAGGGCGTAAGCGGGATCGGACCGGTACCCGTCGAAGAAATGCTCGGCATCGTAGATCACCCGACGACCCTGCGCCGCGAGGTAGGCCAGGCTCGCCTCGATGAGGCGCAGGTTCTCATCGAGCGTGGTGCGCAGCACGTCCGTCACGTGCAGCGTCCACGTCTTCCCGACGACGGTGCACACCGGGGCGCCGGACTCCAGCAAGGCCCGGATGTTGGCGTCGTCCTCGGGGCCGCCGCCCACCCGGCAGGTGGCGCCGAAGGCTGCGATCAGCGCCCGCTGCCAGGGGAGATCGCGCGCGCGGGCGAAGAACTCGGCGTCCTTGGGGTTGGAGCCCGGCCACCCGCCCTCGATGAAGGTGACGCCCAGCTCGTCGAGCCGGCGTGCGATCCGCAGCTTGTCGTCGCAGGAGAGCGAGATGCCCTCCCGCTGCGTGCCGTCCCTCAAGGTGGTGTCGTAGATCTGGATCATGTCGGCACCCGCGGGTGGGCGCGCCGTCACGGCGCGAGACCGTTCCTTCGCTCGTACTCGGCGATGCGCGCGGCGAAGCCCTGGATGTAGCCCAGCTCGTCGACGCCGTTGAGGAGGCAGGTCTTCGAGAAGGCGTCCACCGGGAAGGTGGCCTTCGAGCCGTCGGGCAGCGAGAGCGTCTGGGCGGCGAGGTCGACGGTCACCGAGGCCGCCGGCTGTTGCCGGAGCTGCGCGAGGAGCGCGGCGTGGGTCTTCGCGCCGACAGCCACCGGCAGCAGGCCGTTCTTGAGCGCATTGTTGCAGAAGATGTCGGCGAAGGAGGTGGAGATCACCGCCCGGAAGCCGAAGCCGGTCAGGGCCCAGGGCGCGTGCTCGCGAGAGCTGCCGCAGCCGAAGTTGTCGCCGGCGAGCAGCACCGCCGCGCCCGGCGCCCCGGGCTGGTTGAGCACGAAGTCGGGCCTGGGCGTGCCGTCGTTGGCGTAGCGCCAGTCGGCGAAGAGGTTGGCGCCGAGGCCGGCCTTGTCGATCACCTTGAGGAACCGAGCGGGGATGATCTGGTCGGTGTCGATGTCGTTCACCGGCAAGAGGACGACGCGGGAGGTGAGGGTCGTGAACTGGGCCATGGGGTCGTCCTGGGTCCTGGGAGCGGGTGCGAGGCCTAGAGGGCGGGGAGCGTCCGCACGTCGGTGACCGTGCCGGTGACGGCGGCGGCGGCGGCCGTGAGCGGGGAGGCGAGCAGCGTCCGCCCGCCCTTGCCCTGACGCCCCTCGAAGTTGCGGTTGCTGGTCGAGACGGCGTACTGGCCGGGGGCGATCTGGTCTCCGTTCATGGCGATGCACATCGAGCAGCCGGGGTTGCGCCACTCGGCGCCGGCCTCCTCGAAGATCCGGTGCAGCCCCTCGCCCTCGGCCTGCGCCTTCACCGCCTGGGAGCCGGGCACCACGAGCATCCGCACCTTCGGCGCCACCTTCCGCCCCTTCATCACTCGGGCGGCGTCCCGCAGGTCGGAGATGCGGCCATTGGTGCAGCTGCCGATGAAGACCACGTCGACGGGCTGGCCGAGCAGCGCCTGGCCGGGCCGGAGGCCCATGTACGTCAGCGCCTTCTCCACCGCCGCGCGCTGCGAGGCGTCGGGGAGGGCCGCCGGGTCGGGCACGCGCTCGGTGATGGCCATGCCCATGCCGGGGTTGGTGCCCCAGGTGATCATCGGCGCCAGCGCAGCGGCGTCGAGCGTCAGCGAACGGTCGAAGCCGGCGCCGGCGTCGCTGGGCAGCTGCCGCCAGGTTGCCAGGGCCGCGTCCCAGGCGGCGCCCCGGGGCGCGAGCTCCCGGCCGGCGAGGTACTGGAAGGTGGTGTCGTCGGGCGCCACCATGCCGGCGCGCGCGCCACCCTCGATCGACATGTTGCAGACGGTCATCCGTTGCTCCATGTCGAGCGCGCGGATGGCCGAGCCGGTGAACTCGAAGACGTGCCCTGTGGCGCCGCCCACGCCGATGCGGGCGATGAGGCCGAGGATGATGTCCTTGGCCGACACTCCCGGGCCGAGCTTCCCCTCGACCTTGATCTCGAACGTCTTGGGGCGGTTCTGCAGCAGGCACTGGGTCGCGAGGACGTGCTCCACCTCGCTCGTGCCGATGCCGAAGGCGAGCGCGCCGAAGGCGCCGTGCGTCGCCGTGTGGCTGTCGCCGCAGACGATGGTCATGCCCGGGAGCGTCAGCCCGAGCTCGGGCCCGATCACGTGGACGATGCCGTTCTTCGGGCTCCCGCGGCCGTAGAGCGTGATCCCGAACTCCCGGCAGTTCGTGTCGAGCTGCTGGAGCTGCGCCTTCGCCTGGTCGTCCACCACCGGACCGCGGGTGGGCGTGCTGTGATCGGCGGTGGCGACCGTCCGGTCGGGCCGGCGCACCACGAGGCCGCGGCCGCGCAGGGCGGAGAACGCCTGGGGCGACGTCACCTCGTGGATGAGCTGCCTGTCGATGTAGAGCACCGCCGGGGAGCCGGGCTCGTGGGCGACGACGTGGGCATCCCAGATCTTCTGGAAGAGGGTACGGGTCTGAGTCATGGGTGCGGCACTTTGGCACAAGAGGTGCGGCACCTACCAGAGGGTCGCTGCCTCTCCGGCCGAGGCGGCCGGTCCGCCGTCGGGCGGCGGCTTCCCCCGGGCGCATCGCCACTTAGCCGCAGATGCCCGCTGCACTCGGGCAAGCGAGACCACCGCACTCGGAAGTGGATGCCCCAGCTGACGAGCGGCGCACGCGGTCGCGCTCGAGGGTGATGCGGCGCTCCGCGCCGACCCGTTCGTGACGCAGGTCAAGGCGACCACGTATTCACCGAGGGACAATGCCTCCCAGGGGGGGCCATGTCCAAGCTCGCGCGGTTCGCAGCACTCGTGTGCGTTGCTGCTATCACCGGTTGTGGGTCCGGCAGCAAGCCGCTCGACGCCGACTATGCGCCTGCCTTCGCCGGAAACTGGAACGGCACGCTCGTCGCCAACTTGAACGGCCAGGCCGAGTCGTTCCCGACCGGCCTGGAAGTCACCGCGAAGGGCGTCAACCTCCTCGAATTCCCAGGCTTCTGCGGCGACGGATCGGGGCCGACGGCCAGAGTGACGACGCCCTCGCAGTTCCAGCTCACCGGCCACGTCTGCCCTGCGACGGCGATCGGCAGCTGCCCGTCCGTCACCGTCGCGGTCCAGGGCGGAACCGGTTCCCTCGACGCGACCGGGAAGACGCTCGCGTTCCTCATGAACGCGACCGAGAGCGGATGCGGGAAGGCCATCTCCTTCACGATGCAATTCACGGGCACGCGTTACGACCCGCCGCCCGTGGTCAGCGTCACGCTCACCCCCGCCATCCCGGCGGCGACCGATGACATCACGGCCCATGTGGAGGCGTACGATCCGGACGGCGACCCGCTCACCGTCACCTACGCGTGGGAGCGCAACAGTGTCGTGATCCCGGGGCAGACGGCCGCGATCCTACCCGCCGGATTCGTCTGGCCCGGCGACTACGTCATGGTGCTGGTGGCGGCCTCGGACGGTACGAGCGTGACCCGCACGACGGCGAGCGTCGCGATCCCGGGCTGGAGCTACAACCAGCCGCCGGTCGTCAGCGTGACGCTCAGCCCGGCCGCCCCGCGGTCCACCGACGACATCACCGCCCACGTCGACGCGCGCGATCCCGACGGCGACCCGCTGACAATCTCGTACGCCTGGAAGCGCAACGGCGCCGTCATCCCCGGGCAGACGGCCGCCATCCTGGCCGCCGGGTCCGCCGCCACGGGGGATGTCATCACCGTGGTGGCGACGGCGTCGGATGGGAGGACTTCGACGTCGTCCACGGCGAGCGTGACCATCCCCCCCTTCGTCGTCTCGGGCTCCCCTCCGGATCAGGTCGACGCCGGTCAGAGCGTCGCCTTCCAGCTCACCGCCACCAGCTCCGACGGCTCCCAGCCCGGCGCGTTCGTGCTGGACTACGGCCCGGCCGGCATGGCGGTGAGCCCGGCGGGACTCGTGTCCTGGACGGCCTCGCTCCCGATGTTCGACCGCTCCATCGACGTCCACTACGCGATCAGCGTCGCGAACTCCCCCGCGAGCCGCCTCGCGGGGACGATCCAGGTGGCCGATCCTCAGCGCCAGCTCCCGCTCTACAGGACGGGGATCGAGGTCCCCGTCTGGCACTCGGGGCTACAGGTGCTCGATCTCGATGGGGACGGCCGAGCCGAGATGCTCGTCGCGAGCACGAGCGGCGTCTACGAGCTGGCGCGCTCGGGCAGCGGGTACGCCCAGCGCTGGGCGTATCCGTTCTCGCCGGGCGACACCGACACGGTGCAGGCGATCGTGGCGCGTGACCTGGATGGCGACGGCAAGCCGGAGATCTTCTTTGCCACCGGCGATCTCGTCGTCCAGCTCGACGGCGCGAGCCGCCGCGAGGTGGTGCGTTACAAGAGTAACGGCGCGTTCTCCTGCCGCGACCTGAAGATCGCCGATCTCGACCGCGACGGTAGCCTGGAGCTGGTCTGCCTCGGCGGCACCTCGACGTACAGCTACGACACCGCTGGCAAGGTGGTGGTGTTCGACGCCAAGTCCCTCACCGTGAAGTGGCAGACGGCAAGCCTCTCCTCGCTCGGCGGAACCCTGGCGGTCGGGAACGTCGACGGGGACGCCGCGCTCGAGATCGTCACCTCCGGCGGTTACGTGTTCGACGGGGCCACGCAGCAGAACGAGTGGGCCTACGGCCCTGGGTTCGGCCGGGTGGTCGAGGTCGGCGACCTCGACGGCGACGGCGTCGCGGAGATCGTCGGGATGCAGTCCTGGGGCTCATTCCGCGGCTACAGCGCGACCCTCAAGTCTCCCCTCTGGGAGGAGCCACGCTCCAACGCCGGCGCCTTGCTCGTGGCCGACATCGACGGTGACGGCAAGGCGGAGATCCTGATCGGCGACGCCCAGTGGGGGAACGTCACCGCGTACCGGTACGCCGCGGCGACGAACACGCTCTCCACGATCTTCGACCTGGGGGGCCAGGGTTCGGTGGGCGCGATCGGCGTGGGCGACGTGGACGGCGACGGGGCGAACGAGTTCGTTTTCAGCTCCGAGCCCGACAACGGTGACTTCGGAACGATGTCGATGATGGTCGCCGGCCTGAACCCGGGCGTCACGGTGGAGTGGATGAGCCAGCATCCCGCGCAGCTCGACGGTCCGTTCGTCGGCGCACGATCGGCGCACCTCGCGACCGGCGCCGACTGGCTCCTGTTCGGCGTGGCCTCCACCAACAGCGGCTACGATGGGACGCGGCTCATCGCGCTCGATCCCGCGACGGGCCTCTTCGAGCTGAGCAAGGAGCTCGGCACGAACTGGAACCGGCGCGCCGCCTTCGACGTCGCGGACTACGACGGCGACGGCGTGGACGAGGTGCTCCTCGGCACGTCCGCGCTCTACAACGGCTACTTCACCGCCTTCGACTTCTCGGCGAACACCGCCGAGTGGACCTCGCCGACGCTCGCCTTCAACGCGACCGCGGCCGCCGTGACGCACGCCGACCTGAACGGCGACGGCTACGCCGATCTCGTCGCCGTCACGACCGACGGGTACGTGCAGGCGTACGACGTGAAGAACCAGGCGCTCATCTGGAAGGGCACCAGCCTCGGCTCGAGCGGCGTGGACGTCACGGTCCTGGACCTCGACGGCGATGGGTCGCCTGAGATCATCGCGCTCGCGAGCGGCCGCGTCGTGGTCTACCACCGGACGGCTGGGGCCGTCGGCTACATCGAGTCGGCGTCGCAGCCCGTGACGAGCGGCGTGGACCTGCTGGTCGCGGACACCGACGGGGACGGGACGCCCGAGATCTACGTGCTCGGGAGCACTTACTCCGGAGCGTCGATCCTCCGGTTCGACACGGCGCTGAACGCCCTGGGGAGCGTCTCGCTGGACGTGCCCGTCCAGAGCCTCCACCTCGAGGACCTCGTCTCCGGCCACAAGAACCTCGTCGCGAGCGTCGGAAGTCCTGGCGCGTACCCGGTGTCGACGACGAGGCCCCAGCTGCGCGCGATCGATCCGCGCACCGGCGCCGAGGTGTGGCGCTCGCCCGTGCTGTGGGGGACCGTGCCCGTCAACAGCCTGAGCTACGTCGACGTGAAGGGCGACGGCGTGCGTCAGCTCGCCTTCGGCACGACGTACGGAATGTACGTGACGCGGTAGGGCGGCCGGCGCGCGCGGGCCCCGCCTGACGGAGCCCGGCGCCCGCATCCGCGGCTTGGCAAGACTTCACAATCGGGAAAGACTGGATAGGACGGGTAGCCTGCGTCCCGTCAACTGGACTCCTTCAGTCTACATGGCCGCCCGCGTCGCGCTCCTCAGGTCCCCCAGGCGCTCACCGTCCGTGGAACCTGGATCCGCTCGCGAGGCGCGCGACGCACGACCGGGGGAGCCTCCGGCGTAGCGATCGTCGGCGTGGGCGGCGGCGGCCCCGGCGGCGGCCGCTCGTCGGCGAAGCCGTCTGAGGTCGGGGTCGCGGTCGAGGTCGAGGTCGAGGTCGGGGTCGGGGTCGCGGCCCTTCGACTACGCGCCTCCTCCGGCGGCGCTACGCTCAGGGCGGACGGACCGCTTGGTCGTTCGGTCGCGGTCGGCGTCGAATGCGGGGCCCGCAGCGCCCCCGCCGCCGCGAGCCCCGCCACGGCCAGCGTGCCGACGGTCATCGCGATCGCCGCGAAGAGGAGGCCGCGGTCGGAAGACGAGCCCTTCATGGAAGCACCTCCACGTCTTGTGCGCCGCCCCCCAGCGGAGGGGCCGACGCGTCCACGGTGAACCTGCCGGCGGCCGGCGCGAGCAGGTAGACGTCGAGCGCACCGCTGCCGGACGCGAGCGCGGCGGTGGCGCCGAGCGCGATCGAGCAGCCCGGATCGGCGAAGAACGCCGGTCCGGCCGGCGCGACGGCCAGAGTCAGCGCAATGGGCTGCGAGGGCCCAGCGGCGTTGCCGAAGACGTCCTGCGCCAGCAGGGTGAGCGCAGGGGAGCAGCGCCCGGCCTGGGCCGTGCGTGGCGGCGAGACGAAGGAGATCCGATCCACCGCACCGGGGGCGACCGTCACCGCCTGGGCGACAGGCGGCAGCCCCGGTGCCTCGGCAGTCAGCGTCACCGGCCAGGCCACGCTGCCCACGAACGCGAACCACGCCCGGCCATCGGTCCCTGGTCGTGCTGCCGTGAGCTGCACCGCACAACTGGCGTCCTCGAAGAACGCGAGCCCGGCCCGCGGCGCCGCATCGAGCATGACCGCTACGTCGAGCGCGCGGGTGGCGTTTCCGAGGGCGTCCTGCACCTCGACGGCCGCCGGCGTGCACTCGCCCGCGATGGCGC
>WNGR01004468.1_pt1 | contig 15111 bp, 19 predicted proteins | sample 5407581 | NCBI WGS metagenome assembly WNGR01 (sample SAMN13153383, study PRJNA577476) | soil metagenome | isolation source: 80 cm soil or saprolite under Garry oak tree replicate 2 | place: USA:California | collected 2016-06-15
CTGAATACGGTCGTGCTCCCCATGTATGGACCCCAGAACCAGGACGCCGAGTACAGCATCGTTTTGAGCCCCGATCTGGTTGGGAACTGATCGCACAACTCGAACGCGTCGCGGAGCTCGTCGACACGACTTTGCAAGGACAACAACGCCGCACCCTTGATGCCTTGACGTTCAGGCGGTGGCTGGCGACGTAAGCGCTCTCCTGCTTCGGCGGGTCTGGTCACGCTGAACGGTGGTTGCCCCACGGCAAGCGTGCCGCTGGTCGTATCTTCCACGTCTAGCGCCAGATGGTCGATCTGGCCCGTGAAGGGGGTCAGCAGATCGAGACGCCGCTTGATGTCATCGGTCCCGGTGGACCACAACTTCCACACATACGGAACCGTCAGCAGCTTGTGGTCGAGTGACCACTGCACTTGCGCGTGGGTGACACCAGGCGGATAGCCAGCCGGCGGGCTGATCGCCTGTGGCGCACACAGCGCAATCTGCTGCGCCAGAGCATCCCAGCGCGCATCAGGCGCTCCGGTGTAATTACTGACGTCGCATCCGTATCTCACTCGGGTTCCTCTACGTTCCATTCATGGAAGCGGTACGTTTCGATCCAGCGCCGGGCAAAAATCAGGTGACCGAGCACGCGCATATCCCTGAGCAGATCGTGGGCAGGACACAACGGATCGGTCGGCTCCGGCGGATTGTGGGCGCATGCACAATTGTGCGCGATGGCCGCCTGGAGTCGGTACGACTCACTGGGGGTCCCTGGAAACGTGCCAACAACATTGTTCATGCATTCACGTGCCCTCCATGGCTCTAGCCAAATCCACTCATCTGACGCAGACGGTCCAATGCGGTCTGCATCCGAGTTTGCATACGCTCGGGCATATCAGGGAGTGAAGTGGAGACAACGCCCAGGAACTCCGCAAAGGCCGAGTTTACACGTGATTCCCGCCACTGTAACTCCTGCACTTTTCGTTCGCCCGCATCGGCTTTGTCCGCAAGCCGCTGCATCTGCACGCGCAGGTCGTCTATCTGTCGCTCCAGATACGTCCGTAGTTGGTAGGCGGCATCCTGCGACGCCTTGCCAGCCTGCTGCTTCTGATCCGCAATGCGCGCATCCCTTTTTTGCCACATGTCGAGCAACGTGCGCGCAATCTGAAGCAAGATGGCTCCCAGACCTGCCCCTGCCAGTGCGCCGCGGAGATTGTCCACGGGTTCAACCTGAGCCACTACTAGCCTGGTCGTCGCCGGTCGCGTTCGAGACGGATGTAGACCCACCCGGCCATCAGCGCCAACACCACGTACACCGGTACGCCGGGCGACCGCCAATGCGAAGAGAACCCGATCAGGAACCAGATCAGCAGCCAGACGACGAAGTGCACGAAGGCGAGCACGGCCCGCCATTTGCGACCGTCGACCAGGAGCACGACGATGGTGGTCATGCCAAGTGCCGACAGGAGCACGCCCCATACCCACTCGTCGGCGATCTGCGCCACGTCCACGAACAGCGGGTCGTAATGGAGTACGCGTGTCGGCAGCAGCAGCCAGATGCCAACACTGGTACAGGCCAGGCCGCTCACCAATTCGACCAGATGTGTCGGTGAACCCCGAAGAATGGCGAACAGCCGGCTCCACGCGCCGAGCGTGACACGACCGGGGAAGGCAGGTGATCGGGGAACGGCAATCGGCTTCAGGTCCGGCGCTGGTTTGGCATCGTTCGGCATCATGGCGCATGGGCTACGGCACGATGGTTGAGTCCGGATAGCGTGCGGCGATGATCTCGTAAAGCGTCTGAGTGAACGTGTCGCGCAACGTCTGGAGTTCTTGCGGATCGAGATGCACTTCGGGATCGCTGATAATGGGTGCTTTGTTGCCGGTCAGGGCTGCGGCGCTAGCAAAAATGGAGATACCGAGCACTGCCTGACCGGCCGCAAGATGCACGCGCGCATCGTCGATCACCAGCACAGCATCTGGGTATGGTGCACCCGTTCGTGGATCAGTCCAACTCAGTTGCAATACAGGCATCTAGACGGGAACCTCGTGAGATGCTGGCGTTGCAACGCCGTTGTTGGAATGTTGCAGGGCTTCGAGTTCCGTGATCCGCTGGTCACGCACCTGCAATTCGGCCTGCAAGCGGTCGATGGTCTGGCTGTAATCGAACAGCGTGGCGAGGATGGCGCGCAGTGTTGGGTCCATCAGACAAGAAACAACGCGATCTTGTAGGCCGTACCGTTGAGCACGATCGGGAGGTAGCCGGCGTTGTTGGCTGGCGTGGTCGCCACGCCACCGGCAGTGGCGGTGCTGGCTACAACTGGCCCGACGATCACCAGACGGTCGGACCCATCGAAGGTAAGCGAATCATCGGCGCTATTGGCAGCATTACGCCAACCGATCACGTGGCTATTGACCATACGCAGATCGCCGCCAGCCGCGCGCGTACCGGCACCGAGCAGCAGCACACCACTGGTTCCACCGAGATCGATGTTCCCCGCTGTGACCGTCAACGCACCGGCCGTTACCACCACGTTGCCCGCCGTGACCGTGAGGCCACCGGAGTCGATCACAGGACTGGTCAGGTGGGGCGCGGAGTAGGTCGCGCCACCCGCAACCGTGCCAGTGAACGTCGGGCTCGTAAGCGTAGGGCTGGTGAATGTCTTGTTGGTGAGCGTCTGCGCGTGAGTGGTAGTGACGATCGGTGCAGCGGCCGAACCGTCAGGACTGGCCACCATGCCTGTAGCCTGTACCCGCGCGAGCACCGTGGTGCTATCAGGTGCGTAGATCAGCAGTGCCTTGCCGGCCGCGTCCGTGTTTTCAAGTTGCAGCGTGTACGTGATCGGGTCGGTATTCCTGACGCTGACCGGCGTGTTCTGATTGGCCATCAGCGTGTTGACGAGCTGGTTGATGTCGGCTGAAGCTGCCAGCGCACCATTCGTTATCGTGTAGAGGGAGGGCATCCGATCAACTCCAGGTACTCAGCCCGTCGTACGTGGCCGCAGAATCGTAGTGGAACGGGTTAGTCGTGACACCAGCCGCCAGACTGACCACACGCAAAATGACCGGCACTGCCATGACGCGACCGCCGTACTGACTGTCTTCAGCTTCGGTAATCTGGCCAATCTGTTTCAAAAGCACGACCATCGCCTGCTGCGCCTCGTCGATGAACGTCATCCGTGAGCCAACTTGCAGCCGTTCGAGTGATCGCCATCTGACCAGTGGGTCCGTCTCGTCCGGGTCACCGCCCTCGTGGCGTTCGTACCGTCCGAGTCTGAGCAGATAGCTCCGTACCTGGGCCATGTCGGGCCGCGGGTTCACGCGAAACGACTGTTTGCGGACCACTACCGGCGTCTGCGAGCCTCCTGTCAGGATCAGTTGCGGGATCAACCGGTTGCCACTGAGTGGCGAGGTCGGCTGAATCACCTGACGCGGGCCCAATGTCCACTTGCCAATCTGCGAAAACACACTGGGCGCCGCGTCCGTGGCCATGTTGAGAGCCACGCTGTTCGAGCCGATCAGGTTCTCGGCTTCGATCGCGGCTTCCTCAAAATCCTTCGGCATCGAATCGTCGCCCGCGTCATACGCCGGGTGCGTCAGACTGACCGTGGTCGCAATACCAGGATTGAACTGGTACAGCCGCCCATTCCGCAGGTCCTGGTACGGCGTCTGAATCGCCAGGTAGGCCCACTGCAAGATGACCGCGCCCGTGTTGTCGACACCACTAATCCACAGTCGCGGATTGGCCGTCACCAGTCCGCTTACCCACATCGCCGTGACCTTCTGGCCGCGTAAGACGATGGGGCACATATGCCAGACCATCGGCCCCGCCTCGCGCGCTGGCTCAACCGGACTGGTCAGGTAACCCATGAAGGCGTCGCGACCGAAGCTGATCCACGAGATGTTGTTGGTGTCGTCGTACTGGCAGGCAATGATCCACGTACCCTTGCGGGTCAGCGTGGTGATGTAGCCCTGGACCGGCGTCTCGTTGGGCAGCATGCCCGGATTGCCAGGTGTCACTGTCTGAATGTCGGCGTAGTCGTTCTGATTGGCTACTCTGACCCGGAACAGGTCGTACCCACCGTTGATATAGATCCAGCCGCCCATCGCGAGCACAGCCTGGCCGTTGGTAATCAAGACTTCGTTCTCGACACCCGGCGTGAGCATTGGCGCGAGTCCAGATGAGTCGAGGTCGCGTAACCCGCCCGTAGTCGCGATGTAGAGATGGTCGCGCGTGGCCACGAACCGCTGGATCGGGTATGGCCCGACATCGATCGCGGGGTTCGCCACAGCAGGCGTATAGGACCCCGAGTTTCGTGGATCGCCACCGTTGGTGTACCGCAGCGTAGTTTGACCAACCTGAGTGATGAGCCGTTCGGCCGTGACCCCGCCAGCGGTCCAGAACACGTGGCCGAGTGTGCCAAGTGGCATACCCTGGGCGCCGGTAGCAGTGTTGGTCCAGTTGCCAACGCCCGCGACCGTCTTGACGTAGACGTTCGGGCCACCGTAGCCCGCCGACAGCACGAGTTGGCCAAAGTACAGTTGGAAGGCCGCGCCAGCGTTGCCTGTACCGAGGTCAAGGTCCTGCACGGGTGCGCCGCTACCGGTCGGGATGCGGTATACGTAACGGCCCGCCACGAAGTACAGATCGCCGCCGAACTCCGCGAAGCCTTGAGCGGGCGTAGCCGCGGTGCCGGCGATCGGCAGCGTGATGCGAGTCACCAGTGGACCAGGCAAGATCACGCCGGGGTCGCATGTCCATGCGTTCTCAGACCAGGCGGCCATGCCGTCAGCCACCTGGCGACTAGCACCCGAACCGTGGTGCATCGTGCTCACGTTGATCGGGTCAAGTTGCGCTGAGCCGGCCGCATCCTGAATGGCTGAGGCCACTTTTGGCACGTAGCCAATGCCCGTGCTCGCGGCATCCATCGGCCGGCGCGCAGCCGCGTAGGACTGCCCGTCAATCAGAACCGTTGCCTTGAACTCAACTGGAGCAGGCGGCATCTATCTCACCAGCATCGGCCAATTCGGCCCGAGCCCAATCCCCGCCGCCGGATGGCTCATGCGCTCGTCGACATGCTCAAGATAGCGGAGCTTTGCAAAACTGGCGTACCGCCGCTGGTCGTCGGCTTTTGCCGCCCACTCTCCATGGTCGGTCCCGCTCGAGGTATCTGCCAGCGCGGTGTACGCATGGGCCAGCGCGATCTCGGCCAGGAACTCCGGCTGAAACAGGCACTCGTCGGTATCGTTGACGAAGCCACTCGAATTGTCGGTCCACACGCCGCCTGTGCGGATCAACGTGTCACCCTGTCGAGTAACCTCGACTTCCATGTTCTGCCCAGTCGGCAGGCCGATGGCATCGAGGTTCAACGCGGAACCTGCACGCCACGCGCCAAACCCCGGCCACTGGACTCGCACCATGGTGTTGCCCGATGGCGGATACCACAGTTCGTGAATCGCTGCCGGTTCGAGCCATGGCCCGAAGGATGTCAGGTCGTACACCGCGGTCGTGCTTGAACCTGCCAACAACAGCCTGTCTGGCACCCACAGTTCGCGCAACGCTGCGTTCAGGCATTCGCGCAAGCCTGTGCTGCCGTGCTGGTTGTCGAGTGGCGGCAGGTACTTGTGGAGCTCGACCTGCACGCCACTGGGCACCTGGGCGGGCCATTTGACCGTAGGGAAGCTGAGCGTACCGGACGCTACGGCAAGCGCCTGGTTGCCGATCTTGCGAACCTGGCCGAGCAATGCGGCCGGCGCGTTCGGATCGCTGACCAGTGCCCACCACGAACGGTAGCGATCGGGGTCGGCCGCATTCGCAAGCGATAGGGCAACCAGGCTCGAACCGTCCGCAGCACCGGCTCCTGTCGTGGTTGGCAGTTCGAAGCCTTGTAGTCGCCGCGCGAGAATCCTCCGACAGTTGGCGAACGACCGCCGCGCAGGCTGGATGACCGAGACACTCCACGCGGGTGAATACGGACCGTACGTCGGGCCAGGACCATATCGCCGTACCTCATACCAGTCGGTAGATAGGCCCGCCGCGTCCACGTAGGTGTACACCACCTGATGCGCCACATACGGGATCACCACGAGTAGCGAGTACGTTCCGCCCTGCGTCGAGGCGTGCCACAATTCGAGCCCGGTCCAGGTCGGCATCAAGCTGTCAACGCTGGCTTCACTCAATTGGACCGTGTTGGACATCAGTTCGTTACCGCCGTTCCCGGCGCGGGTGAATCCTGAGGGACGGACTGTCCGGGCAATACAAGAGGCGTTGCGGTAGAAGTGGCGGCGCCGCTGGCGAGAACCACGTCATTGCTGGTTGCCACTCCCTGCTGATAGCTGAGGTCCGTAGTGACTCTGGCTGATCCTGGTGGATAGCCGAGTCCGGTAAACGCCGTCCCCGTGCCTGGTGGACCCAGTGGCAGCAGCCAGACTGGACTACCGGTCGTGAAACCGTAGTCGAGCGCACGCGCGTATGCCCGTGGTCGCGGCCAGTCATAAACCGGAACGCTGACAACCAGCGGTTGGAGCCAGGTTGGCGCCGACTGGACCCACGCGTAGTCTCGCAACCGAGCGTATGGCCGCGGCTGGGCCTGATCGTAGGATTGAGAAGGAGAAGGAAGACCAGCAATCGGACCTGGCTGAATAAAGCCGTAGTCACGTGCCTTCGGATACGGTCGTGGAATCGGCCAGTCGTAGGCTGGAGAGGCACCGGCGACACCCGTAACGTTGTCGACCTGCCAGACTGAGCTGCCTGCGACGAAGCCATAGTTCCGAGCTCGCGGGTATGCGCGAGGAATCGAGAGGTCATAGAGTTGGTACGGAACACCAATCGCTCTGCCTGATTGGACGAAACCGTAATCTGACGCTCGCGGATAGCCTCTCGGCTTCGGCAGGTCGTAAGCATGCGCCTGCCCTGATGCGCCACCGGGAACCGTATCCTGCTGATACGTCGGCGACGACTGGGTGAACCCGTAGTCCCTGGCACGCGACGTTCCGCGCGGAATGGAAAGATCGAACGATACGCTAGGAGCAGCGACGACAACCGCAACCGATGAACCAGACTGAACGAACCCGTAGTCGCGTGCTCGTGCATACGCGCGCGGGTTCGGCCAGTCATACGCCAGCACCGGGGGGGCGATGACCAGGACGTTCTTGCCGGACTGGACGAAACCATAGTCACGCGCTCGTGGGTAGCCTCTCGGACTTGGCCAGTCGTAATCTGGAGCTTGACCAGGCAGCAATCCTGGGAGAGTGTCCTGCCCGACGTGAGACGGACCGCTCGACTGAGTGAGCGTCCACTCCATCGCCCGCCGACGCTGGCGATCGTAGGTGCTGCCAGGTACCGGATTCGGCATGTCACTGGGTTACCGTGCCATGGCCATGTCGCCGCACATCATGGCGGGACTCATATGGGTTTCACCTGACGGTAACCCGATGTACCCATCGGCCATCTTGTACTCATCGGTGTACGTCTCGAAATTGCCGGTCATCGCGTTTGCCGTATAAGTACCACCGAGCACCTTTGAGTAGATGATGTTTGAGCCAACCGTGGAGTCGGTTGAGGTAGTGTCTAGAACGCCGTCGATGTAGACCCGATAAATCTGGTTCGCGCCGGACCAATCTGAGAGCAATTCGATCAGATACCACTGATTTACGGTGAACGTCTGCTTGGCCAACGCCACGCGCACTGTGGCTACAGCACGACTGGTATAGATCAGGCCCCACGTGCCAGCGTTGTTCTCGAAGTCAGTGCCACGCGTATCGCCTGCATTGTTCATTTGCAGTAGATACGCTTCGCCGCTACCGACATTATTCTGATGAACCTTGAAGCGGCACTGCACACTGAGTACATTCGTGGACGGGACGCTAGAGGCGCTTATGCACCTGGCCTCATTCCCACTCGCACCAGTGACTAAAGAGTCAGAACCAAAGCTACCCGCGTAGGCTGAGGCAGCGTTCGCCGTCAGCGTGGAGCCCGTACCGACTACCGAAGTGGATAGCCAGCCGGTGTAGTTGCCGGTCTCGAACGCGTCGCTGAACAAAATTCCCACTGTTATATTTCCGCAAACAGAATCGTCACGTCGGGTTCACCCACCATTGCGCCGGAATCGGCTCGCCCAGGTCAGCGATGCACACGCCGATATTCGGTGCAATCAGGTCGAATACGTGGACAAGTACTTGCACCGGCGCACTGGGCCACTTGGTAGCAATAGCCGACTGAATACCAGCCTCCACCTGATCTACTGTTGCGGTCGGATGCGCAGCCAACCAGGTCGTATACTCCGCCCGGCTGAAGGTGATGTCAGCTGCGCTGATGCGCCCGATGGTGATCGCGTTGGTCGCGTCCAGCACGCTGAGATGCGTGATCTGAGTCACAGCCCTTAGAGGTCTTCAAAATGGACATGGCTGGATATCTGTGGCGCGGTGGTATTGGTGAACCCTGACAGACTCACTTCGTCGTTGGGGGCCGAGCCACCGACATAGTAAATCTCGCCTCCAGGCGCGGCGAACCAGCGAATGATGGCCCCGAAGAAGTTGCCCGACAACGTGAGCAGATGGCCCGATGACACCGATCGCTGCGGCCCGGTGCCCGCGGCCGTGTACTGCGTACCTCGCGCGGTCGCGACTGACGAGATGTTGAGCGCTGCGATGTCAGCCGGCGCGGCCAGTGCGGTCGGCGTCGTGGCGTCCGTCGAATGCCGGCCGAATACCATCACGCCAATATTGGTGGCCGTATTCTCACCACCGAGGAAGACTTCCGTGACACGCTGCATCGCAGGCGTAGCCGGTGCTTTCAGCGCCATGTATTTCGCGTTGGTCATGGCTGTGGTGTCGGCCTGAGCAGTCGGCAGCCACGACGCATTCGAGAATGAGTAAACGTAGCCCACTGGTCAGTAACTCCTTCTGATGAGCGACGGATCGAACAGAATCTCTCCGCGCGCACCGCGGGCAAGCCAGGGCTGATCGGGAACCTCCAGTGCAAGGTGGAGCATCTGCTGAATAGGGAAGCATTCCAGGTTGCAACCCGGCAGATCGCACACGTTCTGATCGCACTTGCGGCAGTACCCGCGCGGCCGCACACGTCGCGGATTCTTGAAGATCACTCGCGAACAGTGCGGACAGGTGAACGACGCCGCCTCCAGCATGGTTCCACCCGGCACCTGGGGAGTGCCGGGTGAACCGCGATGATCGATCAGCAAATAGCCTTCGTGTGTCTTCAGCGATGGCATCCCTGATGGTGCTCGCTATGTGCCACCACTCCGCGCGAGCTGGGGGTTCTCGACCAACCACTCGGGCAGATTGCGAGTATTGATGAACACCGCGTCTTCGTCGATGCGCGTACCCGGCTGTACTCGCACCAGCTCGCCCGAATCGGCATCCATCAGGATCATGTGCCCCGCCACCACATGGCCTTTGCCGACCAGACCCAGATCGGTCGGACCGCGACCAATTGCCGGACCGTGGCGGTGATACACCGCACTGTTCAGGTAGCGTTCGATCAGGTTGGCTTGCGGCTCGGGTGCCTGCGGTGGCTGTGGACTGAGCGTACGAGTCACTGCTGACACGCCGGGCACGGTCGCCGCGGCCGTGACTTCCTGATCCTGGCCAGTCAGCGGATTTTTGATCGTGGCGCGAATGATGCCCACGTTGTCAACCGGCTCGCCGGATGGCAGATACGCCGAAGCCTCTTCGTGCAGCCCGCTACCTTCCGTGCTCGGCACGATGGACGTGGAGCCCTGCTGGGTCTGTGTTTCGGTCATGTGGGTGTTACCTCCTGTCGAGCTCGACACGCGGGCCGGTCGCAAAGCCACGGAATGCGCCCTGACCGACCACACCGCTTCGACCCATCGAATCGGCCCACGGCTGCATCTCGGGCCGCGGGATCGTTTCGAGGTCCTGCGCCGGCATGCCATCCGTCCACAGGATCGGCGCACCCGCAACCGGCCCCTTGTTGCGCCACGATCCGCCGAGGCCCTCCTGGCCGTGCCGCAGCAACTCCGCGATCTGCCACGGGACGTAGACCATCCTGCCCACCGGGATCAGGCTGACCACGCTATTGAGTTGAATCACACGAAACAACGGCTGGCCGTCGTGGGCACGCATGGCCTCGGCTTCGTACGGCTCCGGATTGATGTACACCGGCACCTTGTCCGCGGCTTTCAGTTCGCGCGTGTTGTCCTCGAGGATCTTCTTCTCTTTTGCCAGCTCATCCTGACTAGTCTGGCCACCACGCCGCGGGTCGTTGCGCTGGAACATCTCGAACACGGACGTGATCGCCTTCATCTCGGCTGCATGCTTGTCGAGGATTTGATCCAGTTCCTCGCGACTGACGTAACCGCGATCCGTGAGCACCTTGCCGTGCTCGCCGTCCAGACCATCGGCCTGATGCCCGAGCGCGGACTGCATGGCCTGGAGAGACTGCGCCTCGGCGTTGCGCTGATCGTCGGGTGCGAGTCCGGCAGTCTGCTCGGCCGGGATGGGGTCCCGGACGAGCGGCCGATCAGTGTTGCTGATGTTGTTGGTCATTGGCCTAGGCATGACGGTTATCCGGACACTGCCGTTTCGCAGCGCAGCATGCGCAGCGCGTCGAGCACCTGAACGACGTAGGCCACTTTCCAGCCGGCAACGCCGTACTGCTGGAGTGGGTCGATCTTCGATGGGGTGTTCGCTGGCACCACCAGCACGTCGAGGCCACGATTGGTCAGCGGGTCGATATCGCCCACGGTTTGTGTGGCGAGGTCAACGGCGCCGTACGCGCCTGGCCCGTACACAAAGGCCGCGTGCACGTCGATGCCGCCCGCACCACCCGCGGTGAACACTGGGTTGTCGGTCGACGTCTCGTAGAACTGGACCCCTTCGACGGCTCCAAGGAACCCTTTCTGGAGGTTCTCGGTGTTCACGTAGAGGTTCATGTTCACGTACGTGGTGTCGGCGCGGACGTCGTACCACTGCGACGGCGTGAGCGTGCCGTGGTAGAAGCCATCCGGGAATCGCATCACGTTGTTTTTCTTCAGCGTACGGACGGACTTCTTGATTTCCGCCACGTTGAAGTTGTCGCCAGCCTGCACCGTGACGCGCGATACCCGCCCGTTGGCGTACTGGACACTGGACCCGGAGGCGAGGCTATTGACGATCAACGTGTGGACGGATCGTCCCGCCTGCTCAGCCTCCAGGTCGTTGACCTGCTCCATGGCGGGGTCGATACCCGCCACGATCAGCAGGTCCGAGATTTTCAGAAATGCGCCGTACTGCGCCAGCGTGGCGGTGACGGCGGTGACGGTGACGGCGTTCTCGGTGGGTGGCGTGCCTTCGGTGAGTGCCGAGGTCGCCAACGGAAGGGCGCCCCACTTGCGCCACTGGAGCCCGGTGCCGGTGTTGCGTCCGACCGTTGGCCGATCCGCATCCTTTTGCAACGGGATATACGGAAGCAATCGTTGTATGAGGCGCGTTACGAAATACGTTCTCTGCTCGTTGGCGAGCCCTGAGTACGTCGTGACTGCCAAATTATGTACCCTCTAGCTTTCGAGGGTTATGTTCCCTCTAACAACTGGGGCTAACCAGTTAGTTTTTCCACACCGTAAAGCTTGCCGCTATGGGCAAGCTTCTCGAATTCAGGATTGAGCGTGCCGTCCGGGTTCAGCATCGGCGGCAACTTCGGGCCTGCCGCGGGACTCGTACCGTCTGGCGTAGCCGGCTGCGGCTTGGTGACTACGACTTTCGTTTTCAGGCTGCTGACTTCGGCCTTGAGCCGTTGAATCTCGGCTTGCGCCTTCTTCTGCTCTGCCTGCGCTTCAGCTTTGCTCCGCTCTTCGCCCGCCCTGAGGCCGGCGGTGTGGATCAGCTCGAGCGCTAGCTTCGGATCGGTCGCGGCCAATACCTGCTGGCGAGACGTATCGTCCATACCATCGAACTTCGCGGCGGCCTGCCAGGCGCCGACCATCTGCTCAAAGTTCTGCAACTGCGCAGTGCGGTAAATCGGCCCCGCCACAGTGCGCCACTGCTGCATGATCTGTAGCCGCTGGCGTTCCTGGTCGGATGCCTGGCCGAGATTGTTCTTGCGAGTCAGGTCAGCAAACTCACGTTCGTCGCCAGCTTGCTCGCGGATCGTCGTGATGATCGAACTGTCTGACGCCTGGTACTGCTGTGCCAAAGCGCGAGATTGCTGAAGCTCGGTACGTGCCGCGTCGAGGTCGGCCTTGAAACGGGCCGCATCCCTGCGCGAATACGTTGGCTCACCCGGCTTGGGCTTTGGTTCGGGTTCCTCGGCCTTCGGCTCGGACGGTTCTTCTGGTTCTGTTTCTTCGGGCAGTTCTCCCTCGGGCTCCGGCGCCTGGTCGGCGGGCTTGTCCGCGGGTGGCTCGGTAGGTGTTTCGGTTGACGCGGGGGTTTCTGGTGACTTCTCTTCTTCGGCTGGCGAGGTCGGGTCGATGCCCGCTTCTTCCAACTCTCGCTGCGCCTCTGCCGCGGCACGGGACGTGTCCATGATCCGCTGCAAAGACTCAGGGCTGGCTGCCGTCGAAATCGGCTCCAAATCCGCCGCGTTGAACTCGGTCGTGTCCTGCGTTGTCACGCTGCCCTATTTCGGACTCACGCGCTGGCAACAAAAAAGCGGCCCCCAATACAGGGGACCGCCTGATGTGCGACCAGGGCGAGGTCTTGCTTAGAGCATACGCAACACGCTCACGTTTGCCAACCTAGCCCAACCGCACTCATGCAAAGCCAGTCGTAACTGCTGACCCAAACCCGTAGACTTTGATCCAAAGGCCACACCCCGAGCACTCCTCGGGCAACCCTCCTCATTGGGGGTTGCCCTTTTTGTGTCCTGATAAAGTGGTCGACCACAAGGAGGGCCGGTTCGCAATTCGTTATTCGTTGGCAGTAAGAGTGCCGCGGAGCCGCTGTCATCGGCTCCGCGGCTTAGCGCATAAGGACGAAACCTAATGCACGATCAGTCTGCATTGCTAGGCACGTCAGGTACAACCGCGAAAACGCGCACGCCCTACGGTTCTACAGGTTCGGCTCAAACTCAGAACGCGAGCGCGACAAGTTTGCAACCAGCGTCGCTAGCGCCACTTTTGATTGGTCGCGCCGGGCCTGGTTCGTTGGAATTTCTTGAACCCGAAAAGCTTCGGTATGACCTAACCTACGGGCGATTCCCCGATGTGCACCGTCTAGCAATGCTTCGAACAAACTGGGACACGTCCAAGGCAGGAATGATTTATGTCTCGCAACGAGCGGACGAGTCTATGTGGGTCATCGATGGCCATCATCGGGTCATCATGGCTATGGAGAAATCCGTCTCAACTCTTCCGGCCTATGTGTTTCAAGGACTTTCCATCAACCAGGAGGCAGCGCTGTATGCAGCATTCGGTGATGCCAAACGACAGACCCGTCTTCAAGTTTTTCGAGCGCGCGAGGTAGCGGGCGACACGTTGGCCCTGAGTATTCATCAGACAATCAGAGACGCTGGCTTTGAGTTGAGCTTCACCAGCGGCGCACAGCACGAACGGGTACTCCACAACGTCGACTTACTGGAAACCCTGTACGTGCGTTTCGGCCAAATGCACCTCTTCAAGGTGCTACGGCTGATTCGAGACATGTTCCCGAAGGAACCCAAAGCAACGCGAGGTTACGTCATCAACGCTACAAGCATGGTGCTGGTGCACTATCCAAAAGAAGAGTTAGTCATCGATGAGATGATCGAACGTGTCCGAGAACAGGGATTTCTCTTAGTAGCAAGCCAGGGTCATGCCATCGCACACACGAGGAACAAACCCGAATGGTGGGGACTCGGCCAAGCGCTAGTAGATTGCTACAACGGGGAGAACACGCCGGGCCCGCCGCGACGGAAACACCGACTTGCGGAATGGGAGGATCGCGTCCCGCGAAGAACACTCAGTCCCACCGGTCGTGCAGCTATCCGAGAGATACGCAGCCGACCGGGTCAGAAACGCAAGACGGGCCGGCACGCCGTGTTTACCGCTGACGAGATAGCCGGTTTTCCTGACTAATGGCCGTAACTGAGCGCGCAGCTACCGCCTTCGTGAACGTACTCCAAACACTGTCACCGGGAGAACTGGTCGCCTTTGAGACCGTTTCTGCGCTCATCCACGATGGAGACGTTGGATCAGCCCTGACACTTGTGTACCCCGGCCAAACACGATCTATCAAGGATGACCGCATCACCTTTCTGGCCTACGGGCTAGCCGTGATCGGAGCAGAGTTGAAACGACAGCGCACGACTTCTTGAGTTTGCCAACCTACTCGGCTACAGTCGCATGCGGCGGGTCGGGTATGGGGTCGCTCCCCACGTCTTGCCGCTGTCGCCTCCACAGCGGCAGAACCCGACCCTCTCACACTCCCTCCTTTGGATGCGAAAGGTGGTTTCACTCGTGCATAACGAACACTGGAAAGCCGTACCCTGGCTGGTCGGCCTGGTTCTTGTCATCGATGTCGTCGGTCGCGGTCACGCTGACCTCGGCGAACTGATCGCTACTGGCGCTGGAACGTTCGTCATCAGCGCAGCCTGCATCGCCGTCTCCGACGCTCTCAATCACGTGCGGGTCGGTGGGCGTCGACGGTTCTAGGGCGTGCCTGCCAACTCTCGCCGTAAATCCTGCTCTGCCGGGCTCAGTGTCGCCAGATCGCTCGTGAGCGGTAGCGCCGCGCGAGCTGGCGCAGGTGCCGTGGGAGTAATCGGCGCGAGTTCGTTCAGCGGGAGCGGCGGCCGAAACGGCACCGGCTCCTGCTGTCGTGGACCTGGCCCGAGTCTCGACACCAAATCGCCTGTCTGCGCAATCGCTCCGATAAGCTGCCGCTGTGCCACCTGATCGGCTCGCACCATGAGCCGTTGCAGTACTTGTTTCCGCGCTGGCCCCGGTACCTCGGAAAACTGCTGATTCTGCGTCAACGGCATCATCATCTGCTCGAGCAGCGCACCGCGTAGCTGCTGATACTGCCGCTGCTCGTCAGGAGTGAGCGTGATATCTTGCTGACCCGCACGGACCGTCTTTGGCGCACTCGGCGGACTCAACCCCTCTGAGCCTAGCAACGTCATTACCGGGCTGACCGTTCCTGTCCCCGTCCGCGGCACGAAGATACCGAGTCCTGCCTGTGGGTTCGCTTCTG